>Ga0210406_10004846_pt1 | contig 14242 bp, 14 predicted proteins | sample IncBWC30MmetaG_FD_155454 | JGI IMG/M metagenome (GOLD analysis project Ga0210406, IMG submission 155454) | Forest soil microbial communities from Barre Woods Harvard Forest LTER site, Petersham, Massachusetts, United States - Inc-BW-C-30-M | ecosystem: Environmental > Terrestrial > Soil >... | reverse complement strand
ATAGCGGTTATGAAACTCCCGAATGAGACAGCGGAACTTCTGCGGCACCTGGGCCTGTTGTCGTACCGCAGAACGTGGTGCCGCTTCAATCGCGAGAAATTGTGCGCCGTAATTCTCCCTCAAATGAAGCACGCGAAAACCGCATTCGAGGAAAAGCCTCGCGAGAGAATGCCTCGTAAAGTATGAAAAGTGCTCGTAGATTAGATCCCACACTGCCAAGTGGCTGAAGGTGGCCCGCGCATTGGGCACTTCGAAGTAGACGCCCGCCCCGGGTCGTTGCGCAATCGCAGCCCAGACTCCGGACAGAATCACCCTTGGATTTGGGACGTGCTCCAGCATATGCCGGCAACAAACAAAGTCAGCCCCCAAAGATGCATAGCGATCGCCATAGCAGTCGGATATGAACCTGATATCGACTCCGGCCCGCGCTAGGTCTCCGTCCACGCATCGATAGCCAGGATCGATGCCGATACCGTGGGCCTCAGCCCGGCGGCATAGCAGCCCTAGAAAGCGTCCTTGGCCGCACCCAAGTTCCAGGATGCACTTTCCTTTCAAGTGATGCCGTCTGACCAAACCAGACGCGAGATGCAAAATGTACCGTTGATATCGCGGCGAGAAGTCCAACGAATTCTCGTACTCCTCCGTATAAGTCATTAACGCTGGCTCAAACGCCACGTTGAATATGTGCGAACAAGCACGGCACAGGCCCAACTGCAGCGATCGTCTTGGCACAGATCGAGCTGCCGCTTGTGACTCGCAGAGAACATTGCAGAACACTGGGATAGAGGGAATTTCCATGAACACATCACTCACGGGTGAGTCGCACACCGGACAGTTCTCGACAATCGCATTCATCTTCGATGCTCAGTTTGCGCCCACGGTCTGCCTGACGGGTGTTTGATTCACGGTGAGAACTTGGGGCTGCAGACCGAGCCCCGCCAAATCGCTCCGGACTTCGTTGTTGTAAACCGGATTCATCACGATAATGTGCGATGGCTTATATTCTCGTAAGAAGCTGGGCGCCACAATCCGCTGGCCTGTTCCTGCAATATATGTGTCGTCGCGATAGGGGTTGATATCGACGACATATCGGATCTCATCATGAATGTTTAATGTCGAGAGGAATCCCGCGGCTTTCGAGCCGCCGCCCCAAAGGGCAATTCGAGCGCCAGTTCCGGCACTCTCAACAATAAAGTGTCGCCACAGTGCTATGCGTCTCCCAGAGTCCGCCTCGAAACTAGTTACGTCGCGCCGCAGCTCGTCAAGCGGGGGCTCGCGCCCGTCAAGAGGCGCTGGGCGACGGTTCATCACCCGTGCCTCTATAGCGAGGTATTGATCACCATACTCGGTACGAACGTCCAGCACCTCACACCCGCAGTGTTCGAACAATCGGGTAAGTGACCCGGCGCTGAAATAGGAACAGTGTTCGTAGTAGATGTCCCAGAATGCTATTTCCTGGAGGATTCGCGCGACATTAGGAACCTGAAACAGCACAGTCACATCAGGTCTGGCGAGTAAAGCCTCGCAAATGTGTAATACAAAGTCATACGGGTCACTGATGTGCTCGAGAGTCATTTTGCAGCAGACAAAATCTGCGTGACAGCCGGAGTACTTAGCCGAGTAATAATCTTTCACGAAGAGCATCCGGTCTTTCGCAGGGCTATTATTCCTCTCCTCGATGTAACTCGGATCGAAGCCAACCCCGGTGTTGTTTCCGAGTTCACACAGCAGGGATAGGAACTGTCCCTTGCCGCACCCGATCTCGATGATGTTCTTCTCGTGCAGATCATAGCGTTCGATCAGGCTCTGAGCCAGACGGCTGTGAAAAGCGTTGAACGTCGGCGAAAAGCCTTGGGTTTCCTCGTAGCGGCTTGAGTACTCGTGGACGGTGGGATCGAAGACCACGTTGAAGATAAAGCCGCAACACTCACAAAACGCTAGTACGAGGTCCCGTTTGGGATAATTCATTGCCTCGTGCACCGTAGATAGGAGCAGGACGGTATGTGCCGGTATCTGGTTCAATCGATAGAACTCGCGGACATCGCCGCGGCCACAACTGGGGCATCGTGGCGACCGCCGCGGTATATGCTCGTCGGCCGCTCGGCTAGTCGACTCAGACATATTGGGACATCCTTACCTGATTCGCACTAGGCGATTCTGGGATATGGGATCGGAATGATGAACTTACCACCGCGTTGCCGGTAGGCAGATTGTTGCCGCAGAATTTCATCCGCGAAATTCCACGTCAATAGAAGGACGTATCCAGGCATATCGTCTAGCAGCCTATCGGGCGCGCATATCGGAATATGGTTTACGCCCATGTACCGTCCTTGCTTATATGGATTCAGATCAACGATGTAATCCAATGTGTTACTATCGAGACCACAGAAGCTGAGCAGTGTGGTTGCCTTTGCGGCTGCGCCATAGCCGACCACGCGCTGGCCCGACAGTTTGAGGTCACGTAACAGGCTTCTAAGGGCCTGACGGACGTTCCAGGCTTCATCGGAAAAGCGGCTGTATAGGTTCTCATCGTGGACACCCTTCTGTCGCTCTGAGCAGAGCAGTTCCGATACTATTGCGCTGGGGCGTGGTGAACGCTCGACGTAGAGCCGCAAGGAACCGCCATGAATGGAAAGCAGTCTTACATCGTTGAGGAACAAGCCGTTCCGTTCCAGTAAATGACAAAGAGCGGTTACAGAAAAGTAGCAGAGGTGCTGATGATAAATTGTGTCGAATTCGCAGTGCTTAATCAGATCCATTAAGTACGGAACCTCGATCACCGCAACGCCTGACGGCTTAAGAAGTGCATGGATACCGGTGACGAACCCGTTGAGGTCAGGTACGTGCGCCAGCACGTTGTTGGCGAGTACGAGGTCTGCAGTTTGCCCCCGATCACGTAGCTTGCGGGCCAGTGCGTTGTCGAAGAATGTGCACAGCGTTGGAATGCCGCTCGCGACGGCCGCACTCACGGGCGCCTTGGCGGGATCGATCCCGAGAACCGGAATACCCTGCGGCAGGAAGTGTTTCAGCATGTAACCGTCGTTGCTTGCTATTTCCACGACTAAGCTATGCGTACCAAGCTTCCTCGAAGCAATCAACTCGTTAGCATTTTCGCGCGAATGGCGGATCAGCGATTCGGACACGGAAGAAAAGTAGGGATACTCGTCCCCAAACAGGAATTCGGGTGGGACGGTTTCGGTGATTTGAACCAAAGCACAGTGGTCGCAGAGGACTAGATCCAAGTCGGCCGTGTACTCCGGCTCCTCGAGCTGGTCGGCCCGGGCGAGGCGGTCGGCTATGGGGGTCCGTCCGAAGGATATGATGCGGCTGAGTCGCCAGTGGCCGCATGACCGGCATACGGCCTCGTGGCGCTCAGTTGCCAGCGGCAAGGGATTGTGACGGGTTAATGAACTGCTCTCCATCGTCCTTCCTTCGCAGTGCGCGATCGACCAGTCCCCGCGATAGTAGGTAGCGGATGTGGTCAATGCGCTTGTATCGAATCCCCTCGAACTCCTCCAAGGTCAGGCCGGTCTCGCGATAAACTTTATAGAGCTGTAATGCTCCCAGCGAGGCGCTCCATACGGGCGTGAAAGATGGAAGCGTTCGCTTGATCTTCGCGCAGTTGACTCTATAGCAACGATTGTCCGCTACCGCACTTTCAGCCACCTCGATTTCGCATCCGGGCACAGTGTTCTTTACAATTTCCGCTAGTTGTGAGACTCGATAGTTCTCATCGGTTGTTCCGACATTGAATACCGCGTTGTGTATGAGCTCTCGGTGGCTACGGAGGCAGGCGATGAATGCTCGCGAGATGTCCTCGATGTGCACAATGGGCCTCCAGGCCTTGCCGTCGCTTTTGATATGTACCCGCCCGGTTGTGTAAGCCCAGGCGACTAGGTTATTCAGAACAAGATCAAAACGCATTCTCGGAGAAGCGCCGTAGGCCGTCGCATTACGAAGGAACGTGGGACTGAAGCGATCGTCCGCGAGCTTTGCAATGTCATACTCCGCCAACATCTTGGATTGTCCGTATGGAGTGACCGGATTCAGAGCCCCCGCTTCGTCAATCGGATGGTCGCCCGCGGCTCCATAGGCGCTGCAGGAGGAGGAGAACAAGAAGCGGGAAACGCCTTGCTCTTTCGCGAGCGCGGCGAGCCGTACCGAAGCGACATGATTGATCTCGTAGGTCAGCGCAGGATCCAGATCTCCGAGAGGGTCGTTCGACAGTCCAGCTAAGTGGATAATTGCGTCGAATCCTCGCAAGTCACTGGCCGCAACGTCTCGAACATCTTTCTTGATGTGCGGTACGATTGCCGGCGGATGTCCGAAAGTACAACGAGAGTACAAATCCGAATCCAGACCAACAATGTCATGTTCCTCCCGCAGCAGCAGAGGCACCATCACCGTCCCGATGTACCCACAATGACCCGTCACTAAGATTCGCATTCTGTGTACTCCATAGCTCCCACGGTGCGTGCGCGCTCTGCCAAAGGCTTTCGAGCAAGCGTTTGTCCCGCAACGTGTCCATGCACTGCCAAAACGACTCGTGTTTGTACGCCATCAACTGCCCTTCCCGTGCCAGCTGTTCCAACGGCTCCCTTTCCCATTGCGTATCATCCCCAGCGATGTAGTCGAAGATTTGAGGTTCGAGGACGAAGAAAGCACCATTGATCCATCCCTCCTGCGCTTGCGGCTTTTCCGAGAACTCGACTACGCGGTGCCCCTCCAGAACCAAGTGACCGAAGCGCGCCGGAGGACGAACGGCCGTCAGCGTGGCCAGCTTCCCGTGTGATCGATGAAACTTCAGCAGGTCGGGCAGATTGATGTTCGAGACACCATCGCCCCAGGTCAGCATAAACGTCTTGTCACCTAGGTGGGGTCGAAGGCGTTTGATGCGACCTCCGGTCAGGGTGGGAACACCGGTATCCACCAGCTCAACCATCCAGTTAGGCTTATGTCCTCCATTCATAGTTACTCGGCCGGTGTTCAGTTGCACGGTAAGGTCGCTATTCAGTGAACAGTATTCGACCATGTATTTTTTGATGACCTCTCCCTTATAGCCCAAGGCAAGCACAAATTCGTTAAAGCCGTAGTGCGAGTAATGCATCAGGATGTGCCAGAGGATCGGCTTCCCACCGATCTCTACCATCGGTTTCGGTTTTGTCTCAGTTTCTTCGGCAAGGCGGCTACCAACACCGCCGGCTAAGATCGCGACTTTCATATGTGTCTGCACAACTCCTTTCGCTAAAGGTTTTTGGGCCGGAATTGGAACCGCGTCATGACGTCGCTGGGCACAGGCTGGCCGCCTGTCCGTCCCGAATCGAACTTCCAGAGCCGGGTGGCGTCAGCCGTAAGCCGGCGCAAGGTAAAGCGTGAATGTGCAGGCTACCTCTGGTGTTAAAAAGAATACGAACTCGCTGTCAAATAATAGCTTTACCTGCTCGGTCCGAGTCAGATCGTATTCATCGCGACGCGGGGCAAAGACATCCGACGTCCCCTGTCTGGAAGATGTTCCACTACACGCGAGCCAAGAAACCCCGCGCTGGCCGTTACGGTAATGCGTTTCTGGCTGAGGTCAAACAATCCCTTGGTTCATGTGGGAGTTCCTCCTGCCAATGCGGGTTTGGACACCGTGTTTTTTGATGTCGAATTCCCGATCTACACATTCGCCTTGGGTTCCTGTTCCGGTCCCATAATGCCGAGCACCCGCCGGATATGGTCCCGAAGATCAGCGAGTGCTTTGTCCAAACCCGTCAGCTCCCGGGTAACAAGGCCCAGATTTCCGACCAACAATCCTTGGGGAGCACTGACCAGCGACAAACGGTCCAATACGGCAGCGCGTGAAAACTCGGAGATGCTGCGAACCTCTGATTCGAAGCAGTGTAGTTTCAACGCTTCGTATTCTTCATCGGAAAGGCGGAAGGTGACGACGCGCCGTCTACGCTTGAGTGCCATACGGACAACCGCGACTTGGCCTTAAGCTATGCGGCACAGCCGTAACTGCCCAAACTTCAGACCGTGCATCAGAAACGACTGGTTACCCTCCACTGATAACCCGGGGAAGTATGACTCGGTGCACTGAAGCTTTCGGGAACCAGCATTTGGCCAACAACAATAGAATTAGCATGTCACATTCCAAAACGTGCGCGGATCATCTGGACAATACCGCCTGCAGTTCCTTCGCCGAGTTGTGTCGCACAACGCCCAGCGGCCTGACCCAGTTAGGGTCGATTTCTACCGCAACCGACCGCCTCAGAAGAGTCACAGACACTATAATGCGGCGCTGCTTTCGAACTTCGATAAAGAACCCTTCGAGGCCCTTCAGAGGTCCGGCCTCGAGCCGCACGAGTTGCCCCGTTTCCATGAAGGGCGAGCGCTCAGCCGGAAGCCCGGATTGTACCGCCGACTGAATCGCAAGAATTTCGCCGTCGTCAATCGGAACCGGAATTCTTCCCACGCCCACGAAATAGAGGACGCCGGGCGTGATCAGAATCGGAAGGCGGTACTGCGGGTCTAATCGGCAGAATACGTAACCCGGAAACAGCGGAAATCCTCCTGGCTTGATCGGATCTGACCAAAGGCGGTGGTCGCGGTAAAAAGGCGCAAACTCTTCGTATCCCTTATTGCGCAGGATGGTGGCGACGAGTTTTTCATGACGCGACTTTACCCGTAGAGCGAACCACCGGCAGCTGACGTAAGGACGAGGTTCTGCAACATCCATGTGAGTTTCCCTTGTCTGCAATTCAGCCCGATCATTGCAGGCTACCGCCCTTTCACTCTTAAAGCCGTTTTTAGGCCTCATGCGCTCGCGACGACAGTTGCCTGCTTGAACCTGGGTCCCGGTGCCGCCCGCCTGGTCCGTCCTACGGCCAGCCAAGTGAGCCAGACAAAAAAGTGCGTCCGCGAAACCCTCCGAAACGTCACGTCCGCATCGACTCGGCAGACGTTGCAAGTGATTATCCATTTGTGCTCGCTTGTGAAACGCTTTTTTCACAGATCTGTAAACAAAGCGATTGGGTCGTATTGGGAGCCACCGCCCTGCCTCGGAACAGCCTCGGGAGTGTGGGGCATGGACGATTTCAGGCAACAGATGGCGTACTTGAGGCAATTCTGGTCCTCGACCTTCGCTCAGACTGTGGTGAAATGCTGTTTAAGAAGATATTTTGCGTAAGTAATAGCCTAATAAGCGCTGCAAGTGTCGAGAGCCGGGAGAGGGCGGGTTGAGGTCGATTCCCAGCCGTCACACGGCACGACGAAGAGTGATTTGTGGCAGGTGGTCGCCAGGTCGAAGCGAATCGGAGGCTCAAGCCATGCGCAAGCGGCAGTCTGTCCCGGTCAGAACGCTGCTGATTTCGACGACGCTTCTGGCTACCGGCCTGTGCCAGCACCTTATCCCCGCATCGCAGGTGCACTGGCAGTTCGTACTGCAGCGCCTCTATTATTTGCCAATAATCCTGGCTGCGCTCAGTTTTGGGTGGCGCGGAGGTTCGATTACCGCTTTGATTGGTGGAGTGTTCTATTCGGTGAACACCTTCCTCACTTCACCCGCCTCGTCATACGACCTACTCGATCTGGATTTAGAGGTGACCATGTTCTGCCTTGTGGGGATGATGACTGGAATTCTCGCCGACCGTGAGGCCAGGCGGAAAAGCACGTTGGAGCAGACGGCGAGAGAACTGAGCAAAGTGTATCGAGAGCTGCAGGAAAATTTCGAACAAATGAAGCGAACGGAGCGGCTGTCTGCCATCGGTCAATTGTCGGCAGGGCTGGCCCATGAGATTCGGAACCCGCTAGCCGCCATAGAAGGTTCAGCCGATGTTCTACAGAATGAGACTCCCTCGGAGAAACAAAGGCATGAGTTTCTGGGAATCATTCAAAAAGAGTGTCGCCGATTGAATCGGCTGTTGACCAACTTCCTGGATTTTGCCAAGCCTCGTCAGCCCGATTTGGAGATGACTGAAATTGGCCACCTTGTCGATTCGGTCGTGGGGCTTGCAGCGCATGCCGCCGGGGGTACGCCGATCATGTTCAACAAGGAGATCGCCGCGTCACTGCCGCTGCTGGAATGCGACCCCGAGCAATTGAAGCAGGTGTTGTTAAACCTTACGATCAACGCTATTCAAGCAATGCAGCCAAATGGAGGCGAAATTACGATTAAGGCGCAAGAGCGGCAGCAACAGGTATTCCTTGAGGTTCAGGACCAAGGATGCGGTATATTACCAGAATATCTAGGCAAAATCTTCGATCCGTTTTTTACGACGAAGAATGACGGTACCGGTTTGGGCCTTTCGGTAGCCCATCAGATCCTACAGCAGCACGGTGGCCAGCTAACCGCAGAAAGGAATGCGGAACAAGGCATGACGTTTCGCATCATTCTCCCCGTGAAGCGGACGAGCGTTTTATGAACAACTGTATTCTCGTGATCGATGATGACGAGAGTCTGCGACGGGTCGTTCAGGTTCAGTTGGAACGCATAGGGTATCGTGCGGACACCGCAGCTAACGGCGAAAGAGCTCTCTCGCTACTACAGCAGACTCGGTACGCCCTTGCACTCACTGATTTCAGAATGCCGGGCCTATCGGGCTTGGAGCTGCTCCACAAAATCCGGTCAGACCACCCCGAAGTCATAGTCATCATGATGACGGCGTTCGCAACCATTGAGACTGCGGTTGAGTCGATGAAAGCGGGTGCATACGATTTTGTGACGAAGCCGGTTCATCCGGACGAATTGCGAGTCGTTATCGGAAGAGCGTTGGAGCATTTGCAGCTCCTGGCGGAGGTCCGCAACCTCCGGACCAGCCTCGACCGCAAGTACGGATTCGAGAACATCATTGGCAAATCGGATAAGCTCTTGCAGGTTCTGGACATGGCGGCCAGAGCTGCACAGACCGACTCTACGGCCCTGATTCAAGGAGAAACTGGCACAGGCAAAGAATTGCTGGCCAAAGCGATCCACTTTAATAGCAGTCGGAAAGGCGGACCCTTTGTCATCATCAACTGCGGCGCAATTCCGACGGAGTTGCTGGAATCCGAGCTGTTCGGGCATACCAAGGGGTCGTTTACGGGCGCCATTTTCCATAAACAGGGGAAGATCGAGGCTGCAGATCGAGGAACGCTATTTCTGGACGAGATCGGCGAGATGTCTCCGGGCCTTCAGGTCAAATTGCTGCGAGTTATTCAGCAAGGTGAAATCGAAAAAGTCGGCGCGACTGAACCCATTCTCGTGGACGTGCGAATCGTGGCGGCGACTCACCGTAACTTGAACTCGATGATCGAGGACGGCACGTTTCGGGAAGATCTTTATTACCGATTGGCTGTCATTCCCTTGACGTTACCGGCGCTCCGAGAGCGCCCCGATGACATCCCGGACCTCGTCCATCATCTCTTTGCAAGGATCAAAGACAAGCAGGACCGACCGAACCTGATGCTACCCTCAAAGCTACTCCCATACTTCAGACATTACCGTTGGCCGGGCAATGTGCGCGAACTAGAAAATGTTCTGGAACGCATTGTAGTGCTGGCTCACGGTGATGAGATCGCTATTAGTGACCTCCCCGAGTATTTGCGCCGAGAGAGCCTCCCTATAGAGGTGCTGCATTTAGATTTACCCCCGAACGGAATCAGCCTAGAAGCCGTCGAAAAGGAGCTGATATTGAGGGCGCTCCAAAAATTCAATTGGAACCAGACCCAGGCTGCCAAATACCTCGATCTAAGCCGGAAAACTCTTATTTACCGCATGGAAAAGCATGGAATCCAGAAACCTGCTGACCTCGATTCGCCGAGTATTGGAGGAGAATAAACAGTCTTGAGCTTCGACGTTTGAGCAAACTTCGTCCGGAAGACTACCTTCCATCGGCGCTTCGGTTTTTGTCCAGTATTCCGGTTATCCTACAGCACTCGGCGGCACCTCAATTGCTCTGAAACAGTTGTGCCTGACGCAGTGAACGTGGTCGCGAAAACCGGAGGAAGGTACGATTGCATGAGCATCATACCGGGTGCTACAACACTGGTTATTCCAACCGTGTACGGCGAAGCGTTAAGTAGGGTTCGCGAAGTCTTTAAGCGGGCGGGATTAGACATCCTCATGGAAGTTGACTGTAGTGCGCGCATTAGCCACCAATTCGGCATGCAAGTACCGCAATGCCGAATACTGTTTGTCGACTCGCACTCGCTGCTGTTGGAAGTAATGACCACAGGGCCAGCCGCGACGATCATGTTTCCGATCCACGTTGCCGTTTCGGAACGAGGAACAACAACCGTGGTTGCCTTCTTGAGTTTGAAAAACATCAACCTGTCCGATTTTCCAATCGGCGTCAAAACAGCCATTAGCAAGCTACATTCTGAGATCGTTCAAAGTCTTCAGAGCATCGCCGTACACGACGAACTGGAAGGCTAGGTGCTGGTGGAATGTGCAGCGACATCCGGCGCACAACGCTTCTATGCGAGGGCTGGCTACAAAGCTAGGCACAGAAAAATTGGAGTGAACCCCTCCCGCTGAGACAAACAGAAATTGGCACAGTTGCGTCTTTGTTAGACGCTTTCTCGCGACTTCCGATACCGCTCTAGCTCGGCACGCGCAGCCACTATCCGCAAACTGCGCAGAGGCTCGTCTGGACCCCCAGCGACAGAGTCTGAGCCAGTTCCAACGCGTTCTCGAAAAAAGGAGGAGGACATCATGGCAAACGGAGGCACAACCGTTTGCCGATTTTCATGGGGCGGCAATCACAATCGATTAGCTGTGAATGTGCTCATGCGGAATGATCATGAGCGATTCGGTGATTCTACTTTAGACCCAGTTTGAAAGGAGCCAGTTGAGTATGACAAGGTTTGAGAAGATTCTGATCCTTCTTCCCGTCAGCGCGGTCTTGGGCTGGCGCAGACGCTGGATACCGCTATCCTTGGCACGGTGAGAGATCGAGCGGAGCCGTCATCCCCTCAGCCTCCGTAACTATTGCGCAGCCGGCCACCGGCCGAACCAACACTGTCACCACCAGTAACGGTGGTACGTACGGGGTGCGTTATCTGTTTCCCGGCGAGTACACGGTCGAGGTCAGCGCGACGGGATTCAAAACCGAGCGTCGCACCGGTGTGGTCCTCCAGACGGGACAACAGGCGCGGCTCGACTTCAGCCTCAGACTGGGCCCAGTGGCGGAACGAACAGACGTAGTCGCTGAGGCGCCGCTGATTCAAACGGAAAACGCCGCGCTGGGCGAAGTGATTTCCCAAGAGCGCATTCAGAATCTTCCGTTGAACGGCCGGAGGTTTCTGGACCTGGCTACCTTGACACCGGGAGCACGGTATCCACCGACGATCAGTTCGGCGTAGTGCAAGCCAACGGGACGCGTAGCACGACCATGTCTCTGACCTTTGGCGGAGTGAAGGCCACGGCCGATCGCTGGGCCTTCGTGGCCATTTTTCCGCCATTGGAAGCTATCCAGGAATTTAAAGTGCAGACAGGTAACTACAAGTGCAGACAGGTAACTACAACGCCGAGTACGGCGGAAACGCGGGCGCGAGTTGTGGGACAGGAAACCCCCATGCCGAGTTCGGGTGACTGCGAGGTCGCGGTGGAACGAGTGCTTCTGGAAACAGAGGCGCATCAGTTCGATGCTGAGATGGCAGCACCCGTTATCATGAAGGACGCCAATAGGCACTGGAGCCAACCGCTCCATCCAGAGTGCGAACGGAAGCAGGGCGATTGCGGCGGGGGTGAATACCGGGAGGAACCAGAATCGGCCCCCCGTTGGTCGGCGATCAACCGTATAGGTGACACGACCAAATTAACGCTTGACACGGAGTCGCCTTCTCATGGAAGCCGTGACCGGAAGGGAGCGGTTTCCGTCAGGACAAACTCGCCTCAAAGACGGAGATTAGCTCACCCCAACGCTTGAGAGCAGGTGGATCCAGCCCCATCTGGTTCAGACAGCGTCTGGCGTAGGATTTCGGGTCGTTTTTGATCCGCTCCGTGGGCGGCAGCCACGCTCCGCAGAGACGCGCCTCAAGATGGCCTGCGACCAGACCACGCCGGGCAAATTGTAACTCCCGATCGACGGAATACGAATCGTCGCCGTGCGAGTGGCAGCCATAACAGGCAAAGGTAATATAGGTAGTGATCTCATGACTGCTGCGGCATCTTATTTCGAGAAAACGATCGAGCTTCTGGTGGAACTGCGGAATCGCGAACTGGCGGCGATCGAGCAGGCCGCTGAAGCCTGCGCCTCGCGCATTGCGGCCGGAGGCCTGGTGTTTCTGTTCGGCAACGGCCACTCACGGATGATGTGCGAGGAGATGACTCCGCGCCAGGGATGTTTCCCGGGTTTCGTTGCGCTGGTGGAACTCGCGCTATCCAACCACGCCGACATCGTCGGGGCCAACGGGCTACGCGCGCCGCTCTACCTGGAGAAATACGAGGGCTACGCCGAAGAGATTTTGAAGAGCTTCCATTTCGGCCCCAATGACACGTTCATCATCATTTCCACCAGCGGCATTCGTCCGGTAGTGGTGGAGATGGCGGCCGGGGCCAGAGAGCGGGGCTTGCCGGTAATTGCCATCGTCTCCCGCCAGCACAGCGATCGCGTTCCCGCGGCGCATTCTTCGGGGAAGAAACTCGTCGATCTGGCGGACATTGTGATCGACAATCACTGCCCGCCGGGCGATTGTGTGCTTGCCATCGAAGGCCTCGATTGGAACACTGGGCCCGCCTCAACCGTTACCGGCGCGATGATCATCAATATGTTGCGCTGTGAGGTCGCCGAGCGGCTGGTAGCGCGCGGATTGACGCCCGTGTTATTGCCCAGCCATCAGTTTGTGGGCAATGCCAGCGCCGATGAACAACTGGAAAGATTCTACGAGGCTTATCGGAAGAGCCTCCGCCACCTATATGAATGACGTCTCGATTGCACTGCTCGGCTCCGGATTCGTGGCCGAATTCTATATGCAAGGCCTGGCCAATGTGAACGGGCACAAAGTGGTGGCGAATTTCTCGCGTGACGAGGCTCGCGCAAAGAATTTCGCCAAGCGCTGGTCGATTGCGCAATGGACCACGGACCTGGGCAAGCTGATTAAGCGGGCGGAGATCGATCTGTACATCATCGCGCTCCCCAACGAAGCACATATGCCGGTATCGCTGGAGCTGTCCCGCTTGGGGAAAAACCAGGTTTGCACGAAGCCGTTGGGCCGCACCCGGGAAGAAGCCAAGGCCATGCGGGAGGCTGCCCGACGCTCGGGCGCGATGCATGGATATGCCGAAACCGAAGTGTTCGCGCCGTGTGTCGTTCGGGCGCGGCAGACGATTGAGCAGGGCGGAATTGGCCGTGTTTTGTGGGTGCGCTCGCGGGAATCGCACAGCGGGCCCCACAGCCCTCATTTCTGGGATGTCGAAAAGACGGGAGGCGGCGTTCTGAACGACCTCGGCTGCCACTGCATCGAGGCTGCCCGCTATTTCTTCGGGAAACAGGACAAGATCGTGGAAGTGATGGCCTGGGGTGCGCGCCTGATACATCACGAAAAAACCGAAGGCGAGGACAATGCGCTGTTGGTGTTGAAATTTGAGAGCGGTGGCATCGGTCACTGCGAGATGTCCTGGACAACCAAAGGCGGCCTCGATCTGCGGAACGAAATTCACGGTTCGGAGGGTTCGGTCTTCACCGATGTCACCCGCGGCACTCCCATTGCTGCTTTCACCACAAGTTCGGCCGGCTACGTGGTCGAAAAGGCCGACACGGATGTGGGCTGGACGCGGCCATTGCCCGAAGAGGCCTTCGCCTACGGGTATCAGGCCGAGATGCGCCACTTCGTCGAGTGCGTACGTAATCATGTGACGCCGCGCGAAACCTACGAAGACGGATACGTGGTGAACTGCGTTCTGGACGCCGGTTATGAATCCATGCGATCCGGCAAGTGGATTCGCGTCGAGCATTAAAGCATGGGCCGGGTTCTGTTGATTACGGGATCAACTGGAATCGCTGAAGCCACGGCGCTCCAGGCGTCACAGCGCGGCGATTCGATTTTTGTGATCAGCCGCAATGAAACTCATTGCCGGGACCTCTGCACACGTCTGCAGGATGCAGGCTACTGCGCTTGCAATCTTACCGATGAACACGGCGTTCAGGATGCGCTTTCAGCCTGTCTCAACCGGTTCGGTGCGATTGACGCGGTGTTCAACGTGGCTGGTATCAGCGGCCGCAGCTTCGGGGACGGACCGTTGCACGAGTGTTCCACGGAGGGCTGGACGGTTACCCTC
>Ga0210406_10004845_pt1 | contig 14243 bp, 9 predicted proteins | sample IncBWC30MmetaG_FD_155454 | JGI IMG/M metagenome (GOLD analysis project Ga0210406, IMG submission 155454) | Forest soil microbial communities from Barre Woods Harvard Forest LTER site, Petersham, Massachusetts, United States - Inc-BW-C-30-M | ecosystem: Environmental > Terrestrial > Soil >... | reverse complement strand
ATAAATGCAAATCATTGTCACATCAGGCCCTTATTTCGGAGTGAGCAAACTTATGAGGATCAAGATATGACTTCGCTCGCCAGCGTAAGTTTTGAGGGAAGCGTCGCAGCGCAACAGATGCCTCCGGAATCTGTCATTTTCGGACAGACCGCGGCTCTACGGGAGGTGCGCCAGAAGTTGGAGCGCGTTGCAGGTGCGAATATCTCGATTCTCATCACTGGCGAGAGCGGCACCGGAAAAGACATCATCGCTCGTCTGTTGCACCTTTACTCACCCTGGTCGAGCGGTCCTTTCGTCAAGGTCAACTGTCCAGCCATTCCCGGAACGCTGCTGGAGAGTGAGTTGTTCGGTTATGAGAAAGGTGCATTTACAGGAGCGATCGGCGCCAAGCCAGGCCGTGTTGAACTGGCGCACCGCGGCACACTCTTCCTCGACGAAATCTCGGAGCTCGACCCTACGCTTCAGGCTAAGCTGCTGCAGCTGCTGCAGGACGGTCAGTTCAGCCGAATCGGATCGCAGGAAGACAAGAGAGTTGAAGTGAGAGTGGTCAGCGCCACCAATCGTGAGCTCCACCAGGAAATCGAAGTGGGTCACTTCCGCAACGATCTGTTCTACCGGATCGCGGCTATGGTCATCCATTTGCCCGCTTTACGCGAGCGGGCTGCGGATATTCCGTCAATATCCGAATACCTTTTGCAATACTACAATGATAAACTTAATGGTCGCGCTCCAATGCTGCGTCCGGTTCTGCTGGCGAAGATGCAGCGGTACTCCTGGCCGGGGAATATCCGTCAACTCGAGAACCTGATCAAGCGTTATGTGGTGATGGGCACCGACGACGTGATCGTGAGCGAGTTGGTGCAAAACAACGATCGCGATGCCCTCCCCGATTTCACCTTTGATGGGCCAGTATCGCTCAAGAAGCTGACGCGACAGACGACTCGTAAAGTTGAGGCGCGCATCATTCTGGGCGCTCTACACGCGAACAACTGGAACCGCAAGAAGGCCGCCGGGGCGCTCGGCATCAGCTATCGGGCGCTGTTGTATAAGCTGAAAGAAGTCGGAATCCCTCAGCGGCGCACCACCACTCCCGCGTTGCGGGTGGAAGACGACAAATCGGAGTAACCACAGAACGCAGATAGAAGGTGGCCTGAATGAATTTGCAGAGAAGCAGAGTAGAAATCCTCACAAAACGGTTGCTGTATTTCGTGCTGCTGCTCGCAGTGCTGACCGGTCTGGCCCAGGCACAGGACACATCCAGTTCCTCCCAGCCCCCAGCCCCGAAGCCCGCCCCAGCGGACATTCCATCCCCCCCGCCCACCAGTGTTCCTCCGGACTCATACATCATTGGCGCTGAGGATGTTCTGTCGATCTTTGTCTGGAAAGAACCGGATATGTCCAAGACGATTCCGGTTCGCCCTGATGGCATGATTTCCCTGCCGCTGGTGGGCGAAATAAAGGCTGCCGGCCACACGCCGATGCAATTGCAGGATGTACTCGCGACCGCGATGAAGAAGTACGTATCCGACCCCCAGGTCACCGTGGTGGTCGAGAAGATCAGCAGTCTGAGCTTCAACATCGTCGGCGAAATCGCGCGTCCGGGATACTACCCGCTCACCCGCCGCATGACCGTGCTGGACGCCATTGCCATGGCCGGCGGCTTCAAGGACTTCGCCAAGACGAAGAAGGTATATGTGTTACGCATATCGGCCAACGGCACTCAGCAGCGCCTGCCGTTCAACTACAAGGATGTCATCGCTGGCAAGAACGAGCAGCAGAATATCGAATTGCTGCCGCGCGACACGATCGTCGTCCCCTAACAGGAGCCTTATGATCAAGCGACGTCGGTTCGGGCCAATCCTGCTGGTGATGGGAATCTTGAGCGGCACGTGTGCGTGGGCGCAGACAGACACCGGAACCACCCCGGATACCACCGCCCCCACCCAACCCGGCCCGCAGCCGGCGTATACCTATCCAGACACTAGGCCGTCTCTGGATTTCCTCAACCAGTCAATTGAGAACAGCAGCATCACCCTGGGAATCGCTACCGGGTTCACCTTCGACAGCCAGGCCTACGCGAACTCCAACGCGTCGCATGACTATTGGCTGTTTCACGTCACCCCAAGCATCCGCATCCAGCAGTTTCTTCCCAAGTTGTCGTGGAACTTTTCGTATTCCGGAGGCTATCAGACCTACACCTCGATCAACGGCCCGCCGAATTCAGCGAACAGCAACCTGTTCTCGCAAAACGCGGGCGCTGGGTTCATCTGGCAGATGACCCAGCACTGGCAGCTCCGTGCGAATGATAGTTTCCGCTATTCGGCCAACCCGTTTGATAGCTACCTGACGACTCCCGGGTTGCCGACGATAAACAATCCCAATCCGGTGGTCTACACTCCGCTGACGCAATTCACGCAGAACAACGCGCTGATGACGCTCACCAACCAACTCACCAAAACGGACACGCTTTCCTTTACCGGCACGTCGGACCTGCGGCGCACCACCAGATACAACCTGGTAAGCAGCGTCCCCTTTTACAACCTGATTTCCTACGGAGGTCGTGCAAACTACTCGCATCGGCTCAACCCGCGGCTCGGGTTGGGCGCCGGATACATCTTCAACAGCCTCGATTTCGGCAAGGGCCAGCAGCGCTCGGGAACTCAGACGATCATGGCGACTGTCGACTACCTGCTCCGCCCCAACATGACGATCTCGGGATGGGTAGGACCGGAGTACACCGGGACGCAGGACACCATCTTTGGTATTAAGCTCCCTCACACCTCCATGTGGAACACGTCGGCAGGCGTGAACTTCGGGTGGCACGGCCTGCGCGACTCGGTGACCGCCGGATTCACACGGTCGGTGTCGGATGGCGGCGGAATCATCGGCACCTCCGAGGTGGACCACTTTAATGTCAGCTACCGCCGAATGATCACACGGAAAATGGATGCAGTGCTCGGCGGTCAATTTCTTCACGATGTTTCGACGGCGACGACGACGACGGTCCCGAGCCGGAACTTCAACAACACCTATATCGATTTGGCGCTCAGTTATGCGTTTATGAAGTCGCTGCGCGCGTCGGCAACGTACGCCCACACGCATCAGTCGCAATCGAGCACAATCGTAATTGGATCGAGCTCCTACAATGCCAATATCGTTGGAGTCACGGTCTCCTACTCTTGGGACCACCCCCTTGGACGGTAAATCATGACGGAAGAATTTGACGACCAGATATCGATGCGAGGATTAGACGACTACTGGGCCATTGTGGTCCGCCGCCGTTGGTGGATCATCGGCCCACTCTTCCTGGGTTGGCTGATCGTGTTCGCCTCGGCCTGGATTATTCCTCCGAAGTACACCTCGGATACCGTGATCCTGGTCGAGCAGCAGAAGGTGCCTGAAAAGTTTGTCATGGAGAACGTGCAGGTCGATCTGCAGGAACGCTTGCAGTCGATCAGCAACCAGGTGTTGAGCCGGTCCCGGCTGTTGACCCTCATCAACACCCTGCACCTGTATCAGGGCCTGTTCTTCAGCACCCCCGATGACCAGATCACGCAGATGCGAAAGGACATCAGGCTGGATATCGTCCAGGCCCCGTCTGCCAATGGCAGACCCGGCGTGCTGACCGCGTTCAAGGTGGCGTATGTTTCCGACAAGCCGCAGATTGCGCAGCAGGTAAACACCCAGCTGGCGACGTTCTTTATCAATGAAAACGTGCTCGCCAGCCAGGAACAGTCGGAAAACACGACCAACTTCCTCAACTCCCAGCTGACCGCCGCCTCGGCGGCCCTGGCGGAGCAGGAAAAGAAAATGCGGGAGTATGAGGCTTCCCACATGGGTCAGTTGCCCGACCAGTTGCAAAGCAACTTGCAGATTCTCAACGGAGCGCAGGGACAGTTGCAGGCTGCCATCGACGCGCGCGACAAGGCCCTGCAGCAGCAGGCCTACATGAACTCGTTGGCGACCCAGTATGACCAGATGGGAATCACCGAAACCACCGGTGCAACCCCGCAGGCGACCGCTCATGAGCTGGAAGCGATGCGGGCGGAGTTGGCATCCCTGGAGGCCAAGTACACTCCCGATCATCCCGACGTCAGGAAGCTGAAGGACACCATCGCCAAGATCGAGCAGATGCAAAAGGACACGCCGGACACAAAGTCCGGCGATGCCGCCGGCGATGTTGAAAAGGCGTCGCCCTCCCAGCTCCAGGCAATGACTCCGGTAATGCAGATCCAGAGCCAGTTGAAAGCCAACAAGATGGAGATTCAGTCTCACGAGTCCCAGATCGCACGCCTGGAAGCAAAGGTGAACCAGTATCAGGTGCGCCTCAATGCCACTCCCGGCACGCAGCAGGAACTCGCCGACATCATGCGCAACTACGACGAGTCGAAGAAGAACTACAACAACTTGCTCGACAAGACCATGGCTTCCTCGCTCGCAACCAGCCTGAACCGGCAACAGGGGGGCGACCAGTTCCGCATCATCGATCCGCCCAGCCTTCCGGAAAAGGCGTCCTTCCCCGACCGCTTCAAGTTCTCGCTGGCAGGATTGGGCGTGGGCTTGGCGCTGGCGTTCGTATTCGGCGTCGGAATGGAATTCGTGGACGACCGCATCCGCAGCGAACAGGACCTGCTCGGTGCGGCTTCGCTGCCGGTGCTGGCTGAAATTCCGCCGCTGCCGACCGAAAGAGAGATCGCAGCACAACGCTGGAAACCATGGATTGCAGCTGCCGCTGCCATCCTGGTGGCGATCATTATCCCCACGGGGATCTGGTACGCCTACTTCTGGGGATAATGCATGTATAAACAATTTTTTGGGCTGAACAAAAACCCGTTTGAGATCAGCCCTGATCCATTTTTTTATCATGCGACGCCCCGGCACAACGAAGCGTTAGCCAGCTTGCATTACGGCGTGGGTCGCAGAAAAGGCTTCATCGTGATCACCGGAGAGGTGGGCACGGGGAAAACGCTACTGGTGCGCTGCCTGTTGGCGGAGCTGCGCAAGAACAACATCGCATTCGGATACGTTTTTAATCCGCTGCTGTCCACCAACGAGTTCTTCCAGTACATCATGGCCGATCTCGGACTGCAGTACAGCGGACGCAGCAAGACCGAAATGCTCCTCGACCTGAATCGATTCCTGATCCAGCGCCACGCGCGCGGCCTGATCACCGCCCTGGTCGTGGACGAAGCCCAGGCCCTGCGGCCCGAACTGCTCGAGGAAATCCGCCTCCTGACCAACCTCGAAACCTCGCAGCAGAAGCTGTTGCAGATCGTCCTCATGGGTCAGCCCGAATTGGAATGCGTCCTCGACTCACCCGGTTTACGCCAGTTGAAGCAGCGGGTATCGTTGCGCTGCCAATTGCTGCCGCTTGACGAGGAACAGACGCGAGCTTACGTGTTCTCGCGCCTGGAACGCGCTGGCGCAGGCCCCGAGCCGCCGTTCTTCGAGCCCGAAGCGCTTGCCCGGATCTTCGAATATTCGCGTGGTATTCCCCGAATCATCAACAACCTTTGCGAGAATGCCATGGTGAATGCATTCGCTCGCGAGCAGCGGACCCTGACCGCTGACATGATCACCGAGGTCGCCGTCGACTTCCGTTTGACCGGCTCGATTTCGACACCCGAAGAACCTGGTGGGACTGACGCAGTTCTACCGGAGAACAACGAGAGCCTGTTGCGCTCGTTTTTTCGTGTCCTGCGCACCATGGACAACACCGAGCCGCTAGAAGAGAAGTCCGTCCCGTCCGCCGACGGCAGGAGAGTTTAGATGAGTCGCTTGTACGATGCATTGCAGAAGTCTCAGGGTGAAAGTCCGAGTGCCTCGCCGTTGGCTACTCCCGCCCAGCCGGAATCCCAGTTGACGGGCCTGACGCTCGACGACACTGCCGCTCTTGATGCGCTCTCTACGCAGGCGCCGCCGGCGGCCGCGTGGCTCGCTGTGCCCGCCGACCGCATCCTTCGCCCGGTGCCTACGCCCGAGCAGCGTCTTATCACCATCACCAACCCGAACAGCCCGGGCGCGGAGACCTTTCGCGTCCTGAGCACCCGGCTGGCGCATCTTCGCCGTAAACGCACCGTAAAGAAGCTGCTCATCACCAGCGCCGTGGGAGACGACGGCAAGTCGGTTATCTCCGTCAACCTCGCGCTGACCCTGGCGCGCCGCGCCGGCGAGCGCGTTCTGTTGATTGAAGCTGACTTGCGTCGTCCCGCCGCCAGCGCATTGCTCACATCGTCGCCGTTGCGCGGGATCAGCGAGTGGCACGAGCACAAACTTGCTCTGCAAGACGCCTTCTACCAGGTCGAAGGGCTGCCTTTGTGGCTCCTCTCCGCTGGCAAAGGCATGGAAGAGCCCCTGCCTCTGCTGGAATCCGATGCCTTCGGCCAGATGCTGGCTGCTGTCTCCGAAGGATTTGACTGGGTCTTGCTGGATTGCACGCCCATGCTCCCCATGGCCGATGCCACCTCCCTGTCGCGTCTTTGCGACGGCGTGCTGGTGGTTGCCCGCGAAGGGCATACTCGCAAGCGGACCCTGGTCCGGGCGCTGAGTTCCATCGAGAAGAGCAAGCAGCTGGGTTTCATCTTTAATGAAGCGTCAAAGGTTCAGGCGGGATACGATCGCTACTACGGCAGGTACGGCTCCTACGGGCAGAAGAAATCGGACGGCGACGAGGAAGCTAAGTCTGATCATACGGCTTCTGCATGATTCGTTTGTTCAACACCTATTTCCCGACAAGGACTCTACTGTTGACCTTGTCGGAAGCCGTCTTGGTGACCTTGGGCTTTCTCGCAGCCGTCCTGTTGTCGAGCGGCACGGCCGCCGACGCGAGCATCTACCTCCTCTACGAAAATGGCGCCGGAAGGATCGGCCTTGTCGTCCTGGTCTTCGTAGTCCTGATGTACTACTTCGACCTCTACAACTCAGGCGTCCTCACCAACCGGCGTGAGGTTATCACTCGCCTGGTAGGTGTGCTGGGCTGTACCTTCGTGGCTCTGGCAGTGTTGTACTACATCTTTCCCCAAACCAGCCTCGGCGGGACCGTGCTCTGGACCGGCGTCCTACTGATCGCGATCGCCGTTCCGCTTTGGCGAAGCTGTTTTTTCGTCCTCAATCGCTCGGTTCGTTTTGCCGAGAGTGCCGTCATTTACGGCGATGGTCCGCTGGCGGCTCAACTCATAGACGCCATCCAGCAGCGGCCGGAGCTCGGCCTGCGGGTCGCGGGATACGTCGGCGGTGAACCACCGATCGCCTCCGTTCCTTCCGTCGACCCGGGTGAACTCGCCGAGTTCGTCAACCGCGAAGGTGTCAGCCGCATCATCATCACCATGGGCGACCGGCGCGGCAACTTATCGGTTGGCGATCTCCTCAAGCTGAAGGCCGGCGGCGTCCAGATCCAGGACGGCCCGGAATACTACGAAAGCGTCACCGGCAAGATTCCGCTGGAGTCACTCCGCCTAAGCTGGCTGTTGTTTTCTCCGGGATTTCACGTGCGCGCTCCGCTACGCATATACAAGCGCGTGTTCTCGTTCGTTTTTGGCTCGATCGGCCTGGTCATCGCCTCGCCGCTTATGCTCTTGTCGGCGATCGCCATTAGCCTTGACTCGGACGGCCCCGTGATCTTTCGCCAGAAGCGCGTCGGCGAGTTCGGACATCCATTCACCGTCTACAAGTTCCGCACCATGTACGACAACTCCAAGCCCTTGCCGGATCACTCCAGGAACAACCATGCCGACCCTTCCCAGAACCACATCGGGACGCCCGCTCAGCACGATGACCCGCGCATCACCCGGGTTGGCAAGTGGCTGCGGCGCACACGGCTCGACGAACTGCCTCAGCTTTTCAACATCGTCAAAGGTGACATTTCCTTCGTCGGACCCCGGCCCGTTCCGCCCCACGAAGAAGAAGAGTGCGCGGCAGTTATTCCGTTTTACAAGGAGCGCTGGCTGATCAAGCCGGGTGCGACGGGATGGGCGCAAATCAATCGTGGCTACAACGCCACTATCGAGGACCACAGGGACAAGCTGGCCTACGACCTGTTCTATATCAAGAACGTCTCGATCGGTCTCGACATCTACATTATGTTCTCTACTCTGAAGATTCTCCTGCTCGGCCGCGGCGGGCGCTAATTGGAAGGTTCATCAGCGCTTCGCCGGCGATACGGTAAACTGCATTTCATCCATGTCCGATCCCTTGGCCGCCTTCACTCCTGCCGAATTGCGCAAGCTCCGCAGCTTCAAAGATCCTAACGACGTTCAACGGTTTCTCAATGACATGCCGTATCACCTGGCTGACACCGCATGGTCGCCGCGACGGGTTCTGCGCGAGCGCACCTCGCATTGCCTTGAAGGCGCTATCTTCGCCGCCGCGGCCCTGCGCGCCATCGGATTCCCTCCACTCCTGCTCGACCTGGAAGCCGAGCACGACACCGATCACGTCCTCGCCGTCTTCCGCGTCAAGGGACACTGGGGAGCAGTAGCACAATCGAACTACGCCGGGTGCCGCTACCGCGAGCCCGTCCACCGCACCCTGCGCGAGCTGGCGATGAGTTACTTTAATATTTACTTCAACATGCGGGGCGAACGCACACTCCGCACTTTCTCCCGCCCGGTCAACCTGGCGCGCTTCGACGATTTGCAATGGATGACGACCGAGGAGCCGGTCTGGTTCATCCCAAACTACCTGTGCGACATTTTCCACCGCAAGTTGTTGCGGCCTGCGATGGTGAAGCAACTTCATCGCGTCGACCAGCGGCTGTTTCAGGCCGAGACGTTGGGGAAGGCATACAAGCAGAAAAAGTGACGGGTTGTACGGAACGAGAGAGTGTCCCAAGGAAGTATTTACAGCGACCGTAAGTTTTTTACGTGATGGTGCGCGCCTTTGGCTTGCTAAGTCCTTTACTTGCGCCCAGAGAGTTTGGCGGTGCGCTTGCTCTATATCAGAGCAGACGAAGTGGCGCAATCGGGCCACACGGAAAAGGATATCGGCCAGAGTCCTTCACCGTGCGGCCCGGATTTTTTTGTGCGGAATTTGACGGCTGATCGTGACTCTGGACAGTCCTTGGAGACTGAAACACATTGGTCGACCCTGGCAGACGATTTTAGAACTTTTCACTTTTCTCATGTCCCAACCCCTTGTTGGATTCCGAAATTGGCTCGAACTAATTTCCAGCAAGCTGAACGAATAGACCCTACTCACCTTGCGTCCTAAAAGCGGATACGTGACAAAAAGAAACGGCTTCGGCCTAGCGTGTGATCTTGCGATGACACTTCCAGTCAGCCGGACTGCGATGTCTTGACGTCGACATACTACGAGAATAGTATTGGGGTCGATTTCACCGAACGCGGGTTAAAGGCCACTGGCCCGTCACTTTTCAAACATCGTTCCACACCCACTTTCGTCGAAGCCACGTAGGGACTCTGGCCTCGGCGGCATCTGGGCATGATTGCGCGCTGCTGAGACAGATGCCAATTCGGCTCAATTTCCGGGTTTTCACGTGCTCGTACAACAAACCCAGTGCGCGAGGGATGCGACGATCCGGAACATGACTTCGAAGGCGCTTGGCCGAGCGTCGCAAACGAATGCCAATCAGTATCCAGTGTCTAATTGTGCGCTTGTCGCAAGGTACGGACGCTTCTCGGCAAGTGTCCTTGCGGCAATCAGCTTGAACCAAAGCCCTTGGGGAGCGAAAGACCGACCAATTGGAGGCTGACGTGAAACAACTGCTTCAGTTCTGCGCCTGGTGTACCGCAACACTTCTATGTATCACCACACCGGCAGGAATTCTGCCAGGAGATTTGAAGGCCGCTGCCAGCGACCGCCGTCCTGCCTTAGTCCTCGCGTCACTTGAGGGAAGCAAGTGGAATTTTCGGGATGCAGCTGCGGCCCCAGGCAACGGTAACCAGTTCGGCGTGAATTTCACGTTCAACGGTCCGGACGGCGCTGCACCGACGGCTGCGTTGATCCAGGACATGGCCGGCAATCTTTACGGCAGCACGTCTTCTGGCGGCTACGGTTTCGGAGTCGTGTTCAAGCTCGACCCTTCCAATCGAGAGACTTTGTTGCACGTCTTCCAGGGTCCGGACGGTGCGACACCTTATGGATCACTGGTAATGGACGGCGCGGGGAACCTTTATGGCACGACTTCCGCGGGTGGCCATTATGGCCTGGGAACGGTTTTCAAAATCGATCCTAATGGCGTCGAAACCGTGGTGCATAGCTTCGCGGGCGACCCTGACGGGGCGAATCCTTATGCCGGGCCGGTCATGGATGGCTCGGGAAATCTCTACGGCACCACCGAAAACGGCGGGACGTCCGGATTCGGAACTGTATTCAAGATTGACACTTTAGGCAGCGAGACCGTGCTCCACAGCTTTGCGGGATCCCCGACCGACGGAAACGACCCCAAAGCACGCCTGCTGCTGCACAGTGATGGCAACCTGTACGGCACGACTTTCTACGGAGGATCAGACGGCGCCGGGACGGTCTTCAAGCTCGACATGGCGACCAATATGGAGACCGTCCTGTACAACTTCAGGGGCAGCATCGACGGCGGGAATCCATTCGGCGGCGTGACGCAGGATGCGAATGGCGTGCTGTACGGCACAACCGAGGTAGGAGGTTCGCCTTTTCGGCCGTATGGTTGTTGCCGAGGATCAGTGTTTACTCTGGATGGCAGTGTTAAAACCGTGCTGTACGCGTTTACCGGGGGGAACGACGGCGGAACTCCCGCGTCTGATTTGGTTCTGTTTAATGGTGTGCTGTACGGCACAACCTTGACTGGAGGTCCTGGCCAAAAAGGAACGGTGTATAGCGTAGACATTGCGACGGGGACAGAAAGCGTTCTCCATGGCTTCACCGGTAAAGGTGATGGCAGTCTGCCCCAAGGCGGTCTGCTACTGAACGCGGCGGGCATTCTCTGCGGAACGGCAGAGAGCGGCGGTCAACACAAGCACGGGACGGTGTTTCAGCAAGACGAAACAATCACCGCGCGCCGGGATATAAAGCCTGCTCACAGGAACGACAGCAAACGAGTTTTAGTCTACGGACGAGTTCCGGATACGGGGCAAAATACGTCAATGCAAGCGGGAATATTCCGCTTTACCTTGCCGGAGCAAGGGAGCGTTGGAGTCGGCATCATTCCAAAGAAGCAGAAATTTCTGATAGGCGTTGCGAGCTTTAGGAACATCGCGCGATAACGCGTAAGCCCTCGCCAGCTGAAGATACACAAGGGCGCCGATAACACCGTTCGCGACTCGGCCTCGGTGTTCGACGATTTTCTCGAATTCGGCCCGTGCAGCGTTGGGGTTGCGTTGCATGAGATAGGCCTGCCCGCGGAGAAAAACGGGATACAACGTATCCAGCGTGATCGGGTCGCCTCCTAACTCGTAGGGCTTAGCGAGTTCTAACAACTCGATCGCCCGCGCAGGGTTGTTTTTATCAAGTTCGATCGCAGCCTGAATACTTGGGAACCAATACCGATTCATCCACACGTCTGTGGGAAATTGGCGGCCCAGATCCGGCAGAATATTCTCTGCGCTGGTAACGTCCCCGGCGCGCGCCAATGCCAGTGCTGCGACTGCGGCCTCAGCCGGCACTTCTTTGGTGGTACTTGCAGCAACGGCAGACGTGGCTAGCTGCCAAGCGCGTTGCCGATTGCCGAGTTCTGCTTCCCACAACGCGGCGTGCACCTGCCACTCCGATGCCCTCGATGTCGCGCCATTCTGACTAGCCGAGTTAACGGCCATCCGGAAGTACTCGCGTGCTTTCCGCAAATGCCCGTGAAACGCTTCGGTGTCAGACTGACTCGACAGAAGTATGTCCTGGCTCGCGGGGTTACTTTCCGCGGCAGCCAGCGACTTGCTCATTGCTGCGGAATCGTCTCGCATGAACGCCAACAGATAAGAGACCTCGAGCACGTATTCATGGTCTAGTTTGCGAGTGTGCAGGTCATCCAATACACTCTGAGCCCTGTCGAGGCGATTGAGGGTGATGTACGTACCTGCAAGATCGATGTAATTCGCCACGTCGTTTGGCTCGAGTTTCAAAGCCTCCCCGTATCCCACTGCAGCTTTCTCATACCGCCCAAGAAACCCGTCGCAGTAGGCTAATTTGTGAAACGGAGTAGGATCGCGTGGGTACGCCAGCTTCCACCGTTCATAGGCTTCCGCTTCCTTTTCTAGTTCGCCGGTGACCAGGCTGTAGTAAGAGGAATCTATGTAGAATTTCTCCCGTTCTGTTACTCGTTCTCTGAGCGCGTAAGCTTTCGTGGCCTGTTCGGCAGCCATTGCAACGTCGTCAAGGTTGCCGTAAACCGTCGCCAGGACCGCGTGTGCCATGGCGAAGTTCGGATCCAGTGTTACTGCCTGCTTGAGTAGCGGAAGAGCTTCGTTGTCGCCACGAGTTTGTATGGTTCGTAACCCGGCGCTATAGGCCTTCAATGCTTCAAGCGATGGGGTCGTGGCTTGTTCCAGTGGTACATCGTACTTCTGAATTGAAGCCAGCGATTCTCCAAGCTTCTTCCGCATGCTAATCCCAGCCTCTTGAAGCTTCGTCAGTACCTCCTCCCGTGTGTTAGCTTCCTTCTGTTCCTCTGCCAGCGGTTCGCCGCTTTCACAATCGGACGCCTTAAGCTCAATAGCGTAGTGGCTACCGATCCTGGATATGCTGCCCCGTAATATGGCCTTATTGCTGGCACGGCGGCAGAGGTCGCGAGCTAGTTCCGGAGTAATCCGGTCATTGGGTGAGTGTCCTGCGTACTGGAGCAACTTATCGACCCTTTCGTCAGACATGACATTCAGATATGGAGACTGGTCAAGCTCCACTCGTAACCACTGCTTCAGAGTCTCATCCCACATGCCGTCACCAGTGTTGTTCGCGAAGTCGGCCAGCAGGACCGTATCTTTGTCAGTCAGGCGATGAGACCAAGATACTCGAGGATATAAATACGCTAGTGCTGCAACCAGGAGGGTGGCTAAACTTACCGCAAGCGCCGATAAGCGTCCCCGCTTCTTCTTTCTCTTTGCATCGTCTCGGCACGCATCTCTGATCGCTGTCAAATCTGCCAACATTTCAGTTGCTGACTGATACCGGTCAGCCGGGTTCTTCTCTAGTGCCTTTTCTATAGTCCGCTGCAGATCTGGTACGAGCGCGGGGTTCAATGCAACAGGAGGCCTCGGCCGTTCGTTCAGGATCGCACGCAGAACTGCGCTTGTGTTCCTTCCACTAAAGGCTTGTTGCCCGGTCGCCATTTCATACAGCACCGCTCCGAAGCTGAACAGATCCGTGCGCGCATCGAGCTTCTCTCCCCGCGCTTGTTGCGGTGACATATAGGAAACTGTTCCTATTGTCACTCCACCACCGGTTAGCTTGGAGTCCCGTTGTTCCGCATGCGTGGCGACGGCATCCCTTAGCGCAAGCCCACGCAGTCGTTCCTCGCTTGTGAGCCCACCTGCTTCCGTGCCATTCCGGGGACGCAGCTTAGCCACACCGAAATCCAGAATCTTCGCGTGCCCTCTTTGGGTTACAAAAATATTTGCGGGCTTGATGTCACGGTGGATGATTCCTTCGCTGTGTGCTGCCTCGAGTGCATCTGCAATCTCAACAGCGAGTTCAAGAAGTCGATTGGTTTCCAGTGGCCGGCCAGAGACCAGTTGCTGAAGCGGCTGACCGTCCAGGTATTCCATCGCCATGAACGGCCGCCCCTCGTGCTCGCCGACTTCGTAAATCGTGCAGATGTTGGGATGATTGAGCGAGCTTGCAGTTCGAACCTCCTGGTGGAATCTGCTCAGCGCATAAGTATCCTGGGAGAAGTTCTCGGGAAGGAACTTCAGTGCGGCTATACGGCCGAGACGGATATCTCTGGCCTTGTACACCACGCCCATCCCACCCGTTGCCAGATGCGAAATAACCTCGTAATGCGAAATCGTTCGGCCTTCCAGATTTTGAATCGGTTCGGCAGAGAGCCGCCTGGCTGGCTCTTGGCACTGCTCGCTAGCCAAGTCTTTCGCCAGGATCTCTAAAGCAGACGTCTCGATAAAATCTTCTGAGTGCTTGCTGTAGAAGAGAAGGGAGTCTACTTCGCGTCGCAAACCTTCGTCTCCCGCGCACGCACTGTCCAAGAACGCAGTCCACCCGGACTCGTCGTGTTCCAGTGCGGCGTGATATAGAAGTTCGATCTGCCGCAGGCGCTCAGTCATTAGCCACTTTGTTGACGAAGTGCGCGCATCAGCCACGATTTGGCAAAT
>Ga0210406_10004844_pt1 | contig 14243 bp, 10 predicted proteins | sample IncBWC30MmetaG_FD_155454 | JGI IMG/M metagenome (GOLD analysis project Ga0210406, IMG submission 155454) | Forest soil microbial communities from Barre Woods Harvard Forest LTER site, Petersham, Massachusetts, United States - Inc-BW-C-30-M | ecosystem: Environmental > Terrestrial > Soil >... | reverse complement strand
CACCGCATTGCGGCCCTTGGGGCCGAGGGTGATCTTTACTGCGTCCGCAAGGGCATTCACGCCGCGAAGAATCGCTTGGCGGGATGCCTCTCCGGTAACAATCTGCTTCGCCATTTCTTGGTTCCTCCTGAATTCGGATGCTGGATGTTTAAAGCTTTGCTATTTTTTCGAAAAACCATCAGGCCTTAAGGCCTGAGCTACAGATTCACAGGCTGAAGCCTGTGCTACTTACTTCTTGGCTGCTTTGGCGGCGCCGCCGAGCTTCGCGAGGATTTCTTCTTCGCGGAGGATCAGCAGTTCTTCGCCGTCGATTTTGATTTCGCTGCCGCTGTACTTGCCGAACAGCACACGGTCGCCAACGTTGACGTCGAGGGGCACACGCTCGCCCTTCTCACGCTTGCCGGCGCCGACGGCGATGACTTCGGCCTCTTGCGGCTTTTCTTTCGCGGAGTCGGGGATGATGATGCCGCCCTTGACGGTTTCCTTCTCTTCAATGCGCCGCACGATCACACGGTCGTGGAGCGGGGTAAGATTGACTGCCATCTTTGAAAAACCTCCATAGGTGAACTAAGGGTAAGACTGAGAATCGGTGGAAGAGGAGGGCAGGAAAGACGGTTAGCACTCCTCGGTACCGACTGCTAATATAGCAATAAATCCCATCAAGTCAAGCGATTTTCCGGCAATCTGACTGGCCGCAACTCAAATTCACGGCAACGTAATACTCATTAACATTCTTATTTGCAATAAGTTAGTGCTGCCAGATTTTCCTTGCACTTGGGCATTGCCCTGCTGATGTGTCAGCTATAGACTTCGGCGAGGAACACGATGCAGTGGACATTGTATCTTCGGTTGATTGTACTCACTGCGGGAACGCTGCTGCCGTTTTTCTGGATGGTGGTGATCCTGGGCCATCGGCGGCAGCGAAATTTCGAGCGGTTGTTCTTTTTTCTGTGCCTTGCGCTTACGTGTTTTTTTGGGAGCAGCTTGCTGGCGCTGAATGCGGAGCTTCATTACGGGGCGCCGCCAGTTGCCCTGCTGACGTTTGCGTGGACATTTCTGTGTCTTGGGCTGTGGTTTGTGCCCTCGCTGGTTCTCCACTTGCACCTCGAATACGCCAGTGTGAGAGGCTTGCTGCCCTCTGGTTCCGGCAAATATTTGTGGATCGGCGCGGCCTATTCGCCGGCGATCCTGCTTATGGCGGAGTTGCGGCGGGCGCTGCAAAGCCAACAACACAATTTTGAGAGCCCATCGCACGCGATCGGAGCGGGATTCCAAGCATGGTTGATTGTTGCTCTGCTGGCGGCCGGTTACTGGCAGATGCGGTTCCTTCGGGCCACGCCGAGCGAAACGCAGAAAAACTTCCACAAAGGGATTTTGGGGAGCCTGGGGGCGTTGTGCGTTTTCCTGGGCTACATATTTTACGCGGAAGAAAAATATGGCGCGGGTTCCGCGGGGGATGCCCATGTGCAAGTTCTGGTATTGGCCCTGGTGCCGCTGGCGGCGCTGATTCTGGGCGTGGAGCGGTTTAATTTTTTGCAGATCGGGCAGCAGCGCAACCTGATCTATGCGGTATTCCTGGTATTTGTGGCGCTGCTGTATCTGAGCCTGGTGCGGCGGGCGAGTCTGTGGCTGGAGGCGTACCTTCCGCCCGAGGCGACGGCGGCGTTGCTGCTTTTTCTGCCGGTGGTGTTCTTTGAGCCGTTGCAAAGGTTGATGCGGCGTACTCTGCGGCAGACGGCGCAGACGGAAGTGGACCGGGCGCAGAAGTTGATGGGGCCGATCACCGAGGTAGCGCGGCTGGGGGATCAGGCGAAGTTGCGGAAGTTTTGCGAGGAGTGGATTGCGGAGCAGTTGCAACTGGCGGAGGCCAGGCTGGCGCTGGACGCTGATGCGGGAGCGAGTGAGGCCTGGGAAGCCAAACACAGTGCGGCGGTGGAGCGTTTTGAAATCCGGCGAGGCGGGCAGCGGCTGGGCTGCCTGAAAGTGCGGGCTTACGGGGCGATGATTTCCGGAGAGACGTATGCGGCGCTGGAATTTTTGTGCGAGCAGTTGCCGGGGGCGTTCGATTTGTGCCGATTGATTGAGGAGAAGCTGCAACTGGAGAGGGAATTGGCGGAGCGGGAACGGCTGGCGCTGGTGGGGCAGATGGCGGCGAGCATTTCGCACAACCTGAAGAATCCGCTGGGGTCGATCAAGACGATTTTGCAGGTGCAGATGGAGAGTCCGGAGTTGCCGGCTTCGCTGCGCAGCGAGACGCAGATGGTGCTGGAGGAGATCAACCGGCTTTCTGCGCGGTTGAATCAGTTGTTGCAGTTCAGCCGGCCGGGTGTTCGCGCGGGGAATGGCGCGCAGAGTTGCAATCTTTCGCAGGTGGCTGAGACGGTGGCGAATGTGCTGCGACATGCCGCCGACGAGAGGGGCGTTTCGCTGGTGCTTGCGAATGTCAATGGAGAAGTGCGCGCCGCGATTGGTGAGGAAGCCGCGAACGATATTCTTTCGAACGTGGTGTTGAACGCGATTGAGGCGGTGGCGGACGGCGGACATGTGTGTGTGGCGCTGCGCAGTTCTGAAAGAATCTGCAGCGTTTCCGTGGAAGATGATGGAACGGGAATTTTGGCTGCCGACCAAGTCAAGGTGCTGCGGCCATTTTTTACGACCAAGGCGCGCGGTACGGGACTGGGCCTGGCGATTGTTGACCGGCGGCTGCAGGAAGTGGGCGGGACGATGGAGATCAAGAGCCCGGTGAGCGGCGGGCGCGGGACGGAGATTCGGCTGAATTTCCCCGTTGCGATGAAGGAGCAGGGTGGATGAAAACAGTATTAATTGTGGATGACGAGCCGGCGTCGCGGTACGCGTTGCGGCGGGCGCTGGAGAGCCGGTATCGGGTGGTGGAGGCGGATTCGGCGGCGAGTGGACGGTCGTCGCTGGTGAGCGAGAAGCCGGATTTGCTGCTGCTGGATGTAGTGTTGCCGGGGGAAGACGGGCTTTCGTTCCTGAAGTGGTTGCGGCTGGAGGGATATGAGTTGCCGGTGCTGATGGTTTCGGCGCTGGATACGGCGAAGACGGCGGTGGAGGCGCTGCAGCTTGGCGCGGCCGATTATCTGGTGAAGGGCTTTGAGCTGGAGGAGTTGCGGCAGCGGGTGGCGAACCTTCTGAAGATTGTGGCGCTGGAGCAAGAAAACGAAAGTTTGCGGCGGCGGGTGGCGATCGATGGACAATTCGGGCAGATGATTGGGCGATCGCCCGCGTTGCGCAAAGCATTTGAGCTGGCCGACCGGGTGTCGCCGACGGATTCGACGGTGCTGATTCTGGGGGAAAGCGGGACGGGGAAGGATTTGCTGGCGCAGGAGATTCACGCGCGGTCGCAGCGGAATGGCAAGGCGTGGGTGGCGGTGAATTGCGCGGCGCTGCCGGAGACGCTGATTGAGTCGGAGCTGTTTGGATATGAGCGAGGGGCGTTTACCGGGGCGGCGCAGCAGAAGAAAGGGCGGTTCGAACAGGCGCACGGCGGGACATTGTTTCTGGACGAGATTGGGGACATGAACCCGGTGACGCAGTCGAAGGTGTTGCGGGCGCTGGAAAATCGCACGGTTGAACGGCTTGGAGGGACGCAGACGATTCCGGTGGATGTGCGGGTGATCAGCGCTACGCATCGGAATCTCCTGCTGGCGATTCGGGATGGGAAATTTCGCGAGGACCTGTTTTACAGGTTGCGGGTGGTGACGATTGAGTTGCCGCCGTTGCGGGCGCACAAGGAGGACATCGCGATTCTGGCGGAGGCGTTTGTGCGGCTGCATGGAGCGCGGCTGGGACGGACGCCGCGGCTTGGGAAGGAGGCGGTGAAGGCGCTGGAGAATTACGATTGGCCGGGAAACGTGCGCGAACTGAAGAATGCGATCGAGCGAAGCCTGGTGCTTTCGTGCGGGGAAGAGATTGGTCCAAGCGATTTGCCGGAAGAGGTTTTGCATGGAGTGAGCGTTGTGCCAAAAGCTGAGGACGACGGCGAGGATTTGGGGCTGAAGGAAAAAGATTTTCGCGAGGCGAAGCGGAAGTTTGAGATTGCGTATTTGTTGCGGCAGCTTGGGGTGCATCGGTGGAATATCTCGCGGACGGCGGCGACGATCGGGCTGCACCGGCAGAGTTTGCAGGAACGGTTGCGGGAACTGGGGATCCGGCGGCCGGGGCAGGAGATTCCGGAGGAAGAGGAATGAGGGTATTCGGATTCGTGCAAGCCGGTGGCGGGAGCACGCGCTTTGGGGCGGACAAGGCGATGGTTAAGATTGGGGGGAAGACGCTGCTGGCGCGAACGGTTGAGTTGGTGGCTTCGGTTTGTGAGGGGACGAGAATCGTCGCGCCAGCTGGAAAATATGCGGACGCACCGGTCTCAATCGTCGCGGACAAATGGCCAGGGCAGGGACCGCTCGGGGGCATCCTCACTGCACTGGACTTCAGCAACGAGAAGTTTCGCGATGCGGATGGGGAGGGTGCTTGCGCGTTGATCGTGAGCTGCGATATGCCGTTTCTGACTCGAGCGTGGCTGGCGTATCTTTGCGATCGCGCGGTGAAGAGTACGGCTCAAGTGGTGGTGCCGGAATCGGAGAACGGGTTGGAGCCACTTTGTGCGTGCTGGCGGGGGGATGCTGCCGCGGCGGTTCAGGCCGCTTTTGACGGTGGGGTGCGAAAGGTGACGGAAGCGATGAAACGGTTGCCGATGGAAGTGCTTGACGAGGCGGCTTGGAAACGATTTGATACGGATGGGCGATTGTTCTGGAATATGAATACGTTGGCGGATTACGAAGAGGCGCGTCGGGTGATTGAGGAGAGGGCTGGGCTGATGGGTAAGAGGGAGGGGCAAGCCCCTCCCCTACAATAGGGATTTCCACGACGGGATCGATGAGCGAAGACCTTAAAGATAGCGGTTTGACGAATAAGGGCAGGGGCAGCGCGGCGGAATATTATTTTGAGTTTCGCGGCGTCAACAAGGCTTTCGACGAGCACGTGGTGCTGCAAAACGTCAGCTTCAGGGTGAAGCGCGGCGATACTTGCGTGATCATGGGGCGCAGCGGCGTGGGAAAGTCGGTATCGCTGAAGCACATTCTGGGCTTTCTGAAGGCGGATTCGGGGAGCATCTTGATCGATGGGCAGGACGTTACGCAGTTTAGGGAGCGGCAATTCGAAGCGATCCGGCGCAAAGTCACGATGGTGTTTCAGTCCGGGGCGCTGTTTGATTCCTTAACGGTTGCCGAAAATATCGCGTTTCCGCTGGAAGATCAGCCCGGCCTGACAGCGGAAGATGTCGACGCGTACGTGTCGAAACTTGCACACATGTTGGAAGTGGAGGAAGTTCTGGACAAATTGCCGAGCGAGCTTTCGACCGGAATGAAGCGGGCGGTGGCGATTGCGCGGGCGCTGGCGCAGAATCCCGAGGCGATTTTATACGACGAGCCGACCACGATGGTGGACCCAATTATGGCCGGGCACATGGGGGATTTAATTTTGCGGCTGAAGGAAGCGTTTCACAAGACTTCGATCGTGGTGACGCACGATACGCATCTGGCGAAGCGGCTGGCGGACAATATAGTTTTTCTGCAGGATGGGCGCGCGCAGGTGTTTGGGTCGTGGGCGGAATTCGAAAACTCGACGGATCCGTTTTTGCGGGATTTTCTGTTGCAGGATGAATTGATCCCGGCGCTGGACGTGACTCTGTGAGCAGTCCGGCCACGGTTGCCTTGGATCCCAAATCACAACTGCGGAAGACGATGGGCTTCTGGGATGTGCTGCTCTTTAACATCGCCACCGTTCTGGGCCCAAGGTGGATTGCGGCGGCGGGGCATAACGGGACGTCTTCCATCAGCCTGTGGGTGTTTGCGGCGCTTTTCTTTTTTGTGCCGGGCGCATTCGTCATCAACGAATTGTCTTCGCGATTTCCGCACGAGGGCGGGTTATACGTGTGGGCCAAGGAAGCGTTCGGAGATTTCCACGGATTTGTCGCCGGGTGGACCTACTGGATTTACACGGTGTTTTATTTTCCGGGGCTGCTACTGGCGAGCGCTTCGATGAGCGCCTACGTGATTGGAGAAAAAGGCGGGGCGCTTGCGCAGGACCGGACGTTTCTGCTGTCGGTTTCGATGGCGCTGCTGCTGGTGGCGGTGGTGCTGAACATCATCGGATTGAACATCGGGAAGTGGCTGCAGAATGCGGGCGGGGTGGGGACGTACGTGCCGCTGCTGGTGCTGGTGGGCGTGGCGGCGCTGGTGTATTTTCGCAGCGGGTCGGCGACGCACTTTACCGCGGCCAACATGATGCCTACGTGGAATTGGGACACGGTGAATTTCTGGTCGCAGATTGCGTTTGCGTTCACGGGGCTGGAACTGGTTTCGGCGATGAGCGAAGAGGTGCGCGATCCGCGGCGGACGCTGCCGCGGGCGGTGTTTGGGGCAGGCGCGATGATCGCGTTCATGTATATCGTGGGAACATTTGCGATTCTGACGCTGGCGCCGGCGGGCGATCTGGATCCGAAGAGCGGGGTGTTTCACGCGATCACCGCGGGGTCGGTGGTGCTGAAGATCGGGTTTCTGGGGATACTGGCGGCGATTCTGGTGACGGTGGGGAATGCGGGAGGCGTGGGCAGCACGGTGGCGGGAATTGCGCGGGTGCCGTTTGTGGTGGGGATCGATCGATATTTGCCGGAGGCGTTTGGAAAGATTCATCCGCGGTGGAAGACGCCTTATGTTTCGATCCTGGTGCAGGCGGGTGTTTCGGGCGCGATTTTGCTGTTGAGCCAGATCAACCAATCCACGCGCAGCGCTTACCAGATTTTGATTGATGCGGCGATTATTTTGTATTTCATTCCGTTTCTTTATATGTTTGCCGCGGTTATCAAACTGGCGGCGCGGAAGGATCGCGCGGAAAACGAGCATGCAATTCTCATCCCGGGCGGAAAGATCGGACTGTGGCTTTCAGGGGGGTTGGGATTTCTGGTTGTGCTTGGAGGAATTGTTGTTTCTCTGGTTCCACCGGGAGATTCGACGAACAAGCTTTTCTTTGAACTGGAATTGGTGGTGGGGACGGTGGGATCGATTCTTTTGGGTTTGATTTTGTATTGGCGCGGGGTGCGTTCGAAGAGAAGCGCATAGATTGCGGTTCGCGGAAAGGCGCCCGCCACGGTCGGCGGCCGCTACATAGTGCGGCGAGGGTTAGAAGCCCTGGCTGACTAATTGGTCGACGGTCAAGTGGGTTATCGGCTTGGAAGCACTGCGGGCGTCGAGATAGCGTTCGACGTATTTTCCGAGGACATCGGCTTCGAGGTTTACGGCGTCGCCGATTTTTTTGTCGCGAATGTTGGTGTGTTCGTAGGTGAAGGGAATGACCGCGACTTCGGCTAGGCGGGCGCCCCAGCGGGCGACGGTGAGACTGATGCCGTCGATGGTGATGGAGCCTTGCGGGACGATGTAGCGCGCGAACTCTTCGGGGACTTCGACTCCATACCACCAGTTATCGCCTTCGGAGGCGAGGCGTGCTACGCGGCCGATTGTGTCTACGTGGCCGAGGACAAAGTGGCCGCCGAATTCCTTGCCAGCGGTCAGGGGTTGCTCCAGGTTTACGCGGGTTCCTGATTTCCATTCGCCGATCGAGGTTTTGCGCAGGGTCTCGCCGGAGAGATCGGCGGAGAAGTGTTCGGCGTCCACTTCGACGACTGTTAGGCAGCAGCCGTTGACTGCGATGCTTTTTGAGACTTCGAGATTCTTCGCGACGGTGGGCGCGTGAATTTTGAGGCGCCCGCCTTCGGCGTTCGTTTTCAGCGACTCCACGGTGCCCAGGTGCTCGATAATTCCGGTGAACATATTCGGTGCGCTCCGTCAGTACGACTCAGAATGGAAACTTAGCATACCGTTTTTGGGTGGGTAAAGGCGCCCGCCGCAGAAGGCGGCCGCTACAAAGGCAGGAGGGAGGGGCGAGCCCCTCCCCTACAAATTCAGTTGGTTGGGTTTCCTTGCGGCATCGCGATCTCGCGCAGCCGGCGTAAATCCAGTTTTCCTGTTCCGAGATACGGCAACTGTTCGACGTGGATGAATTGATCGGGGCGGGGTTTCCAGAGTGCGGGTAGGTCGCTTTTCGAAAGTTTTTCGAGGCAATCTTTCAGGATGTCTTCCTTCAACGTATGCACCACAACTAAGCGTTCGCCTTTCTTTTCGTCGGGGATGGCGGTGACCGCGAGGACCTGGCCGTCGGCTTCGAGGAGTTCGTGCAGCTTTTCTTCAATCTTGATGTGGGGAACCATTTCGCCGCCGATTTTGCTGAAGCGGCTGAGGCGGTCGGTGATGCGGAGGAAGCCGTCTTCGTCCTGGGTAGCGATGTCGCCGGTGTTGTACCAGCCGTCTTTTAAGACTTCGGCGGTTTTTTCAGGGAGGTTGAGATAGCCGACCATGATGTTGGGGCCGCGAACGAGCAGCAGGCCGGGCTTGTCCACGGGAAGTGCTTCGCCGGAATCGGGGTCGATGATGCGGACGCCAACGCCCGGGAGAGGATGGCCGATGGTGCCACGTTTGGCTCCGACTTGGCGGAAATAGGCGGCGCGAAAATCGTAGGTGTTGACGGCGACTACCGGAGAGCATTCGGTGCAACCGTAGCCTTCGAGCGGGCGAATGCCGAAGTGATCTTCGAAGGCTTGCGCTACGCGTTCCGGCAATTTTTCCGCGCCGGCCATTACGATGCGCAGGCTGCCGAAGGACTCCGGTGGACAGCGGCGGGTGTAGGAGTTCAAGAAGGTCGGCGTGGAAAGCATCATGGAAACGGAATATTTGCTGACCAGGGCGGCAATGGCTTGGGCGTCGAGCGGGCTGGGATGAAAGATGGCGCCGATTCCGGCCATGGCGGGCAGGCAGAGGGTGCCGGTGAAGCCGAAGGAGTGGAAGAAGGGAAGAATGCCGAGGATGGAATCGCCTTTGTGGAGATGGAAGACCTGTTCGATCTGCTCGACGTTGGCGGCGAGATTGAAATGGGAGAGGATGACGCCCTTGGGTTCGCCCGTGGAGCCGCTGGAGAAGATGATGGTGGCGGTATCGTCGAGGGAGGGCTTGCGAGTGAAGCCGAGGGAGCGCTCGAGCAGGCGCGCGGGGAGGAGCTTGGCGGATAGAAGAGCGACAATTTTTTCGGAGAGGCGAGGATTTTCGGCGAGATCTTCTACGTAGATAACTTTTCCCGGCGGCTCGATGTGGACTTTCTCGAGGAAGAGTTTTGAGGTGACGACGGTCTGCAGTTCGCATTGTTTCGCGCAGGAGGCCAGGGATTCGTTGGAGGTGGTGTAGTTCAGGTTGATCGGGACTTTGCCTTGGAGCATGGCGGCCCAGTTGACGAGCGCGCCGGGGATGGAAGGCGGTAGAAGGACGCCGACCATGTTTTGGCCTTGCCAGAGGGGGCGGAGGCGGCGGGCGAGGAAGATTGTTTTGGTGAGGGCTTCGCCGAAACTGAGTTTGGGTGTGCGGCCGTCGGCCATGGCGAAGCGCCGGGAATGGCGGCGGGCCATCTGGATGAACGAGCGGGTGAGCGTTTTCATGTAATGACGGCGGCGATTGAAGGCATCGACGCTCAGTTCTTGAACGGCGGTGCGCACGTCCGTGGTGCTGGCCGTTGAGGGCAACGGCTTACCAAAGGAGACGCGGACAGGGTAGGGGATTTGGCGAGGGCGCTTCCACAAAAAGCGGCCGCCGGAAAAACTGAAGATGGAGCCCCAGAGGCCGTCGATGTTCACGGGGATGATGGGGACGTCGATGCCTTTGATGATGCGTTCAAAGCCGCGGCGGAAGGGGAGCATCTGGCCGATGCGGGTGATTTCGCCTTCGGGGAAGATGCAGACGACTTCGCCGTTGCGCAGGGCGTCGGAGGCTTCGCGCAGAGAGTGAATCATTTCGCGCGGGCCCTGGTCGGAGGCGATGGGAATAAATTTGAGAATTTTGGCGAAGGGTTTAATGAAGGGGAGATCGTAGACTCCCTTGAACATGAGGAAGCGGATGGGCCTGTCGGTCGAGCAAACGAGCAAAATCGCGTCAATCCAGGAGGAATGGTTTGGGGTCAGCAGCGCTCCGCCGTGGACAGGAACATTTTCCTGGCCTTTCAGATCGAGGCGGTAAATCGTGTGGGTCGCGATCCAAAGCAACAGCCGAACGAGGGAGTCGGGCAGGAGCCAGAGTAGATAGGCAAGAGCGGCGAGCGTGAGAATCGAAGCCCAGAAAAAAATTGCCGCGGGACCCAGTTGTAGATAGTGCTTCAGTAGGTAAAAAGCGCCGGAGGCGGCGAGGATGCCGATGAAAGAGTAGAGATTAGCAGCGGCGAGCACGCCACCGCGATGCTGCTCTTCGGGGCGGTGCTGGATTAATGCACTGATGGGCACGATGAAGAAGCCGCCGGAAAACCCGAGGGCGGCGAGAAGGGCGAGGACAGCGTTGAAGGAGAGGCCGGGCGCGGCGAGGAGAAAACCGAAGAGGGTGATACCCACGGCGCCGAGAGGGATGAGGCCGTATTCGATTTTGCCGCCGGAAAGGTAGCCGGCGGCGAGGCTGCCCAGACCGATGCCGATGGCGATTGCGGCTTGGAGCAGGCTGCCGTGAGTGGCGGTGACGCGGAGGACGTCGCGGGCAAAGAAGACGATGTTGAATTGCAAGAGAGCGCCGAGGAAGAAGAAGTAGGTGTTGCCGAGGACGGCGAGCCAGAGCACATAGTCCCGGCCGATGAGTTTGCCTTGCGACCAGAGATCGCCGAGGAAATTGACGCGGAATGTTTTTGCGGGGTCGGCGGCGGGGATTTTCGAAATGCCGAAACTGGTGGCCAGGCCGACGAGGGAACAGGCTAGGAAGAAAATGCCGGAATAGTATTCACGACCGACGAAGACTTCGGAGAGGCGGGCACCGACAACGGTGCCGGTGATGGCGGCGAGGAAGGTGCCGAGTTCGATGACGCCGTTGCCCCAGGAGAGGCGTTTTTCGGGAAGGAGTTCGGGGAGCAATCCATACTTTGAGGGACCGAAGAGGGCGCCTTGGGTGCTGGCGAGGAAAACGGCGGCCATGGACATGGGCATGCTGTGAACAACGAAGCCAGCGATGGCGAAAAGCATGACCGCGATTTCGAAGACTTTGGTCCAGATGGTGACGGAGCGCTTGCTGAAGCGGTCGGCGAAATAGCCGCCGGTCATGGAAAAGAGGATGAAGGGAAGGGCGAAGAGGGAGCCGACGAGGAGGACTTTGGCTTCTTCTTCGTCGGAGGAGAGATTGGTGCCGATGATGAGGAAGATGACCAGGTATTTCAGGGCGTTGTCGTTGAAGGCGCCCTGAAATTGCGTGGCGATGAGGCTCCAGAAACCGAGACGCCAGGAACGCGGTGGTTCGGACACGCGGGGGGCCTCCGTCAGGCGATGGGTGCAGGGTGGTTCGAGGAAATGGTCGCAAACATGGGGACGATTGGATAGGAAATTTTTAGGAGAGCGTGCGCAAAGGGAATAAAAAGACAAGAGGAACCCAAGAGGGAGGGGCGAGCCCCTCCCCTACAAAGGTGATTTGCGCGGGTAGGCGGATATGGCCACGTCTGGGCCGATTTGGCGGATGCTGCGCACGAGGAGGGGAGGCATCGCTTTGGCACCGGAGTCCACGAAGGGGACGCTGGCTGTGGCGGCGATTCTTGGAGCGTAGAAGAGGACTAGTTTGTTGACGAGGTTGGCGGAGAGGGCTGCGGCGTTGAGGTGCGGGCCGGCTTCTAGGAGGACGCTGAGGATATCGCGGCGGCCGAGATCCTTGAGGACAGCGCTGAGATCGAGGCCGCTGCGGCTGCGCTTTACTTCGATTAATTCGACGCCGGCATTTTGCAGCTTGCGGGCTTTCGGAGTTTTGAGCAGGGCAGAGGTGTATACGAGGAGATCGTCGTCGGAGGTTTGCACGATGCGGGATTTGGGGGAGAGGCGGAGGCGGGTGTCGAGGATTACGCGGAGCAAACGGCGGCGGCGCGGGAGGCCGCTGCGGTCGGTGAGGAGGGGATTGTCGGCGAGGATGGTGCCGATGCCGGTGAGAAGAGCGTCGGAGGCGTGGCGCATGCGGTGGACTTCGGCGCGGGATTCTTCACTGGTGATCCAGTCGCTCTGTTTGGTTTTGCGCGATTTTGGCAGGGCGAGTTGGCCGTCGAGAGTTAAGGCCGATTTCAGCGTGACAAAGGGCTTGCGTGTCGTAATCCAGTGCGAGAACGCTTCATTGAGTTCTTGCGCTTTATCTTCGAGAAAGCCGCTTTCGACTTCGATGCCCGCGGCTCGCAATCGCGCGAATCCTGTGCCTCGCGTTTTCGGGTTTGGATCCTGCATGCCCGTGACGACACGAGAGACGCCGGCGGCGATGATCGCTTCGGTGCACGGGCCGGTGCGGCCGGTGTGATTGCAGGGCTCGAGTGTGACGTAGAGCGTCGCGCCGCGGGCGCGTTCGCCGGCCTGTTTCAAGGCCACAATTTCCGCGTGATCGCGCCACTCGTACTGGTGGAATCCTTCGCCGAGAATTGCGCCGTCTTTCACGATCACGCAGCCGACGGTGGGATTTGGAGATGCCAATCCAATCCCCTTGCATGCCAGGTCCAGCGCGTGTTCCATGAAGTGAGTGTCGTGGGAATTCACGGTGTTAGTTGAACAGCGAGTCGGCGTAGGTTTGCGCGTCAAAGGGGACGAGGTCGTTGATTTGTTCGCCGGTGCCGACGAAGCGGATGGGGAGGCCGAGTTCACGGGAGATGGCGACGACGATGCCGCCCTTTGCGGTGCCATCGAGCTTGGTCAGGATGATGCCGGTTACGCCGACGGCGGAAGTGAATTCGCGGGCTTGGGCGAGACCGTTCTGACCCGTGGTGGCGTCCATGACCAGGAGGACGTCGTGCGGCGCGCCGGGAATTACTTTCGCGGCGGTGCGTTTCATTTTTTCGAGTTCGAGCATGAGGTTGGATTTGGTGTGGAGGCGGCCGGCGGTGTCCACGATTACGGCGTCCGCGCCGCGGGCTTTTGCGGCGGCCATGGCGTCGAAGACCACGGCGGCGGGATCGGAGCCGGATTTTTGCTTGATGAGTTCGACGCCGTTCCGCTGAGCCCAGATTTCGAGTTGCTCGATGGCGGCGGCGCGGAAGGTGTCAGCGGCGCAAAGGACGACGCTGCGGCCATCCTGGCGCAGGCGATTAGCGAGTTTGCCGATGCTGGTGGTTTTTCCGGCGCCGTTGACGCCGACGATGAAGATCACGCGGGGATCGTTACCGTTGGCGGCGCCAACCAGGTGCGGCGTGTTGCCGTAGACGTTGAGGGCACGAAATACGTGTTTCTTGATCTCGTGTTTCAGTTGCTCGCCATTGTTCAGGGCGTTGCGGGAAAGCTGTTCTTTGACGGAGTCGAGGATTTCTTTGGTGGTTTTTACGCCGAGGTCGGCGGAAAGCAACGCGTTTTCGACTTCTTTTAGAACGGAGGGATCGATCTGGCGGCCGCCCTGAGTGATGGTGTCGAGCGTGTCGGCGAGGGCTTCCTTGGTTTTGCCGACGGATTCCTTGAGGCGCTCGAGGAGCGTCGGTTCGGGTTTTCCGAAGAGGGTGATCATAAGAGTGGCCCGCGCTGGGGAAAAGGCGGGAAAGAAAAGTGTAACAGATTGGGCGGGGAGGGGACGGGGGGAGGGCTAAGCGAATATGGAAAGAGAATTAGAAAAAGGCGCCCGCCTCGGAAGGCGGCCGGTACAGGGGCAACAGAAAGGAAAGAAGGCGGCGTAAAGCCGCCCCTACAAAGGCGGGGGAGTTGGGTGGTTCGGTTAGACCGTAAAAGCGAGAGCTTTGCTCTCGCACTCAAAAATTAGACTTGGACTTCGACTGCGGTTAGGCGGAGTTTGCCGGATTTTACGGCGGATTCGAGGGCGATGACGATGGCCTCGTCGAACTTGGAGCCGGCGAGGGCTTTGATGCGGCCGAGTGCGTAGTCGAGATCCATGGCGGTTTGGTACGGGCGATTGGTGGTCATGGCATCGAGGGTGTCGGCGACGCCGATGATGCGCGCCATTTGTGGAATCTGCGGGCCGGTGAGGCCGTAGGGGTAGCCGCGGCCGTCCATGTGCTCGTGGTGGAGTTCGATGCCAGGCAGCATGTCTTTTAGCTGCGAGACGGGACGCATGATGTTGGCGCCCTTGGTGGTGTGGGTCTTCATGATTTCGAACTCTTCGGGCGTCAGCGAGCCGGGCTTTTTGAGGACGCGGTCG
>Ga0210406_10004843_pt1 | contig 14244 bp, 13 predicted proteins | sample IncBWC30MmetaG_FD_155454 | JGI IMG/M metagenome (GOLD analysis project Ga0210406, IMG submission 155454) | Forest soil microbial communities from Barre Woods Harvard Forest LTER site, Petersham, Massachusetts, United States - Inc-BW-C-30-M | ecosystem: Environmental > Terrestrial > Soil >... | reverse complement strand
GCGGGATTCCGCATCCGCGACTTTCTTGCGCAGACTATCGATCTCACCCGAAAGCCACTGGCTGGCGGACTTGGCCTGCTCCTGCCGCGCGGCCTGCTGCAGCACCAGATAGCCATCGGCGATCGAGTTGGCGACGCGCGCGGCGAGTTCCGGATCGCGCGACTGAAATTCGATAACGATGACGCGCGATTTATCGACCGCGTAAGCGGTATAACGATCGAAATACGCATCGAGCACGCGCTCTTCCGGCGTCAGCGAGAACGGATCGCGGCCGATGCCGAACAAGGCCAGCAGTGATTTCAGGGGCGAAAAACCGCCCAGCACCGGATCGAATTCCGGTAGTTCCGCAAGCTTGTTCTTCTTGATGATCTGGCGGGCGAGATCGCGCGACAACAACAGCTGGACCTGGCTGGTGACAGCCTCGGCATCCAGCCCGGCACGTTGCTCCTCGTTGCGCTCACCGTTCGGCCGCAGGAAGATGTTTTCGCGTCCGTCGATCAGGATGCGCGCTTCGGACTTGTAGCGCGGCGTCACCACATTCACCGCGGCAATCGAGAGAACGGCAGCCAGCACCGTCGGGACAACGATCCAGCGCCGCTTGCGCATCAGCGCCTGCCCCAGCGCACGCATATCCAGATCGCCCGTGACGGATACCGCAGACCGCTCAACAACCGGTACAGACCTGGAATCGACGAACTTGGACTCGACGAACTTGGCCTCGACCGCAGGCGCGGCCTCGGCGACCGACGGCATTTCCTCGGGCGCTGTGTCCTTGCTGGTACGCCAGAACGCTAAACGCATCGCACACTCCCGCAGACGCCACGACTCCACCTGATACAGCCGATTACACTCCATTAAGGTTGCCGCTGGGTTAATCGAGCCGATTTGACGCCGCGACGTTACCGCCCTGGCCCGCGAAGTCACGTTTTGTTAACCATGAAAGTCCTTAATCGGAATCAATACTTCCGATGGATTTTCCGATGCGAGGCGCGTGCGCCGCCATTTCCTGTCTGCCGGCTGCGCTCGCTCTTCCGGGCTGCATGCGCACGACTTCGCCAGTCGCTTCCATCCAGCCGCGCAGCGATCTCGACGCGGGCGGCTCCATCACCATGCCGCTGATCGGCGCGGTCCCCGCACGCGGGCGAACGCCGGCGGCGCTGGCTGCCGAAATCGGCGCCCGCCTGCGCAACGGCTACATCCGCGAGCCCTCCGTCGCGGTGCAGATCGATTCGTACCGGCCGTTGTTTATTCTTGGAGAAGTTGCAGCCCCCGGCCAATATCCCTATGTGCCCAATATGAGCGTCGAAAGCGCGGTAGCGATCGCAGGCGGGTTTACGCCACGCGCCCGGCGTGACCGCATCACCCAGCCCCACGCCAACGGCGCCAGTCCGCCCCGCACCGTAGTGCCGCTCGGCACCGCACTTGGTCCTGGCGATACCGTCCAGGTCGGGGAGCGCTGGTTCTGATCATGTCCGAGATGTCAGATCAGCCGCTTCGTATCCTGCACGCGGTGCGCGCGCCCGTTGGTGGAATCTTCCGTCATATCCTCGATCTCGCCAACGGCCAGGCCGAGCGCGGCCATCACGTCGGTCTGGTTGCCGATAGCCTGACCGGCGGCGAACGGGCCGATGCAGCGCTGGCCGAGATCGCGCCGCGCCTGAAGCTGGGGGTCCATCGCCTCGCCATTCGCCGCGAGCCGCATGTCACCGATGCCCTGGTCTGGAGCCGCTTCATGCGGCTGATCCGCTCGCTCAACCCGGATGTTCTGCACGGCCACGGCGCCAAGGCCGGCGCTTTCATTCGCATGAAAGGTGCTTCCAAAGGTTTCATTCGCGTCTACACGCCGCATGGCGGTTCGCTGCATTACCCGCTGAATACGACGAAAGGCGTACTCTATAGCCGCATGGAGCGTACGCTGATGAACCGGACCGACCTGTTCCTGTTCGAAAGCGCGTTCGCGCGCGACACCTATCAGCGGACCATCGGCACGCCAACCGGACTGTTGCGCTGCGTGTTCAATGGCGTGACGGCGGACGAGTTCGACCCGATTGTCAAGGCAGAGGACGCGACCGACATCGTCTATGTCGGCGAATTCAGACACATCAAGGGCGCGGACCTGCTGGTCGACGCGGTGGCGCGGTTGCGTAGCGATGGCCGGCCCGTCACGCTGACATTGGCCGGTGACGGCGAGGAAACTGACGCACTGAAGGCTCAAATCCAGCGGCTCGGCCTCGGCGAGGCCGTGCGCTTTATCGGCCACGTCAAGGCACGGTACGGATTTTCAAAGGGCTCGCTGCTGGTGGTTCCCTCGCGCGGAGATTCGATGCCCTATGTCGTGATCGAGGCGGCGGCCGCCGGTGTTCCGATGGTGGCGGCCAATGTCGGCGGCATTCCGGAAATTTTTGGCACGCACACCGACGCGTTGTTCGCGCCGAACATCGTGACCGCCATGGCCGACGCCATCGAGATCGCGCTGGAAGATCCGGCCGCCGCGCAGGAGCGCGCGAAATCACTGCGCGAACGAATCTTCCTGCATTTTTCGCAGAAGGCGATGGTCGCGGGAGTGTTGGCAGGATACCGCGACGCGCTTCAAGCGTCCCGGGGCTGACGGTCAGCATCCGCAACAGGTCGTTAACCGCTCTTTACCATCGATAACTGTTTCTTCCGATTTGTCCTCTAAGCCGGGATGCGGGGCATTACGTCTTGCGGCGCGCATCCCCAGATGCGCGGTACAGAAACGGGCTTGAACAACAGTGGAACCGATCAACGCACGCTCGATGCTGGATGCAGCGGCAGCTGAAGCCGCCACGATCTCGAGCGCTCCTCGTATCGAGCGACGGCGCCGGCTGACGCAGGCAGCGCTCGCCGTCACCAACCAGAAAGTACGCCGGGCCTATTCACCGATCGTGATCGCGGGCGCGGTCCGGCTGATCGATTTTGCGCTGCTGGGCATCGTCGGCGTCGCGATCTATCTCGCTTATGTCGCGCCGCTCAACGGCTTCAACTGGCAATATGTCGCCGCCATTCTCGGCATGAGCGCAATGGCGGTGGTCTGCTTCCAGGCCTCCGATATCTACGAAGTGCAGGTGTTTCGCGGCCAACTCCGGCAGATGACGCGCATGATCTCGGCCTGGGCGTTCGTGTTCCTGCTGTTTATCGGCGCATCGTTCTTCGCCAAGCTCGGCGGCGAGGTATCGCGGGTCTGGCTCTCGTCGTTTTTCTTTGTTGGCCTGGCGGCGCTGGTTGCCGATCGGCTGCTGTTGCGCACGATCGTGCGCAGTTGGGCGCGCGAAGGCCGGCTCGACCGCCGCACCATCATCGTCGGTTCCGACGAGAACGGCGAGAAGCTCGTCGAAGCGCTCAATGTGCAGGCCGATTCCGACATCGAGATTCTCGGCGTATTCGACGACCGCAACGACAGCCGCGCGCTCGATACCTGCGCCGGCGCGGCGAAGCTCGGCAAGGTCGACGACATCGTCGAATTCGCGCGCCGCACCCGCGTCGACCTCGTGCTGTTCGCGCTGCCGATTTCGGCGGAAGCCCGCATTCTCGAAATGCTGAAGAAGCTGTGGGTGCTCCCGGTCGATATAAGGCTGTCCGCCCACACCAACCGGCTGCGCTTCCGCCCCCGCGCCTATTCCTATCTTGGCAAGGTCCCCACCCTCGACGTGTTCGAAGCGCCGATCACCGACTGGGACCTGGTGATGAAGTGGCTGTTCGATCACGTCGTCGGCGCGCTCGTGCTGTTGCTCGCCGCGCCCGTGATGGCGCTGGTGGCGCTTGCGGTCAAACTCGACAGCCCCGGCCCGGTGCTGTTTCGCCAGAAGCGGTTCGGCTTCAACAATGAGCGCATCGATGTGTTCAAATTCCGTTCGCTCTATCACGATCAGGCCGATCCGCTGGCTTCCAAGGTCGTGACCAAGAACGACAGCCGCGTCACCCGCGTCGGCCGCTTCATCCGCAGGACCAGCCTCGACGAATTGCCGCAACTCTTCAACGTCGTGTTCAAGAGCAACCTCTCGCTGGTCGGTCCGCGTCCCCATGCCGTGCAGGGCAAGTTGCAGAGCCAATTGTTCGACGAGGCCGTCGACGGCTATTTCGCGCGTCACCGCGTCAAGCCCGGCATCACCGGCTGGGCGCAGATCAATGGCTGGCGCGGCGAGATCGATAATGAAGAGAAGATCCAGAAGCGCGTCGAGTTCGATCTTTATTACATCGAGAACTGGTCGGTGTTGTTTGACCTCTACATTCTGCTGAAGACGCCGCTGGCGCTGATTTCGAAGAACGAGAACGCTTATTAGGCGCGGCCCAACAGGCTCGCCAGGTTACGAGTTGCGTTGCGTAGTGTTGCGAGTGTGTGATGGCGTATGCGGCGACAGCCGAAAGTTCCTTTCCGTCGGTGACGGGCGCACCCGGCGTTCTGGCGCTGCAGGGGGCGCTGGTATGGCTGGTCGGCGTATCAGGCGCGATCGTCTTCATCGAGCCCAGCCCCTATGAGCTGATGACGCTCATCGCCACCGTGATATTCTTCGCCACCGGCCTGCGGCTACGGCTGGTTTTCATGCCGCTATTGCTGCTGTTGATCCTGCTCAATGTCGGCTATTCGATCGGGGCCATACCCTTCATCGAAACGTCCGAAGTCGCCAACTGGATCGCCACCTCCTGGTATATGGCCTTCACGGTGATGTTCTTCGCGATGGTGGTGGCTGACGACACGCTGGCCCGGCTCGACATGCTGCGGCGTGGCTTGATCGTGGGCGCCATGATCGCGTCATTGGCCGCCTTGGCCGGCTATTTCAATCTCGTTCCCGGCGGGCACGATCTACTGACGCTCTATGAGCGCGCTCGCGGCACCTTCAAGGACCCGAACGTGCTTGGCGCCTTCCTGATCCTGCCGGCGTTGTTCGTACTGCAAAACGTCGTCTCGGATCCGCTCGGAAAGTCGTTCCGCAATACCATAGCGCTCGGCATCATGGCGCTGGCGATCCTGCTGGCATTCTCGCGCGCAGCCTGGGGCGGCCTCATCATCACGTCGGCCTTCATGCTGGCGATGATGGTGGTGACCAGCCCCTTGCCTGCGCAACGCACGCGCATCGTTGTGATGGCGGTGGCTGCGGTGGTGCTCGTGGTGGTGCTGCTGGCCGTGCTGCTGTCGTTCGATTCCATCAGCGAGATGTTCCAGCAGCGTGCGAGCTTCGACCAGAGCTACGATGAGGGCCGCTTCGGTCGGTTCGGACGGCACATCCTCGGCGCCCAGATGGCTCTCGATCTGCCGTTCGGCATCGGGCCGCTGCAATTTCACACCTACTTTCCCGAAGACACCCACAACTCCTATCTGAATGCCTTCATGTCCGGCGGCTGGATCTCCGGCATCTGCTACCCGGTGCTGGTATTCGTCACGGTCATCACGGGTTTTCGCTACGTCTTCGTCCGCGTGCCCTGGCAACGCGCCTATCTCGCGATCTTCTCGGCTTTCCTCGGCACGGTCGGCGAAAGCTTCATCATCGATACCGACCATTGGCGGCACTTCTGGATGATGCTGGGCGCGATGTGGGGCATGTTCGCCGCGGCGGAGCGCTACAATCCGGCACAACGAGTCAGCGCCGAGACTTCGGCGTCTTGAGATTGGCGCGTTTCTCCGGCGGCGTGTCGAGGATGCCCTTCAGCGCCTCGGTTGCTTCCAGCACACCTTTGTAGCCCTCATTGGCGAACCGCAGCAGCAAGCGCAGTTCCTCCTCGGAATAGCCATTCCAGACCTTGTGCATCGACTGCTGCATCGGCACGTAGAACTGGCCGATCTTCGCCGCCGCTTCCGGCACCACGACGATAAAGACCTTGCGACGGTCGGCTTCATCGCGCTCGCGTCGCACCAATCCGGCCTTCTCGAGCCGGTCCACCACGCCGGTAATGGCGCCCGTGGTGAGGCCGGTGACCTCGGCGAGCCGCCCCGCGGTCACCCGTCCCTCGAGGTTGAGAAAATCCAGGCATTCCAGATCGGAACCGGAAATTCCGGCCACGTTCGCAACGGCTTGGCCATAGAGCACGCCTTGGGCGGATGACCGCCGCATCGCCTCTTCCAGTTCCTGCAGCAGCGCAGCCCGTGAATTCGTCCTTGACAAGGATCGCCTCTTATCTTAATCGATGAATATCTTAGCCAATAAGATAATCAGCCACTGATCTTTTTAGTCCACACGGATGCAAGGAGCAAGATATGGCGCAGCGCCCCCGCAAAGCTCTCATCATCGGCGCCGGCATCGCCGGACCGGTCGCCGCGATCTTCCTGAAACGAGCAGGCTTCGACGTCCAGTTGTTCGAGGCCTGGCCGTATTCGACCGGGATCGGCGGCGGTCTGCAGATCGCCCCCAACGGCATGCATGTGCTGGCCGAGATCGGCCTCGCCGACGAGATGATCGCGGCGGGCTCGGTTTGCGAAGCCTTCGAATTTCTGACGCAAACAGGTGGCCGCATTGCTGCCATCAACCGCAACATGAAGCAGCGTTTCGGCCAGCCCGCCGTCAACATGTGCCGTTCCGCGCTGCTTGAAGCCTTGGTCAACAAGGCCTGGTGCGAGAATGTCGAACTGCATTTCGAGAAGCGGTTAGCGCGCATCGAGGATCGGGCGGACCGACCCGTGGTCGTGCATTTCACCGACGGTACTCACGCTGAAGGCGATTTCGTGATCGGCGCCGACGGCGTGCACTCGATGGTGCGCCAGCATGTCATCCCCGACGGCCCGCGGCCGTTCGACACCGGCCTCATCGGTTTCGGCGGCTTCGTGCCGCGCGCTCTGATCGAGGATTTTGGCGTGGGACAGAACGTGATGGCGACGTTCGGGCAGAGCGGCTTTTTCGGCTACGGCTTTTCCAGTCCTGATCCCGAAACCGGCGCGATGTGGTGGAGCACGCAGCCTTCGCATGGGATCGATGCGGCGACCTTCCGCGCCATGGATCAGAACGCGGTGCGGCGGCATTTGCTCGACTTCCATGCCGGCTGGCACGATCCGATCCCGCGCATCCTCGAGGCCGCTGATAGCATCGCGATTACCGACACGCTGGATGTCGCAACGCTGCCGACCTGGTCGCGCGGACGCACGCTTCTGATCGGCGACGCGGCTCACGCCACCAGCCCACATGCGGGCCAGGGCGCATCACTGGCACTGGAAGACGCCATGCGGCTCGGCCGGTTGATGGCGCAGCATGAAGAACTGCGCCAGACCTTCCAGAATTTTGAGGAAGAGCGCCGGGGACGCGCCGAGAAGATCGTCGCAATCGCCCGCCGCAACGGCAACAACAAGCACGCCTTCAGCCCCACCGGCGCGTGGGCCCGGGACTGGATGTTGCGGCTGCTGATCCCGCTCACCTCCAAAGGCATGGATTTCATGTACGCCTATGACCCGCGTGGCGTTACGTCTGGCCTTACGCCTGGCCTTACGCCTCCACCGCAAATGTCAGGCCAGCGTGATCGACGAGCCGCTTGATCAGCTTGTGCTGCATCGCTGCGCCCGGCGTCCAGAAACCGGCTGGCACTCCGGGCGTGTCGCGCAACAGGCAGATCGTGCATTCGGAGATCATCTTCGAGGTTGAGCCATAACCGGGATCGCGATCGCCTTTCACGGACGCACGGACCTGCCGGCCATCGGGCGCGATCGCGACATAGAGCAGATCGTAGAGGCCGTTCTCTTGCTCCTCCTTCGACGGTCCCTCGCCCGGCTTGCGCGCGTTGGGACCGGTTTTTTCGCTGTTCGCGGTCATCACGCGCTTGGCGTTGGCTTCGCCCTTCTCGCCGGGACCGGTGAGCGCCATCTCGTCGTAGACGAACTCGCGGCCGTAGGGGAATCCCATCAGCATGTTGGAGCGATGGACGTTGCGCGTGTTGATCAACGCCATCATGAACGGCGCGGCCCATGACTGCAGGTCTTCCTCATAGACAATCTTGTTGCCGCGCGGCTGTTTGGGGCCGGTAAATCCTGGCGTCAGCGCAAAGGGATCGTTGAGGATGGCGACAAGGCTGAGATCCTTGGCGACCGCATCGAAGGTGGCCTTGGCGCTCGCCGCGGTGCCGCCGGAGAGCGTGCCGCGCATGTCGCGCACCCGGCCCTTGACGCGGGCCGCCGGCGCACCGAAGACGCGTTTGGCCTCTTCCTGCACGAAGAACGCGCCGAGTTCGAACGGCACCGAATCGAAGCCACAGGAGAACACGATGCGCGCGCCCGATGCTTTGGCCGCCGCCTCATGCGCATCGATCATCTGGCGCATCCACACGGGCTCGCCGCAGAGATCGAGATAGTCTGTGCCGGACGCTGCACAGGCTGCGACCAGTTCGGAGCCATAGAACTGATACGGGCCGACCGTTGACAGCACCGACCTCGTCTGGTCGACCATCGCCTGCAGCGAAGCGGGATCGCCGGCGTCAGCGACGATCAGCGGCGTGTCGGCCGGCGCGCCGATCGCGTCGCGCACCGCTGCAAGCTTATCCAGGCTGCGCCCGGCCATCGCCCATTTCAGGTCGCGGTCGCTGCGATAGTTCGCAGCGAGATATTCCGCCACGAGCTGGCCGGTGAAGCCGGTGGCGCCGTACACGACGATGTCGAATTTCGACGAAGGCATATTTTATTCCTTTTTTGGCACTTTCCGTCATTGCGAGGAGCAGAGCGACGAAGCAATCTTGCTTGCGGCCCTGGATTGCTTCGCTTCGCTCGCAATGACGTTCACGAACTCAATTTTCAAGCTCTCAGGTCTTGGCGTAGGACGCGCCCATGCCGGCGCGCACATCGTTCTGGATACCATAGGGCGCGATCGGATAGCGCAGCCCGTTCTTCGACAACTGCTTCATCCCGACAATGGCCTTGGCGAGATCAGCCGGCGGCAACGCCATCAGCATTTCCTCATCCGGCACGCCGCCATAACGCCGCTCCGCAAAGCACGGCAACGACAGGCTCGGCTCGCCGGTCTTCAGCGCCCGGCCCCATGAATCGGCGCAGGCGGTTTCGCCGACCACGCTCCATTCGAATTTCCTGTACCCGGTATACTGTAGCCCGTTGATCAGGATGATCATCTGCCCCGGTGTCGCATAGACCAGGCAAATGTCGGGCGGGTTGAGCCGGCCACTGGCGAGCGGGCTCACCGCCAGCGCCTGATATTGGCCGAACGGCACCACATCCAGCGCCTCCTGGCGCTTGCGCGCATCCTCCGCCGTGCCGTGCCAGACACCAACATAGTTTTGGCCCGCGAGCCATTTCTCGTCCTGCGGCGCCAGCCCGATTACCGCCCGGCACTGCGCGCCCACGAGATCGTCGGCGGTGATGCCGACGGTCCAGCCAAGCCGCGAGGCCATGCTGACGATCTGGTCAGTGGTGTGGACCGCGGTGGGACGCCTGATTTTCGGGATCGCGGCCATCTCCTCGACGCGCGCGAACATCTTCATGCCGATCACGGTGGTCTTGAGACGGAGCAAATTGTTCAGGTCGGCCACCATGCCGAGCATGTCGAACGGTTCCGGCGGCGTCTGCTGTTGCATGGCGTAACTCCCAAATCGGCGCGGCTGGCGCGCGCCTACCCGATCCTAGAGCATTATCGGTTCTGATTGAATCAGAACCGAAGCTCTAGATTCTTGTTTTGACGCGTTTTCTTCACGCGAGCCGGTGTCCACCTCGCTCGAAAACGCTCTAGTTTGTTGTCGGCCCCGGAAGCAATTCGTCGATCTTGCCGGTGGCCCGGTAGGCAATCAGGCCCAGCCATTCGCGCAAACCGACATCGGTATGGCTGAGCCCCTCGATTGCAATGGAAGAAAATGCAAAGAGGTCGCTGCGTCCACCGATCCGCCAATCCACCGGAAAAGGCTCGACATTAAATCCCGCCTTGCGGAACAGACCGACCGAGCGCGGCATGTGAAAAGCCGAAGTCACGAGCAGCCATCGTTCGCCGTTTTTGGGCGCCACCATCGGCCTGGAAAATTCGGCGTTCTCCTGGGTGTTGCGCGAGCGCCGTTCCATCATCAGCCGCGCTTTGGCTACACCGAGGCCTTCGAACAACGCGCCGGCATAATCGGCCTCCCTTGCATCGTTCGACACCAGATTGGGGCTTCCGCCGGTAAAGAGTACCCGGGCATTGGGGTAGCGACGGGCCAGTTCAGCGGCTGCGATGATGCGGTCGGCGGCACCTCGCACCACAGTCTCGCCATGCGCCTCCGAAAGATCGGCGTCGATCGATCCGCCGAGCACGATGATCCCGTCCGGCGCACCGCGCGAGGCATCCCAAGGCGGAAATCGGGCCTCCAATGGGTAGAGCAACCAGCTGCCGAGCGGCGAGAACCCGCAGATCGCCAGCAACGCGATCGAAGAGATCATCAGCCTGCGGCCGAGCGCGACAAATCGCGTCGCCAGCAGCAGCGCGCCGATGACGCCGATCCCGATCAGGAAATTTACCGGCAGCAGCATGACGCCGATGGTCTTGGAGAGAAAAAAGAACAAGAGAAGCCTCTTCGAATGTCTGCTACAGCGTCATACGCTGTCCCCATCGCAACCCAAAGCCCCTCATGCCCCATCATCACCTGCATTCCAGCCCCGAGACCTGCCATTGGGGCTTCTTCGAAGCCAAACTGAAGCCCGTCCTGACCATCACCAGCGGCGATGAAGTGACCATCGACACCATCACCGGCGGCCCGGACGTGGTGCCCGACCGCAGCCGGTTTCATGTGCCGCCCGAGCTTGACGAGGTGCACGCCAAAAACGAGCGGATGGTGCCCGGCCATATCCTGACCGGTCCGGTCGCGATCGAAGGCGCCGCGCCCGGCGACGTGCTGGAAGTCGAGATCCTCGACGTCCAGCTCCGGCAGGACTGGGGCTACAATTTGATCCGCCCCCTCGCCGGCACCCTGCCCGACGATTTCCACGAAACCCGGCTGCTGAATATTCCGCTGGACCAGAAACGGATGGTCGGCAGCCTGCCCTGGGGACTAGACCTGCCGCTCAAGCCGTTTTTCGGCGTGATGGGCGTGGCGCCGCCGCCGGCCTGGGGCCGCATCACCTCGCTGATCCCACGCGCGATGGGCGGCAATCTCGACAACAAGGAGCTGACGCCGGGCGCCAAACTTTATCTGCCGGTGTTCGTGCCGGGCGCGCTGTTTTCCTGCGGCGACGGCCATGGCGTCCAGGGCGACGGCGAAGTCTGCGTCACCGCGATCGAAACCGCGCTGCAGGGCCGTTTTAGATTGACCGTGCGCAAGGATCTGCGGCTCGATTATCCGCGCGCCGAGACGCCGTCGCACTACATGACGATGGCAATGGATCCCGACCTCGACCAGTGCGTGGTGCGCGCGCTCCGCGACATGATCGTGCTGCTCGGAGAAAAGCGCAATCTATCGCGCGAGGACGCCTACACGCTCTGCAGCCTCGCGGCCGATTTGCGCGTGACGCAGACCGTCAACGGCTGCAAGGGCATTCACTGCATGATCGCAAAGTCGGTCGTGCACGGCTGACCCGGTTTTGTCCTCCGGGTGCGGCGCGCGGCTTATCCCAGCCGCCAGCCCACTTCGGCGGCGAAGTCCTGGAAGAAATCGGAATCATAGGCGCGCTCGGGCGTCTGCCGCACGCGCGCGTCGATCTCGTGCGCGTCGTCACCGACCAGAATGCGCCAACGTTCTGCCTTGACGCCATCGAGGATGACTTTCGCTGCGGCCGCCGCGGTCATCGGGGCGTCTTCGCGAAACGCCCGGGCGCGTTCGAGCGTTAGCTGCTGAATGTCGTCGTCCGACAGATCAGCGGTATCGATGCCCGCGCCTTTCATGCGCTGCCTCGCCTGCGTGATCTCGTTTGGGCCGAGCTGTTCCGAATCGGACCCGCTCAGAACCTTGCGCGAATTGGAGAGGATCGAGGTGCCGATATGGCCCGGCATCACCACGGAACATTTGATGTGCGGCGCGTTCAGCCTGAGATCGTTGATCAGCGCCTCGGTAAAACCCTTCACCGCGAATTTGGCAGCGCTGTAAGCGGTGTGCGACACGCCCATGCCGACCGTTGCCCAGAAGCCATTGACGCTGGAAGTGTTGACGATGTGGCCCTCGTCGGCCCTGAGCAGCATCGGCATGAAGGTACGGATGCCAAGATAGACGCCACCCCAGCAGATGTTGAACGTCCTCTCCCAATTCTCGCGCGTATTGGTGAACAGGCTGCCTCCGCCACCGATGCCGGCGTTGTTGAACAGCAGATGGATCTTGTCGGTGGATTGCTGCTCGGCGAGTTCGTCGCGAAAGCGCTTGAGCTGGTCTTCAACCGAAACGTCGGCGACATGGGTGGTGACGCGCAGGCCCTGCGGCAATTTTTCCGCCTCGCAAAGCCGTTTGGTTTCCGCCATCGCCTCGATGGAGACGTCACACATCGCGACATTGCAGCCTTCGGCGACAAGCTGGCGCGCCAGTTCGCGGCCCATGCCCGTGCCGCCTCCGGTGATCACGGCAAACTTTCCGGCAAAATCCTTCATCGCGGCCCTGACCTTTCTGCTACGGGAATGCCTCAGATTGCGGCCTTGTTCGGACTGGCCGACAATCCCTTTAAGTTCGAAAAGCATCCTTTCGCAAGGCGATTTCCAAAGTCGATTAGCGGATACGTTACTGTGCGGGGCAACACAGCAGACACCAACACGCTAAATGGGTCGATGGCGGCGGCCGAAGCACAAAACGAGGCGGCTCACGCAGCGGCGATTCAAACCGGGATCAACGCCAACAACTGAGGGAGGCCGCGGCTGCGGGCGCAAGAGGGCGCAAGAGATTGTATCCGCACCATCACTCGATCGAAGCTTGACAAGCCTCGCGGCAGATTGAAGGCTGGCAGCAATAACCAGTTCGAAAACAGCGAGGGAGGAAAAGCAATGGCCCATGTCGTGGTGATGTACAAAACGCCGAAAGATGCCGCCGCTTTCGACAAGCACTATTTTGAGACCCACGTAGCGCTCGCCAAGAAAATACCTGGCCTCAAAAAATATGAAGTTAGTCAGGGCCCCGTTGGCACGCCGGTCGGGCCGTCCGCCTTTCACCTGATCGCAACGCTTTATTTCGACAATCTCGCCGCAGTTCAGGCTGGCTTCGGTAGCCCTGAAGGCAAAGCCGCCGCGGCGGACGTGCAGAAGTTCGCGACCGGCGGCGCCGATATGATCCTGTTCGACACCCGCGAAGTCTGAGCCGGTCAAGAGCGGAGAACCGCTGGGTGGGTCGAGGAAACGAAACCTACCCGCTCACCCCGACTTGCTCACGTCCAATCTGCTCACGTTAAGCCGCCGCGACGAGTTGCGACGGCGCCAAATCCGTTCGGGCGTTCTAGTTGGCCGTGCTGCCGGTTTTAGTGGGCTTCGCCGGGGCGGTTTTCACAGCCGTCTTGCCGGCGCTCTTGGGCGCGTCGGTGCTGCGCGCGGTACCCCAGGGATCGACCGGCCCCTTATCGGGAATGTTGCCGAGCGCCTTGCTGTAGGCTTTGTCTGCGGCCTTGTCCGCTGCAATCTCCTGCGGCGTTTTTGAGCTGTCCTCACCGTATTTGGGCACAGGCTTTTGCTGGGCAAATGCCGGACCGGCCAGTAGGACAAAAATCGCAGCTGCGCAGAAAATCCTCATGTTCGCTCCCCGCCGGCTTCTCGTCGTATCGCTACCTTGCAAGAACGATATGTCAGAATCGCGTCAGAATCACAGAGGCAAAAACCGGCGGATCCGACGGTATTTTGGTCGGAGCGAGAGGATTTGAACCTCCGACCCCTAGTCTCCCAGGACTCAGCTCTAGTTTCAACATTCCTTCATGACCTCAATGGGTTAGATTACATTCTTGATGGCGGTTCGGGAAATAGTTCGGGACTTCTCCCGCTTCTCCTGCATCGCTTCGACCGCGTCGGCGACGTCTTGATCCAGAACGTGAGCATATTTCAGCGTGGTCTTGATGTTCCGGTGATTCAGGGCCTTCTGAACTAGCTTCAGGTTTCGGCTGTCGCGCAACAGCTTGGTCGCGAAATCATGGCGTTTATCGTGGAACCGGAAGTCTTGAATGCCCGATCGGGCCCGGTGCCGCTTCCATTCTGTTTTCAAGCCGCTGTAGGTGATGGGATAGCGCTGGCCTTTGACGAGGCCCACGGCCTTCCGGGTGCGTTTTGCCACATAGGTAAAAACGAGCTCTGGATGACGACCTTGGAGCGGCCACAGGATGTCCCGGATCAATGGTGTGATCGTCACCACCACGCGCCGACCGCCCTTGCCTGTCTTGATGATTTG
>Ga0210406_10004841_pt1 | contig 14246 bp, 9 predicted proteins | sample IncBWC30MmetaG_FD_155454 | JGI IMG/M metagenome (GOLD analysis project Ga0210406, IMG submission 155454) | Forest soil microbial communities from Barre Woods Harvard Forest LTER site, Petersham, Massachusetts, United States - Inc-BW-C-30-M | ecosystem: Environmental > Terrestrial > Soil >... | reverse complement strand
GCGGTTTGGCGCGGATGATATCGATGGCACGGTGATCGAGGAGAAGATCTATCACGATGCCGGGGCGACGACTCCGCAGGGCATGCGTCGGGCGGACCTGGTACGGCTGATCACCGAGGCTGGGCGGGAGCCGTTTGAGCGTGACACGATGTATCGGGCAGTGACCCGGAGCGAAGACACTTTTACTGTTGCGGTCTGAACCGAGCGGGGGCTCTCGCGAATAGGGCGCTGCGGTTTGGACGTGCCATGCGATGGATGTGACGTTCCTTACTTTATTCGCCGGGCTAACTGTTGAGCGCCCGGTACCGTGTGAATCGGAATATTAGAAGAAGCTGACCTTGCCGGGGCAAGGTGCGCCTTTTGTTGGAGATTGCACACCGAAAGTGGAAATGCATTTGCCCTGTGGGTAATCTTTTTACCCTCTGCGACCGATTTTCTGCGCAATTGATGCTTCCGCTCTAAGAAAAAGCGGTAAATAGGGGGATTTCCTGCGAATTCGGGATTGGCCGCGGACTTGCAATAACTCAGAGTCATCAGGATATCGTGAGGGACCAGGAAGGCGTATCCGCCTGATTCCAAGAGTAGTTAAGCAGGGCCAAATTCAGCGGCAAACCCACTTTCGGGGGAAGGAGGATCTATGTATCTTTTGTTCGGACCATCTATGGCGGCTTTGGTTGTTATTGCGGTTATCCAGCTTCGCGATCACTTTGTTGCGTCTCGTTAGACGGTCATTGTCGTATTCACTGCGGCTTTGGTTCCCTCACCGCCCCCAATCTTTGAGTGGGAGGATTGAGGCGGAGGTCGGGCTTATGCCTGGCCTCTTTCCTTTTGGAGCTGGTTGGATTTGTTGATTGCGGTGGGACCAGGCCTGCGTGATAGGTTTCGACCGCGTGAATTCCCGCAGCTGCGCTAAGGTTTGCCCATGAGGTGATGAAGCCTGCGGCACTGTGGTATTCGGCGACGCCTACGTCCTCGAAGATGTAAGCGCCGATGAGGAAGAGGACATACCGATGCTGCGGGGTGGGGATTAGTGGAGGTTGAAGTGACAACCCCGCCGTCACTTAGGAAGGTAACGCTTTGGTGGGTTTGGCGGTCAGGATGGCGGAGAGGAAGAGGAGCAGGGCTGCTCCTGTGGCGGGAACGAGGAAGCCTGTGCGGAGATTGTGGAATTGCGTGGAGAGGACGCCGGTTAGCCAAGGGAGGCTGGCTCCGCCGAACGAGGCTGTGGCAAAGAGCGGGCCGAGGCGGGCGTGGTTGCCGGTGCGGGCGAGCAGGAAGGACACGATGAGGGGATAGATGGGAGCGAGGCTAAGGGCGCAGACAAACGTTAGCGCGACGATGCCCGTGGCGGAGATGTTCGCTGTAACGCAGAGGGCGGCCTGCGTGAGAATGAGCAGTGCGAGACAGATCCGGTAGAGAGCGTCCTCGCTGACAAGGGCCATCAGGATCGTGACGAGAATGCGGCCGGTAAGTTCGGCTATCCAGAAGCAGAGTGCGATGGACGAGGCGTGAAGGGCGGGGTTGGTGCGGACGGCGTAGCTGGGTAGCCAGCCTCCCAGTGCGTTCTCGACGCCGATGTAGAGGAAGACGGCGGCGCCAAAGACAAAGAGGGGAAGCGGCGGTAGCGGCAGGCGTTGTGCTATCGAGGGCGTTGGCGAGACGTGGGACGAAGCGGATGCCAAGTGCGCCGGTTGTGCTGGACTGAAGTTCGTTGCGGGACTCTCAATGGGGATAGAGATAGCAACGAGTGAGGTGATGGCAAGAAAAGCTGCGGTCGCGAAGAAGAAATGCTGGATGCCGCCAGCGGACAACAGGCGCACGAGGACAGGACAAGCGATGGCGCCGAGACCCCAGACGACGTTCAGTATGGCGATGAGGCGCGCGCGTTCGGCGGGAACGGTAGTGCCGGCGATGACGTTGCCTGCGGTAAGGCCCGCTCCGAGCCCAAAGCCGGTGCAGAAGAGCGCGATATGAGCCGCGTCAAAGCCGACCCACGCCATGGCGATGCATCCGGCCGCGGTGATGGCTGAGCCGTAGAGGATGCTGGCGCGGAGGTTGCGTGTGGCGAACCAGGCTCCGCAGAACTGCCCGGCGAAGTTGGCAGTGAAGAGAGTGCCTGCCTGAGCGTCCTGAATGTGCCAGCGCTGGATGAGTGGGGGCAGGAGAGGGCCGAGCATGACCGTGGCGACGCCGGCGGCAAGAAAGTAGAAGTAGACGGGGAGAAGCGCGCGGAACGGCCTCACGGGACTGGCGCCGGGTTGGAGTGCGTTTGGTGTGGTGAGTTGCAAAGCGCTCCTGTTAGCGTTTTCCTCGCGACAGCCGCGGTAGGGAGGCTTCGTAGACCCCTATGGTCGATTCTCTCACGATGAGTTCGGGCTCAAAGCAGACGTCGTGAGGATAGGGTTCTTCAGGGGCGAGGATGCGTTTGACGAGGAGTTCTGCGGCGGCTGAACCCATTTTGTAGAGTGGCTGACGGACGGTGGTGAGGCGCGGGTTGAAGTATTCGGCGACGATGATGTCGTCGAAGCCGATGACGGAGATGTCGTGGGGACAGGTGAGGCCGGCGTCCTGAATCGCACGGATGGCGCCGACGGCAGAGGTGTCATTGAAACAGAACAGGGCGGTGAAGTCGCGAGTGCGGGAGAGGAGGTCGCGCACGGGAGGGTAGCCGAGGGCGGGCGACCAGACGTTTTCCTCGAGGAAGATGCAGAGTTCGGGGTGGACGGTGATGCCGATCTCCTGCGCGATGGCGACGATGGACTGCCAGCGGGACTCGGAGTCGAGGGAGTAGCGCTGGCCTTTCATGAAGGCGATGCGGCGGTGGCCCAGGTCGTAGAGATGGCGAAGAGCCATGCGGGCTGCGGCGTTGTGATCGAGCATGATGTTGGTGACTGCGGGATCGCTGCTGTGCGAGGAGATGCCGACGACGGGGGCGGGAACGTTGAGGGAGAGTTGTGTATTGACGAGGAGAAAGCCGTCGACGCGGCGGCGCATGAGGAGTTCCTGATACTCGTCTTTGAGGTCGGGCTGGCCGAGATGGCTGACGGTGAAGTAGAGGAAGCCTTCCTGGAGAAGGTAGTGCTCGACGCCGAGCATGACTCCGGTGAAGTAGCCTTCGCTGAGTTCGGGAGCGATGATACCGATGGTGTTGGTGAGACGGGAGCGCAACATGCGGGCGTGCAGGTTGGGACGGTAGTGAAATTTTTTTGCGGCGGCGTGAACACGCTGCTTGGTGGCGGCGGGGATCGACGATGCGACGGGCGAGTTATTGAGGACGATCGAGACAGTCGCGGGCGAGAGATCAAGATACTCGGCCAACATTTTGAGAGTGGCCGGCCTGTCGGCATGGGGGAGGAACTTTTTTGCTGTCATCGTGCTCCGCGGGATGGATGTGCAAGATATGGCAACAGTTGTACACCTTTGGCTGGAACGGTGACTAGATTGCGAATAGGGTTACGAAAGTTTGTTGGCAATGGGGTGCGTTGGAAAATTACAAAATATCGACAAATGGAGTGTTTGTTTGTGACATCGTTTCGTGCTTGTCCTACTACATTATCTTCATTACGTTTTTCGATGGGATGCGTCTGAAGGGTATCTTTCTTCGAGCTTTGAGCGGCCTTCGAGAGCGCAGTTTCCTGTTTGAATCGTTCCTCGTTGTAGAGATTCTGTGACGAGTTGCATCTTCCAGATGCTGGCTTGAATGGAATGTTGGATGACGTCCTCCGTGGATGGGACCGGCGACAGATTTGCGGTATTGGCTGGCGTAGGGAACCAAGGATAAGCGACGCGTGTGTTGCTACTTAAGTTTCCCTCCACTCGAGATTGATGGAAAAAACATTTGTTTGTAATGGGGTCTAAACATTGACACAGGCCCCGAGTCATGAAACTTTAGATATCACCGATTAGTCGTCACATCGTCACATTTGTGGAATTGGTCGCGCCCCGCTTAAGAAATTGAATGAGGGCACAAAGACCAAGCCACCGGCCTTACCTTAGGACCATCGGGTGTGCATTTGTACACCGCAAACGAGTGGGAGTCCTATTTCTTAACCGCAGTTTTCCCGGGAGACTCGGAGAGAGCGCGTGTTTTCGCAGGAGGCTTGAATGAATGCTTCATGGAAGTTCACGAATGGACTCTTAGGTTTTGTCGTGTTGCTGTTGGTCAGTGTAGGCACGTGTTTTGCGCAGTCCACGGCAACGTTGTCCGGTATTGTGACTGACCCGAGCGGTGCGGTCGTTCCGGGTGCGCAGGTCATAGTGCATTCGCTTGCAACCGGACTCGATCGCCAACTCGTAACGGATAGCGCGGGTCTTTATGTTGCCCCTTCTCTGGTGCCTGGGGACTATCAGGTGCAGACCAAGGCATCGGGCTTCAGCACGTACACGGTGAAGCAAGTGACTCTGGACGTCGATCAGCATGTGACGGTCAATATGGCGCTCGCTCTGTCTACCGCTGGTGAAACGGTACAGGTGGAAAGCGCAGCCTCGCAGATCGAGGCCCAGACGATGACTGTAGGTCAGGTAATCGACAGGAATACTGTGCAGGAGCTTCCGCTGAATGGACGGCACTTTCTCGATCTGACAGTGCTGACTCCCGGCGGTGTGGTGGCCCCGACCGCAGGGAATTTGACTGGCGCGAGCCGCGGGCTGGGAGCGAACTCCTTCATCACCGCCGGCAACCGCGAAGACTCGGTGAACTTCCAGATCAACGGCATCAATCTTAACGACATCAGCCAGAACCAGATTACGTTTCAGCCATCGATTAATACGACGTCCGAGTTCAAAATTAACAACTCGACGTTCAGTTCAGAGTACGGCCGCAGTTCGGGCTCGATTGTGAACGTTTCAACGCGCTCGGGCACAGACAAGTTCCACGGCGAGGTGTTCGATTACTTCCGCAACGAAGCTCTCGATGCGCGCAATTACTTCAACCGCAATTTCGATCCTACGACTGGACTAGCAATTCCTGGACTGGCGGGCAAAAAGGCTCCGCTTAAGCGCAACAACTTTGGCGCGGCGGTGGGAGGTCCCATTTGGAAGGGCCATACCTTCTTCTTTGCAAGTTACGAAGGTCTGCGACAGCAACAGGGCATCCTGCAGAACGCGACGGTGTTGACGCCGGCGCAGCAAGCGCAAATTGCGGCGAATGCCGCTCAGTTCCCGGCCGCCGCTTCTCTGGCCAAACTTATTCCTCTGCCGAATAGCGGAAACAACTATGTTGCATTTACACCGGGACCGGTCCAAATCGACCAGTTTACTGGCGATGTACTGCACCAATTCAGCGCGAACGACTCCTTACACGGTTTTTACGCGTTTCAGAAGGATGTCCGCACGGAGCCTTCTCTGCAGTACGCAACCCCTTCGATACCCGGGTTCGGCGACCATCGCAATGCTCACCGTCAGGTCTTTACGTTGAACGAGACTCACATCTTCGGTCCGAATCTCGTGAACGAGGCACGGCTTGGCTTCAACCGCATCTCGATCGCTTTCAATCCAGCTAATTTGACCGACCCGACCAGCGTACATATTGGCGATGGTTTGTCGGGCCCGGTTGGGATACCGCAGATCCTTATTTCGGATATCAACCTGAGTTTCGGTGGTCCTTCTGGCTTTCCGCAAGGACGCAATGATACCCTTGGCGTCCTGTCCGATACTGCGACGTTGTTGCATGGCCGACACACGATCAAATTTGGCGGCGAGTTCCGTCGCTACCTCGCTGCCAGTTTCAACATGAGCGTCGGCAATATAACTTATGTAAGCACTGCCAATAACTTTATGAAGGACACCGCCACCGTCTTCGGTGTCACGCCGCAGAGTATCTCCGCCCGGGTTTACTCCAGTTCCGTGGGGGCGTTTGTGCAGGACAACTTCAAACTAACCCCGCGCCTTACTCTGGAATACGGCCTTCGCTTCGAGTGGAATGGATCGCCGGTGGAGGGCGCGAATCGCTTCATCTTCTTCGATCCCGCTGCTGTGACACTGACCAAGGCAGGCACGAATGGCCAGGGTCGAGCGGCATACGCTCAGAATTACAACGCTGAACCGCGGCTGGGATTTGCGTGGGATGTCTTTGGCACCGGCAAGACGGTGGTGCGGGCAGGCTATGGTTACCTGGTCGACGCGCCGGTTTCGGGGTCGGGTGCGAACCTTGCAAACAATCCTCCGAACAGCACTGCGGTCACCTACACTGGAGCCGCGATTCCGGTCGGCAACCTCTATAACTCCGCGGCAGCTTCCGGCTTTGCGATCGGTTCGATCAATCCGCACTTTAAGAATGCATACATCGAAAGCTACAATCTGAACGTGCAGCAGGAACTACCATACGGGCTGGTGGCCTCGCTGGGGTACTACGGATCCGTGGGACGCCATCTGCTGATTCGCACCAACCAGAACCAGGCAACCGGTCCAGTTGGGTCTCCGCGTCCGTTCACAAAGCTCTCGGGCAACAGTCCGATTCTTCCTGGTTTGGCGATTGCTTCGAACATCACGGAAGTTAACAGCATTGGCACGTCGAACTACAACGCCATGTGGGCTGTACTCACCAAGAACATGGCTCACGGTCTGTCTCTCAACATGAATTACAACTGGTCGAAGTCGATGGATATCAACTCCCTCGGCTCGCAGGGCGCCCTTACACTCCAGGACAGCAACAATCCCAGCGGCAATTATGGGTTGTCGGACTTTGACACGCGCAATCACTTTGCTGGAACAGCGATCTACGCTTTGCCTTTCAAGGGCAACCGCCTGGTCTCTGGCTATCAGGTTTCAACGATCGTCCAATATCAGACGGGTAATCCGCTCAACCTTACTGCCGGTAGTTCCAGTTACAACGGCGTGACGAGTCCCGTGGTTGTCCGTCCCAACAGGGTTGGACCTTTGTCGGTTCATAAATCGCAGGGTGCGATTGCGAATGTCACGTATATACCTCAGTCACTTGTCTGCCCGATTGGTCCGACGCTGGCCGTTCCTGCAGGATGCAGTTTGCAGATCCAGGGGACGCAGGCGACTCCAACCTCGGCTATCGTCTACACGGGTATCGGCAACATCCAACGTAACGCCGGTATCGGGCCTGGATTCGCAGACGTCGATTTCTCTGCGGAGAAGGACACGAAGATCGTCGAGGCTCTCAACTTTAAACTGCGTATAGACTTCTTCGATATCTTCAATCACCCCAACTTCGGTCAGCCGTCGGGTAATACGCAATCGTCGACGTTCGGTCAGATCTCTTCAACGCGCTTTGCGACCAGCGACGGCGGCTCTTCCCGTCAGCTTCAGTTGAGTGCAAAGTTCATCTTCTAACTTGCGGCAGTGTAATACGCCTCGTTGAGTAGCTTTCAACGAGGCGTAGTTTTGTCTCATAACCTTTTTGGTGTAAGTGAAAATGTTTGAAGTTGTATTGGTCGCTGCGGTGTCTGTGGTTAAATTGACTGATGTGCGGCGGGTTTTTCCCGATGGAGGACGCTCTGGTTTGAGCGCCTGATGAGCAGCGAGATTTTTTTTCGTGATTACCGGGCCACTGATCTAGAGGCGATGTTTCAGCTGGATGAGGCTTGCTTTGCGGAGGAGTTTCGTTTCGATCGAGAGTCGATGCGGGAGTTCGCCGAAGAGCGAAATGCCATTGTTCGCGTCGCGGAGACGGTCTCCGGCGAGATTGCCGGGTTTGTCATCGTCCATGTGGAGTACGTTCTGACAACGTGGCGGGCGTATGTGGTGACGCTGGACGTGGCGGTTGAGTGCCGACAGAGAGGGCTGGCCAGGCGGTTGATGCGAGAGGTAGAAGCGAGCGCTATGGTTGCGGGAGTGCGGTGGATGCAGCTGCATGTGTTCACGGGAAATGCGGGAGCGATCCGCTTCTATGAGCGGATGGGCTACGAACGAATCAGCACGCAGAAGGATTTTTATGGTGAGGCTGGATTGGACGCGTTCGTGTATGGCAAGGAGCTGCACGCGTTGTAGGGGTGCGGCTCAGTGGCGAGAGACGTTTGGATACTACCCATCGCAAAGTCGCGATGGATGGAACATTTGGCAACAAGGTAGCCGCAGATCGATCCCTACGGGATGACAACCAAAAGGCAACAGCAACCGCAGATCCCTACGGGATGACAACCAAAAAGGCAACGGCAACATAAGATCCCTACAGATGACAACCAAAAAGGCAACGGAACAACAGCGGATCCGCTTCGCGGTTTATTTTTTGCCGAAGACGTCGCCCATGCGGCGAATCTGGGCACCGACGCCGCGGAGTTTTTCTTCGAAGTGCTCGTAGCCGCGATCGAGGTGGTAGACGCGGTCGAGGATGGTCTCGCCATCGGCGACTAGTGCGGCCAGGACGAGCGAGGCGGAGGCGCGGAGGTCCGAACACATGACGGCGGCGGATTGGAGCGGGGATTTGCCGCGGACGGTGGCGGTGCGGCCGGAGATGGTGATGTTCGCGCCCATGCGGATGAGTTCCTGGACGTGCATGAAGCGGTTTTCGAAGATGTTTTCGGTGACGGTGCTGGTGCCTTCAGCCTGAGTGGCTAGGGCCATGTACTGGGCCTGCATGTCGGTGGGGAAGCCGGGGTATTCTTCGGTGGTGACGTCGGCGGCTTTGAGGTCGCCGCCGGAGCGGACGCGGACTTTGTCTTCGCCTACGTCGATTTTGACGCCGCACTGTTCGAGCTTGGAGATGAGGGCGCCGAGGTGTTTGGGCTCGCAGCAGTCAACGTTGAGGTCGCCGCCGGTGATGGCTCCGGCGATGAGGAAGGTGCCGGCTTCGATGCGGTCGGGGTTGATGCGATGGCGCGCGCCGTGGAGTCTGGCTACGCCCTGAATGCGGATGGTGCCGGTGCCGGCGCCTTCGATTTTAGCTCCCATGGCGGTGAGGAGGGCGGCGAGGTCGGTGACCTCTGGCTCGCGGGCGCAGTTTTCGAAGACGGATTCTCCTTCGGCGAGGGCGGCGGCCATGAGGAGGTCTTCGGTGCCGGTGACGGTGATCTTATCGAAGACGATGTGCGCGCCTTTGAGGCGGCCTTTGCCGTCGTTGGGGCTGCGGGCTTCAAGGTAACCGTGGTCCTGGGTGATGGTGGCGCCCATGGCTTCGAGGCCGAGGATGTGGAGGTCGATGGGGCGGCCGCCGATGGCGCAGCCGCCGGGCATAGCGACACGGGCGATGCCGGTGCGGGCGATGAGCGGGCCGAGGACGAGCGAGCTGGCGCGCATGGTCTTGACGATCTCGTACTTGGCGACGGGGTCGGAGAGAATGCCGCACTTGATGCGAGTGCGGTGCTGGGCGCGGCCGTAACCTAGCTCGACTTCGGCTCCCATGCTGGTGAGGAGTTTGCGCTCGGTCTCGATGTCGCGGACCTGGGGGATGTTTTCGAGGATGACCTCGTCTTCGGTGAGGATGGCGGCGGCCATGCAGGGAAGGGCGGAGTTTTTGGCTCCGGAGACTTTGATGGTGCCGAGAAGAGGGTTGCCGCCGCGTACTACGAATTTGTCCATTAGTTCAGTTTACGGAGATTTTGCGTGGAAATGAGTAGCTGCGGGGGTACGGGTGGGTAGAAGAGAGAAGCCCCCGGATTGGCGGGGGCTTCGTGGGGAGGGCCATGCTAACTCGCAGCTGGAGGGGTAGTGGGTGTTGACTGTTGCTGCTGGTGACGTCCGTGGTGCATGGAGCGGAGCTGCTGCATCTGATCGGGGGTGAGTACGCCGGCGAGCTGCGTCCTGGTGTTCTCGTGGATGCTGCGGAACTGCTGGCGACGCTGGTCGGGCGAGAGACTGGTGTCGGCTCGGAGGGCGGCGATTTTTTGCTGGCGGTCCGCGAGAATCGGTTCGAGCTTCGCGGTCTGATCGGACGACAGGTTGAGCTTTTTGCTGAGCTTCGCGGCTTCACGCTGAGGGTTGTGGGCATGGTGGTGTTTGGCTGCTGGGGCGGGGGCGGCGTCCTGCTGCTGCGCAAAGGCAAGACTGCCAGAGAGAACCAGAGCGAGGGAGGTGGAAAGCAAAAGGCGGTTCATGAGTGGTGCTCCTTGTGGCGGCTTTGGCCGCTGTCTGAAGGAATAAACACGCCCGGGGGAGAATGTTGCGCTGCCCGGTGCGGATGTTGCTCTTCGGAGGAGATCAACGGAAAGCAATGGTTGCCGGATCGTTTTGAAATCAGACGAATCGAGGGCCGAACGCTCTGCTGAAGCCGGGTGAATTTTCAGCAGGCGGTCTCATTGGGATTGTTTTCGAAGGCGGGTTGCCGCCTCGAAGAGGAACCATGTTGAGGAGGCGATCAAGACCCAGCCGCAGCGATGTTGTGTGGGTAGGTACCAAGTGGAAGGATCGGAGAGAACGAGGGTGAAGTGCCCGAGATTATGACAGAGGAGACTGGCTAACAAAGCCGCGCATCCGGATAGGAATATCCGGATATCGTGATACAGGAATTCGCGGTCTTGCATGCGTGGTCCTAAAGCTCGAGTCTGGAGTCGTCGATGGCGAGGCGAACGTTGCCATCGGATTTGGTGAGGCGGCGGACGGCCTCCATCTTGTCGACGTTGGCTTTGAGCATGACCACGGCGATGGGAATGGATTTGCCTGCGGACTTGATGGTGCGGATCGCGGTGTCGCGGTCGATCTCGCAGACCTTCATGAGGACGCGGATTCCGCGCTCGACGAGCTTTGCGTTCTTCATGTGCACGTTGACCATGAGGTTGTCGTAGACGTAACCGAGACGAGTCATGGCGCCGGTGGTGATCATGTTGAGGATCATCTTCTGGGCGCTGGCGGACTTCATGCGAGTGGAGCCGGAGATGACCTCGGGACCGACCTCGCTGATGACGGTGGTGTCGGCTACATCGGCTAGCGGGGTGTTGTGGTTGCAGGTGATGGCGGCAGTCTTGGCCCCGCGGGCGCGGGCGTATTCGACGGCTCCGACGACGTAGGGGGTGCGGCCGCTGGCGGAGACGCCGATGACGATATCTTTGCGCGTGGGACGGCGGCGGGCTATGTCGCGCTGGCCGATCTCGGGTGAGTCCTCGTTGACGTCGGAGGCGGAGGCGAGGGCTTTCGGCCCGCCGGCCATAATGTATTGGACTTGTGCGGGGGCAGTGGAGTAGGTTGGTGGGCACTCCGACGCATCGAGGGAGGCGATGCGGCCACTGGAACCAGCACCGACGTAGATAAGCCGGCCGCCGTCACGGAGAGAGCGAGCGACAGTATCGATGACGATGGCGATCTCGGGCAGCGCTTTTTTGACGGCAGCTGCTATCTTCGCGTCTTCGTGATTAATAATGCGGGCGATTTCGAGGGCGGACTTGGTATCGAGTCCTTCGGATGCGGCGTTGGCGGTCTCCGTCGTGAGATCGTTGAATTCTTCTGCGCCTCGGTTGACGGATTTCGATGTAGGGGCCTGCTCTAGCATGGTAAGGGTTGCCATAAATAACCTGCTGTTCTGTTTATTCCATTCTATTCCTATGGGATGGGAAAAGCTCTAACAAAGGTGTGCCGGAGATGGTACTCGCGGGGAGCGCGGTTCGCTCAAACTGTGGAACTTTGGAGGGGCGGTTGCCCGAAGGTGGGGTAAGGAGGAACTCCCGGTAGCGCCGAGGACGTCTCATAGGCTGGACGGGGCTATGTCGAAGCTCCCGCCTGTGATATATACGATGAAAGTCCAGCTAAATAGGTTAGCTGTGTCCGGGAAGTTCGTCAGGCGGCACAGACGGTTGCGTTCCGATGATTAGCACGTCTAAATGAGGGAGGTCCGGAGACAGTATGGAGATTGACGGACAGCCGGGGCAGGCTCCGGAGAGCCCCGAGAATAAACCGGGTGGTGGACCGCCGGGATCGGCCAGGGGACTCATGCACTCCTGGTTGCGGGACCTGGTGGTGTCGGTTGTGGCTTCGGCGCTTATTATCATCTTTCTGTACCAGCCGGTAAGGGTGGAGGGGACGAGCATGCTGCCGGTGCTGGAGGATCAGGACCGGCTTTTCATCAATAAGCTGGCCTACAGGGTAGGGGAGATTCATCGCGGGGACGTGGTGGTGTTCCTGTATCCGCATGATCATGAGAAGAGCTATATCAAGCGGGTGATTGCCGGGCCGGGGGATACTCTGAAGATCGATCATGGACAGGTGTACGTCAATGGCGCTCGGGTGGAGGAGCCTTATGTGCCGAAGCGGTTCACCGATGAGCGATCGCAGCCGGAGATGACGGTGCCTGCGCATGAATATTTTGTGATGGGGGATCACCGCTCGATTTCGAGTGATAGCCGTGACTTTGGGCCGGTGGAACGAGGGCTGATCTATGGCAAGGCAGCGTTTGTGTACTGGCCGATGGATCAGGCTGGGGTGGTGCGGTAAGGGTCTGGGTGGGTTCAGGAGTCTGGCTTAGTAGACGGTCCTGCGCAAACGGGAAAAAAAGCGACGTTGAGAGTTGTTCCACCGCTTAGAAATAAGTGGTCATTTTCCAGCGAAACGAGCTTGATGGTTGCCTGGAAAGAGACTTTATTTCGGTGCAACGACGGCGAGCGGCTTCGAATCAGACCTAACCAGTGATTGAGTTGGTCAGTTTGTAATTAAGGAGAACCGACGATGAAAACCGTTGTGACCTACTGGATTCTGGCTATCAGTATGCTCTTTACCTTTGCGTTGGCTGCGACATCGAAACCAGCCGAAGGGCAAGTTGTTGTTCGGGTAAACCCCGAGCATCGCCATTATTATCGGCACTATCATCACCGATATTATCGGCATCATTATTATCGTCACTATCGATAGAACATTTTGCATAAGGCAAAGAATGGCCCCGCGGCAGTTACTGCTGCGGGGCTTTTTTTGTCGACGAGAAGTCAGGGTTTTGCGTTGTGGACGATTTCGGCGAAGGATTGGGGGTCGAGGCTGGCTCCGCCTACCAGAGCGCCGTCGATGTCGCCTATGCAGCAGAGGGATTTTGCGTTGTCGGGTTTGACGGAGCCACCGTAGAGGATGCGGATGGAGGCGGCGAGGGCGGGCGTGAGGGATTTGGCGATCTGGTCGCGGATGATCTTGTGGGCGTCTTCGGCGATCTCCGGGGTGGCGGTGCGGCCGGTGCCGATTGCCCATACGGGCTCGTAGGCGAAGACAATGGGGGCGGCTATGGCGGGATCGATGCCTTCGAGCGCGATGGAGGTCTGGAGTTCGAGGACGCTGGGGGTGAGGCCGGCTTCGCGCTCTTCGAGTTTTTCGCCGACGCAGACGATGGGGATGAGCGAGTGGGCGAGGGCGGCTTTGAGCTTGAGGTTGACGGTGGTGTCGGTCTCGTTGAAGTACTGGCGGCGCTCGGAGTGACCGATGAGGACGTGGGTGGTTCCGATGGCGGTGAGCATGACGGGCGAGGTTTCGCCAGTGAAGGCGCCTTCGTTTTTCCAGTGCATGTTCTGGGCGCCGACGAAGACCGGTTTGGAGCGGGCGGCGTCAACCAGTGCGGCGAGACAGGGCATTGCCGGGCAAAGAACGATCTCGGCGGTGGTCTCGTTTTTGATGAGAGGGAAAAAGCTGGTGAGGAAGGCGGTGGACTCAGTGGGGGTCTTGTACATCTTCCAGTTGGCTGCGATCAGGAGTTTGCGCATGAGCTTTAGTATTCCATTTCGAAGGGTGCGTGTAAAAGTGTTCGCGAGAGCGGTGGTCAATCTGAAATGTCTGTCCAGACGATATGGCAGTTGCGGTCGAGTAAGCGCTTTACAGTTTGATCGGCAATTTCTTTTGCTTTGTCAATTGTCGGCCAGATACCCGCTCCGGTTTCCTTCGGTTCGCCATAGCCAGAGTGGCGCATTATTAACCCGATTCCGCCTGCCCACTCACCTACCTTGAAATCGAACACTTCCGACTTCCACGCGGCTCGCCCTGTTAGTAGAACTTTTGTCATATTCGATGACTGATGCTTTCTGTCAATACGGTCTACCGAAATCTCTGGTTGTCGCTTAGGGCGGCGACACCGGGGAGGGTTTTGCCTTCGAGGAATTCGAGGCTGGCTCCTCCGCCGGTGGAGATGTGGGTGATGCGGTCGGCTACGCCGGATTGCTGGATCGCGGCGACGGAATCTCCGCCTCCGACGATGGTGGTGGCATCGTGGTTCCGGGCTACGGCCATCGCAATCTCGTTCGTGCCGCGAGCGAAGGCGGGCATCTCGAAGACGCCCATGGGGCCGTTCCAGATGACGGTGCGGGCTTCGGCGATCTCGTCTTCGAAGAGGGCGATGGACTTGGGGCCGATGTCGAGGGCCATCCATTCTTCGGGGAAGGCGCCGG
>Ga0210406_10004840_pt1 | contig 14249 bp, 12 predicted proteins | sample IncBWC30MmetaG_FD_155454 | JGI IMG/M metagenome (GOLD analysis project Ga0210406, IMG submission 155454) | Forest soil microbial communities from Barre Woods Harvard Forest LTER site, Petersham, Massachusetts, United States - Inc-BW-C-30-M | ecosystem: Environmental > Terrestrial > Soil >... | reverse complement strand
TGATCCCGAAGGCCATGCGCATGACCATCTATATCGGCGGCGCTGCCGCCACCTGGGTCTGCCTGGCGTTCATCCTGTCGATCCCGGACATGGGTGCGGTGATGTCGGGCGCGGACAAGGACCCCATCGTCACTCTGCTGCGCGCGGCCATGGGTGAAGCTGGCTTTCGGGCCGTCATCGTGGTCGTGCTGGTGTCCTTCATTTCCTGTCTCTTGAGTCTGCAGGCAGCCGCCAGCCGATTGATCTTCGCTTACGCGCGGGATCAGATGATCTTCGCCAGTAGTTTCTTGAGCCGCATGTCGCCGGGACGCCACGTCCCGGCCAATGCGCTCATCGTAATGGGTGCGATCCCGGCGTTGATCGCGCTCTCGGCGCTGTGGCTGCAGGACGCCATCGCCACCATCATCAGTTTTGCGGCCATCGGGATTTATATCTCGTTTCAAATGATCGTGCTGGGCGCATTGATCGCCCGCGCCAAGGGCTGGCGGCCGGCGGGCCCCTTCACGCTGGGCTCTCGGGGCTTGCCGGTGAACGGGTTGGCCCTAGCCTACGGTGTCGGCGCCATCGTCAACATATTGTGGCCGCGCAGCCCCAATGATCCGTGGTACGTCAACTATGCAATGCTGGTGACGACCATCGGCGTCTTGGTGCTGGGCGGCTTTTACATGGTGATTGCCAAGCCTTATGAGCATGGGCATGCGCCGGCCGGCGATGCGCACAATCTTGGTACCGTCAAATCTCAGCCCATCGCGGACATCATCGGTTGAGCGCATGGCTTTGGAGAGCCGTATCAGTCTCAAGGGTACGGACCCGCGGTGGCATCATTTCCGCCGTCGACGCTCAAGTTGGTGCCCGTCACGTAGCTCGCGAGGTCCGACGCCAGGAAATGCACGCAACGCGCGACTTCGGCGGGATGCGCCAAGCGCCGCATCGGGATACCCGCCGCGAGGTCCCGCAGATTGCGCGCAGGATCGCCGCCGCGCTTGGCGAGAATGTCGTCCACCATTCGAGTGTGGATCTCGCCGGGGCACACCGAATTGACGCGGATATTGTCGCGCGCATGATCCAAGGCCATGCAACGCGTGATCTGAATCACCGCTCCCTTGCTGGCGCAGTAGGCCACATGATTGGCTTCGCCGTTGAGGCCCCATTCCGAGGCGATGTTCACGATGGCTCCCTTACCGGCGGCCTTCATATGCTTGACCGCTGCACGGCTCAGGTAAAACAGCGCGGTGACGTTCACGGCCATCGTGTCGAGCCACTGCTCGTCGGTGGTGCCGAGCGCATCGGCCGTGTAGAGAATGCCGGCATTGTTGACCAGAATGTCTAGCCCTCCCCAGCGCTCTATGGTATCGGCGACAAGGCGGTCACAGGCGCCCGCGGCGCGTAAATCCGCCGCGGCGAATTGCGCTTCGCCGCCCTTCGCTCGGATGGCCTCGACAACGGCGCGGCCGCGCGGCTCATGGCGGCCGGAGACCATGACCTTGGCTCCCGATTCTGCGAAGACTTGCGCGCAGGCCTCACCGATCCCAGTGGTCGAGCCCGTGACCAACACGATTTTTTCCGCAAAGATCATAGAATTTGTCCTGCTGGCGAGGCGATGATTATATAGGGGAACAGAAATATGTCCCGAGATCCCAAGCACGACGTATTGTTCGAGCCGATCAAGATCGGCCCCAAGACGCTCCGTAACCGCTTCTGGCAAACCTCACACTGCGCCGGACCCGGTGCGGAGAGACCCGGCGCTCAGGCCCATTTTCGCGGCATGAAGGCCGAGGGCGGTTGGGGCGCGGTATTCACGGAGTTCTGCTCCATCCATCCCGAATCCGACGAGTACCCCTACATTTCCGCGCGCCTTTGGGATGAGGGAGACGTCCTCAATTTGGGTTACATGTGCGAGGTGGCGCACAAGTATGGAAGCCTGGCGGGCGTGCAGTTGTGGTACAGCGGCGGCAACGCACCCTCGCTCGAGTCGCGCGAGTTCGGCCGCGCTCCGAGCCAGTGGTTGTCGCCGATATTCGCCACGCGTTCGGTCTACGGCTGTGAGATGGACGAGCTCGACATCCGGACCGTGATCAACATGTACGTCGAAGCCGGTAAACGCGCCGAACAGGCAGGATTCGATCTTCTGGAAGTCTCCGCGGGGGATGACACGCTGCCGATGCAGTTTCTCGAGCCGCGCTTCAACCGGCGCACTGATAACTACGGCGGCAGCTTCGAAAACCGGTCCAGATTTTTCATCGAGCTCCTGCACGCGCTGAAGCGAGCGCTTGGGCATGGATGCGGCATCACAACGCGCTTCGAGATCGATACTCTGCACGGATCCGAAGGGGTCGAGGCCCGCGAAGACGGCGTGCGAATGCTCGAATTGTTGCGCAAGGAAGGCGTGGTCGACGCGGTGGCATTGAAGATCGGCGACTACGCGGAGTGGGGCGAGGATGCCGGGGTATCGCGCTTTCGCAAGTCCGGCTGGATGACGCCATTCATCAAGCAAGGAAAGTCTATTCTGGGCGCCGGCATACCCGTCGTCGGCAACGGCCGGCTCACCAGCCCCGACGACATGGTCGGTTTGATTCGCGCGGGCGTGCTGGACATCATCGGCGCCGCCCGTCCCTCGATCGCCGATCCCTTCCTGCCGACCAAGATTTCGGAAGGCCGGGTCGAGGACATCCGCGAGTGCATCGGCTGCAACATCTGTGTCTCCAAGTTCCAGCAGGGCGGCCAGATCATGTGCACGCAGAACGTCACCATCGGCGAGGAATATCGCCGCGGCTGGCATCCGGAGAAATTCACGAAAACCACGCAGCCCTGTTCCGTGCTGGTGGTAGGCGGCGGTCCGGCGGGCATGGAGTGCGCGCGCATTCTGGGCGAGCGCGGCTACGTGGTTCACCTTCGCGAAGCGGACAAGGAACTGGGCGGCCACTGGAAGGCCGTGGCGACCCTGCCGCGCTTGAACGAATGGGGGCGCGTGATCACGTACCGGCAGATCCAGCTCGCCAAGCTGAAGAAGGCAGTCCAAGTCCATGTCGGCGTCGGCACCATGACGGCCGATGAAGTTCTCCGTTACGGAGCCGACCGCGTCGTCATCGCCACGGGCTCGCACTGGAGCGGCGACGGCCGGGGCGCCAATTTCGGACCGATTCCCGGCGCCGACGATTCCCTGCCGCACGTGCTGACACCCTTCCAGGTCACCGCGGGAAAGCCCGTGCCGGGTAAGCGCGTGCTGATCCTCGATGGCGACGGGCATTTCATGGGCGTCACCCTCGCGGAACACATGGCCAATCAGGGCAAGGAAGTCACCTATGTCTGCGACGCCGCCGATGTCGCCGAGTACGGCGTCTTTACCATGGAGTCCTTCAACAACAAGCGCATGCTGTTCGAAAAGGGCGTCAAGGTATACACCAGTCATTGGGTCGACAGAATCGAGCCCGGCAAGGTTTCCTTGAGCTACCTCTACAAATACGGCCCCGATCTCACGGAACCGCGTTCCGGCGCGATACCGCGCAAGGACAACGGCGGCGAGTTCGATTTGGGCATGGATGCCGTCATCCTCGTGACCTCGCGCAGCTCGAATGACGGACTATGGCGCGAGTTGAAGACACGCAAGGCCGAATGGGCGCCGAATGAGATTCAGCACATCTTTCGAACGGGAGACTGCAAGGCACCGGCGCAGCTCAATCAGGCACTGTGGGATGCGCATCGGCTGGCGCGGGAATTCGACAGCCCGCACCCTGCGTATCCCCTGCCTTGGATCCGCGAGCGGCAGCTCTGGGGCAGCCCGACGGTGCCGAAACTCGGCGATCACCGGGTCGACGTGGAAGCAGGTTAAGATGCTCGTTCGTTCACCGAGGTGCCGCTGATGACCGTATCGAACCCCACCGAAAACACGGGAAAGAATGAACTCTCGCGCTCTTTGAAGCCCCGCCATCTGACCATGATCTCGATTGGCGGCATCATCGGCGCAGGCCTTTTCGTCAGCAGCAGCACATCCATCATCGCGGGCGGCCCGGCCAGCTTCATCAGCTATGCCATCTGCGGCTTCTTGATACTCTTGGTCATGCGCATGCTCGCGGAAATGGCCACGGCGCTGCCCAAGGTGCGTTCGTTCACTGAGTTTGCCCGCGCCGGCCTCGGCGAGGGTGCCGGATTCGTGGTGGGCTGGCTGTATTGGTATTTCTGGGTTCTGGTGGTGCCCGTCGAAGCGATCGCGGGGGCCAAGATCCTCGAGCATTGGATACCACTGCCGCCATTGCCCATCGGCGTGGGACTCATGACCGTGATGACCTGCGTGAATTTGATGTCGGCGCGGTCCTATGCCGAATTCGAATTCTGGTTCGCCTCCATCAAGGTCGCGGCCATCGTGGTCTTCATCGCGATTGCGACATCGTATGCCTTCGGCTGGACCGCCCCGCACGGAGCGACGTTCGGCAACCTGATGGACTATGGCGGATTTACCCCGCATGGCTGGATAGCGGTGCTCGCCGCCGTGCCTACGGTTTTCTTCGCGATGACCGGCGCGGAAATCACCACCATTGCCGCGGCCGAATCCGCACAGCCGGGGCGCGCGGTCGCCCGGATGGGTTCCGCGGTGATCGGACGCATTCTGGTGTTCTACGTGATTTCGCTGTTCCTGATCGTCTCGGTGACTCCATGGAACACGGTCCGCTCGGGCGAGTCCCCATTCACTCTGGCACTCAATACCATGCACGTGCCTTGGGCGGGCGAGATCATGACGGTCATCATCCTGACGGCGGTACTGTCCTGCATGAATTCCGCGTTTTACGTGAGCTCACGGGTGCTGTTCATTCTCGCCGCACACGGCGATGCGCCGAAAGGCTTGGTCAAGTTGAACGCCCGCAAGGTGCCGGTGGGCTCGGTGCTGATGGGTTCGTTGGCGGGTTTCCTCGGCATCCTTGCGGCCACCAAAGCGAAAGGCGTCTTCGACTTTCTGGTGAGTTCCTCCGGTGCCTTGGCCGTTTATATCTACATGGCCATCGCGGCAGCACAAATCACTCTGCGGAAGCGCCGTGAACGCGATGGCGAAGCTGTGCCGCCGGTGGTGATGTGGCTATTCCCCTGGTTGAGCTATGTCGCTATCGCCGCCATGGGCGCCGTCTTGATCGCCATGGCATTCACCCCGGGCCTGCAGCAAGACTTCAAGTTCAGCTGCATCACGCTGGTGGTGGCCCTCATCGCCTATCTCATCGTGCACCGTCTGCGGCAGCCGCGCGTCGCGCCATCCGCCGCCACCTAGCCGCCAAGCCGGACTGCGCGTCGCCCGCATCAGTACCGATGACACTAAGCTGCTGATCATTCGTGATTTCCCGTGGGACGGGAAACCGGCCAATATGAGTCCCGATTGAACCGGCGACTTGAATTCGCTCGATCGCGAGAGTCGCCAGCTAAATTCAGTGGAATATGTTTCTGTCAAGCGATAAAAATTTCACTATCAGATATAAAGCGTCCGCCCGTCATCGCGGCGATTTTGGCAGGATATATCTGAGCTTCGACGCCAAGCGGATCGAAGCGGACAAGGTTTAGGAGAATCTCGCGCCGGCAAGCCAGCCAACTCCCCCGCTGGTGCGATATCCCGGCGGCGTGGGTCCCTCAAAAGGCCCACGCCGTTTTTTATTCTGGTGCTTGCGCCCAGAACCGCCGCCGAGTCTCCCCCTTAATCTCGAGTGTTGCAGGGCGGCGTCGTGCCGTCGCGGCACAGCGTCGGGCCTTGATCACGCTCTACGGCGGCAGGGCTGTCCTCATGCGCCATGAGACTTCCCGCAACGCAGCCGCACAGTAGACACGCGGCAAGACCCAAACTGATGACAATCTTCACGGTTCCTCCTTCGCTGCCTTTCGCGGCAACCCGAGGCGTCGGGACCTACGTCCGTCACGCGGTTCATGATGAGCGCATGGCTCGATCGAAGCTAGGGCGTGGCACGCGCGTCGATGTAGGAGAGAGTCTTACTTTTCGCCGGAACGATTCCTGACGCGCCGCATCCAAGAAAATACGAATCAAAAGCGAGATCATGGGACTTATTGATGAGGAGGCCAAACCGACTGTTCACATCGGCCACTGCCCTCATTTTGGCAGGCGTTCTTTCAGGATGTGCGGCGTACAAAAAATGCGGGTTCGGTGGTTGCCCCGGCGACGCTGAGATCACGGCTGAAGTGCGCGTGCTGTTTGATCAACATCCGGTATTGGAGCCTCCGAATCTACTCGAGGTGCGGACTCTCGATCACGTCGTCTACCTGAATGGTGTGGTCGACACGGATACGCAGCGGCTGATGGCGGAATCCATTGCCCGCCAAGCCAAGGGCGTGACAAAGGTCGTGAACTCGATCGGCTTGAGCGGAGGCCGATAAACGAAATAGCTGCTACGCTCAAGCCTTGCGATGCGACAGAATAACGAGCGGCCGGACAAATAAGAAAGTTTCACTTTGGGGGTCCAATAGATGCAAAAGCCAGCCTTGCGGCAGCCCGGGCGACCGGCTGCCCTTCGATGGGTCGTACTTTTCGCTGCACTGGCCGGATGGGGCTCCGTCGCCGCCGCTCCGGCCGGCGCAGATCCCGTTCGCACCGCGCCCGAATCGCTCGGAATAGACGCGGCACCGTTGGCGTCCCTCGACGCGGATATCGCGTCGGCGAAATTTCCACTGGTCGACAGCTTGCTCGTCATGCGCTGCGGCGAGGTGGTTTTCGATCGCCGCTATCCTCACGACTACGCTGCGACCTACGGCAAGGAGGCGCACACCAAGGGACCCCTCAACGCGCGGCTGACCGGGCGCTATAACTACTTCGATCCCGCATGGCATCCCTATTATCACGGCACGGATGAGCACACCATGCAGTCGGTGTCGAAGACGGTGACTTCCGCGATCATCGGAATTGCCATGACCCGCGGCGATTTCAAAGCGCCGCTCTCGACGCCGGTGCTGCACTATTTCGACGAGAGCAAAGTCAGAAACATCGACGCCCGCAAGCGCCGCATGACCTTGCGAGACTTGCTGACCATGACCAGCGGTATGGACTGGAACGAAGATCTGCCGTACGACGACCCCGCCAACCCGTCGGATTTGATGGAGGCCGCCGATGACTGGGTGCAATTCGTCATCGATCGGCCGATGAAGGAGGAACCGGGCACCGTATTCGCCTATTCGAGCGGCGCAACGGAATTGCTGGCCTACATTTTCAAGCGCGAAACCGGCGCCGATATCGAGCATTACGCGAATGCTCATTTGTTCGGACCGCTCGGCATCCGCAACTATTTCTGGAAGCGGACGCCTCTGGGGGTTGTCGACACGGAGGGGGGCCTGTACCTGAGTGCCGAAGACCTGGCGAAGATCGGGCTGTTGTACCTCAACGACGGACGCTGGAACGGACGGCGGCTGATGTCTTCGGAATGGATCAAGGAATCGTTGACGCCGAGAATCGACGCGGACGAAGGTTTCAAATACGGCTACCAGTGGTGGCTGCTGCCGCATGGCGAACCCGCGCGCCTGGCTTGGGCCGCCCGCGGCATGGGCGGCCAGCGCCTGCTGGTGTTCCCGGAAGATCATCTGATCGTCGTGTCAACGGCTTGGCACATATTGAACGAGGCATCGATCGAGTTCGATGTGGTTCGCCGCCTGTTGCCGGGTGTGCACCCGCATCAGTGCGGGGCGCAAACCGGAGGCTAGCCATGAATCACCCGCTGCAGTGCCGATGCGGAACCGTCAAGGGCTACGTCGTCCCTTCAGCGAGCGTCAATCGCTGCGTGTGCTACTGCCGCGACTGCCAGGCGTTCGCGCATTTCTTGGGCAAGCCGAGCGAGATTTTGGATGCGCAGGGCGGAACGGATGTGGTTCAAATCCGTCCGGCAAACCTCACCTTCACGCAAGGCCAGGAAACTCTTGCCTGCATGCGGCTCAGCCCGAAGGGTCTCCTGCGCTGGTACGCGGCATGCTGCAATACCCCCGTCGGCAATACCCTGGCTAGTTATCGGGTGTCATTCGTCGGCCTCGTGCACACCTGCTTGGAAGGCACCGGCGCATCGTTGGACGACTCCTTCGGACCCGTTCGTGCGTGGGTGAACACGAAGAGCGCCAAGGGAGAAGTGAAGGCCGGCTCCGCCGGCATGATGTCAGCCATACTGCCGTTCATCGCAATGGTAACGCGCCCGCGCATCGATGGCAGCTACAAGCGCACGCCCTTCTTCTCGGCGGACACGGGTGCCCCGATCGTGACTCCCAAGGTGCTCAGCCTCAGCGAGCGGGAAAGGCTGATGAGCGCAGTATGACGAGCGTCGTCCCACTATCTTCCCTGAAATCGGAGCCGAAGCTCGTCAATCTGCTTCGCGATGATAGTGGCTGAGCATTCCTCCTAGTCGCTAACGCCGTTCGCCTTTTTCACGCTCTCCGGCGCGCTTTCCCCTGAAGCAACTATGGACTTCTGCGCCACCCCGGAATTCGGCACGAGCACCGCGTTCGCGACCGCGCTTGCCGCAGGCGCAGTGAGGTACTTCACGACCAAGCGTGCACTGTAGCCGTGTTCGCCGTCCCAGGAGGAAAATCCCGTGCAGACCTGCTTCGTTTGGTTGGACTCGGTCCGCTCGAAAGCCTTGTCTGCGAAGCGCGCGCGTCCGACGGCATGGCCGGGGTCGACTCGACTTTCGCTCCAAGGCTGCGGCGAGTCCTCAGTCCGAGCGTACAGAACCATGGCGGTCACCACGGCCGACGCCGGCACGCTCGCGCAAAGCGTGACCTGCTGTGCTTCCTGCTCGTCGCACGCCGGTGTCGCATCGGGGGCGACGACGGCGCGCGCGCGGCACGGCCCAACCGTTGTCGTTGCGGCGACGCCTTCGGCGTCACGATCCTCAGCCGTGCGTGCGCTCGAACCGTGATCGCTCAAAGCTACCCGCTCCAGTCGCGCCGCAGTTGCGCTGATCTGCGCGAGCTGTGCCTGTAGCTGCCCGCGCAGTGCCGCCGTCTCGAGGTCCGACTGCTTCACCAAGTACTGCGAGAAGGCGAAACCGCCCGCCGCGGCGCCGATGAGGAGCAGACCTACTGCGAGCACCGGGCCGCGGCGCGATTTCTTCGTAGCCGGTACCCCGCGTGCGCGCTCCGACACTTCCTTGCGCCAGCTGACGCGAAGTTGAATCAAGGAGCCGATAACAGTACCCGCGGCGGCAACGGCCGCAGCGGTCACTTTGTCGTCGAGATCGAACAGATTCATGAGCACTTCCGATAGGTCGTCCCAACGGCCGTTCCCCGCTGCCGTCCATCCGGGGGCCCAAGTTCAAGGGTCTGGACACGGCAGCGTGCGCAGTCAATTTATCGCTGAAGACCGCCAGGGACTGAGAGATGGTTCCGGTTTTTCGGACGCTGGGATGACTGATCTCTGTCCGGGCGCTGTGCGCGAATGCGCCACTGAAAAAGCGCCGGCGTGCTGCATCGCGTCATGCTGGCCGCGCGCCTCAGCCCAACGCCCGCGGCGCCACGCAGTGCTCCCGTGTCGGTGACCACCAGCAGCGGATCGGACGATCTTTCAGCGGCTGAAGCCACGCATGTCTCGAGGCCGACGTGCACACCGAGTAACACCACCATCCAACGCATCAATTTAGATACATATGTCTCGACCATAGGTCCGTATCCGTTGACAGGCAGACTTACCGCTCGAATTTCGTCGACAGAATGATCGATGATGTGGTCCGCTCGACGCCGTCCAACGCGCCGATCCGATCGATGACTTGGTCCATTTCGGCAACCGAAGCCGTGGCCGCGACGGCGATCAGATCCACGTCGCCGCTCACCGAATGTAAAACGCGAACCTGGGGAATGGCGCGCAGCGCCGCGGTGACTGCGCGCGCTTCCTTCGGACCTACTTTGATCATGACGTGCGCGCGTACGGCGCCGAGCCCATGCTCGGGCGCCAGCAGGGCGGTATAGCCCACGATGATGCCCTGCTTCTCCAGCCGTTCGATGCGGCTCTGCACGCTGGTGCGCGAGCGCCCCACCGATCGGGCCAATTGCGCGGTGGAGGCGCGGCCGTCTTCCCGCAAGGCCAGAACCAGCTTTTCGTCTATGGCGTCCATTCGTCTACCGTATTGAACGGCATTTCGCCGTCTCTTTCCTACGTAATGACGTAAATATACCGTAAAAACGTCTGAAATTACCCTACCATTCGCAGGGTTTCCCATCAAAAATGGCGCCCAATACTGGGAGGCGACATGAAAGACATCGTTATCGTAGGCGCGGGCAAAATCGGCTCCATGATCGCGGAACTGCTGGGCGGGTCCGGCGATTACTCGGTGACGGTCGTTGACCGCTCGCAGAGCCAGCTGGAGCGCCTGGAAACAGCGGCGCCCATCGCCAAAATCGCCGCCGACATCACGCAGGGCGACACCTTGCGCAAGATACTGAGCGGCAAGTTCGCCGTGTTGAGCGCCGCGCCCTATCACGCCACCCGCACTATCGCCGAGGCGGCCAAGGCGGCCGGCGCGCACTACCTGGATCTGACCGAGGATGTCGCCAGTACCCGCGCCGTGAAGCAGCTGGCCGACGGCGCCCGCACCGCGTTCATTCCACAATGCGGATTGGCCCCCGGGTTCATCACCATCGTGGCCAGCGACCTGGCCTCACGCTTCGACCAGCTGCAGGACGTGCGCATGCGCGTCGGCGCTCTCCCGAAATTTCCGTCCAATGCGCTCAACTACAACCTGACCTGGAGCACGGACGGCGTCATCAACGAGTACTGTGAACCCTGCGAAGCCATCGTCAACGGCCAGCTGCGCGAAACCCAGCCTCTCGAGGAATTGGAAGAGTTCTCTCTCGACGGCATTCTGTACGAGGCATTCAACACCTCAGGCGGCCTCGGCACTCTTTGTGAAACCCTCGCCGGCAGGGTGCGCAACCTCAACTACCGCACGATCCGTTATCCCGGCCACGCAGCGATCATGAAGGCGCTGCTCAACGACCTGAGGCTGCGCGATCGCCGCGAACTGCTGAAGGACATTCTCGAGAATGCCGTGCCCATCACTCTGCAGGATGTCGTGATCGTGTTCGTGACCGTGAGCGGCCTGCGCAGCGGTCAGCTGATGCAGGAAACCTACGCCAACAAGATCTATGCGGCGCCGCTGGGCGGCCGCGTCCGCAGCGCCATTCAGATCACCACGGCGGGCGGCATTTGCGCCGTGCTCGATATGCTGAGCGCAGGCAAGCTGCCGCAGTCCGGGCTCATCCGCCAAGAAGACATCAAGCTGCCGGCGTTTCTCGCGAATCGCTTCGGCCGATGCTACGAGCTGGCAGTGCCGGCCGCCGCCAACGCCGCCTGATCATGATCCTCTGACCGCGGCTGTCTGACGAACGCCTCGATGTCGGCGAGAGTCGGCGCGCGGCCTCGCGCCGGCACGCTCAGCGCCGCCACCGTGTCGCCGTGCTCGAGCTTCGGATACAGCTTCAAGGTCACGGGCACGCCGTGGGCACGCAGAGCCGCCGCCAGATTGCTCGAATTCTTCGGCCGCACGGTTTGGTCCATCAAGCCATGCACCAGCAGCATGGGCGGCGCGTCGGACCGCACGAAATTGATGGGCTGCGAGTCCGGATAATTCTGCGGCGGCCCGAACATGTCTTGAACGTCCGGCTCGAGCAGCGGCAGGAAATCATAAGGACCCGATAGGCCGATCACGCCGGCGATGCGCGGTCCGGGCAGGCCCGCGGCGGTAAAATATCGCGGGTCGAGTGCCACCAGCGCCGCCATGTGAGCGCCCGCCGAGTGGCCCATCAAGTACAAGCGGCCGGCATCCGCATCGAATTCGCCGGCGTGCCCGGCCGCCCACTCGCCCGCGCGCGCAGCGTCGTCCATGAAACCCGGCATTTTGACCTGAGGGTAGTGCCGATAATTCGGCAGCACGGCGACGTAGCCCAACTCAGCCAAGGCCGCGCCGACGAACCGATAGTCGGCCTTGTCGCCGAATTTCCAACGGCCGCCGTGCCAGAAGACAATCAGCGGCCGTGGTCCCGCGGGCGCCCGATCCGGTACGTACACGTCGAGGCGATTCTGCGGTTCGGCGCCGTACGAGATATCGGGGTGCCGTCGATAGGCGCCGAAGGCGGCGGGCACATTGGCAGCCATGAACTCGGCTCGTCCGCAGCCGGCAGCCAGCATGGCACCCAATCCCGTCAGCGCGGTACGGCGCGAGATGCGGGCCGGACTATCGGCAGACATAGGTGATCTCTCCCTGCGGATCGAGGACGCCGTGGCGCATCAGCCAGTCGCGCGAATCCTCGGCGTCGATCGCAAACCAGGCAGCGGCGCTTCCCAGCCTGAAGGAGTAGCCCCAGTCGTCCATATCGCGGCATATGCGCTCTCGCCCCACGTTCGGCAGCGACTCCGCCAGAATCACCTGCAGGTAGCACACCGCGCTTTCTTCCGCGTCGTCTCCGCCCGCGTCCGTATCCAATCCGGCGCGCCGTTCCGGAGTCATGCAGATGAAATGCGCGCTCTCGTGCAGCACCGAATGCAGCGGCGTATCGAGCCGCGCGAAGATCTTTGCACCGATCAGGCCTGCTTCGCGCTCGCCCCAATAGGACCCTGGGATGACCTCTTCGGGCGCCACCAACCGCAATTCCAGACCGTAGCGGTTCAAGAGCAGCTCGAGACTCAGCCGATCGATGGCATTGACCAGGAGCACGCCGCTACCCCGCCTATCCGTTACTTCAAGCTCGTGAGCCGTCGCATCGCAATGGATACCAGGTCGCGCGCCATCTGTTGCCGCAGGATATCGGCCTCGTGCTCCTTTGCCAGCAGTATGTTCTCCTGGAAGCTATAGTCCTTCGACAGGCTGATGGTCTGCGGCGCCAGCAACTCCTTGTCGGTTCCCTGAACGGCGAAAGTGACCGTGTACGTAAGTTCGTATTCGGTCGGAATGTTCTGCGCCGACACCGAGAGAGTGCGCTGCACGACCAAATCCTTGGTCACGTCGATCGTCGCGGTGGAGTTCGCACGCAGGAGCTGCAGTGTGGCTCCCGAATTCTTGAGCTGATGCTCGAACTCGCGAGAGAAGTCGGTATAAGGATCCTTGAGCGACAGATAGGGGCGCGCCAGAACGCCCGGCAGAGGATCGCTGCCCGCCAGCCGAAAGCCGCAGGCCGCCAACGCCAGCGCCGCGCCGAGCGCCGCGACCCCGCACAGCCCCCGGCTCACGCCGCGCATGCGCCGCACGCGGCGCATTTCGACCCCGCGCGAGTTCCAACGGCGACTGTCCACGATGGCCATGGTGCGATTACACCACGATGTTGACCAGCTTACCCGGCACGATGATGACTTTGCGCACCGCGGACACCCCGATGAACTTTTGCACATGGGGGTCGGCGAGCGCCGCCGCCCGCACCGTGCCCTCATCGGCGCCGACGGCGACGGAGATGTGGCCGCGCAGCTTGCCATTGACCTGCACGACCATGGCAATCGCCGACGTTTGCAGCGCGGCAGCGTCGACGGGCGTCCAGGGTTCATCGATCAGTGCCGTTTCATGCCCTAAGGCGCGCCACATGGCATGAGTCGCATGCGGGATGATGGGCGAGAGCCCGAGCACCACGATCTCAAGGGCTTCATGCATCACGCTTCCATCCTGCGGAGAGCTCTGCGGAAACTTCGCCAGTGCGTTCAACATCTCCATTGCCGCGGCAATCGCGGTATTGAAGGTCCGGCGGCGCCCGATATCGTCGGTGATCTTCGCCAAGGTGTGATGCGCCTGCCGTCGAATCCCCCGCTGCGCATCGTTCAGAGCCGCGGTATCGAGCGCCGCGGGCGTACCGCGCGACACGTGGTCATGCACCGCCTTCCACAGACGCTTGATGAATCGATAGGCGCCCTGCACTCCCTCATCCGACCACTCCAGGGTTTGCTCGGGCGGCGCGGCGAACATGGTGAACAAACGCGCGGTATCGGCGCCGAATTCGTCCACCAGCGCCTGCGGATCGACGCCGTTGTTCTTCGACTTCGACATGGTGACGACGCCGCCCGATTCGACTTCTTCACCGTCGGACCGCAGCACGGCAATGCGGCGCTGAGCCGTTTCGTCGAGCCGAATCTCGACCTCGGAGGGATTGAAGTACTCCACCCGGCCGGCGTCCGGTTTGCGGAAAAACACCTCGTTCAGCACCATGCCCTGCGTGAACAGGTTCGCGAAAGGTTCCTTGAATGCAACCGCGCCCAATTCGCGCATGACGCGGGTCCAAAAGCGCGAGTACAGGAGGTGCAGTATGGCGTGCTC
>Ga0210406_10004837_pt1 | contig 14254 bp, 13 predicted proteins | sample IncBWC30MmetaG_FD_155454 | JGI IMG/M metagenome (GOLD analysis project Ga0210406, IMG submission 155454) | Forest soil microbial communities from Barre Woods Harvard Forest LTER site, Petersham, Massachusetts, United States - Inc-BW-C-30-M | ecosystem: Environmental > Terrestrial > Soil >... | reverse complement strand
TGCAGGCCGATCCAGATGGCCGTTACGTCGGCCCGTCACGAATAAGGATTGATCAGCTTTTGCTGCTCGGCGCTGTGGTGCGCCAGCATGTCGATGAAGGTCCGCACCTTGGCCGACAGGTGATGGCGATGCGGATAGACCGCGTTCATCGAAAGCTCCACCGGCCGGTATTCCGGCAGCAGCCGGACCAGCCGACCCTCTTCGAGATCGTCATGAACCAGAAACCCCGCGGCCAAGGAGACGCCGATGCCTTCCAGCGCAGCCGTGCGCAGGGTTTCGCCGCTGTTCGTGATCAGATTGCCGGATACCTGCACGGTGGCCGGCGTGCCCTTGCGGTCGACGAAATGCCACTCGTCCCCGAATGGATAGAGCACGTGGCGAACGCAATTGTGCTCCGACAGTTCGGACAATTGCTGCAGCCGTCCGTGCTTTTCGAGATAGAAAGGCGAACAGCACAGCACATGCCGCCAGGTGGCGAGGCTGCGGACGATCAGGCTTGAATCGGGCGGCGGGGTGAGCCGGATCGCGACGTCGAAACCTTCGTCGATGAGGTCGATGACGCGCTCGCCCATGTTCAGGTCGACCTTGACGTCGGGATAGGATTTTAGGAAATCGGCCACGACCGGCGCGACAAACGGCACGATATGGGTCGCGGTGTAGATGCGCAGCGTGCCGCGCGGCGTCGATTGCAGGGCGCCGGCGATATCGTCGGCCTGCTCGATATCGGCCAGGATTTGCGTGGCCCGATCGTAATAGGCCTTGCCGACCTCGGTGAGGCTCACTTTTCGCGTGGTGCGATGGAGCAGCCGCGCCCCTAACCGCTCCTCCAGCGCTTGCACGTGATTGCTCACCATCGTCGTCGACATGTTGAGGCGGCGGCCGGCGGCGGAAAATCCGCCGCTGTCGACGACCCGGACGAACGCCGTCAGGCTGGTCAGCCGATCCATCGCCGTCTCCGATTGTCCTCTCTCACTGGATAATGCTTCAATTTTTTATTGGATTATCACATTACGCGCGACATTGCATCTTGCGGGCATGAACCGGCGCCCTCTCGGGGAGGACGCTTCCCGACCAGGAGGATGTCATGTCGAACGCTTCTTATGTCTCTGATGCCACATCAAAAATAAGTCTTCGCCCGTCCCGGCAGGCAATCAAGCGGGTAGGCCTCGCGCTGGCGCTGAGCCTTGGCGTCGCCGGGGCAACGGACCTTGGCTACGACTACCTCACGACCGGTCGCTACCTGGAAGCCACCGATGACGCCTATGTCAAAGCCGATTCCACGATCATCGCGCCGAAAGTCTCCGGCTACATCGCGGAAGTGTTGGTGGGGGACAATGAGCCGGTGAAAGCCGGACAATTGCTGGCCAGGATCGACGATCGCGATTTCAGGGCGGCGCTCAACCAGGCGAACGCGGATGTCGCCGCTGCCGAAGCCGCGGTGCGCAACCTCGATGCGCAGTTAGCCCTGCAGCAACCGATCATCGAACAGGGCACGGCCGATATCGCCGCCGCTGAGGCCAATCTGAAATTCGCGCAGGAAGAACAGGCTCGCTACGACGATCTGATGAAGTCGGGCTCCGGCACCATCCAGCGCGCTCAACAAACGGATGCGGCCTTGCGCGAAAAGATCGCGCAGTTGCAGCACGGTAAATCGGCGCTGCTCGCGGCGCAGAGGAAGGTCGACGTTCTCACCACCGACCGCGCCAAGGCTGTCGCGCAACTCGATCACGCCCGTGCGGTCGCGCAACAGGCCGCGCTGAATCTGTCCTACACGCAGATCACTGCGCCGGTCGAGGGCACGGTCGGCGCGCGCTCGCTCCGGGTCGGCCAATTCGTGCAGGCCGGCACGCAGTTGATGGCGGTCGTTCCGCTCGACGCCGTCTATGTGGTGGCGAATTTCAAGGAGACCCAGCTCACCCACGTGCGCAACGGCCAGCCGGTCGAAATCCGGATCGACAGTTTCCATTCGACGCGGCTGAAGGGCCATGTCGACAGCCTGTCGCCGGCCAGCGGCCTGGAATTCGCGCTGCTGCCGCCCGACAACGCGACCGGCAATTTCACCAAGATCGTGCAGCGGGTGCCGGTGAAGATCGTGCTCGACGACCAGAGCCTGAACGGCCTGCTGCGCCCCGGCATGTCGGCGGAGCCGACTGTGAACACCAAGGCGACGGTGGTTGCCGAGCGCGCGGCAGCCAATCAAATCGCCTCGAACGCGCAATCGGTGCGGCCGAACGGCGGCTGACGCAATGCTCCGGCGAGGATTATCAAGCTCCGCCGGACAATCCTTTCGCTTCTTACCCGATTATCGAAATCAGCCACCTAATGCATGCTTCCTCTGCAAGCCCCGAGGACACTCCCATGACCGCGCTCCAGCCCACCATCAGCACCGCTTCCGCCACCATCAGCGATCGCGCGCCCGTCGCGGCGCCGGCATCTCCTGCGGTCTCCGCAAAAACCTGGCTCGCAGTGATCGGCGCCACGCTCGGCGCCTTCATGGCGGTGCTCAACATCCAGATCGTCAATGCTTCCCTGGCCGACATTCAGGGCGGGATCGGCGCCGGCATCGACGACGGCGGTTGGATCTCGACCTCCTATCTGATCGCCGAGATCGTGGTGATTCCCCTGAGCGGCTGGCTTGCCCAGGTGTTCTCGACCCGCATCTACCTCCTGACCAACGCCTTCCTCTTCCTGGTGTTCTCGGCGGCCTGTGCGCTCGCGCAGGACCTGCCGCAGATGATCGCGCTCCGAGCCGTGCAGGGTTTTACGGGCGGTGTGTTGATCCCCTTGGCTTTCACGCTGATCATCACTTTGTTGCCAAAGGCGAAGCAGCCGATTGGGCTCGCGATGTTTGCGATCTCCGCCACCTTTGCACCCGCGATCGGTCCAACCATCGGCGGCTATCTCACCGAGAATTTCGGCTGGCAATACATCTTCTATGTCAATGTCGTGCCGGGCGCCGTCATGATCGCGATGCTGTTCTTCTCTCTCGAAGCCAAGCCCATGAATCTGTCGCTGCTGCGCGAGGGCGACTGGGCGGGCATCGTCACCATGGCGATCGGCCTGTCGGCGCTGCAGACCGTGCTGGAAGAGGGCAACAAGGATGACTGGTTCGGCTCGCCCTTCATCGTCCGCTTCGCCGTCATTGCCGCGATCGCGCTGCCGCTGTTTGTCCTCATCGAGCTGACCAGCAAGAAACCGCTGTTGAACCTGCGCCTGTTGTTCCGCCGCAATTTCGGCTTCGGCGTGCTTGCCAACTTCCTGCTCGGCGTCGCGCTGTATGGCTCGGTCTACATCCTGCCGGTCTACCTCTCCCGCATCCAGGGCTATAATTCCGAGCAGATCGGCATGGTGCTGGCCTGGACCGGCCTGCCCCAGCTCCTGGTGATCCCGCTGGTGCCGCGCCTGATGAAGCGCGCCGACCCGCGCATCGTGATCGGCATCGGCTTTGCCCTGTTCGCCGCCTCCAACTTCATGAACATCTACATGACCAACGACTACGCCACCGACCAGCTGTTCTGGCCCAACGTGGTGCGTGCCATCGGCCAGGCGCTGGTGTTCGCGCCGCTGTCGGCGGTCGCCACGGCCGGCATCGAGGCGGAGAATGCCGGCTCCGCGTCGGGACTGTTCAACATGATGCGGAACCTCGGCGGCGCCATCGGCATTGCCGTGCTGCAGACCTTGCTGACCAAGCGCGAGCAATATCACTCCAACGTGCTGATGCAGTCGGTTTCCCTGCTGGAGCAGGCGACCCGCACCCGGATCGAGCAGTTGACGCAATATTTCGTCAGTCACGGCGTCACCGACCGCGCCGAAGCAGCCCATCGTGCGTTGGTCGCGATCGGCCATATCGTTCAGAAGCAGGCCTTTATCCTGGCCTTCAGCGATACCTTCTATCTGCTCGGCGCAACGCTGATCGTAGCCCTCATGGCAGCGCTGCTCTTGAAGAAGCCCGACCATCTTGAAGGTGGCGGCGCGCACTAACATTATCCATCAAACCCGAGAGAGGAGAACGACCATGAAGCCCCGAATGAACTACTACCAGGCCGCGCCCGATACGCTCAAAGCGCTCAGCGCGCTCGAAGCCCAAGTGCAGGCTTCCGGCCTTGAACAATCCCTGATCGAGCTCGTCAAGACACGGGCCTCGCAGATCAACGGCTGCGCCTACTGCATCAACATGCACACCCAGGACGCGCGCAAGCACGGCGAGACCGAAGCGCGCCTGTATCTTCTGAACGCGTGGCGCGAAGCCCCGGTCTATAGCGATCGCGAGCGCGCTGCGCTGGCATGGACGGAAGCCGTGACATTGATCTCGGCAACCCATGCGCCGGACGACATCTACAACGACGTCCGCGCGCAATTTTCGGAAGCCGAGACGGTCAATCTGACCATGCTGATCGCGACCATCAACGCCTGGAACCGGCTGGCGATCTCTTTCCGCGCGGTGCCGCCGGTGAAGGCCAAGGCCGCGGCCTGAATATTACACCGCGGTGGCGCGAGCGAAATCGACATAGATCTCGCGCAACCGGCTGGTCATCGGGCCGGGCCTGCCACCCGCGACGGTCTTGCCGTCGATCGAGATCACCGGCTGCACGAACAAGGTGGCGCTGGTGATGAAGGCTTCCTTCGCGGCGAGTGCTTCCTCAACCGTGAACGGGCGCTCCTCGACGCGCAGCTGGCGCTCTTGCGCGAGCGCCACCACCGCCTTGCGGGTGCAGCCGGGCAGGATCTCGCTGCCATTCTGCCGGGTCACCAGCACGTCATCCTGGGTCAGGATGAAGGCCGATGACGAGCCGCCCTCGGTGACCTTGCCGTCCTCGATCATCCAGGCCTCTCCGGCGCCGGCTTCGGCCGCGGCCTGTTTTGCCAACACTTGCGCGAGCAGCGCCACGCTCTTGATGTCGCGCCGCGTCCAGCGGAGGTCCGGCACGGTGATGACGCCGATTCCGGTCTTGGCCGACGGCGCGTTGACGATATCCTTGACTGTCGTGAACATGATCAAGGTCGGCGAGATACCTTTTGGGAACGCAAAATCGCGCCCGTTGTCGGCACCGCGCGTAACCTCGAGATAGACCATGCCGTTGACGAGATCGTTGCGCGCGACCAGTTCCTTCTCGATTTCCTGAATACGGTCGAGCGTCTCCGGCAATGCGAGCGAGATTTCGCCGACCGAGCGTTTTAGCCGCGCCAAATGCGAGGCATTGTCGACCAGCCTGCCATCCAGCACCGCCGCGACCTCGTAAATGCCGTCGGCAAACAGGAAGCCGCGATCGAGGATCGAAACCTTGGCGTCTGCGATGGGCACAAACGAACCGTTGACGTAAGCGATCTGTTCCAAGCGAGGTCTCCTGTCAGCGATGCGAGCGATAATCATATACGCAAGTTGTTGGTACCGATAAACCCTCCCCTCGTCATTCCGGGGCGACGCCAACGGGTCCGCGCAGAGCGCGGCCCGATGACAGGCTCCGCGGCGAGCCCGGAATCCATAACCACCATCGTGAGTATGGATTCCGGGCCTGCGCCCAAGTGGGCGCATCCCGGAATGACCGGGCTCAGTGCGAGAGAATCTTCGACAAAAACTTCTGCGCACGGTCACTGCGGGGACTACCGAAGAAATCGGTCTTGAGTGCGTCCTCGACAATCTCGCCCATGTCCATGAAGATGACGCGATGGGCGACCTTGCTGGCAAAGCCCATTTCGTGGGTCACCACCATCATGGTCATGCCGTCGCGGGCGAGATCGACCATGACGTCCAGCACTTCAGAGATCATTTCCGGATCGAGCGCCGAGGTCGGCTCGTCGAACAGCATCGCGATCGGGTCCATTGCGAGCGCCCGCGCGATCGCGACGCGCTGCTGCTGGCCGCCGGATAGTTCAGCCGGGTATTTGCGCGCATGATCTTTCAGACCCACGCGATCGAGCAACTTAGAAGCCTTCGCGACAGCCTCGTCATGTGACCGGCCCAGCACTTTTTCCTGCGCCAGGCAAAGATTGTCGATGATCCGCAAATGCGGAAACAACTCGAAATGCTGGAACACCATGCCGACGCGGGCGCGCAGTTTCGGCAAGTTTGTCCTGGGGTCGTTGACCTTGATACCGTCGAGGATGATCTCGCCGTTCTGAAAAGGCTCGAGCGCGTTGACGCATTTGATCAATGTCGATTTCCCCGAGCCCGAAGGGCCGCACACCACCACCACCTCGCCCTTGGCGACGCGGGTGGTGCAATCCTTCAGCGCCTGAAAGCTGCCGTACCATTTATCGACGTGGTTGATCTCGATCATGAATTCTCGCTAGAGCCGGATGATTTTTCTTCGAATCATCATCCCGCTCTATCTCCTTGTTTGAGCATGATCTCCGCGCAAACGCGTTCCGCGTTTGTCGCGAGGGAAAACCGGTATCCACTTTTCCGGATCATGCTTTAGCGCATCACCGCAATGCGCGACTGCAATTGCCGGACGCCGAACGACGCGGCGCAGGAAATGATGAAATAGACCGCGGCCGCAAACAAATACATCTCGACCAGACGGCCGTCGCGCTGCGCCACTTTACTTGCGGCGCCGAGGAAATCCGGGATCGACAGCACATAGACCAGAGAGGTGTCCTGGAACAGCACGATGGTCTGCGTCAACAACACCGGCACCATGTTCCGGAATGCCTGCGGCAGCACGACATGGCGCATGGTCTGGCCATAGGTCAGGCCGAGCGCCTGGGCTGCCGCGGGCTGCCCCCTCGAGATCGACTGGATGCCGGCGCGCATGATTTCGGCGAAATACGCCGCCTCGAACAGGACGAAGGTGATGAGCGAGGAAGCGAACGCGCCGACGCGGATCGGCCGCGATGATCCTGTCAGCCACTGCCCGATATACGGCACCAGGAAATAGAACCAGAAGATCACCAACACCAGCGGCAGCGAGCGCATCAGGTCGACATAGAGGGCGGCGATCCGCCCGAGCAGCGGGAGGCCGGATAACCGCATCAACGCAATCATCGTGCCGAAGATCAGGCCCCCCAATGCAGACAGCCCCGTCAACGTCAGCGTGAACGTCATGCCGTCGACGAACAGATACGCCAGCGAACGGTGGATGACTTCGAAGTCGAAATTGGCGAACATCGGCTTTGGCTCACTTGCCCGTTATGTAGCCAGGGATCGCGATCGCGCGCTCGAAGAAGCGCATGGCGGTGACGACGACGATATTGACCAGCAGATACAGCACGGTCGCGGCAGTAAAGGCCTCGAACACCTGAAAGGAGAATTCCTGCATGGCCCGCGCCTCGCCGGTCAGCTCGATCAGGCCGATAGTGATGGCGACCGACGTATTCTTGATAGTCGAGAGAAATTCGGACGTCAGCGGCGGCATGATGATGCGAAACGCCATCGGCAAGAGCACGTAGGCGTAGACCTGCGCGGTCGTCAGTCCGAGCGCGGTCGCAGCCAATCTTTGCCCGCGCGGCAGCGAGTTGACGCCGGCCCGGGTTTGCTCGGCGACGCGCGCCGACATGAACAACCCGATCCCGATCGCCGCGGTGTAGAACGGTGCGTGGGGCATCTGCTTCAGCCACAGCCCCCACGACGGCGGCAGGAGTTCCGGCAGAACGAAGAACCAGATGAAAAGCTGTACCAACAGCGGCATGTTGCGGAAGAATTCGACGTAGGCGAAGCCGACCCAGGACGCGGTCTTCGAGGGCAGCGTGCGCAGCACGCCGACGACCGATCCGAACACCAGCGCAATGATCCAGGCGCAAAGCGCGGTCTCGATGGTCAGGACTAGCCCTGCCAGCAGCATGTCGAGATAGGTACCGATCCCGTTCGGGGCCGGCTCGAAGAAGATGCGCCAATTCCAGTGATAGTTCACGACGGCCCTCGCGACTGCGCCAATGCTGGCGGAGTCTGCGCCACCGGTATCAGATCAGGCAATGGCCGGGCCAATGCAAAGTTCACATCGCCTTGTAGGAATCTGGATCGGGGGAATCGGAAGGCACGGCGAACTCGTGCTTCAGCTCGGTTGAGATCGGCGCGTTGAGGTTCAGCCCCTTGGGCGGAATCTTTTGCATGAACCATTTGTCATAAAGCTTCTGGCCCTCGCCGCTCGTATAGAGCGCGGCGGTCGCGCTATCTGCCACCTTCTTGAAGGCCGGATCGTCCTTGCGCAGCATGATGCCGTAGGGCTCGGGCTTGGAGAACGCGTCCTTGGACATGACATAGGCGTCCGGGTCTTTCGATCCGGCGACGAAGCTTGCGAGCAGGATATCGTCCAGCACGACCGCCACGGCCCGATCGGTCTCCACCATCAGGAAGGATTCGGCATGTTCCTTGGCCGGGATGATGTTGATGTCGAGGTTGCGGGCGGCATTGGCTTCGGTGAGCTGCTTGATGTTGGTGGTGCCCGACGTCGAGACCACCGACTTGCCCTTCAGATCATCGATCGAGTTGAGGTTGCTGGATTTCTTCGAGACGAAGCGGGTCGCGGTCAGAAAGTGCGTGTTGGTGAAGGCAACCTGCTTCAGACGGTCGGCGTTGTTGGTGGTCGACCCGCATTCGAGGTCGATGGTGCCGTTGGCCAAGAGCGGAATCCGGGTCGATGACGTCACCGGATTGAATTCGATCGCGAGCTTGTCGAGCTTGAGCTCGCCCTTCACGGCGTCTACTATCCTGTAACAGATGTCGATCGCAAAGCCGATCGGCTTCTGGTTGTCGTCGAGATAAGAGAACGGGATCGAGGAATCGCGGTAGCCAATGGTGATGGTGCCGGTTTCCTTGACTTTTTTGAGCGTCCCGGTGAGCTCTTCGGCGTTGGCCTGCGCTGCCGCGAGGCAGGCTGCGAGCGCAAGGCCAATGATACGCAGGCATTTCATACGTGCTTCCCTCGCTTGGATGAGTCGCGGTTGCGATGACTTCCGGAAGGCTTGCATAAATCGGGCCGAAATGGCGGGTAACCGCCACACGCCCCCCGGGTTTTGCCCCCAAAACTCATGCGATGACCGGGCCATCGCATGAGCCAGGAATTCCTAAAATCGCATTGTCGCATCGCCCTACTACATCGCCTTATTGTATGAATCGGGATCCGGTGAGTCCGACGGCTTGGCGAACTCGGCCTTCAGCTCGGCTGAGATCGGTGCGTTGAGGTTCAATCCCTTGGGCGGGATTTTTTGCATGAACCACTTGTCATAGAGCCTCAAGCCCTCGCCGCTCGTATAAAGCGCGGCGGTCGCGCTATCTGCCACCTTCTTGAACGCCGGATCGTCCTTGCGCAGCATGATCCCGTAAGGTTCGGGCTTCGAAAACGCATCCGTCGAGATGACGTAGGCGGACGGCTCCTTCGAGCTTGCGACCAGGCTCGCCAGCAAAATGTCGTCCATCACAAAGGCTGCGGCCCGGTCGGTCTCGACCATCAGGAAGGCCTCGGCGTGATCCTTGGCCGGGATGATGTTGACGTTCAGATTGCGCGCGGCATTGGCTTCGGTGAGCTGCTTGATGTTGGTGGTGCCGGCGGTGGAAACCACCGACTTGCCCTTGAGATCGTCGATCGAGTTGATCTTGCTCGCCTTCTTCGAGACGAAGCGGCTCGCGGTCAGAAAATGCGTATTGGTGAAGGCGATCTGCTTCTGCCGCTCGGCATTGTTGGTGGTCGAGCCGCATTCGAGGTCGATGGTGCCGTTGGCCAAGAGCGGAATGCGGGTCGACGACGTCACCGGATTGAGCTTGACCTCGAGCTTGTCGAGCTTGAGCTCCTTTTTCACGGCATCGACTATTCGGTGGCAGATGTCCATCGCAAAGCCGACCGGCTTCTGGTTGTCGTCGAGATAGGAGAACGGGATCGACGAGTCGCGAAAGCCGAGCGTGATCGTCCCGGTTTCCCTGATGTTCTTCAATGTGCCGGTCAGCTCTTCGGCATTGACCTGGCCGACGCAAAATACAGCCGCAATTGCAAGACCAGATAGACGTAACTGTTTCATCCGTGCTCTCCCTCTGGATGGTTTCCGGAATGCTTGTACAGGTCGGGTTCGAATAGAAATGTGACCGTTGGCGGTCATACGACCCCCAAACAGGGTCCATGACAAGACAGACGAGCACCGTCCCGGACAATTACGACAAACGCGCTGCCGCAGGCGCGCTGGAGCCGCCGCCATTCGCTCACGCCAATGATGAATTTGGCGTTGAAGCCGAGCTTTCCGCCTCGCGAACCGCGTGGAGCGCCGCCATGTTGATGCTGTGTTGCCCCTTATTGTCGGCGGTGCCGCGGCCGTAGAGGCGATTGCCTGATATTGTCGTCTTCCATGGATCGAGGTTGTCGCGCCATTCGCCGACCATGCCATCGACGACATCGCCATGGCCGTACATCAGGACGGTCGGCGGGTCATGTCTTGCCTTTTTTCCCAGCTCGCGAAGCTCCTCGCGCGCCGCGAGCGTATCGGGACATGACAGCGGCCGGAAGTGGGCAACGCGCGGGTGGAATTTACCTTGCTAAAGTCGGCCGGAATGCAACAATTTCCGCCGCACCACCCGGCGCTGAGACCGGATCGATATCAGGGAGACTTTGCGGCGCGCCGCAAGCTTTTCGGGCATGAAAAAACCAATCCGGCTCAACGCCTTCGCCATGAACTGCGTGGCGCATCAATCGCCGGGGCTGTGGACGCACCCGCGCGACCGCACCAGCGAATATAACCGGCTGCCGTACTGGATCGACCTTGCCAAGGCGCTCGAGCGCGGCCGCTTCGATGGCCTGTTCCTGGCGGACGTGCTCGGGGTCTATGACGTGTTCGGTGGTAGCCCGGACGCGGCACTGCGCCATGCCACGCAGACGCCGGCCAATGAACCGCTGCTCTTGATCTCGGCGATGGCGGCGGTGACGCAGAATCTCGGCTTCGGCGTCACCAGCAACTTGTCGTTCGAGCCGCCCTATCCCTTTGCCAGGAGAATGTCGACGCTCGACCATCTCACCGAAGGGCGGATCGGCTGGAACGTGGTGACCGGCTATCTCGACAGCGCCGCGCGCGGCGCGGGCAAGGACAAGCAGACCGCGCATGACGATCGCTACGACATCGCCGATGAATACATGGAAGTGGTCTACAAGCTCTGGGAAGGAAGCTGGGAGGACGACGCGGCGGTGCGCGATCGCGCGCGCGGCATTTTTGCCGATCCTGCCAAGGTGCATCGCGTCGAGCACGAGGGCGACAACTACCGGCTCAATGCCATTCATCTGAGCGAGCCATCGCCGCAGCGCACCCCGGTGCTGTATCAGGCGGGCACCTCGCCGCGCGGACGGCAATTCGCCGCAAAACATGCCGAATGCGTGTTCATGTCGGGGCCTTCGGCAAAAATCATCGCGCCGCGCGTCGCGGCTATTCGCGAACTCGCCGCGAAGGCCGGCCGCGACCCGGCCGAAATCCTGATGTTCAGCATGATGACGATCATCCTCGGGCGAACCGAGGCCGAGGCCAAGGCCAAATACGAAGACTATCGCCGCCACATCAGCCCGGAGGGCGCGCTCACCTTGATGTCGGGCTGGACCGGCGTTGATTTCTCGACCTATGCGCTCGACCAAGAGGTCCGCCATGTCCAGAACGATGCCGGCCGCACCGCGATGGACAACATCACCCGCGCCGATCCGGACCGGGTATGGACCGTGCGCGAGGTCGCCGAACATGTCGGCATCGGCGGCATTGGACCTGTGATCGTGGGCACGCCGGAAAAAGTCGCTGACGAGATCGAGGCCTGGTTCGAAGAGACCGATGTCGACGGCCTGAACGTGCCGTTTGCGGTCTCGCCGGGCGATTTCGAGGATATTTCCGACATACTGGTGCCGGAACTGACCCGGCGCGGGCGCTACAAGAGCGCCTACCGGCCCGGCACGCTGCGCGAGAAATTATTCGGCGCCGGTCGCGCACGGCTTACCGCGCCGCATCCGGCGGCGCGATATCGGCCACATGTCGCGGCGAAGGCGGCGGAGTAGATCGCTCATCGCATCACGCTCTATCTTTTTGTTTGCGCATGATCTTTTCGAAAAACCCGGTGCCACCCATCGGGTCGCAGCCCGCGGGCATGCTTTTTGCGGATCATGCTCGAGGCGTTGACAGCCTCACGCGAGATCATCCTTGAGCTGTCACGACGATCGGGTATCCTGTCGGTCCAACAAAACGACAACAATCAGGGAGGACAGAATGATGCGTCATCGACTCTACCTCGTCGGCGCGGCCATGGGCGTGTTTGCCGGTGTCGCGATCGCCGGCACGCCTGCGATGGCGAGCCCGTGCACCAATCTCCTATCCTTGCAGCTACCGGACACCACGATCACGTCGGCGACGGACAACACCACCGGGGCCTTCACTCCCCCCGGCGGCGCCCCGATCACCGGCCTTCCGGCCTTCTGCCGGGTCACCGCGAGCCTGATCCCCACCTCGGATTCCACTATCAAGATCGAGGTCTGGCTGCCCGAGACGAAGTGGAACGGCAGGTTCCTCGGCACCGGCGGCGGCGGCTTCCAGGGCGTGATCACCTACGGCGAGCTCGCCAGTGGCATCCAGGCCGGCTTTGCGTCAACCAACAGCGATCTCGGCACCGGTTCATCCGGATGCAATCCGCTGTACTGTGGCTCGAATGGCATGACCAATCCGCTGGCGACGGCATTCGGCAATCCGGGGGTACCGACGACAGGCTTGTTCGGGCATCCCGAGCGGATCAAGGATTTCGGCTTCCGGGCGATCCACCTGATGACCGTGCGCGGCAAGGAGATTGGCAAGGCGTTCTACGGGGAGCACGCGGATAAGGCCTATTTCGCCGGATGCTCCACCGGCGGCCAGAACGCCTTGATGGAGGCGCAGCGCTTCCCTGACGACTACGACGGCATCCTGGCGGGCGCGCCGGCGTTCAACCGCACGCACCTGCACATGGCAGGGCTTTCGCTGTGGCAGGACACCCACGCGAGCCCCGGCCGGTTCATCCAGACTGGCCAGATGACGCTGATCAACCAGGCCGTGCTCGCCCAGTGCGTCGGCCGGGACGGCGGCGCCAGCACCGACCAGTTCCTGACCGATCCGCGGGACTGTCATTTCGATCCCAAGGCGCTGTTGTGCACCGGCGGCAAGGTGCCCCCGGCATGCCTGACGGCCGATCAGGTCACGACGATCCAGAAATACTACGCCGGCACGATCGACCCGGTGAACGGGCAGGTCATCAATCCGGGCGCCGAACGCGGCAACGAGACCGACAACGTGCTCGCGCTCGGCCTGGCGTTCCAGGAGCGGCTTCCCGAGGCGGCGTTCGACGGCCTGTTCTACTGGGTGTTCGGCCCGGGCTTCGGCCAGGTGTCGAGCGCGGTCAATTTCGCGAATTTCGACTTCCACCACGACGTCGACACGGTCGATGACCAGCTCGCCAAGGTGCTGAACGCCAACAGCACCGATCTCGGCGAGTTCCGGGAGCATGGCGGCAAGCTCCTGATGTATCACGGCTGGGCCGACCCGCTGATCCCATCGCAGAGCAGCATCAACTACTTCAACGCTCTGGTTGGAAATAACGGCCAAGGGTTCCAGCAGGCGAGCTTCAGCTCGGACGGCAGTCCGGGACTGCGGCGGACCCAGAGCTTCGCTCGGCTGTTCATGGTGCCCGGGATGTACCACTGCTCCGGCGGCCCCGGCCCCAACACGTTCGATGCGCTCAGCCCGCTCGTCAACTGGGTCGAGAATGGCGTGGCGCCGGAGACGATCACCGCCACCAAGTTCGTCGCCGACACGCCGCCCGCGGTTCAGATGACCCGGCCGCTCTGTGTCTATCCCAAGGTCGCCAAGTACAACGGGAGCGGCAGCACCAGCATCGCGGCGAACTTCACGTGCGTCACTGACGAGCCCGACTTCAACCAGACGCCGGCCCCCAAGTTCGGGCCGTAAGGAGTGCGACGCCGGCGAGCCACCTAGCTCGCCGGCGCCTTGCTTTAAACCCCTACACCGTTCCATCCACCATCACCTCGATCAGTTTCGCGCCGGGGCGGCTGAATGCCGAGGACAATCGGGTCTTCAGCTCGCTCGGCTCGGCGATCCTGATCGCTTCCAGTCCGAGCGATGTTGCAAGCCCGGCAAAATTCACCTTCGGATCGACGAAATCCATGCCGACATAATGATCGTCGCCGTGGAAGGCGAGCAGCCGCTGCTTGATGATGCGATAGCCGCCATTGTTCGCGATCACGACGTTGAGCGGAAGCTTGTGATGCGCCGCGGTCCACAGCGCCTGGATCGAATACATCGCGCTGCCGTCGCCGGAGTA
>Ga0210406_10004836_pt1 | contig 14254 bp, 18 predicted proteins | sample IncBWC30MmetaG_FD_155454 | JGI IMG/M metagenome (GOLD analysis project Ga0210406, IMG submission 155454) | Forest soil microbial communities from Barre Woods Harvard Forest LTER site, Petersham, Massachusetts, United States - Inc-BW-C-30-M | ecosystem: Environmental > Terrestrial > Soil >... | reverse complement strand
CTGTGCGCCGATGTTGAGGGATACAGTCGCCTCATGGAGGCCGACGAAGCGGGCACGCTGGCGACGCTGCGCCGTTACCGCGCCGCCATGGCGACGCTGATGGAGCGCCACGATGGGCGCATCGTCAACACCTGGGGCGACGCCGTCATCGCCGAGTTCGCCAGCGTCGTGGAGGCCGTGCAATGCGCGGTCGAGACGCAGCAGGAGCTCTCCGGCTACAACGGCGGGCTGCCCGAACCGCGACGGATGAGATTCCGCATCGGGATCCATCTGGGCGACGTGATGGTCGAGGGTGATGATGTCTATGGCGACGGTGTCAATATCACCGCGCGACTGCAGGAACTGGCCGAACCGGGGGAATCCTGATATCCGGCCCAGTCTACGATCAGGTGCACAACAAGCTATCCATCGGGTTCGACTGCCTCGGCCGACAGCAGTTGAAGAATGTCGCCAACCCGGTAACGGGCTATCGCGTCCTTCAAGGCGGCGCTGCCTCGCGGCCACTCGCATCGCAGGCCGATGGGAGAAGGGAGCCCGCTGCACCGCCACCTCCCGCGGATCGTGCGCAGCCCGACTTCTTCTCTCGCGCCTGGGGGTGGTACATACGGCTGCCTCGTCTCAGCGCCGTGATGATCGCCATCGTAGTCTTCTTGTTTGTGATCAACGTGTTCAGCGGCCTCAACCACATCTGGTTTCAGTGGCCCGCGGTGGTCCTGTTGTTGATCGCTTTTTTGCGGGCCGCGGGCAGGAGCAGGCGGTCGTAGAAAACGGGAGAGTCGCACAAGGATGGGAGTGGACTCGCTCGACGTGCGCCCGTTCGCCTTGATGCATCTCGCCGGAGCGCGCGGACCTAAGCCTGGTTGTAAATTCGCCAGAGCGCGCCGACGCCCCCGGCAAAGATCGCCGCGTCGAAGCCAGCATGGACGATGCCTGGCCCAGCCAGGTTGCCAGTCGCGATATAAATGCTCGCAAAAATCAGACCTGCCAGCGCCGCAAAGATCGTGATGCCAGGCCCGTACGACCAGTGGATCGCCGCGAAAATCAAGGTTGACAGTAGGACGGCCATGGCGAGCGACCGGCGTCGTAGCAAGAAAAGATTGATCAGATAAAAGCGAAAGACGACCTCTTCGCTCAATCCGGCAAGCGCCGTCCCGACCGTGACGTCAAAAGATTGGACGACAATATTCGTCGGCGCGGGAAACCGAGTGAGCCGCCAAGAGTGGGCGTCGAGATATCGAAAGGGGGTCAGGACGATTACGTTGACGCCGATCAGGACAAGGATTGTCGACAAGGCGATCGCCAGCTGTTTTCGAGACGGAACGGTGAGACGGAATGGAATCGGAAGCGAAGTCGCGCTGTTCCGCAGCAAGAGATAGACGAGCCCCAGGCCCAGTATATGGCATATGTAGTCTGTAACCAGAAAGACCCGGTAGCCTGGCGAATATGCGTAGATCAGCTTGTTGACAAAGAATGGAGCCACGATCACGAGCGCGGGCTGCCAGGCGTCCGCTCGAAGCCACTCCTGGCTTGCGTCGGCCCTCATCCAACGCCCCCTTCCCGCATCCGGCGCCTAGCCCCCCGCCTCCATGAGCCGCGCGGCGTAGCGGGCCATCTGGTCGACCTCGATATTGACCGTGTCCCCCGCCTGTCGTTCCCCCCAGGTCGTCATCTTCAGCGTGTGCGGGATGAGAAGCACCTCGAACGCATCGCCATCGACCGCGTTCACCGTGAGCGACGTCCCGTCGAGCGCGACCGAGCCCTTGACGGCGATGAACTTCGATGAGCCCTTCGGCGCGCGGACGCGGAAATGCGCCATGCCATCGAAATCGCGACGCGACAGGATCTCGGCGATCCCATCGACATGGCCGCTCACCATATGGCCGCCGAGCTCGTCGCCGACCTTGAGCGACCGCTCGAGGTTGACGCGCCCCCCTTGCCGCCATCGGCCAAGGGTTGTCACCGCAAGCGTCTCGGCGCCGAGGTCGAAAGCGAGCGCCGAACCTTCCCCCCGCGGCTCGACGCCAACCACCGTGAGGCACGCGCCGGAATTGGCGATCGAGGCTCCCAGCGGAATTGTTCCGGCGTCGTAGGCGCTCGCGATCTTAAGTCGGTTCAGCTCGCCGGATGCTGTGATATCAATGATTTGCCCAACGTCGCTGATAATCCCGGTGAACATCTAAGCCCTCAACCTCGCATCAAGCCCACGAGGATATCCCAGTTAGCGCGCCGGCGCGCCATTTCCAACGAAACCCGCGGTCCCGAACTGGAATGAGTTCGAACGAACGTTTTTTTGCGGAAAAGCCCCACAAAATTGTTAAGGAACACCGCCTTAGATACTATGCTAGACGTATTCGCTCTTTTAGGCGCCAACAGCTACATTCGAACCATGGCAACGGGGACTGTCCGCACTTCATCTCGCGAACGACCAGATTCGCGCTCGAGATTATATTGGCTGGATATCGAGGTCACTTTCAACGATATCATGCGCCAGGACCGCATAATCCCAAGGCATCAAATCGCGCGCCTGCCGCTCTCATCCTTGCAATATTCCATTCTGAATGGCGTTGGGATTGTCGAGAACGCGCTTACCGTCGGGAATAGCGACACGACCTTCAACCAATTCGAGGTCGATGTCGCCGCTTTTGTGCAAACGGACGAAACTTTCGAGGCAGCCGAGCTTAATCGATCAGCGAAGATGATTTGGAACGACGTGGATGTTGAGGCGCCGCGGCTGGAGATCTATGTCCAACCCAAAATGCTGCGACATTTGGTCGAGCTCTACCTCACGAAAAGAATTGATACCGTTATTATGTCGATGAAGATTGCAATCACGCGACAGCCAATTGGCAGCGCCGGCCCTGGTTCGGACCTTCCGCTGCTCGACAGGGACGGACGACTTTATTTCCGCCGGACCCAATGCGAGCTGTTGTCGGTGCAGGCTTCCCTAGCGCATGAGCCCCGAACAGGCGGTCCTAGTCCCTAAGTGCGGACGGCGTTCAGGCGAACCCCGTCAGACGCCCGCAAAGCCTTATTCCTCTTCGATCGGTGTGATCGTCGTCTCGGTCTCCAGTTTGACAACCCGAAAGTGAAACTGTGTGCGGAGGTCTTGCTGCCAGCGCATGAGCCGACGGGCGCGCGCTTCGTGGGGGGTGATCGAAGTCCGGATCGTATCCCAATCCTCAAAGTTAGAGTTCTGGCGCTGTACCGCGTAGTCTATTTTTTTGGTCGTCGTGCGCATTGTCGATTGATGCATTTGCCTGAGTTGATGACGCATTTAACTGGAATGTTTACGGAAGATAACCTCCGCATTTATGTGGATGCAAATCGTGATCTTGATAACAGCGAGAAGCCTGCGATTGGCGAATTAAAATGCCTCGGCATTTATGTCGAATTGGCATTTCAGTTGCAGCAATTTTAAGGTGCATCGTTAGCGCGCTTCCCCACGGCTACACAAAAGCGCGCCTTGGCCCCGCGTCGGCGACCCCTCCCACGCGGGGCTTTTTTTGAAGTGGCTCACGGGGACGCCAATCAGCGCGCCGGCGCCGACGGTTTCTGAAACCGGGCTGGCAAAGACCGCCTCTCCGTATCGAGCCGCTAAAACCTTCATTCGCCACCGCCAACAATCCCTTATCATTCACTTGGCCGGTTCAGCGGCGCCAGAGGTACAATCGCCGCCATGAAGATCGCGACCTTCAACGTCAACGGCGTCAATGGCCGGCTTCCCGTCCTTCTCCGTTGGCTTAAGGAGACGTCCCCCGACGTGGTCTGCTTGCAGGAGCTGAAATCAGAGACGTTTCCGCAAAGCGCGCTGCGCGCGGCGGGCTACGAGGGGATCTGGCAGGGACAGAAAAGCTGGAACGGCGTCGCGATCCTCACGCGCGGCAAAGCCCTGGTCGAGACCCGGCGCGCGCTCCCCGGCGACGATGACGATCTTCACAGCCGCTACATTGAGGCCGCTGTCGACGGCCTCTTGATCGGCTGCCTGTATGTGCCGAACGGCAATCCGGTGAAAAGTGAGAAGTTCAGCTTCAAGCTGCGCTGGTTTGAGCGCTTGATCGCGCATGCCGCCGAGCTTCTCGCGACCGGCGCGCCGGTCGTGCTCGTCGGCGATTACAACGTGATGCCGACCGAACTCGACGTCTATAAGCCGGAGCGATGGGTCAACGACGCGCTCTTCCGCGTCGAGGTGCGACACGCGTTTCGCCGGCTTGCCGCGCAGGGTTGGACCGACGCCTTGCGAACGCTTCATCCCGGCGAGCGCATCTACACATTCTGGGATTATTTCCGTAACGCCTACGCGCGAGACGCCGGACTGCGCATCGACCACCTGCTGTTGAGCCCGTCTGTCGCCCCGCGCCTCGAGGCGGCTGGCGTCGATCGCGAGGTGCGAGGCTGGGAGAAAGCGAGCGACCACGCGCCGGTCTGGATCGAACTTGCGGGCCGGGCGCCCGCGCGACCGAAGCGAAGCCGGCCTTTGTCGCGGGCAGCTGGATAAGATGGGCCGGCGGTCAAAAGGCACTCAGGGCGGAGCGGATTCGGCCCGTTGCGGACCTTCGTCCCGGCACACTGACTGTCGCCTATCGACGACGTGCAGCGGTCATTGCGGGTGCGGCCGTGACGGTCGTAGTCTGGGGAATCCGGACGTTCGCAGCCAGATTGACGAGCGGGCGGCGCGGAACTTCAGCACGGATGGATATTTCCCCGACGTTGAAGAAAAGCCCTTAGCTGGAATGCGTCTGCTCTCTCCAGCTCGCCCGAATGATGCCGTCGGCCGCACTGAGGCGCGCGACGATCGTCTCCAGCGCGAGCTCGCGTCGCTTGTGCGAGGTCACGGTCGCCGTCACCTCTACGCGGCCGGAATCTTCGATGAATGCGCTGTCCACTTCGCTGAAATGGACGTCGGGCACGGCGGCGAACTCTTGAACCAGTAGGGACCTGATGTCGAATGCGCGCGCCGCGCGGCAATCGATCGAGACGAGGTAGTGTTGCTCTTCCTCGGTCGATTCAATCGGCTGTCGGTTAATGGCGTGGACGATCGGCCTCAACGCGGTGTTCGCCCCAAGCACAAAGCCGGCCGCCATGAGGCCGTAGAGGGCAAGCCCTTCGCCGGCGAGTAGGCCGACGGCCGCCGAGCACCACAGGGTCGCGGCGGTGTTCAGGCCCCGCACGTTGAGGCCCTCCTTGAAGATCAAGCCGGCGCCGAGAAAACCGATCCCCGAGACGACCTGGGCGGCAATGCGCGTGTCGGCAACGCCATCCGGCGCGACATGGGAATCGGTCACGAAAATCGCGGCCCCGAGCGCGACCAGCGTATTGGTCCTCAAGCCCGCCAGACGCCACTGCCGCTCAAGGCCGATCACTGCGCCGAGGCAGGCGGCGATGAGGAGATTCAATCCGGCTTGCGCAAGTTGCATGGTCATCACGGGGAGGACCTCCCTGAACTCAAAAGCCGTGGGCTCCGAGAGCGAACGGTTCGCGCCCGGCCGGGCCCCAACACAGCGATTTTGCTCGCGCTTACTCAATGGAAAGAGGGCCGGCGCTTGAGAAAGCCGGCCATCCTGGGCCAATGGGCCGCGGCGGCTGACGGCTCAGCCGTTCCCAACCGCCAGCATGACAATGCGGAACAGCACAAGCCCGCCCGCAACAACCAGATAGAGGCGCAGAACGCCCATCCAGGTCTTCGCGGCGAGCGAAAGCTTGGCCGGCGCCAACTGATCCAGAGGCGGCATGCGCCAGGCGTCACGCGACGTGGCAGGGGCGGCGATCTCTTCGGCCGGCGTCGCGCTCCCGTTGTTTTGGCTCAAGGCCATGACCACCAGCGCACCGATCAGGGCGATGACTCCGCCGCCGCCAAGGATGCCGAGGATCACCTGCGCGTTGGTGGCGTTCGGGAACAGCACCGAAACGGTGAGAATCACCGACAGAAGCACCAGAACGGCGATGACGGCGCCGGTGAAGGCGTTCAGCCAGCGCGTGTTGACCCACGGGCCGAGGACCGGCCTGTCGTTGCAGAGCAACAGCAGGAACACCGTCGCACTCGGCAGGAGGACGCCCGCAAGCACTTGCACGGCGACGGTCAGGAGCCCGAGCGGGGAGCCTGGGGTCAAAACAATCGCTGCGGCGATTGCGATCAACAGAAAATAGACCGCATAGAAGCCCTTTGCCTCGGTGACTCTGCGATGCAGCGAATGGCGCGCCGAAAACACATCGCCGATCGCGTAGGCGGTCGAGAGAGAGAGACCGCCGACGCGCCTATCAACGCAGCGTCGATCAGAGCGATCGCGAACATCACGCCCGCCGACCTGCCGACATATTTCTCGAGGCCAGCGGCGATTCCGCCTGCATCGGTGAAATTGCCGAACTCGGCCTGGCCCGCAAAGGTCGCCGCGGTGAAGGCCATGATCGCGGCGGCGCCGATGATCACGAGGGCGATGCCGATCCACAGGTCGAGCCGCTCATAGCGGATGAAGCGCGAGGTGATGCGCTTGTCGACGACGTAACTCTGCTGGAAGAAGAGCTGCCAGGGCGCGACCGTCGTCCCGACGATGCCGATGATCAGCAGCATCACGTCGCTCAGTTTGCCGCCCTCTGGCATTTGTGGAACGAGAAAATCCCGCGCCACTTGAGCGAACGGCGGATGGGCCATGAAATAGATCGGGATGAGCAGAAGGCTCGCGAAGACAAGCAGCATCGCGAATCGCTCGAAGCGCCGGAAGTTCCCGGTGCTGACTGCGACCATGATGAGCGCCGCGGAGACGATCACCCCGGTTGTCTTGTCGAGTCCGAGATAATCGAGCGCGAGCGAAATGCCGATGAACTCGGTGATGATGGTTAGGCCGTTGAGCAGGAACAGGTCGATGACGCTGAACGCGCCCCAGAACTTGCCGAAACGCTCGAAGATGAGGCGCGCGTGGCCGATGCCGGTGACGGCGCCAAGGCGCAGCACCATCTCCTGATTGACGTAGAGAACCGGGATCAGCAGCGCCAGAGTCCACAAGAGCGTCGTGCCGTAATTCTGGCCCGCCTGGCCATAGGTGGCGAAAGCGCCCGCGTCGTTGTCTCCGACCATGACGATGAGGCCAGGGCCGAGGATCGCCATGAGGGTGATGAGGCGATGTTTCCAGGTTTCACGGGGGGCGACGTCGCCGTGCAGGATGGTGCCGAACGCGCCATGGATGTGACCGACGTGGGCTTCATCAAGAACCGCGCCGCGGGCTTCGTTGGGCTTAACGAGGATGGTCATAATGTGCCTCCTTGCCGGGACCGGCGCAGGAGGCAAAGCCGAAGTTCGGCCTTGTCTCGCTAGCGGGCGCGGCGATCGGGTGTTCGGTTGTGGGTTCTGCTCAGAGCGCCCGTCGAAACGCTTGAGGCGATTTCGGCGGACCACCTCGGGTGGTTGCTCATGTTTGAGGTCCTTCAGGCTGCCAGAGAGCGTCGCGAGGGAGGCTGCGCTTCGCGCGATCCCCTCTGCGTAGCCCAGCTGCAAATGAGGCGACCGGTGACGGCGTCGCGCAGCCAACGGCAAGTGAGCAAACTGGCGCGCCGGCCGCCCATGTCAGGGGCGGTCAGTCCACGCGCGGCGCCATCTGCCCGGCGATAGCGGGCGAAATCGACGACAATATTGGAGAGCTGGTTCATGGCTCGCCTCCGCTTTGGTTTGTCCAAAGCCGGAAGACGAGCGGCTGCGAGGCTTAAGCCCTACAGACTCGCGTACGGGATTCCGGCCCGTGGACGCTAACGATGTCGACGGGCGACGAACCGGCGAACCTGTCCGCGATCGCGCCGCCCAAGATGGTACTGTCCATGTCTCTACAGTTGAGTTACGGAACGGCGGCTGAAACGGATTTCAAGCCGACAGGGCGCAATTGGCCCCCCGATTTTCGTTTGTCAACTCAATTTGTCGCGACAGTAGGATTGTCGCAAACGGCCGCTATCGGGTTGATCTGACCCATTCGTCGCGCCGCCGGAGAATGACCCGTTATTTGCGCATTGCGGTCGCCCACTGCCCGCCGCCGCACGGCAGCAATCCACCCCTTGCTGAGATTCGCTCCGGACGACCTGGATGCGGTCTACCGACCCGTAAGCGCGCGTTCCCTGCTCGGGCTCGGCACGAAGGAGTGCGCACAAAGAGTGGTCATCTGCCGATGATCCAAGCGGCGAAATAGGGTGATCTGCCGCACATCCCCTTGGGGAACGGCCAGGTCGGCGTGGTCCTCAGAGGTTAGGGCGGAATTTCGATTCCCGCCGGCGAAAGCTGGCGCACGAGCATACTTATGTCTCAGACTATTCGACTTGTTCGCCTCACAAAATTGTGAGTGCAGCGCTCGTAACGATTAGATAAAACGCCCGATTACATCTTACCGAATAAATTGGGGCCACGATTGTTTTCTCCGTGAGCGCCCTTATGTCGTGATTACAATCGGAGTGTCGATGGATCAGTCCGCCAAGCTTGTTTCACTGGCTACCTCGGTTCCCCCGCACGTCCTGAATCAGGCCGACGTCGCGTCGGCCGCGAGCCGCGGTTTCGCCGGGCGCTATGACGATTTCGACCGCATGGCGCGAGTTTTCAAGAGCTCCGGGATTCGCCAACGCCATGCGGTGCGGCCAATCGATTGGTACCTTAAGCCGCTGGGCTGGCCAGAGCGCACAAGCGCCTATCTCGAGGGAGCATGCCAGCTCTTCGTCGACGCGGCGACCCGCGCTCTGGATGCCGCCGAACTTGACGCCGCAGAGGTCGACACGATCGTCACAATCTCATCGACTGGGATTGCGACCCCCAGTCTCGAGGCAAGAGTCGCAGGGCGCATGGGGTTTCGCGCGGACGTCGAGCGGGTTCCCGTCTTCGGCCTTGGCTGCGCCGGCGGGGTCTCCGGGTTCTCGATTGCTTCCCGCCTCGCGTGCTCGCGTCCGGGCAGCATTGTGTTGCTGGTCGCGGTCGAGGTTTGCACCCTCGCCTTCCGCCTCGATGAATTGACCAAGGCGAATATCGTCGCCACGGCGCTGTTCGGGGACGGCGCGGCCGCGTGCGTGCTTAGGGCTTACGACGGCGGCGCCGCCGCCGTTGAGATGAGCGGCCAGCACACTTGGCCCGACACGCTGGACATCATGGGTTGGAGAATCGATCCGCAAGGCTTCGGCGTCATATTCGACCGCGCGATCCCGCCGTTCGCGCAAGCGCACATCGCACCCGCAATCGCCGGCATTCTGGCCCGCGGCGGATTGGCGCTCGAAGACGTCGATCGCTTTGCCTGTCATCCTGGCGGCTCGAAGGTCATCGCGGCCCTGGAACGCGCGCTGTCGCTCGAGCAGGGTTCTCTCGATCACGAACGCGCCGTCCTGACGGACTATGGCAACATGTCGTCGCCGACCGTGCTATTCGTACTGGACCGCATCCTTCGCGCGGGCTTGCCTTCGCGCACATTGTTGACTGCGATGGGGCCTGGTTTCACCTCGAGTTGTGTTTCCCTGAAGAGAGCCGCGTGACGGCCGCCGCTCTGCTGCTTGGATTGGTCACCGCGGAACGGATTGCGGAACTCACTCTCTCGCGCCGCAATACAGCGGCGCTCTTGGCAAAGGGCGCCCTCGAGTTCGCCCCCCGGCACTATCCGGCAATCGTGCTGATGCACGCCCTCTGGTTAGCGAGTCTTTGGATTTTCGGCGCGACGCGTATGATCGATCCAGCCTGGCTCGCGGTCTTTCTGTCACTCCAGGTTCTGCGGGTCTGGACTCTCATGACGCTTGGCCCTCGTTGGACCACTCGCATCATCGTCCTTCCGGGCTCGGCCCTTGTGTCGAACGGCCCCTATCGCATTGTCTCGCATCCAAACTATCTGGTCGTTGTTGGAGAGATTGCCGCCCTGCCCCTTTGCCTTGGCCTGCCCTGGCTTGCTCTGGTCTTCTCCGGAGCCAATGCGATCTTGTTATCGATCCGGATCCGTGCGGAAAATGTCGCATTGACCGGGTCGGGCTATGGCAAACACGATTAAGCACAATATTCCGGTCGCCTCGTCCGTCTCGACGTCGATCGGATTTGCGATGATGTGCGTCGGCATGTTCATGGCGATCCTCGACGTGCAGGTCGTGGCGACGTCGTTGCCGACGATTCAGAGCGCTCTCGACATTCCGCCGGACCAGATGAGTTGGGTGCAGACCGCGTATCTGATCGCGGAGGTCGTCGCGATCCCGTTGACTGGCTTCCTCACGCGCCTCCTGAGCATGTGCTGGCTGTTCGTGCTGTCCGTTTCCGTCTTTACACTGGCTTCGGTGGGATGCGCCGCGAGCGACCATTTCCCCATGCTGATCGCATGGCGAGTCTTGCAGGGCTTTTCCGGGGGCACGTTAATCCCGGGCGTCTTTGCCGCGGTATTCCTCCTATTTCCAGTAAGTCGCCAGGGTCTGGCGACCACATTCGCTGGCGTATTGGCGGTGCTTGCGCCGACCGTCGGACCGATCGTCGGCGGTTGGATCACCGAGACCTATTCCTGGCACTGGCTGTTCCTGATCAATGTCGCGCCCGGGATCATTTCGGCGGTTGTCGCCGGCATTCTGTTGCCAAAGGAGCCGATGCGGCTCGGCGAAGCCCGCCGGCTCGACGTGCTGTCGTTGGCGCTGTTGGCGATTGGGCTTGCCGCGCTTGAAGTCGCGCTCAAGGAAGCGCCGACGCGCGGCTGGACCTCTGGCCTGGTCGCGGGTCTCTTGGCGCTCAGCTTCGCAAGTGCGTTCAGCTTTGTCAGACGAACGCTCAACGCCTCGCGTCCGATCGTGAGTCTCGCGACTTTCGCCGATCGAAGTTTCACGATCGGTTGCGTTCTGAGTTTCGTCTTGGGCATCGGCCTGTTCGGCTCGGTTTATCTCATGCCCGTCTTTCTGGCGTTCGTCAGGAACCATAACGCTCTCGAGATCGGCGCAATCATGCTGGTCACGGGAGTAACGCAGCTCATGACCGCGCCGATCGCTGTTGCGCTCGAACAGCGCGTTGAGGCTCGGCTGCTCACGTCGCTTGGGTTTGGAGTGTTTGGCGTCGGTCTGGGCTTGAGTGGACTGCAGACGCCGGAAACCGATTTTAACGCGATGTTTTGGCCGCAGGTCATTCGCGGACTTGCGATCATGTTTTGTCTGCTTCCGCCGACGCGGCTGGCGCTTGGCCACTTGGCGCCAAGCCGCGTGCCTGACGCGAGCGGCCTTTTCAATCTGATGCGCAATCTTGGGGGCGCCATAGGGCTCGCGATGATCGACACCGTGATCTACACCCGCTCGCCCGCGCTTGGGACAGCATTCACGAAGAAGCTGGAGGCCGGCGACGTCGACACAGCCAAGCTTGTCGGCATACCGCTCGACATGTTCATGAACCGCCCGACTGGCCCGCTCGAGGGCCCAGCGCTCGCGATGGTGCAATCGCTCGTCGAAAAGGCTGCGCTCGTTCAGGCGATCAACGAAGCCTGGATCATGATCGCCGTTTTGACCATCGGCGCTTTGCTCTGTGTGCCCTTCGCCAAAAGGTCGTCGCCGCAGGCCGCCATCTAGCCGCTCACCCTTGGCAGGTACGATGCGAAGACCGGGCAGCGCAAGAGATGCAGCCGCCGAGCAACACGCCTTCGAGCGCAGCGTGGCCATGCCGCCGCCGCCCTCGATCGCCCTCCATGCGGCCTATGGGCTTCGCCAGCGCACGCCTGACTTCGTGCGGCGACTGGCGAAGACAGCCAGTATGCGGCTCGCGTTGGACGCTTTGAGCCGCCGGGAACTTAGGTCGCGGGCTTCGGCGCCGGGTTGTGCCGCATGTGGTGCATGAGGTGGGCTGAGGCCCTAGCCCTTTCCTTGCTCGTGTTTGCGTGGTGCCGCATCTGGCTTGAATGCGACCCTGTAGGGGCGGGGGTTGCCCCCGGGATCGGGAGGGGGGTCCCCGGGGCGGGGGTCTCGGGGGCGGTGCCGGCGGGAGCGCCGGTTATTGTGTTCTGCGCAAAGGCGTAACCCGCGAAACCGATCGAGAGAGCGGCCGCGACGACAAGGCTCTTAATCATCGAAATTGTCCCTGTTGAAAAGACACACCATTTTCCCATAGTCTGCCTGAACCCCGCATGAACGATGCGGCCAAGAACCCCTCCCGCGCGGCTCTGGTCAGCTAGGGCGTCCTGGGGTCTGCCGTGGCCGGGGCCGGTCCGGATTGCCCCGCGTTATTTTCGTATGCCGTCAAGTCCGAGAACCGCCCGCCAGCGGCCTTCGCCAAGGCTTGGAAAAGGCGAGCGACCATGCCTCGGTCTGGATTGGCCTCCATGGATGGGGCGGTCGAGCGACCAAGGCGAAGTGGGCGGCGAACTTCATGGACGGCCGGATAAGATGGGCTAGGCCAAAACCAATTTTGGGGGCAGGTTTCGACGCGAAGCAGACGGTTGATGTTGTGCAAAAATCTCATATTTTTGGATCAGCCACTTTGCCTACATCACTGGCCAAATCCAGAACGCTACGCCAACAAGCGCGATGAAAACGCCGCTCATCACCTCGCCGTAGCGCTCAAACGGTCCGAGACTGACGCGCTGCAAGCCTGCTGTCGAGTAGACACAAAGCGCGACGTAGGTGACGATTGTTGCGAGCGCAAAAACGACGGCCATCACACTGATGACGCCGATGCCGTACTTGCCAGCGGCGAAAAAGGCTGGAATCCCTTCGATCATCGGCGACGATCCGAGGATCAACAGCAAGGCTGTCCGCGCGGTCGTCTTGTGGTTGTGGGCATGTTGCGGCGGTGCGGAATCCAGCTCCGGCGTCACCTCATGGGATGTGGCGCTGTCGTGATCGTGCCAATGGGAGTGAACGGCCCCGCGGCCGTGCCGGTGCGCGTGGCGATGGCGCGCCACGACAGCCACGCCGCCGCGCGTCGGCGCGTAGAGCGGATCATCCTTCGGGTCGAGTTCTTCATCGTGGCTGTGATTGTCCCCCTGGTCATGGTCGGTAAGGTTATGGTCGTCTTCGGAGAAACTCGTGCGATAAGAATGGGCTTGGCCGCCGTGATCGAGCGTCACCGTCACGTCAAAACTGTGCGGCTCGGGGATTTCGTCCACAGCCTCCCAGAACGCGCCGCGCTTGGCGAGTGGAAACACCTGCCGCGCGCCGGATTGGCGAAGCGTCTCCACCTGCACCCGATCGGCCTCCGGGCCCGACAGCCGAAAGCGGGGCGGAATGCCATGTTCGAAAATCGATAGCTCGATGACGCCGCGGGCGGTGTCGACGCGCTGCAATTCCGGCCCATGTAGCCCCGTGTGCTCCGGGCCAAATAGAAAAGATAAATTATGGCTGTGGCCATGCCCGAGGTCGTGTCCGTGACTATGGCCGTGCCCGCCTCCGCGACTCAACTCGCGCCATGACGAAATCGCGATCCAGCCGCCGAAGCCGATCAGGGCGATGCTGGCCGCGGTGTCGATGAAATGGCCGAATTTGGCGGCGACGGCGACGCCGGCGAACCAGATGACCGAGGCGATAATCAGGGTCGAGACGACATGGCCGACGCCGGCCGTAAACGCCGCGCGCGCTGTCTCGCCCATAGACCAGCCGCGTTGCCGAGCAATCAGGGTGATCGGAACCCAATGATCGGGCACGATGGTGTGCAAGACGCCGACGACGCCGACAGAGACGATGAGAAGAAGTTCGGGGCTGAAATTCATCGTGGCTCCGTCAAAGATATTTGGCGAGCTGCTTCAACTCGCGCATGGCGATCTTGGTGTCTCCGTCGGGTCCGTCGAGGCAATGCTCGATATGGTCGTGGATCAACTCGCGCTTGGCGTTGCTGACGGCGCTCTCGACCGCATGGAGCTGCTGGGCCAAGTCAACGCAGGGGCGTGCTTCCTCGAACATCTTAAGGATCGCCGAGAGGTGGCCGTTCGCCCGTTTCAGGCGCGCGACAATCTCAGGATGGGTACGGTGTTTCATGCTGCCTCCTATCCTACGGGATAGGATCATTGCAAGCACACCGCGCCCGAGCGTCTCTTAAAAGCCGCCGATTTCCCGACGGAACCGAATGGCGAAGAATTCTTGATTTTTTTCACCGTCGAGAGTGTTCGCCCTCCTCCATTCGGCCCTGGCACAACGCCGTCTCGGAATGCCGCCCTAAGCGCCTACTTGCCATTGCATCGCGATCGCTGATGGACCGGATTCCGCCCGATGCGGTCCCTCCCGTAAATTGGGTTTTGCCCTTAGAGCGAGCTGCTTGTTGGGGGCCGAAGGGGATGGCCCGGACGACAATCTCTGTCGATAGCGAATGAAG
>Ga0210406_10004835_pt1 | contig 14257 bp, 6 predicted proteins | sample IncBWC30MmetaG_FD_155454 | JGI IMG/M metagenome (GOLD analysis project Ga0210406, IMG submission 155454) | Forest soil microbial communities from Barre Woods Harvard Forest LTER site, Petersham, Massachusetts, United States - Inc-BW-C-30-M | ecosystem: Environmental > Terrestrial > Soil >... | reverse complement strand
TCGTGACATTTCATGCAGATATTGTTCGCGAGGTCTGGAGTCAGGCGAGCAGGATTCACGATCGAGACGCTTCGCCCTTTGCCCATGGCCCCCCTTGCCACGGCATGTATATGGGCCGCTCCCGGACCATGGCAATTTTCACAACCTATCGGCATCTCGGAGAACACTTCGTTCTGGTAGTGCCCTTCGCTTCCAGAGATCGGATTCGAGCGGCCACTGTGACAGTTGAGGCATGCTGTAAGAATGGGCCTGCTAAATCCGACATCCGTCGATTCATATCCTGGCGACATCTCCCACGTCTTGGTGTTGGTGTAAAAGGTGAGAGGTGCCTCAAAGAGATAACCGCCCCGTCGGATGATGCCGCCAATTCCATTTGCTCCTGCGCCGACGATCCATTCGAGCTGATGCTCCTCGCGGAACATCTCTGTACCGCTTCCATCCAGCGCATATTCACTTTCGTACAATTTCCCATCCCGGGCAATGACGTCGTAGTGCCGGTCAAGTCGTTGATTGGAATACACAGCCGGCACGTGGAGTTTTTCCAGGAGAGCACTCGAAACGCTGGACATCGAGGAAATGGAGCGACCCATCCCTGTTTGCATATACTCTCTATAGATCTCGGAGTGACACTCACCGCACGCCTTCGATCCGACATATCCATCGTTTTCCGTCGGGGCGTGAACCGCGTCGCTCTCAGTCGTTGAAGGCTTTGCGCGCTGGAATCGATTCCCAGTCTGGCCAAATGCTGTGAATGCTAGTACTGCAAGCATCAGCACCCGGTCCACGGGACGATGACCGGACGACTCGTTTTGATTAGAACGGTGCTTTCGCAAGGTTCCGCCCCATTTCTTGCTGCTGTTTGACTTGCGCCGTAGGCAGATGGGGATAGTTCTCCATACCCAGCTGCGGCGGTCTTCTTCGTTCAATTGTTCTTCAGTACGCGAATCGCCTCCAAGGCCTTCGTGGCGTCCCGATCTTCGGGGTTGAGCGCGAGCGCTTTGCGCAGTTCCTCGGCGCCCCGTTCAATCTGGCCGTCCCGGCAGAGCGTCAAACCTAGATCACGGTGGAGTGTGCTCTCGATCTCGCAATCTCCGCAGGTATCAAGCGCTTCGCTGAAAAGACGGACTGACTGGCGCCAATCCTGCACCGTAAATGCGTGGAAAGCTTCGTTAGCGAGCGCCTTGGCCTGATCGACGACAGAATTCTGCGCCTTGAGCCGGTCGAACTCGCCACGCAGCCTCGTTGATTCCTCGGGATCAGTGGTGTGAAGAGCGCGCGAAAGCTTATAGATGGCTTCAGCTGAATTTGGATTGATTGCCAAAGCGATGCGAAGTTCGGGTATGGCTTCAGCGGTCCGATTCTGAGCCAGCAGACTACTTGCGAGCATGATATGCGCCTTGAGATTGTCGGGCTGTAGCTTCACGGCCTTCTGCAGCAATTCGGCTTCCTTGCTGACGTTTCCCTTCGCCCGCTCTGCGAACGCCCAGTAGAAGTAACAATCTGGATTGCCCGGAGCGAGCCGGGCCGCAAGTGCGAACTCATCATCTGCCTCCCGATCCTCCTTCATGTCACTTAGAATGCGCGCCCGATTCAGGTGCGCGATCGCCAGACCAGGAGCCAAAGAAATGGCGGTCGCGGTTTCGGCCAGGGCGCTGCTAAGGTCACCCGAGTCAGCGAGAGCGATTGCAAGATCAACGTGCGCCTGGGCGGATGCCGGAGTCAGCAAAATCACGCGCCTGAGCAGAGCGACAGCGGTGGAAGTATCCCCCAGCCGGCCTTTGACCTTCGCATCCAGGGTCAGGATCACCGAATCGGAAGGAGCGAGTTTCTCAGCGCGATCCAGGACCAATTCGGCTTCGGCGAGCTTTCCTGCAACGAGCAGTTTTCGGCCTTGCTCGAGAAGTTCGCTCGAAGTCGGAGCCCTCTCTGCTGCGATCGCGAGCATCGAGCCGAGATTAAGAGCGAAAGATGCAACCATCAGTGCAAAAACGCAAGAGATATTGTTCTTGCCGGCGCGTCGTATTGCTTGCAGAATGACGACGGCTCCCTCGCCTCGCAACGTGTTATTACGGTTGTTTCGGGACGAGAATAGCATTTGTCCTCCGTACAATCCTAGACACGAATTGCACGCCGTGCATGCTCATATGTCGCCACCTTGCATATCCTTCCGTTTTTCATGAATCACGCCAAAGGCCATAGCTCACGAATACAAGAGCCATCCGAACGCCCTCGGGGTAGAATGGCCTCTTTGTCACATTCCAAAGGCCACTCTGCCCCACAATCTCACAACAACGCGGCCACCTAAAAGATAAACTTCCCTGCAAGCTGGAGCTGTCGCGCTGCATTTGCGGTGGAGTTGATCGTACCGAAGGACGTTCCGCTATTGAGGTCGCTATTGGGCGTCCCCAGGTTTCCGTGGTTGAACAAATTGAATGCCTCGGCTCGAAACTCGATTCTTCGGCCTTCTCCCACCGGGAACTGACGAAAGAGCGACGTATCCAGATTCCAAAAGGAGGGACCCAGAATGGAATTGCGTCCCGCATTGCCGAAGGTGTAAAGCGCCGGAGCTGCATAGTTTGCGGTATTGAACCACTTCGATGCGGACTTGTGCGAAAGCCCCGCGCTTCCCACCTGATTCAAATGTTCGGTGGTCAAAAACCCCTGACCGATATTCGCGATGTCACTACTGATGGCGGGAGTAAAAGGAGTGCCCGAACGGGTTTGGAACAAGTTGTTAATCTGCCAGTTCCCAACTATATAGTCGACCACGCCATTCCCGGTGGAAAACCTCTTTCCCTTCCCAACAGGAATATCGTAAAGGGTGTTCACAGTTAAAATGTTCCTTAGATCAAGTCCTGATACAGACCGATCATAGCGAGCCGGGTGATAAGGGTCCTGCGGAGCGCCACCTTCAACACCGAAATATCCATCGCCTCCGACATTGATGGACTTTGACCAGGTGTAGGCCACTCCGTACGAGAAGCCGCTGGTGTACCTCCTCTCCAGCGAGACAAGTAGCCCGTTGTAATTACCATTGCCCGCGCTGCGGTCATAATACGTCGGAGCAATGTAGGGGTACAGCGCGCGTGACTGGGGGTCGCCCGGTCCTGGCGTAAGCGCTGTGTTGTACATGCCACCAACATCAAGCCGGTGAGAGGACGAACCAACGTAATTGACCGTCAGTGTAGTTGATGGGGAAAGAGCTTGCTGCACGCCGAGGTTCCATTGTTCCGAATAGGGATTTTTTAGATTCGGGTCGTACATAAAGCCGACCTGAGCGAATGGGGTAGGTGCCGGAAAGAAGCTATTGCCCGCGCCTGCGAACGGATCCTGTGATGTAACTGTCGGTGTTGCAGAGCTTGTTTTCGGCACGTTCAAATTAACGGCTTGCTGCTGACCAGTGTCAGGCCATAATCCGGCGATATTCTGTGCAATTTGTTGCACACCCGACCAATTGTCAAAGACGATGCCGAAAGCTCCACGAACGACTGTGCGATCCGTCACACTATAGGCAAAGCCGAATCTGGGGCCTAAATTTAAGTCGGTGTTTTGAATTATTTTCTTGTTTGGAGACACAACGACGTTCGGCGGAAGCGCACCGCTTCCGGGAATGCAAGGTGCGAAGCCGCGCGCAGCGCAGGTGGGAGGAAGCCACTGCACGATATAAGTGCCATTGTTGAAATTTATGTCACCTGTCTCTGGCCCACCGTTTTGACCGATTTGCGCACTGGTCCCATACGGTGGATTAAATGTGTGATCGTAGCGAAGCCCCAAATTGATCACCAACTTCGGGCTAACTCTCCAGGTATCCTGCACAAACTCGCTCATTACACCGCCTGGACGCGTTTCCGAGTTGATGTTGCGCCGCTGAGCTGAGTCTGGCGCGTTGATCAGAAATGAGGCGACTGGGTCGCCGGTATTGACGGTATCCAAAGGATTTGTGTCCGCGGTTTCTTGCGCGGCGTATGTGAGGTTTGAGAGGGCTATCGGAGATAAGAAATGATTGGTGATGTACCCGCCACCTATGTGAATCTCGTGGTTTCCCCATGTCTTCGTCAAAACGCCACTGAATTGGTAAGAGCTCGGGACGTTGGGGTGGTTCGATATGTTTTCGGTCGCGCTGGAATATCCGTTGATCGCAAGTTGCGGAAGAAGACTTGTTGACCCTCCTATAGCGGTGTAATTGCCGGCAAAAGACGGCGCGAACCCGACCTGCTGAATGACGCCTGCCGATCCTTTTGTAAAGAAAGCTGAGGCATTGGCTCCGGCAACCGTTCGGCCGAATGCACCCTGAAGAATGAGACTGGGACTGAAGACATGTACGTAACTGCCGCCATAGTTCCTGTTCGGATTGGTGTTGACGTTCGGTATTCCGGGTAGTCCACCGGAACTAGTTTCTACACTGGTGTCGTAGCTATAGCGAAACCATGCTGAGTCGTTCTTGCCAATCACTTGGTCAATCCGGGCAGTCCATTGGTTGATCGTTTGAGTTTCGGGAGTTGTGTCAAGCACATTATCTCCGTTGGCATCAAAAGCCGGGCCGGCCGCAGGGAAGACGAAGTTCGCGTAAGTTTGCATCTGGGGGTTGATGTCACCTGGAGCTGTACCTACAGGAATCTTGTTCCCAGGATATGGCTGACGGATGTACTGGCCGGGGTGGGCTGGATCTGGCTTAGTCGTATACGGGTTGTATATCTGTGTCGGCCAACTGCTCTCATCTCCAGCGAGTTGCGCGGCAGTTGGAACTTTCCGCGGAGTATTGCTGGTCTGCGAGAAACGGAATCCCTGGTATGCCCCGAAGAAGAAGGTCTTGTTCTTGCCGTTGTACAATTTCCCGAGCCAAACCGGACCTCCGACAGCTCCGCCGAATTCGTTCTGGTTAAAAGGCGTCCTGGGCGTACCGTGTGGCACGAAGTAGGCCTGAGCATCGAAGATATCATCGCGGACATACTCCCACACTGAGCCGTGGAGACTGTTTGTGCCGGACTTCGTGACTACATTGACGACCCCACCGGTTACCGACCCGTATTCCGCACTGTCTGTGTGAGACACGACCTTGAATTCCTGAATTTCATCGATGATGGGTGGCACCGCATACGTACTGTGGAAGGCGCCGAAATTGCTCAGACCATCCGTGAAAAAGTAATTGGATCGGTTGCCCTGCCCATTGACGGAGGGAATTGTGGATGCCTGATTAATGGGCTCTGGTGTTGCATATTGGCCTCCGCCGGGACCGCCCTGCCCATTGTTTATCGGAGATATACCCGGGCTCAGGACAAGAAGCTGAGTAAAGTCACGCCCGTTAAGCGGAAGATCGTTCACTTGTTTCGTCCCGATCACGCTGCCGAGATTGGCGCTTGATGTATCCAATTGCGTCTGGGTGCTCTGAACCGTCACTACTTGGCTTTGGGGACCGGCAGTCAAGGTAAAGTCAATCGTCGCGGCCTGTCCGACGGTGAGCGCGAACGCGGCAACCTGCTCTACGGCGAAGCTTGGAGCGGAGGCCTGAAGCGTGTAACTACCCGCGGTAATATCCACGAAGAGATAGGCGCCCACACCGTTCGATGTGGTTGTTTTCTCGACACCTGTAGCCACGTTTCGCAGCACAATTTTGGCACTTGGAACCACCGCGCCGCTGGCATCCCGGACAGCTCCGCTCAGCGAGGCCGTCGATAGTTGTGCGAGCCCTGTGCCGGATAGCAACAGGATGCCACTCAGAATACACGCTTGCCACAGAGCAAATACTCTGCAGGTTGTCCATCGCTCAATTGAAATCTTCATATCCCGCACCTTGACGCTCCGAAAAGCTTTGTACATTGCTTTGTCCTCCGAAAAGATTTGGTCCGGGTTGCTTAATTAATTGCCGCCATCCGTAGGGCTGCGGCCTGATTGCCAATGCGCCGACACTGTGGTTTCTTGATTGCCGCGGATAATAGGCGAGCGAACTGACGATTGTCAATCATAAATAATGATCGTATATGATAGTTTCAATCTCACCTGGAGAAGCTTATGTCTGTTGGATACCGTAAATGCCAGGATCGGGAAAGGAGGCACTCCCTAGAAGAGCGCTCAGATCTGAGCGTATTATGCAGATTTGATTACTGTTAGTGAGTTTTACGTCTTATATCGATCGCTAAATACGCTTGACATTCGGCCAATATCTTCGTTCGTTCGCGCTCGGCACAACACTCAAGTTGGAACCGACAACGTCTGAGGATCCTCTGATTCCTCCTTATCTAGTTGGTGATCTCAAAACGGATGTAGCAGTGGCGTGCGTGTCGCTCATTCGGTCCGTTCACTCTGGCCAAGAAAGGGAATTTCCTGACGAATATGGAAAGACGCAAAGTCCTAAAAGGAATCGCGGCTGCAGCTGGGGTCACTTGTGTGCGACCTCTGATCTTGGCTATGGGCCAAGATCAGACCTCTTTGGAGAAGTCCAGCTTTGCCCGGCCAATTCGCGGGATGGCAAATAAAGGTGGGAGGCTTGTCCAACCGATCCAATTGACGATAGAGCACGCCGGAGTGGAGGCAACGTTGGTCGTACTCGCCGACCATCAAGAAGTCGACCGTCGCGTTCTGTCTGCGGGGACGCATAGGTTTAACGTCTATGTCGATCCGGTTGAAACAGTCAGGCAGGTGCTTATCGATTATGAAATTGCCGGCAATACAAGTTCGGCCGAAGTTCGCCTAGAACCAGTACGCAAAGTCCAGATCTTCATCTTGCCTCATTCTCACCATGACCTTGGATATACCGATCTGCAGAGCAATGTCGAAGCAAAACAAGTCGCAAATATCTCGAGGGGAATCGAACTGGCGCGAAACACGGCCACTTATCCGCCAGGAGCCCGGTTCGTTTGGAACCTTGAGGTGCTCTGGGGAGCAGATCTGTTCATGAGAACTAAGACCGAACCAGAACGCGAAGAGCTGATCAACGCAGTGAAGAAGGGTTGGATCGGGCTCAATGGGATGTACGCGAACGAGCTTACCGGTCTTTGTCGGCCAGAAGAACTTCTCCAACTGTTTCGTTACTCAACCGAATTAGGCCATCAATGCGGGATCCAAGTTGACTCCGCCATGATTAGCGATGTGCCTGGGTACACGTGGGGAATAGTCTCCGCGATGGCTCAAGCAGGTATCCGCTATTTTTCGGCCGCTCCCAATCGCTTCGACCGCATAGGGTCCTTTATGGTCGAATGGCAGGATAAGCCATTCTGGTGGGTCTCTCCTTCAGGAAATGAGCGAGTGCTTGTCTGGGTTCCTTGGACGGGGTATGCGATGTCGCACGTCATGGAGCTAGACCTAAAGTGGGTCAACGAGTATCAAGCGAGACTAGATGAGATCAGTTTCCCCTACCAAATCTCCTATATTCGTTGGGCGGGCCACGGCGACAATGCCATCCCTGATTCGGACATTTGCGAGTTCGTGAAGCAATGGAATGAAGAATACGAATGGCCGCGCCTCTCCATTTCGACAACAAGTGAGGCGTTTGCAGCATTCGAGAAAGAGTATGGCCACCAACTACCCGAATTCAAGGGCGACCTGACTCCTTATTGGGAGGACGGAGCCGGGTCATCGGCCTTGGAAACACGAATGAACCGCGGAGCATCCGAGCGCTTGGCTCAGGCAGCAACTCTCTCTGCGATCCTCGCACCGCAGGCATACAAGAAGGCCGATTTTGACGCAGCCTGGAGGAATGTTTTGTTGTATTCGGAACACACATGGGGAGCATGGAATAGTGTCTCGGATTCCGAGAATCCCTTTGTGGCACAACAATGGCACGTTAAACGCCAATTCGCAGTTGACGCCGAGAGTGAATCAAAGAAGCTCCTCGACGGAGTGCTCGACGCATACGGAAGCGATGGCGATGGCTCAAAAGTAGATGTACATAACACCTGCTCTTGGCCGAGGACAGAAGTGGTTCTGATCTCGAAGGAAAGGTCTCTGGGCAAAGATCATGTGAAGAATGAACACGACATATCTGTTCCATCGCAACGTCTTTCGACAGGGGAGTTGGCTTTTCTCGCAGAGAATGTTCCTTCGCTGGGAAGTGCTAGTTTTCATCTCTCAACAGCAGCGCCGCTTGTTCCGGCAAAACGCGTTACGGTGCTGGACGGAATCCTGGATAACGGTGTTGTGCGTGCGAAAGTCGACAGCAAGAATGGCAACATCGTCGAGTTCATGTCCAAGAGGAGCACGCACAACCTTGTGGACACCAGCCTGGACGAGGCAGTAAATAAGTACCTATTCATTGAAGGCAAGGACACATCGAAGGTGAGCACGAGCGGGCCTGTGCGCATTGCAATCGAGGAACCCGGTCCCCTAGTAGCCACGATTCGTATCGAGTCTGCCGCACCGGGGTGTGTGGACCTCGTTCGTCGTGTGCGATTGAAGGCCTGCGTGGATTGGATTGAAATATTAAACACCGTACACAAGAAACGTGCACCCCTGAATCCGCATCCAGGCGAAGATGGGGCCGCCGTAGATTTTGCGCAGCATGAATCGAAGGAAAGCATGCAATTCGCATTTCCGTTTGCCATCGAGAACGGTCAGATTCACATCGACATTCCTCTCGCAGTGATGCGTCCCGAAATTGATCAACTTCCGGGATCTTGCAAAAACTGGTTGCCTGTGGGCCGGTGGGTCGATGTAGCAAATGCAGAGTACGGCGTCACTTGTGCGACACTTGATGCGCCTCTTGCTGAAATTGGCTCTCTTTCGGCCACCATGCTGGGCTCGCAAACCCATCCTGAGATCTGGCGTAAGCATATTGAGCCCACACAGAAGTTTTATTCCTGGGTGATGAACAATCATTGGGGAACGAATTACCGTGCGTATCAGGATGGACCCATCGAGTTTCGGTATGCACTTCGTCCGCATGCCGGCTACGACCCTGCAGTTGCCAGCCGTTTTGCGATGGGCATGTCACAGCCGCTTGTTTCTTCGGCCCGAGGGCAGCGATCCCCAATATCGCTAAAGCTTCAGATAGATCAGCAAGATGTGCTTCTCCAAGAATGCAAAAGAAGTGCAGACGGCAGTGCGTGGATTGTCCGGCTTTTCGGCGCCGCAGCAGAAAACCGTAGAACCAGTTTGACGTGGACTGATGGCACATCTATCAAGATTTGGCGGAGCGACCTTCGGGAACAACCGCTTGAACGACTCGGTACCCAGGTGGAAGTACTCGCTTGGGAATTGGTCACCCTGCGTATTGAAGCTCCCAATTCATAGACTCGGCCGCAATCGACTTCAAGCCCGAGTGACGTCAATTCCAAGTTTTTCGAAGGGCGCGACAGCCGAAGCAGACGCACCCGTATCGGTAATCAACTTGTCTATTCCCTTGGTTGGACAGAGCAGATATTTGCTGACTGACCCGAGTTTGCTGTGATCAGCTACCACGACCTTCATTTTGGCGTGGTGCACAAGTTTGCGCAAGACATCGGCTTCCGAAGAGTTGGTACAGGTTAAACCTTGTTTCGCATCGATGCCGTCGACCCCGATGAACATGATATCGGAGAAGAGCATGTCGGCGGCGGCGGTTGCGAGTGGGCCCACCAGGGTGAACCACGTTCCGCGGAGGTGCCCTCCCGTCACTATCACTTCGATGTCCTTCCTGTTACTCAATTCCATTGCCACATTCACGGTATTGGTAATGATGGAAATGCCGCTGAGCACCTTAAGGCTTCGAACAACTTCGGTTGTAGTGGTACCACCGGTCAATGCGATTGTTTGACCCGTGCTGACGAGCTTAGCCGCAGCGAGGGCGATCCGACGCTTCTCTTCGGCAAAGCTACTCACCTTGTCCTGGAAAGAGCTGTCATTCCGGAACGGTTCGTAGAACAGTGGTCCTATTCGTACTGCACCCCCGCGTGTGCGCCTGAGCAAAGACCGTTTTTCGAGGTCTTCTAAATCTCGGCGAATGGTCGCGATCGATGCTTCAAGCGTCGTGCAGAGTTCGTCAATAACGACGGTCCCCGTCTCCTGCAAGCGCTGAAGGATGTATTCGTGACGTGCAATTAGGTTGTCACTCTTTGCGGGCATGTTGTAGTTGCGCTCTACAATAACATGCCCGTGCGCGTACAGTCATCAAACGCGCTCGAAAGAGAGAAAAAAATCACGATGAGATCAGAAAGAGAAAGGGGCGAGAGGGAAACGATGCAAAAACTCTGTAACCCGCACGTCCCGAAGCTAGTGGGCGAACGTGGCGATGCCCAATAAATTTAGCCGTTGCGATCCAACAATCACATTTGATGCTTTATAGTCGCTATCTCACTTATTTTATATGCTACATTTTTTGAGTAAACATCATATGAGAATTTCCGGTCATTGACTGCAAGCTGAACGGAAGGAACACCACCATGGGCAGTACCGTGTGCGGGATCGCAGTCCTCATTGTTGCCGGTGTTACAAACGCCAGCTTCACAATACCGATGAGGTACGCGCGCAAATGGGCCTGGGAAAACACCTGGTTCGCCTGGACAGTTTTTGCGCTTGTTGTTCTGCCTCTTGCAGCCGCACTCGTGACCATTCCGAATCTCTCCATGGTTTACCGCTCGGCGTCGCCGGACATCATTCTCGAAGTCTGTGGATTTGGCGCGGGATGGGGAGTAGCGCAGGTCTTTTTCGGCCTCGCCGTGGATATGATCGGGGTTACACTCGCCTTTTCTATCGTCTTAGGAACATCTGCGGCAGTAGGCAGCCTGATCCCGATGGTGTCTCTGCACCGAGAATCCCTCAACAGTAGGGCAGGGTATGCGGTGCTTGGCTCAATTGCGCTCATCCTGCTAGGCGTGACGCTCTGTGCCGCGGCCGGAAGGATGCGAGAGAGATCGAACGCCCAATCTACTTCCTCACAAATGCGGACCTCGCGAGGGCTGTTGCTTGCTGTTCTCTGCGGTCTTTGCGCATCGTTTATGAATTTCGGGGTCGCTTTCGGCACACCATTGATTAAAATCGCTCGCTCTTTTGGCGCAAACGAGTCCAGTGAGATCAACGTAATTTGGCTGCCGCTGCTGCTTGCCGGTGCAGTTCCGAATGTTGTGTATTGTGCGTGGCTAATGAAACGAAATCGTTCCGGATCTAATTACCGAATGGGGAGTTCACATTGGGCACTGGCGGCGCTGATGGCCGTCCTCTGGTTTGGAAGCACCCTGCTTTATGGACTGGCAACGAGCCAACTGGGAACTTGGGGTCCGATTCTTGGATGGCCCTTATTCATGTCCTTAATCGTGATCAGCGCGACTATGTTGGGCATCTTTACCGGCGAATGGAAAGATGGCGGAGCACTGCCTATCCGCATTCAGTGGACAGGCGTGACTGTGCTCGTGCTCGCGATTTTTATCCTGGCCGGGTCAACCCGTTACTTGCGCTGATTCGAAAGTTGGAGTCTACATAGATGGTGGCTCTCTCGCTTGACATGGGTGGTACACACATTGGCTGTGGAGTCGTCCGAGACGATGAGCTGCTGGGTTCAGCATCGCTCGATTCGGAGTTGGCGAGATCGCTCGAATCGCTTCTGCCTAGTATCGCCGACGTGCTTAGGACTCTTTTGAAAGACAGTGGCGTAACTGCGGAGGAGTGTGGCGGCATTGCAATCGGGTTTCCGGGAATAGTGGATGTGCGGAACGGTCGCATTCTCTCCACACTGAAGAAATATGAAGATGCGATTCATCTCGATCTTGGGCGATGGACAATTGAGCAATTCGGACTTAGTCTTCGGATCGAGAATGATGCTCGGATTGCCCTGCTTGGCGAACAATACGCCGGCGCGGTCCGCGGCATGCAAGATGTCGTTATGATCACGCTCGGAACCGGAATCGGCGGCGCCGCAATGATGCTAGGGAAATTGGTGCGGGGTGCCCATGCCCAAGCCGGATGCCTCGGAGGCCACTTGCCAGTGAACTATCGGGGGCACAAATGCGCATGTGGCAACGTTGGGTGTGCAGAAGCGGAAGCCTCAGGCTGGTCATTGCCACGGATAGTGCGGGAGACACCGGGATTCGAAAAATCCAGCCTTGCCAGCGTAGCGCAAATCAATTTTCAGACACTCTTCGCTGCAGCTCGAACCGGAGATGCAGTCGCCAGCGCAATCCAGCAGCATTGTTTGAACATTTGGGCGGTTAACGCAGTTGCTCTCATCCACGTCTACGATCCGGAGGTGGTCGTATTCGGAGGAGGCGTCATGCAAAGCGCTGATGTCATTCTGCCATTCGTCGAGGACCATGTGAAAAAGCATGCATGGACGAGTTGGGGAACACCTCGGGTGTGTGCGGCAATGCTGGGTGGAAATGCTCCGTTGTTGGGAGCAGTTCCGCTGTTATCGGAAAATCTTCCGAGCATGTAAACCACGCTCGAGCTGGAGATTTTTATTGAAGTCCAGAGAATAACGGATAATTCATTTTTTTATGCGCAATTCCATACGCGATCATCGTCTAAGACGAGAGTGTAGATCGAGCGGTTGTTATGTAGCCTCCGGCGATTTGAGTAAGCAGTGCAACATCAATTTATCCGTGCTGGCATGCTGCGCATCAGCCTTCGTCTCACCGGTGTCGCTGATCGACATAGTCAACTCGACTACTCGCCGCGAATCGTTGCACCCCCTCGGCCATTTCGAGCTAGTCATCGGCAGAAGTCATACGAATAGCCGACAAAATGACCCATTGTATCGACCACACCTGCAACTTCGAGCTGTCACGACTATGGCACACCGAATGAAACCTTACGCCGTTGACGATCTCTCCGCGAGCGGTGCGGAGTGAGGCCACCCGTTGCGAACAAACGCTTTGATCGTTGCACAGGTTTTTCCGATCGAACGCCCGATTGGCGAAATTCGATATCCGCCTACTGCAGCCGGGACAATGAAAGTTTCAGCGTAATGAACAACGAATGGATCGAAGGCTCCCGTCGGGCTTTCGACGATGGCTTCCTCACCTTCAACCAGGTTGAGAACATTGACTGTGTCCAACGTATCGTGAGGCGTCGGACTCTTAAACCAGTGCCTGCGCGTTTCAATAAACTCCAATTCGTGGAGCCCAGTGCGCTCCTCGCGCCAGCCCGGGCGCTCCCCCATCGGCTCGGTTCGATTGATCAGGTTTTTCCCAACCCAGTCCGTGTCACGATTCCAAACGATGTTTGCCAGGCCGTGTTCCAGATGAATCGGTCGTGGCATCCCGTCCAGCCCGAGGCGGCCCCAGTCCCACAACTTGAATGTGAAAATATACGGAGTTGCGCTGATTTCAAGGACCATGCTATTTCTGCCCGAGCAATGGATGGTGCCCGCCGGGATCAGAAAATGGTCGTGTTTTCTGGCAGAGAAACGGTTTACGTATCTCTCAGCGATGAACGAAACACCGCCGTTTTGAGCCGTCTTCAACTCCCGGATCATGGCGTTTCTGTCAGTATGAGTCTTAAGACCGAGGTATACGCTGGCATCGTCGCCGGCGTCGAGCAAATAATAGCTCTCGTCCTGCGTGTATGGCATGCCGAAGTGCTCACGGATAAATTGGGTTTTCGGGTGAACCTGAAGCGACAGGTTTCCTCCGCCCATTGTGTCTAGGAAATCGAAACGAATCGGGAACTCGGCGCCGAATCGAGAAAACACCGCGTCGCCCAATAACTCACGTGGATAGAGAAGGGTGAGGTTCATTGCTGGAATCTCGACGCATGTCCCTCCGAAAGAAAGCAGCAAACTGTTTTCCTCGGGTACACAGTCGAAACACCAGGCATAATTCGGCATCCCCGGGGGAAGGCCACAGACCTCCTCCATCCAATGGCCGCCCCACGGCCCTGGATCGAAATAGGGAACCACTCGAAAGGGACGACGGGCAATCTGTTTGAGTCCATCCCGCACGGCGCGGCCTGTCACGAGTTTCGGAATATCTGCGTTAGTGTCAAGCCAGAAATCGATCTTCTCCAATAGTGATTTCTTTAGATGGTCAGCGGCACGCCAATCGACGAAAAACGCCCGTTTGTATTTCTGTCCTGAGCTTTCTTGCAGATTGTCGGCACCTAGATTCCCGACCGTCTTCTGTCGTTGACGCTGCTGGATCTCCCAACGAGCCATATCCGCATAGACGAGCAGATTTGGTTCTGCTGAAAGTAGGGTTGCACCCGTGCCGACAATGACCAAAAGCCCATGTTTCCAGTTTTTGACCTGTTCGCGCGCGCCGGCGAGTTTCGCGTCATCGAAAAAATCCTCAATCTCAAGACCGTTCATGCTACCGAACACAGGATCGTCGCCTAGCACGCTCGACACCATTAACTC
>Ga0210406_10004834_pt1 | contig 14259 bp, 8 predicted proteins | sample IncBWC30MmetaG_FD_155454 | JGI IMG/M metagenome (GOLD analysis project Ga0210406, IMG submission 155454) | Forest soil microbial communities from Barre Woods Harvard Forest LTER site, Petersham, Massachusetts, United States - Inc-BW-C-30-M | ecosystem: Environmental > Terrestrial > Soil >... | reverse complement strand
CATCGGTGAGCGTCGTTGACCCGACGTGGATTGCTTCGACTTCACCGAAATGAATGGAGTTGTGGCGATAGATCCAGTTTTTGGACGCCGTCGCCTCGTCATAGAAGGCATATTGCGGCTCGCCCGCGACGGTACGCACGAACGCGAGCGTGGTCTGACGATCGCTGCGCGTCGCATAGCGAAGGTCGACCTGCGATGCGAGCGCATGGTCAGCAATCATGCGGCCGAAAAGATCGGTCGAGATAGCGCCGACGAACCCCGCCGGTGCACCCAGACGCGCCATGCCGATGGCAATGTTGAGACAGGATCCCCCGGCAACCGGTACGGCCGCGTCGCGCCCGTCAACAGATTTGACGGGCAGGAAATCAACCAGGGCGTCTCCGCAACTCAGCAGCATTGTTCAGCTTTCCGCCCCGGCATCGCCGATCGAATTCAATCCACGCATCGCATAGCGGCTTTCCCGGTCGAGTTGTCGCATCAGTCCATAGACCTTTCGCTTGCTTCGGTGAAAGTCCGCCAATCCTGGCGGCGTCGGTTCGCTCAGCCGCCCGATCGCCGACATCGAGGCCATTGCTTCGCCGATCGATCCGCAAGATCGCCCCGCGACTGCGCCCAGCATGGCAGCGCCGAGCAGCACGGGTTGCTGCGTCTCGGGAACCGCAACGGTCACGCCCGTCGTATCCGCCATGATCTGGCGGACCAGCGGACTTCGTCCTGCGCCGCCGCTGATCACCATCAAGTTGCTGTCCACGCCGTACGATCGAAAAGCTTCGACGACATCAGCAAGGCCGTAGGCAAGCCCGCACAACCCAGCCACGAACAATCGCTCCATCGAGCCGATGTCGACATCGAGATCCAACCCTGCGACGACCGCGCGGGAATAGGGATCGGCGAAGGGCGACCGGTTGCCGAGAAATTCGGGCAGCACGTGGATGTCACGGGCTAACACCGCCGCCTCGCCCAGGCTTGCCACGCGCGAAACGATGCGCCGTTCAAGAAATTCCGGAATCTCCATGCCGGCCGCATGCGCGGCGGCGACAGCCTCGCCATGGGCGGGATGCGACCTGATGAGGTGATCAATGGCCGCGCCGGCGGCGGACTGTCCGCCTTCGTTGAGCCAGAACCCGGGAACCATTCCCGAATAATAGGGACCCCAGACGCCCGGGACGAAGCAAGGCTTTGGCGTTGTCGCCATGATGCAGGCCGAAGTTCCGATGATGTAGGCAAGGCGACGGCACACATCGACCTGCTCACCTGACTTGCCGCGTCCGCCGATCGTGCCGACGCCTCCGGCGTGAGCGTCGATCAGCGACGCGCCGACCGGCGTCCCTTCCAGCAGGCCGAAATCGTATGCCGCAGACGTTCTCAGGCCCGCGCCCAGCGGCGTGCCGGGTGCAACGATCTCGTTGCCAATTTTCGCATATTCGTCCGAGGCAAGATCGCCAAGACCCACACGCTCAAAATAGCTTCCGCTCCAGCGCTGTTCGTGGGCGAGATAATTCCATTTGCATGCCAGTGTGCACATCGAACGCGCCGTCGAGCCGGTCGCGCGAAACGAAAGATAGTCGGCGAGGTCGAAGAAATGACCGGCTGATTGGTAAGTCGACGGCAGGTGCCGCTTCAGCCACAGCAGTTTGGGAATCTCCATTTCCGGCGAGATCGAGCCGCCGACATAGCGGAGCACGTCGTCTTGCGTCTCGTTGACCCCACGGGCTTCGGCCATCGCGCGATGGTCCATCCAGACGATGACATTTCGCCTGATGTCACCGGACGTGCTGACCGTCAGCGGTTGGCCGGCGCCATCCACGACCACAAGCGAACAGGCCGCATCGAAACCCACGCCCTTGATGGCGGAAGCAGGAAGCGAAGCTTCCGCCATGGCCGCGCGGACCGAGGCGGCGCAGGCCGCCCAGATCTCGGCCGACGATTGCTCGACGACGCTGCCCGCCTCGTGCCACACCGTGATCGGATGCCGCGCAGTTGCGAGCAGACTTCCGTTCTCGTCAAATATTCCGGCGCGCGCGCTCGATGTTCCAACATCGATGCCGACGAAGGCCTGCTGCATGGCAACTCCGCTTCAGATCTGCGCCAGCTCACCAGCACGTATAGCCCCCGTCAACGAGGACTACGCTGCCGGTCATCAGGCTGGCGGCGTCGGACGCCAGGAACAGGACGACGGAGGCAATTTCGTCGACCTCCCCCATCCGGGCCATTGGCGTACCGCCGATCCAGGCATCGTACATCTGCGGGCTGTTCTTGACGAATGCGTTGAGCGGGGTTGCGACGTAAGTCGGCGCCACGGCGTTGACGCGGACGCCGCGGGCGCCCCACTCGGCCGCGAGCGACTTGGTCAGATGGTGCACCGCGGCCTTGGAGGCGTTGTAGTAACACTGCTCCTGCGGTTTGTTGACGATGAAGCCGGACATCGAGCCGATGTTCACGATGGAACCGGACTTCGCGTCCAGCATATGCTTGCCGAAGGCGCGGCAGCACCAGAACGTGCCATTGAGATTGACATCGATGACGTTCAGCCAGTGTTCGTCGGCGACACTCTCCGCCGGCGTCTCGCTTCGCGCAATACCCGCACTGTTGACCAGAATATCAATGCCACCATAACGGGACGCCAACTGATCGGCGACCTCGGACACCCGGCGCGAGTCCGTGACATCCATTATGACGATCTCGGCGTCCAGGCCCTTGGCTTTCAGGCTTGCGCACCCGGTACCGGCAAGCTGGGGGTCGCGGTCCGCAATCACGACCTTCGCCCCCGCCTCAGCCAGCGCTTCCGCGCAGGCCAGTCCTATTCCCTGGCCGGCGCCGGTCACCAGCGCCGTTTTTTTGTCCAGTTTGAATTTTTCCAGATACATCTTCTTGATATTCCTGTCTGTCTATCGCGGCGCAGCGCGCCGTCCGCTCATGTCCTGATCGCCCCACCATCCTTGTCGAACCGGTGCAGCCGGGCCGGATCGGGCGAAAGCCAGACGCGGTCGCCGGCTTTGAGGTTGAATTCTCCGATACAGCGTGCGGTGAGCATTCCGAGTTTGCCGGCGTCGACATAGAGGAAGGTGTCGCTGCCCAGATGCTCGGCGACCGACACGGCGCCGGGCCAGCCGTCGCCTTCCTTAGCGGTCCTCAGATGTTCGGGCCTGATGCCGAGCGTGGAGACGCCGGGCTCGCCGGCCGCCTCGCCGGACACGAAGTTCATCTTGGGTGATCCGATGAATCCGGCGACGAAGAGATTCGCCGGACGTTCATAGAGCTCGAGCGGCGAGCCGTATTGTTCGATTCGGCCGGCGTTGAGCACGACGATCTTGTCGGCCATCGTCATGGCCTCGACCTGGTCGTGGGTGACGTAGATGGCGGTAGTGGCGAGCTGCTTTTGCAGTTTCGTCACTTCAAGCCGCATCTGGACGCGGAGCGCGGCGTCGAGATTCGACAAGGGCTCGTCGAACAGAAACGCCTTCGGCTCGCGCACGATCGCGCGTCCGATCGCGACGCGCTGGCGCTGTCCGCCGGAAAGCTCGCGCGGCTTCCGGTCGAGATAGGGCGTGATATTCAGCGTGGCGGCGGCGGCCTCCACCTTGCGATCGATATCCGGGCGCGGAAGGCCCGCCATCTTCAGGCCGAACGCGATATTGCCGCGGACGCTCATGTGCGGATAGAGCGCGTAGGACTGGAACACCATCGACAGGCCGCGCTTAGCCGGCGGCACGTCCACCACGTTCTTGCCGTCGATCAGGATCTGCCCGCCGGTGACGTCCTCAAGCCCGGCGATCAGGCGCAAGAGGGTGGTCTTGCCGCAGCCGGAAGGTCCAACGAACACCACGAACGAGCCGTCATCGATATCCAAATTGGCGTCCTTGATGATGTTGACCGGCCCGAACGATTTCCGGACTCCCTGCAGCGTTATCTGGCCCATGATCTCTGGTCCCTTTGCTATTTGACGGCGCCGAAGGTCAACCCGCGGACAAGCTGCCGCTGCGTGAACCATCCGAGGACGATGATGGGGGCAATGGCCAGCGTCGAAGCGGCCGATAGCTTCGCCCAGAATAGGCCCTCGGGACTCGAATAGGAAGCGATGAAGACCGTGAGGGGTGCTGCGTTCAGGGTCGAAAGGTTCAGCGTCCAGAACGCCTCATTCCACGCCAGAATGAAATTAAGCAGCAGCGTCGAGGCGAGGCCCGGAACGGCCATCGGCGTCAGCACATAAACGAGCTCGCGCCCGATGGTCGCGCCATCCATCCGCGCCGCTTCCAGGATGTCCTTCGGGATCTCTTTGAAATACGTAAACAGCATCCAGATCACGATCGGCAGATTGCCGAGACAAAGGATCATGACGAGGCCGGCTCGCGTATCGAGCATGCCCAAATCGCGGAAGATCAAATAGATCGGAACCAGCACGCCGACCGACGGCATCATCTTGGTCGAGAGCATCCAGAGCAGGACATCCTTGGTGCGTTTTGTCGGTGAAAACGCCATCGACCACGCCGCCGGTATAGCGATGATCATCGCAATCAGCGTCGAACCGCCTGCAACGATGATCGAATTGAAGGCATGGTGAAGGTAGTCGCTGCGCTGCTGCACCGTCGCATAGTTCTCCGTAGTCCAGTGAAACAGCAGGAATTTTGGCGGCATGGAGAACGCATCAAGCTCGGTCTTGAAGCTCGTCAGGACCATCCACAGGATCGGCAAAAAAATCAGAAATCCAAAGAACCACGCTGCCGCCGTGGACACCCAGACGCGTCTCGCAGTTACCTTGCGTGCCATCGCCTACGCCTCCAGATTCCGCCCGACGATCCGCACCAGGAAGAACGCGACGATATTGGCGATCACGACCGCGACCAGTCCGCCGGCCGAGGCGTTGCCAACGTCGTACTGGATCAATGCCTGCGAGTAGATCAGGAATGCGATGTTGGTGGTCTGCAGGCCCGGGCCGCCGCCGGTCGTGACAAAGATCTCTGCGAACACGGTCAGCAGGAAGATGGTTTCGATCAGGATGACCACGGTGATCGGCCGCGCCAGATGCGGCAAGGTGAGATAGATGAAGGTCGAAAACGCGCTCGCTCCATCCATCTCGGCCGCTTCCTTCTGCTCCTCGTCCTGCGACTGCAGCGCCGTCAACAGGATGAGCGTGGCAAACGGCAGCCATTGCCAGGCGACAATCAGGATCACCGCGAGCAACGGCGCATCGTTGAACCAGTCGATCGGGGTTGCGCCCGCCAGCGTCGCGACCCAGGCAAACAGCCCGGACACCGGATGCATCAACAGGTTCTTCCAGACCAGCGCGCTGACGGTCGGCATCACGAAGAACGGCGCGATCACCATCAAGCGGACGATGCTGCGCCCGACCACCTGCTGGTCGAGCAGCAGAGCCAGCGGCGTGCCGAGCAGGATGGTGATCGCGAGCACGGAACCGACCAGCACCAGCGTGTTCTGGAGCGCGGTCAGAAACGCGGGGTCGGTGAGAAAGTAGCGGAAATTCTCCAGCCCGACGAAGCTCCAGGCCTCCGAGTCGAGCAGGCTGTAGTGCAGCGTCGAAAAATAGATCGTCATCGCCAGCGGGACGATCATCCAGATGAACAGCAATGCAACGGCCGGCGTCAGCAGAGCCCTTCCAAGAACTTGGGTTTGCTGAGTCGCCATCACCGGCTCCTGCTGTACTTGAAAGGAGATGCGGCTGCCGTTCCTGCGCCGAGCGGCAGCCAAAAATGGGCGCTGCGGCTATTTGATATAGCCGGCGCGCTTCATTTCGCGTTCGGTGGCCGATTGCGCGGCAGCGAGCGCCGCGTCGACCGTCGATGAACCGGACAGGGCAGCTGAAAATTGCTGGCCGACGGTTGTCCCGATACCCTGGAATTCCGGGATCGCCACGTATTGCACCCCAACGTATGGCACCGGCTGCACGCTCGGCTTGTTCGGATCGGCAGCGTCGATCGAAGCCAGCGTCAGCTTCGCGAACGGGGCGACCTTCAAATATTCAGGGTTTTGATAGAGCGAAGTTCGCGTGCCCGGCGGCACATTGGCCCATCCCTCTTTTGCGGCGACGAGCTTGGTGTAATCCTTGCTGGTTGCCCACGCGATGAATTTTTCCGCAGCAGCGGCCTTCTTCGAACCTGCGGGAATGGCGAGGTTCCACGCCCAGAGCCAGTTGGCATTCTTTCCAAGTCCCGCGTTCGGCGCCAGCGCAAAGCCGACTTTGTCGGCAACCCTCGAATCCTTGGGATTGGTCACGAAGGAGGCGGCAACGGTGGCATCGATCCACATCGCGCACTTGCCGGCGTTGAACAGCGCCAGATTTTCATTGAAGCCGTTCGCACTTGCACCGGGAGGACCGGCAGCCTTCATCACATCGACATAGGTCGTCAGGGTCTTCTTCCATTCCGGTTTGTCGAACTGCGGCTGCCATTTCTCATCGAACCAGCGCGCGCCGAAAGAATTAGACATCGCGGTCAGCAACGACATATTTTCACCCCAGCCGGCCTTGCCCCTCAGGCAAATTCCATACACGCCGGCGGACTTGTCGGTGAGTTTCTTCGCCGCATCGACGACGAAGTCCCAGGTCGGCTCTTCCGGCACCGTCAATCCGGCTTTCTGGAACAGGTCGGTGCGATACATCAGCATCGAACTCTCGCCATAGAACGGCGCGGCATACAGCTTGCCCGATACGGACACGGCATCGCGGATCTTGGGAAGCAGGTCAGCAGCGTCATAATCGGATCCGAGATTGTCAAGCGGAACGAGCCAATCCTTCTTGGCCCAAATCGGGACCTCGTAGGTGCCGATGGTCAGTACGTCGAATTGACCGCCCTTGGTCGCGATGTCGGTGGTGACGCGCTGACGCAGCACGTTCTCTTCAAGGGTCACCCATTTCACGGTCACGTCGGGATTTTTGGCAGTGAACTCGGTGGTCAACGCCTCCATGCGGATCATGTCGCCGTTGTTCACGGTGGCGATAGTCAGCGTTGTCTGTGCAATCGAGGAGCCTGAGCCCAACAGCGCAACCGCGCCCAGCAGGGCGCCAAGGATTTGTTTCACGGTAACCTCCCTATGACTTGAGCATATGCCCACGCCTTGCAATTATGTGCACACTGAGTTTGAACGGTGGCCATCAATGTGGACTTGCGCGCGCTGGTCCATTTGGCCGATCCCGACCAGCCGAAGGTGCGCCTTGGCTGCGACCGCCCTCACCTTGGCGATCGGATCGATCTTAAGCATCTGGGCGCGTTCGCCCGCCGACGACATCAGAAATGGCAACGGCATCGGATAGTGACGCGCCCCAGTTCGGTCCGCGAGACGCCCGACGGTACCGAAGAAGCTCGCCGAGCCGTCGGCCGAGATGTTTCCGACCAGCGACACGATCTGGTGATTGGGACAATCGATCCGCGAGACATGCTCGACGGCGGCCCGCACGGCTCTCCCGGTGCCGAGCGCCACAATCGTGAGCTTCTCGGCGCGCAACGTCGATTCCAGGACGTCCGCGGCTCGCTCGTCGCTATCGACCAACACACCATCACAGTCGAAAATGATGAGATCGGGCTGGGTCATCGCATGTTTTCCGGACACCAATCAGAGCATATGCTCACGACATGGGCAACAACTCATGAAATAGGCCCACTAAGGTGAAATTGCCAATCCGGCTAGGCGATCGGAACGATGCCGTCGATGACGTATTTCGCGCGTCAACTGAGGTGGCGTGCGGCGAGACGAGAACGGCGATGAGGTCCGCCAGCTCGCCGGCTTCGAGGCTATCATGCCTTGCGCGCGTCCTCTTCGTCCGTCCGGCCGGGCTGCTTGTTCCGACAAATCGGCGGGCTTAGCTCTGCGCGCAGGTTCCGCTTAGCACTGAATTCGCCGAGCCGTGTCTCGATGTTGGCGCGCTTGTTCGCACCGATCGTGATACGGTCGCATTTTGGCGTCTATTTTTGAATTGACGGCCGAAAGCAAACGTAACCAAATCAATGTACTAAAGTTGTCCTCCTGGCAGGAGGCCCTCGTGAAGGAGCTCTCGAGCTACGTATTCTCGCCGCTGAGGGAGGGAGACATCGCTCGCTACCGGGGCTCCGGCAACGGTCTGGCGCCGATCCTGCTTGTTGCCGCGGAAGAAACGCCGCTCGGTTGCGTCGAGCGGCTTGAACACGAATATGCGCTGAAAGCCGAACTTGACGCTCACTGGGCGGCGCGACCGGTTGCGCTGACGCGCTACAACGACCGCATGACGCTGGTGCTCGAGGATCCCGGCGGTGTGCCGATCGATCGACTGCTTGGCCGACCACTGGACGTATCGCATTTCCTGCGCATCGCGATCCCTCTCGCAGGCGCGCTCCGCCATGTACATGACCGAGGCCTTATCCATAAGGACATCAAGCCGGCAAATATCCTGGTGGACGCGGCAAACGGCGGCGTGTGGCTGACTGGGTTCGGCATTGCCTCGCGTCTGCCGCGGGAGCATCAAGTGCCCGCGCCACCGGAGGTGATCGCCGGCACGCTCGCCTACATGGCGCCGGAACAAACCGGCAGGATGAACCGCTCGGTGGATTCCCGCAGCGACCTCTATGCCCTGGGCGTCACCTTCTACGAGATGCTGACGGGGCAGCTTCCCTTCAGCGCTGCCGATCCGATCGAGTGGGTGCACTGCCAAATCGCGCGGCAACCCATGCCGCCCGACGAGCGGATTGGGGGCGTGCCGGGGCCGCTCTCGGCTATCGTGATGAAGCTCCTCGCGAAGACCGCGGAGGAGCGCTACCAGACGGCGGCTGGCGTCGAGGCCGATCTCCGACGCTGCTTGGCGGAATGGAATGCGACCGGCCGCATCGGGCCATTTCCGCTCGGCGCGCACGACGCTTCGGATCGGCTGCTGATCCCGGAGAAGCTCTACGGCCGCAAGTGCGAGATCGAAACTCTGCTGGCTTCCTTTGACCGGGTCGTGGCGCAAGGCACGCCGGAACTCGTGCTGGTGTCCGGATATTCCGGCATCGGCAAGTCCTCGGTGGTGAACGAGCTGCACAGGGCGCTCGTGCCGTCGCGCGGCCTGTTCGCGTCCGGCAAGTTCGACCAGTACAAGCGCGACATCCCGTACGCGACCCTGGGTCAAGCGTTCCAGAGCCTTGTCCGCTCGCTCCTCAGCCAAAACGAGGAGGATCTTGGTCGCTGGCGGGTCTCCCTGAGCGAGGCGCTGGGCCCGAATGGTCAGCTCATGGTCAATCTCGTGCCCGAGCTGGAACTCGTCATTGGGAAGCAGTCACCGGTCGCGGAGCTGCCGCCGCGGGACGCGCAAAACCGGTTCCAGATGGTGTTCCGACGCTTCCTCGGCGTATTCGCGCGCAAGGAGCACCCGCTCGCCTTGTTTCTCGACGATTTACAATGGCTGGATAGAGCAACGCTCGGCCTCCTGGAGCATCTGGTCACGCACTCAGAAGTACGGCACCTGCTGCTGGTCGGCGCCTACCGGGACAATGAGGTCAGTCCCCCTCACCCGCTTCTGCGGACGCTGGATGCGATCCGCGCGGTCGATGCGAGACTACATGAGATCGTGCTGGCGCCCCTCCAGCTCGACGATGTTGGCCAGCTCATCGCCGACGCACTCCGCTGTAAGCCGGAGCGCGCGCGGCCATTGGCGGAGCTTGTGCAGGAGAAGACCGGCGGGAATCCTTTCTTCGCGATCCAGTTCTTTATCGCGTTGGCCGACGAGGGGCTGCTCGCATTCGAACCCGTCGCGTCAGCGTGGCAATGGAACATCGATCGCATCCGCGCCAAGAGCTACACCGACAACGTCGTGGATCTCATGGCCGAGAAGCTGAAGCGGCTGTCTTCCACCACCCAGGAAGCCCTGAAGCAGTTGGCCTGTTTGGGCAATATCGCCCCGATCGCCACCCTGGCCCTGGTTCACCGGACAACTGAGGAGGCGATACACGCGGCACTCTGGGAGGCTGTCCGCGCTGACCTCGTCGTCCATCAGGATAGCGCCTACAAATTCCTGCACGACCGTATCCAGCAGGCGGCCTATTCACTGATTCCCGACGAGCAACGTGCCGACGTCCACCTGCGCATCGGCCGTGTGCTGCTGGCAAGCATGACGGCGGACGAGCTGGCTGAGCATCTGTTCGACGTCGCGAACCACTTCAATCGGGGCGCCACGTTGCTGGTCGACCGGGACGAGAACGCGCAGGTGGCGGCGATCGAGCTGCGCGCCGGGCGAAAGGCCAAGGCGTCGACGGCCCATGCGTCCGCGTGCGTATATCTCGTGGCCGGCATGGCCCTGCTCGACGAAAGCGACTGGGACAGCCACTACGATTTAACGTTCAGCCTGTGGCTCGAACGCGCGGAGTGCGAGTATCTGACCGGACAGTTGGCGTCGGCTGAAGCGCGGCTTTCGTTGCTGTCAACCCGCGCGCGAACCATCGTTGACTCTGCCGCCGTCACCTGCGTGCGCCTCAATCTCTACACGACCTTGGGCCATAGCGACAGCGCGGTCGAGGTAGGCCTGGACTATCTGCGGCGGGTTGATGACGGACGGTGGCCGATGCGCGTGACAGCGGAGGTTGTCCGTCAGGTCTATGATCGGCTGTTGCAGCGGCTCGGGTCCGGCTCAATCGAGTCGCTCGTCGACTTGCCAGTGATGACTGATCCCGACCGGCGCGCGACCATGGACGTGCTCACGATGCTCACGTCGCCGGCCCTTTTCACCGAAGAGAATCTCTTCCGCCTGGTCGTCTGTCGGATGGCGGCCCTCAGCCTCGAGCATGGCAACAGCGACGGATCATGCCTCGCCTATGCGTGGTTGGGCAGCGTGCTGGGGATGTACTTCGGAGACTACCAAGCAGGGTTCCGCTTTGGCAGGCTTGGCCTGGATCTAGTCGAAAAGCGCGGACTGAACCGGTTCAGAGCGCGTGTCTACCTCGTTTTTGCCGTCCACGTCGTCAACTGGACGCAGAACCTGTCGATGGGCCGCGGCTTGCTGCGGCGGGCTTTCGAGGCGGCGCAGGAAACCGGTGATCTTTCTTATGTAGCCTATAGCTGCCTCGACCTGGTCACGAATTTTCTCGCGGCCGGAGATCCGCTCGCTGAAGCCGAACGGGAGGCCGAGAATGGACTCGAATTCGTACGGAAAATGTCGTTCGGACAAGCCAGCGACTGCATGATCGGACAGCTCAGGCTCATCCGCATGCTCCGCGGACTAAGGCCGACCTTTATATCCTTCGATGGCACGGAGTTCGACGAGAGCAGGTTCGAGCAACGTCTGGAGAGCAAACCCCAGTTGGCCATTGCCGCGTCATGGTACTGGATTCGCAAGCTGCAAGCGTGCGTTTACGCCGGCGACTTTGCGGCGGCTGTTGCGGCTGCATCCACGGCTGCATCGGTGCTTTGGACGACGCCGACGCAATTTGAGCTGGCTGAGTACCATTTCTATGCGGCGCTTGCGCGAGCGGCGTATTGCGATATGGCCACGCCCGACGAGCGGCCTCAGCATCTAGAAGCAGTAGCATCGCATCTCGATCAGATAGGAGTCTGGGCAGACAACTGTCCTGCAACATTCGCAAACCGGGTGGCATTAGTTGGCGCCGAACTCGCGCGTCTGGAACAACGCGAACTGGACGCCGAGCGCCTCTACGAAGCGGCCATCCGCTCGGCGCGCGAGCACGGCTTCATACAGAACGAGGGCCTGGCCCATGAGGTAGCCGCGCGGTTCTACGCGGTGCGCGGCTTCGATACGATCGCCCACGCGTATCTGCGGGAGGCGCGGCGCTGCTATCTTCGCTGGGGCGCGTTCGGCAAGGTGCGGCAACTCGAACAGCTTCATCCGCATCTCCGCGATGCGCAAGTCCCTGCATCTGACACCACTACTATCGGTGCGCCGGTCGAGCAGCTGGATGTCGGAACGGTGCTCAAGGCCGCGCAGGCGGTGTCCGGCGAGATCGTCCTCGGTGAGCTCATCAAGACTCTGCTGCGGATCGCAGTCGAACATGCTGGCGCCGGGCGTGGCCTGCTTATCCTGTTCCCGGCCGACGAGCCAAAGATCGCGGCGGAAGCGACTACCGGCCGCGGCCAGGTCGAGGTCACACTGCGCCAGACAGCCGTGTCACCGGCCGAGCTTCCCGAATCCGTGCTCCATTACGTGATCCGGACGCGGGAAAGCGTGATCCTTGCAGACACCTTGACGCAGAATCCCTTCTCGGCGGATGAGTACATCTGTCAGAAGCATGCCCGGTCGGTCCTCTGCTTGCCGCTGGTGAAACAGTCGAAGCTGATCGGCGTGCTCTATCTGGAGAACAATTTGGCATCGCACGTGTTCACGCCCGCGCGGATCTCGGTACTGGAGCTGCTGGCGTCGCAAGCGGCGATCTCGCTGGAGAACGCCCGTCTGTACAACGATCTCGGGGAGCGGGAGGCCAGGATCCGCCGCCTGGTCGATTCGAACATCATCGGGGTCATGATCTGGGATTTCCAGGGCCGGATCATCGAAGCCAACCAAGCCATTCTCGACATGCTGGGCTACAGCCGTGAAGAGCTTATCGCGAGTCGAATGGGGTGGGCGGAGCTGACGCCCGCCGAGTGGGCCCCCGCCGACCAGGATGCGTTGGCCCAAGTCAGCGCAACCGGGAGCTGCCGGTCTTACGAGAAGGAATACTTCCGCAAAGACGGCAGCCGCGTGCCGATTCTGATCGCCGCCGCGCTATTTGAGTGGAAACGAGCCGAAGGGGTTGCCTTTGTCATCGACATGACCGACCGCAAGCAGGCAGAAGAGAAGCTGCGCGAGAGCGAGGAGCGCTTTCGCGACTATGCCGAAACGGCCTCAGACTGGCTCTGGGAGACCGGACCGGATCACCGGGTCACCCGCATATCGGAGCACGTTGATGCGATTGGTATCGCGCCCTCACTGACAATTGGCGTGACTCGCTGGGAAATTGCAAGGGATGTAGAATCCGAACCCGAAAAATGGCGACTGCATCGGGAGATGCTCGACACACATCAGCCATTTCGCGATTTCGTCTATAGCACCTTTAACAAGAGTGGATCTCCAGTATATGTCCGAGTAAGCGGCAAGCCGGTTTTCGGTGCAAAGGGAAATTTTCTCGGCTATCGGGGCACCGGCACCGACATTACTGCAAATATCCGCGCAGATCACGCAGAAGAGGAGCTGCGCAAAGCGCAGATGGAACTCGCACACGTAACGCGCGTGACGTCGCTGGGCGAGCTGACCGCCTCGATCGCCCATGAAGTAAACCAGCCGCTCGCCGGTGTCAGAGCCAACGCCGAGGCCTGTCTGCGCTGGCTCGACCGCGGGACTCCCGACCTGAACGCAGCGCGACGCTCGGTGGAATGGGTAATAGACGACGGCAATCGGGCGAGCGAAGTGATCCGGCGCGTCCGGGCGCTCGCGAAGAAGACCGGTCTTGATAAGATGCCGCTCGACGTCAGTGACGTCGTGAGGGAGACCATCCCGTTGGTGCAGCGTGAGTTGATCGGCCATCAGATATTGTTGCGAATGGAGTTAGCACCGGCTCTACCCATGATCCTTGGTGATCGAGTCCAATTGCAGCAGGTGATTATTAACCTGCTGATGAATGGCATTGAAGCAATGCAATCGGTCACCGATCGGCCGCGCGAACTCGTGGTCAGATCAGGCCAGGATGAGCCGGGCCAAGCGCTCATCAGTGTGGCGGATTGCGGCGTCGGGATTGCCGCAGAGACTGTTGACCGGCTATTCAACCCCTTCTTCACCACCAAATCCAGCGGCATGGGTATGGGACTCTCGATCTGCCGTTCAATCATTGAATCCCACGGTGGGCGGCTGTGGGCCACGGCAAACATACCCCACGGTGCTACGTTTCAGTTTACCCTGCCAGTGAATGCAGACACTGCGCAGTGAGGTGACGGCCGTAAGCCCGTTCAAGTAACAGGCGGCCCGGCTGCGAGTTCTCTGCGGTCAAGAGCCGATTCTCGGAAATGTCCGGGAGTCTTTTCTGGCTGGACGAAACGAAATTTTTCAGGACCGCTGATGCGTTCCGCGCGCGGGCGATGTAAGGGACCACATCGTTTTTGCAAAAAAAACGACCACGGACCTTCGTACCTAGCGGGCATTGCAGCGGTAGAAACGTCTAAACATCGGCTTTCGCGAGCTTTTGGAAGCCTCTCAATTTTCGACTTTTTCAACAGCATCGGCCACAACCGGCTCCCTTAGAGTTAGTTCATGACCTATTTCGGAAATCGCGGCGAATATGCCGTTTCGCCTTTGTTGGCTTTCTGGGAAGCCCTTAGTAG
>Ga0210406_10004833_pt1 | contig 14260 bp, 21 predicted proteins | sample IncBWC30MmetaG_FD_155454 | JGI IMG/M metagenome (GOLD analysis project Ga0210406, IMG submission 155454) | Forest soil microbial communities from Barre Woods Harvard Forest LTER site, Petersham, Massachusetts, United States - Inc-BW-C-30-M | ecosystem: Environmental > Terrestrial > Soil >... | reverse complement strand
ACCCTGGCTGGCCCCGTGGGAACTGCCCAATACTATTACTTGCGACGACCGTCCACCGGTCGTTCCACCACCACCGCCTTCTCCCTGGGTTACGCCCGAGTAGTACGCAGCGGAAAGATGTTCTGTGCAACCCCGATTTCCCATGTCTCTTACGAACTTTGAGACGTGGGGATCGGTGTTTTTCTGGCGATCGTTTCAGTATGAGCAGGCCGCGTCCGCCACAAGGAGCGTGTAATAGGCGGGGTCAGCCAAGCCCGCATCGCTGCTGGTAAAGGAGTCGACTTCTGGAGTTGCTGGCGCGCCCGCTTGCCATCTATGTATCCATCATCCATTCGGGACAGCGGCTGTCGAGCTGCACTTAAAGGCCGGACGAACGGACGAACTCCATTCGATGTAAATTTCGTGTACTTAAAGACCGAAAAACGATTTCGAGTTGCACTCAAATACCGGACGGATTGTGCTTAATAACCGGACAAGTTTGCACTTAAAAACCGGACAGAATTGTACATAAAGTCCGGACAGGGTCGTCATGCTTCAAGGCGTTGCACTGTTGCACTGTCGGTACAGGGTTTAGGGCAGTTCGGGAGTAGAGAGTAATTGAAGATGACGACTATGTGCAACGTCGCGAGAGTAAACTGCGGACGTGTGTGCGGGTGACACTTCGCGTTGCGAAGCGGAAGAAGCGCGATTCTCCGGTTTTTAAGTACAACAATCCGGTCAATTAGTACAATCGATTTTGTACTAATTGACCGGACACTTCTGCAATCAGGCCAAGTCCAGTCCGGCTTTCAAGTACAGCTCGACAGCAAGGGAAAAATCGCTCGTGTTCCTCGCATATCGGGCCTTAGTTATAGCGGCTTCGCCGCCGAAACATTCTATGTTTGAAGCTCAAATGTTCGGGACGATGTATTGTAAAGATCGGCGGGGCGAGGTCCTAGCTCTGGCCAGGCCGCGGATAGAGGAACCACGCGGGGAGAGGTTCTCGCGATTCGAGCCAGATCTTCGGGATGCTCTCGACACCCGCGGACATCGCAACAATTCCTCCCACGATGGCGCATGTGGTATCGCGGTCGCCCAGACCGCTGACGGTGGTCCACAACGCCTCTTCGTAACTGCCTCGGTGATGAGCTGCCGCCCAAAGGCAAAACGGCACAGTGTCCTGCGCGCTGACGTCAGCGCCGTCGCCTAGACCTAGAATCGAAACGGCTTTTCCGCGGTCGCGTCGTCTGCGAGATCGCGGGCCTTGCCAATGCCGAGGCGGACTTCACTGGGCGGAGTTCGCTCACAGATCTCCTCAAGAAATTGTCGGGGGCTCATTGGAGAGCTCTTGCTTCTCCATGCCAGAGCCGCCGCCAGCGCAACCGCGATCGCACCGCAATCCCTTCCGGATGACTGTGTGTGATCGAGGCGGAAAGGTGCGCTTGCTTCATCATGGCCTCAAAATCATCCGCGAAGTATGCTCCGATGGGAGCCACCCGCATGGCCGCACCATTGCCGAAGGAACCTTTCCCTTTGAACAACTGCGGCGCCAGTTGCTTCCACTGCTTGGGGTGATAAGCCAGTTCGGGGAGCAGCGAGTGCATGGCCTGCCCGTAGCCTCGATGGGGATCGGCAATAAAGCGCTTGCCAAAGTTTTCTGGGAGTCGTTCGGGGTCGATCTCTCCGAATTCTTCTAGGACCTCAACGATCGAAATTGCCATGGCCGTGTCGTCCGTGTAGCGCCAGGGATTTGACGGGATTGCGCGCTGCGCGATGAGAGATTGTGCTACTTCCGGATGCAGGAAAAAACGCTCGCCGAAGGCGTCGCCGCAGCTCAGGCCCTGTAGCGAGTCGATGGCGCGAGTAAGGTGGTTAGGGACGTTCGGCGAGGAGGGCGCGTTCATGGAGTGAAATCTTAGCCGGAATTTCCAATTTAACAGCGGGAAATTGAGGTCTGAGTAGCAATAGAACCGAAAACCCGCTCCAAAAGCTTCTGGCCCATGTGTCGCGCAGCCCCTAAATCGCGGACAGACTCGGGATCTTCTAAACCGATGGGGCCTGGCCCTGTGCCAGCGCCTTTGTGTGTGCGGTAGCGTGGAGCCGATGCAAACCGCTGGCGCAGCAGCCATCGCATGCTGGCTTGCTCGATCGCCTCTCCCGCGTACTCTGACATTACGGACTCTTGTTCCAGGGCGAGTGTCCAATCGGCCTCTGATGTGGACCCATGGTCGGCACGCCCATTCAAAGGCACATCAAGTCAAGAGCACCGCTAATCCGTACGATCCCGTCGATGAACCCTACTTCGAAAAACGCGAAGCAGATCATATGGCGGAAACGTTTCGAGGTACGCGGACTCTTCGCTTTCTCTGGAAGTTCCAAGGCGGGTCCTGTCCCGTATGCAACGCCAAAATCACCCGGATCACGGGTTGGCGCCTTCATCATTGCGTCCCCCGTGCCTTGGGTGGTTCTACAAGTGCAGAGAACCGCGTTCTGCTACCTCCAGAGTGCCACGACAGGGTTCATCGCCGACGTCTTTCCGTATCGAAACCGTGTCTCCCTGAAAGGGGCGTTCGAAGGGCCTGAGCCGGATGACGGGAAACTGTCACGTCCGGTTCTGAGAGGGCTGGCCCCAGCAATGGGGGCCAGCTACTCGGTGAAACACGACACTCACCATCACTGCACTAATGCCAGTGTTTGCACTAGCTTGTTATCCAAATCCTGCTTCTGCTCCACAACCCGTTTCACGTTCGGGATGACCTTTGCAAGTTCCTGTGGTGCGCTGTCAATCGCTTCACTCAGCATTGGCAGTTTGGACTCGTCGTTGAGCACAGCAACATACGACGAAATGATCCGAGTCAGAGCCGCTGACATCTGCGAGTTTCCCGCATAGTCTCCGCGGAGAGCCTCCAGATCACGTTTCGCCGCCATGGGCCAGTCAAGTCCTTCCCCTACTCGGGAAACGGCACCTTGCAGTTGTGATCGCTGATTGGCGGAAAGTTGTTCTAAATGGAGCGCTCCAGTGACGGCCCTGAGGTGATTAACCAGAAGGTCTTTTGCGATCAGCGTAGCAAAAAGGGATCCACCGTTTCCGACATCGTGAGAAAACCGCAGTCCGGCCACCAGAGCACGAACCGCTCCGTCTTTATTGCCTGTCCTAAGCAGGTGAAAAGCGTAGAGAACGTTGAGCCGTCCGAGAACCAATGCCTTTCTGGCATAGTCCACCGGCACATCGTGCCCAAGCCCGTAATCCAGTCCCCAGTCACAGCTTGGAAGAGAGGTCGCACGAGCCATGATTTCAAGCGCCAATGTGTTCTTCTGAAGGAAATCTTTGTATTTTGAATCGTCGTACGGAGCTGTACCATCGAGGATCGCGTTCAGTTCCTTCGCTTGTTGATCGGTTATGGCGGAGTCTTGCAGTTCCGAGAATGCCGACCAGTAGCGCAACGCTGCATTTTCTGCGACAGAGACCTTCCGCTGAGCGAATGAGGAACCAGTCGACACGAGTACAACTAAGATTATCGATGCAACGGTGCTGAAGTTTTTCATAATTTGATCTTCTCCTTGCCTAGCACGGCGAGCGCGCTTTGTTCACCCTTTGGGAGTGTGAGACTCTCAGAACGAAAGGCCAAACCGTCAACCACAGCCTTGAACGATGGTGCTGTGGCCAGCAAAGCATTCGCGCTCCGCATGGTTAGCGGTTGCAACGGTACAACCTTAGGAGACGCTGCTTCGATGGCCGTGTTGGGAGCCGCAACGCGGTTAGAGCGAATGTGCAGACCGATCGCTGCGACGATCAAGATGGCTGCAACAGCCGCAAACCATGCCCGGAGCACGAACGAGCGCCGTGACGCTTGGCCAGGTCCTTCCGTCGGCATAGGATCGGGAACGAGCGGGTGGAACTGCTTCAAATAGATTTCGAATCGCTCATCATCAGGAGTTGGCACAGAAGTTCTCCTTCGCGAACATTGCGTCACGCAGCTTGGCAAGGGCATAGCGGTATCGCGATGCCGCCGTGTTGGAGCTAATACCCATGAGGTCGCCGATCTGCGAGAAGGTAAGCTCGCCCCATACGTGCAGAACTATGGCTTCTCGCTGGTCATCTGGAAGAACACTCAGGGCACGTCTCAGATTCCGTTCTCTGGCATAGTCGCGATCCGGGGGAATAAACCAAACCGAGTCAGGCTCCAGCTGCGTGTTCCTATCGTCACGCTTGCCCTCGTTCAGAACAGCGTTGCGTACGCACGCAAAGAGGTAAGCTTTTTTGTCCACTGCTTGGCTCAGACTCCCGTTTTCGATCAATTTCAGAAACACTTGATGAATCGCATCTTGAGCGCGCCCCCGTTCTCCAGTCATCGCCAAAGCAAAGAGTAGGAGCGCCGACCCGTGCTGGCGGTAAAGGAACTCGATCTCGGCCGTATTCCTGCGATGTCTGTGCACGTTGCGGTCTCAATAGTAAGACAATCGAGCGCCGCAGATTTGTCTACGCAGTCGCGTCTCTCGCTGACAGCGGCTCGCAACTCCTTGAAACCTATCGGTTAGTTCATGCGCCTGAAGGCGGCTCAATCCGCACGGCCATATTCTTGGCCAGAGGATTCTGTCCGAGATTTGGGCAACTGGAGGTAGCCCCTCAGACGAAAGCTGGTTTTGTGGTTTTACGAACGGCTGTCTGGGGATAGCTGGCGTGTCCTTTGAATTCTCGAGTCAAGGCCAGAGCACACGAATTTAAATTAGAAGGGAGGGGGAAAAAGGTCAGTTCCAGAAGGACAAGCCAGCCGACACTTAACTTCCTACCTGAGCACGGAAAACGCCGGTCTCAATGTGACCGTTCCTTTTGACCTGAATAAACAGTCGATAGTCTCCCGGCTGGGGAAACGCATAGGGGAATGAAACCTCAGGCGAAAGCGTGGTCATGGAGCCGTGATCCATAGGGATGCCTGAGTTTTCCTGAGCGATCATCAGCGACGCCATTGACACCGATCCGGCGGGATGAATATGAGCGAAGACCGAAAGATCTGACTTCACGAATTCAGCATGACCAGCCATACCCATGTACGGTTCGAGATCGGTCGCAGTTTTGTGCTGAGCATCTTCAATATGAAAACGGAACCAGGACAACTGGCCAGCTTTCAGGCCTCCTGCAGCCTGATCCCAAACCATACGGCCGCCGTCGCTCAACGGCGACGTGTTGCTCGAGGCCGCTGCGTCAAAGACTGGTGCGTCAACTCCGGAATCGTCGCCAGAAAACGGCTTGCCTGTTACATCCGGAAGATCTATCTCGCTAACCATGGTCTCGGAGAACCCGGTGCCCCGGACGATATCGGCGAAGACCTTGTACTTGCCGGCGGGAATTGTGGGCAGGCGGAGAGCAAACGTGCCTTCGATGGTCTGCTCGGGGTGCAAGTGGTAAAAGCGGTCCATCGTTGGGAGACGGATCAGAAAAGCATGCACGAGGTGGCCATGGTCAGGAATGAGGGCCATCGACCAGAGATCTTTGCGGGTCTTATGCCAGAAATCTTCTTCCATGCGGAGCGTAAGCAGTCCGGGCTGGTTAAATGACAGTTGCAGCGACGGGGGATTGTAGAGCATGGTGTGCTTCAGCTCAGCGGCCTGGACATTCCACCACCAGTTGCCAAGGGCGAGCATGCTGATCACGAGCACAGCAGCTACGGCCATCGCGATCCGCGCCGAACGCCGGTTCTTAGGCGAAGGAATAATGTTAGAAGTCAGGACACCCTCGCGAGCGGCGGCGCCGGCTATCGAGACAACGCCAAGGGACAGGAAGAGCATCAAGCCGAACAAAAGGATGCCAAGAGCCCGTTGCATGGGAAGGGTGCGGCGCGCATAGGCGGCTACGGGCACGGCGATCTTGCCGACGCCCTGTGATCCGGAGAGCTCGGCACGAATCGCCCACGAACCCGACTCCATGAGCCAGACCTTGCCGACAAACCATTGCGGATCGGCGACCGAGGCGTGCATGGAATCGGGGGTGGGCGGTAGTCCCTGGTCTTTTCCGTTTACGTAGACAGGCTCGATGGTGATGCTGGTGACGTCGCCAGAGACAACACGGGCCTGCACCTGGGCCACGCCGGGAACCATGGCAGGCGGGGTCACGGTGACCAAAATGTGGTAAGGACCGGCTATTCCGTCAAAGTACACGTTTGGGCTGCCAACGTGAGCCTGGGTTGTGGAGGTTACGATCAGGAAAATCAGAAAAGCCAGTATTCGATGCCGCATAGATCCTCTCCTGATGAGCAGTTTATTCCGCTGGCCCGACTAACGGCGGACGCGGTGCATCCAGTCACCCCAGAGCATTCCGATGCGGGTTGAAATCGCGGTGGCGAGCATAGCGATCAACATACCGACCCAAAACTCGATTCGCGTCTTTTCGTAAGCCTGCAACTCCCACGCCAGATGATATTGAGAGGGAGGTGTGTTGTAGGTGAACTCGTTCATGGCAAAGAACCAATTACGCGCATGCGGAGACATCATGAAATAGGCAAAGGGCCAATTCAAGGCCACGCCGATGATCAGGAAGCCAGCGCCGCCAATCACGGCTTTCCAGGCATCGCGCATTCCGGTCAATCGATTGAGAACCAGATCCAGCACAAAGGCTCCGGGAAGCAGCAATATGGGAAAGCCGAGTGGGACCATATGGGTGATCGGGGTGAAGACCGGTCCCAGCTTCGCGTGAGCGGGAAACAGGGGAAAGATCAGGTTTCCGGCGAGCCACAAACCGGTGTAGATGCCAGCGGTGATCGTGGCAGCCCAACGATGGCCGGAAGCTCGGCTGATCCCAACGAGCACAACTGGGGTAATCATCCCCAGCACGCGGTAGTAGATCGCACTGTGCATCAGTGTCTGGTCCCCAATGTATTCGTAACCGAGCATGATAAGCAGACAGAGCAACAGCGATCCGTTGTAGAGCAAGATTCGAACGAGACTGTTCCGGCGCCGACCCGACGACAGATTCATCTGACCGGTGGCGAGAATGAGGCCGCCTACGCCCATTACGAAAATCCCAAGGAGCAGGACCACGTGCGGCGGACTCAAAATCACCACGTCAAGCCCGAAAGAATCGTGCCACCAGTTGTCGAAGGGGGCCGAGGTTAGCATGCAGAAGCCACCCCAAGCCGCAACAAACGCACCCAGCGGTCCGCGGAACCCCCAAATCATTACAGAGTTTTCTTTCGCAACACGATCGCCGGCAAAGGTAGTGTGGAGAATTAGATAGGCACACGATATTCCGGTGAGAACGGCGCCAAGTTGAATGGAAAGGTGAGCGGGCGTCCAGAATGTGTCCCGGCCAATCCCGCTGTGCCAAGAGATATCCCAGTAAAGGCCAATGGTGGTCGAGGTTACTGCCAGGGTGGCCGACCAGACATACCAAGGTATTGCGCTCACACGAGCACAAGACAATTCACCGACTGTGATCGGGCCCGACATCGCCATGCGAGCACTGTCCGCCATGGAGTTACCTCCAGAGTGAGAAATTCCAAGAGATGGACGTGATTATCCGGTTGATGGTCGTACCCATTGCAAAAGAAAAACAGTTCCACTAGCAAAAGGGCCGGCGCGACAAAAAACCTCCGGCTATTCATGCCGCAGGCCTTCTATTGGGTCCAGGCCAGCGGCGCGAAAGGCAGCAATCATACCACTGATCAGTGCCGCAGCCGCGAGGATCAGCGTGGAAGCGATCAGGGTTCCAGGCGCGATGATCAGGCGAATATCTCCACCTTTCCGGTTTTTGGCGACGGCGCTATAGAGTTAGCCGGCCCACGGCGAGCCCGACCCCGTAGGCGAGAATTGCCCCAAACAGGCCGCCGATGACGGTGAGCGTCAGTGCCTCCGCGAGAAACTGGGTAAGTGTGTACCGGCGGGGGCGCCCAACCCGTCTGGACGCCGATTTCACGGTCCGTTGCGTGACGGAAACGATTCATCTGCCTTGGAGGCAAAGGCTTGGGACAGTACTTGCGAAGGAATGTCCGAGCAAGTTCGTTCACAATGCGAGGCTTGTCACCAACACCAAACAGGTCTCAATGCACAAGGCAGTATCCGACAGCGGCTTCACCACAACGTTTTCAGGTCGAAAAGCAAGGGCCATAGGCTTAGTTAGGGAGAATCGCTATCCCACCTGTTCAGAAACCAAGTGAACGGCCTGCTGTGCGTCTAGTACATCGTGGGAGTGTTTGGGAGCGATTCCCTCAAACCGTTGCGGCATTCAGGATCGTGTCATGCATGATCGGGTGGGCCCGTGGTCCGAACAGAATCCATCGTCTCTTGCCAACCGAGGGGTCGCTACCCTCCGCAACCTTTTTCTCCAGTAGTAAAATAGCGATTCGGAAACCTCCCGCGCACGACAAAAAAAACGCTGCGATGCGCAGCCCACTCGTTTGCTGGTCTAAAATCACCCCCTGCCACTTGGTTTCCTTTCCCGGTTAGATCATTCCAGAAGCTTGCTGCACCCGACATGTGCAGGCAAGATGGGGTTCAGATGTTGCTCACCACATGACTGACAGGAACGATTCGAGGAAAGACGACGAGGTCGTGTAGAAATCCAGGCCGACCACCATCGTGCTGATCTTGCTGCGCACTTTCTCCCGACACTCGCACACGCCATGGAGTCGTTTGCCTATGCCGTCACGATACAAATGTTCTCGGCCCTTTCGCACCATCGACCGAAGGCCTGCGCCGTTTCCTTGGTGCCTGTCAGCAGTCGAGATCGCATGCTGTCCTCTTTCTCGTCCTTGCGCGGGCGGCCGGTTCGACAGCGGCATCCTACACTCGTGAGGGTCCCGGGTTCGCTCAGCGCCGCTTCGATCGGTCTCCCGTAAAGTATCTGGCACGTTCCTATGTCCAAGGGTAACGCCGATTCGCTGCCCTCCAAGCAGGTAATCCAGTGCGCACCGTTCAGATGATGACGCGGGGATGTGCAACGCCGGCGCAGGCGCCGGTGGTGTTGCTCGTGGCGCTGATGCTGCTGATGGCGGTGACGACGATCAGCATGATGCTCATCGCGATGATGACAATGCTGCTTCCCGATGATGATGGCGGCGAACAGCGTCGGCAGAGATGAGCCCAGAGAAATCAGCGTCCATAAAACGTCCAATAATATGTCGAGTTGTTTGTTTCCGTTGGTTTTCAGAGGTTTGATATGCCATTCGCGCCTCCTAATTGGTTGATTTTGTTGAACAGCCTGGGTTCGAATCCCACTCTCTCCGCCATAGTTTCAATAACTCAGAAGCGATTGCAATCAGTTGGCAATCACGTTTCGGCGAAGAGCCAGATCCACGACCTTGAATGCGCCTGTTGCATCTCGTCCGTCACCACATCCCCGTAAATGTTGAGCGTGGTGCGGATGTCTGAATGACGCATCAGCCGCGTCGAAACGGTTCGCTGCGTGCCGGAGGAAGATTACTCCGAGCACCGGCATGAAGTAATCGCTGGATGTTAGCTTCGAGTTGGCGCGAAGGTTATCCGCGGCCTCCCAGAGGTCGGCTTCCAGTTTTTCTATGTTATTGAAAGTGTCAACCAAGCTGGTCCTCTAACTTCTCGTCGTCCCACGGCAATTTTCTCTTGTTCCCCTTCAAAAGAATTCTTAACAAAAGGTTTACGAAGTCATTTGAACATCATCACGATACTGCATACCGGAAGATCCTTCGCTACTTTATTAAATGAGGCACCGCCAGGCTAATAAATTCCCGCGTCGTTATGACTTTGGTTTTCTTCCAGAATTTCGGAAAATGCCGCTGATTGCCGGTAATCAGGTAGTCCGCGCGCGCCGCATCGGCGCATTCGAGAAACATATTGTCATCGCGGTCGCCGGCGACTTCAAGGCGGCGCGACGGGCGGACAATATAACTGTGGTTCCTGACGAGCTGCAGCAATTGCTGGCGAACCCCTTTACGTATATCCAACTCTGGACGGGAGAGCACAGCCGCGTATTCCTCCAGGATGGGGGGCGACACGTAGAAACGCGCGGGCTTGGTGACGGCGAGCACAACGGCAGTGCGCTGAAGGCCCTCTGGCTTCAGGGCCGCTGAAACGAGCACGTTGGTATCAATGACCAGACGGAGCGGAAGCATCAGTGCTTTTTCTTTTGCGCTCTGGTCGCCTTGATTATCTGATCGATCTGGCGTGACGTGAGGGTGTTGGTCCCCTTCTTCACCGACTCTTCACCGATTATCCGTAAAACCTCGGGCTCCGGGGCCGCCAACTTCACGTAGTCGCGGATGCTCATGAGCACCGCTCTGGGCGTGCCGCGCTTCTCGATAATGAGCGACCGGCGTTCATCTTCCACGCGATTCAGGAGTTTTCCGAAATTCGCGCGCGCGCGCAGGGCAGAAACCACTATGGTGCCGTTCTTGCCCGTGGTTGTAGGGGTGGTGGACATAAACTCTCCATTTCAGATACCTGAACTGTACAGTTTCCCAGAAGGGCAGTCAATGACGTTGAGGAGTGGAAGGGCAGGGCCATTTCCATCAGCGACAGAATGCGCCAATGTTAGCAATAGAAATCGACTCGCATTGCAACACTCACAACGCCGGCAGAATAACCGGATCGGCAATGGCGCATCGGTTCGTCGTTAGCGCGGTGAACTTGACCTCAACGCCGCCGCCGGATTGGCCGTAGAGAGGGACCGACGCACCGCACTCGATCGGAGTGCCGGCGACGGGTTGAAGCTCGTATCGATAGCAAGCGGGCAGTAAGGTCGGAAGGGCAAACCTCGCCACGGCCCCAAATCCGGTTGGGGCGAAAGGCACCTCTGACGCCGGCGCGGCGTAAGTGTCTTGCGCGATGGTTGGGGGATTCGCGGTCCGGTTGATCCTTCGGCTCGTAGGGTAGGATTCCCAGCGATAGATAACCGTCTCCGGTAGCGTCGTCGCTTTGAAGGGGAGGTGGCCGTAAATGACGGGCGGTCGGGGCGGGGTTGGTGGAAGGGGACTGACGGGAGTGACGGGACTCATTGCTCGCCAAAACGATGACCAAGCTTGCGCTGGGGTTGCGGGCGTCACTGACCGCAATGGAGAAAGTCCGTTAAACCAACTCAGGAAATTCTCCGTTCGCTCCTGGCCTGAAATCCCCTGCATCAGCTTTGACCGCTCAAAGAGGCTGCCGTCGGATTCGGCGAATGTGTTCTCGTCGAGCAGAATCGCAATGGCGCAAGTTAATACGAGATAAAAGTCGCCACCGGATTGACCGAAGTTCATGTCCATCGCGACCTCGGGCAGCTCCCCGAACTGCTCCTGATCATTTTTACCTATCCGGAATATGCGCATATCTCCTCCTTCCAGTGCAGCGTTTTCTCACGGTTGGTGGCTGTGCTTATCATTTTCCTCACGCTTTAATGGTTCCAGCCATCCAAAGGCCTAGAAGTCAGCGCTCGATCGTTAGAAATAAAGGTTAGCATGATGCTCTCGCTGTTTGACCGCAAGGGTAGCGACGTACTCTGGGCGTGTCCAGTGCTGAGAGGGTCTGAGGGGTGGATGCTGTCTGGGGTGCGTGACTTCTGCAATCAGTTCGCAATCACTTAACGTGAACCTGCGTGCTCTTCGGTGTATTTGTGGGCCGTCCGTGCTCTGTAAGTTGTTCTAGGTGCGTTTTGTCGTGGATTCGAATCCCACTCTCTCCGCCAGTTTGCTGCTACAACTGCTTTGCTGTCAATGAGTTAAATTAAATCCATACCGGCATTTATACGGTAAAACCCATTCCATGCATCGGCTCAAGGTTGCTCTCATTCGGTCAACGCCAAGCGAGATCCCTTGGGGGAACTTCGGATCGCAAAGTTCGCCGCACATACGGGCATTTTCGGCTATGCTCCACGACGCCGCGAAGATTGAATGAGGCTTCCTTTTTGCATGGCTGCTCCTTGAGTCAGGCCAAAAGCGCTCCGCTTGGCCTGTTGTATAGGCACAATATCGGCACAAATCGGTGGGCCGTCGTGTGTTCCTCGTCTGTGACATCTGGCCGGAACACCGATTCACGGGCGATAAAGCGGCTTGTAGTCGCGATATCGAGTCTGATATCGCTTGCCCGCGGCGATAACAACTCCGAACGACGGGAAGACTCTCTAGATAGTCTTTCTGCGACCACTCTCCGCATTGCCGAGAATACGGGAACCATCTCGCCCTGCAACCTCGGAGCGAGATGCCTTGCTGCCACGACTTGTAAGGCTTGCGCGTCATCCCCTGGCGGGCAGGAGCAATGCAATTTCGGTCGGATTGGTCCGCCATATGGCTCTATAATTCCGCGTATGGCGTCCTTGCAGCATGGCTTCGAACGACCTGGAGATGTACAGGACACCCGCCTTGCCGTCGACACCATCCCTACGTTGGCATGGTCCGCTCGTCCAGACGGCTCAGCAGAGTTTTTCAATCAGCGTTGGCTGGCCTATACGGGTCTATCTTCAAAGCAAGCTTTGGGTTCGGGATGGGAGGTTGCGACATCCAGACGACCTGAACGACCTCGTGGATTACTGGCGACACGTTGTAGCTTCTGGCCAGCCAGGTGAGATCGAAGGGCGTCTGCGCCGATCCGACGGAGTATACCGCTGGTTTCTGTTTCGTGCGACTCCATCCTTAGACTAAAACGGCAGCGTTGTGAAATGGTACGGAACAAATACCGATATCGAGGAGCGAGAATTCACGATGACAAGCAATGCTGCGCAATGCTCCAGAATCGTAGGCCGGAGGAGCGGCTTCACGCTCGCGAAGGATTACGGACCGAGGACCCGGAAATCCTTGGCGGTTTTTGTAGTGGCTGCATGCGTCGCCATTCATGGCCAGTCATCGCCCAAGCAGATGGCCGATCCGGCGGTGGCGGCGCTAGGAAGTGGATTCGTCTCCGATACCGCACAAGTGAACGGAACAACACTCCACTACGTGTGCGGCGGGGCAGGGCCTGCCATCATTTTGCTGCACGGTTTTCCCGAAGACTGGTACGTATATCACCGCATCATGCCGAAGTTGGCGAAGCAATTCACAGTCGTGGCAGTTGACCTGCGCGGCATAGGCGGCTCTGCTGCGACGGCCGGTGGTTACGATGCTGCGAATATGGCAGAAGACGTTCACCAGCTGGTGGAACATCTGCATTTGGAGCACGTTTACGTGGTCGGGCACGATATCGGTGGCATGGTTGCGTATGCCTTCGCCCGTCGTTATCCGGAGACGAGCCGCGGAGTGATGATGCTCGACGCACCGCTGCCAGGCCTTGGACCCTGGGACGCGGTTAAAGCCAATCCCATCACATGGCATATCAATTTTCAGCAGACGCCGGGCCTGCCGGAGCAACTCCTTGCCGGTCGCGAAGCCATTTATTTGCGCCATTTTCTCGATTCCGACACTTTCGGCGATGCGGATATCGCGCGCTACGCCCGGGCATATGCCGCTCCTGAACATCTGCGTGCGGCGTTGGAGATCTATCGGGCCTTTCCGGCGAATGAGAAATTCAATGCGGCGCAACAAAGCGCCATCAGCGTGCCTTTGGTACTAGCTCCGGGCAAAAGCTCGCCTTTCGAGAGGCTCATACCAAGCTTCGCCGATGCGTTGCGGGCGCATGGGTGCGCAAACGTTGAGATCGAAGTCATCGAGAACAGCGTACATTACGTCGCGGATGAGCAACCCGATGCTGTGGCTCAACTCATCGAACGCCATGCCTCGTTATGACGACGATTACACGCAGGGAGGGAAAGGAAGCGTGAGCCGATCAACCGTGCTCGGGGATCATCGATTTGGAGCTAGATGTTGGTTCGGCATCACAAAATTTGCATCACAAGGATTCCAGGAGAGAAACGGATGAAACGAGAGACAGTTAAGATGATGGCATCGTGGGTCTTGGCGCTGGCTCTTTCCATGAGTACAGCCCGGAACGCCCAGGCACAGGACGCTAGGAATCCGTATCCGAGCATGGCTCCGATTGAAAAGTATCTGATGGCTCGAGACGCCGAGATCGCCTTGGCGCGAAGCGCGGCGCCGTCATCCACTTCCCGCGATGCCACGGTTGTAATCCTAGGGAAAAATGGCTACGAAACGGCCGTCGAAGGCAAGAACGGCTTTATCTGCATTGTAGAGCGCGGTTGGATGAATTCATTCAACAGCCCAGAGTTTTGGAGCGCTAAGACTCGCGGCGCGGAGTGCTTCAATCCCCCGGCCGCGCGTACGGTCGTGCCGTATACCTACTTCAGGACAAAATTAGTCTTGGCGGGAAAATCGAAAGCTGAGATCAAGCAAAGTATTAATACCGCGATGGAAAAAAAAGAATTGCCTGCTCTCGAAGCCGGGGCGAT
>Ga0210406_10004831_pt1 | contig 14261 bp, 11 predicted proteins | sample IncBWC30MmetaG_FD_155454 | JGI IMG/M metagenome (GOLD analysis project Ga0210406, IMG submission 155454) | Forest soil microbial communities from Barre Woods Harvard Forest LTER site, Petersham, Massachusetts, United States - Inc-BW-C-30-M | ecosystem: Environmental > Terrestrial > Soil >... | reverse complement strand
TAGCCTTTCGCCCAGAAAGCGCGCATAGCGCGGTCCAGCGCTTCGTCTCGATCGAACTCTCTGGGCCTGACCATGGCTTGAGAATATTTGTTATGGATCGATCTGTCAATATTAGTTCTTTTCGTTCACAAAGTGCGTATCGCTCGGGCCCGTTCCGGTTATGAAAACTGCGGCCGGCTGGTCACCCGTGAAGGCGAAGTGGGGCGCATCAGCCGGTTCTGTATAGAACGCGCCCTGCGTGAGCACGCTCGTATGAGAGTCGTCGGCCTTGCTGCCATATCCAAAGTGCCATTCTCCCGAGATCACGGTTGCAAGCCGATTGTCGCGATGGGAGTGCGCCGCGATGTGGGTATGCGCCGGTATCTTCAGCTCGATGGCATAAGGGCCAGCCTTGGCAGGATCGCCGGACAGCACAATTGTCTGAATTCCACCGACGCCTGATGTCCCGACACCCGCCCCGCTTCGTGACAAGGCGTCAATCTCGGCAACACTGAAAGTGCGTGGGTTTATCGAGCTGTCGGTAGATAGGAAATCCACAGCGACCGCAACTGTCGCTTTGGGCTGCTCTTCCATCAGCCAGTGACCTGAGTCCTTGATGACGACCTCGCGAACATTGTCGGCCGCAAATCTCATGATGTAGGCCATGGTTGAACCCAGCGAATGATCGCCACCGACCGCCAACACCGGCATTTGCAGGCGGCCACGTCCAACGGCTGCTTTGTTGTCCACCACATCCTGATCGAATGCTGCAAATTGGGCAAAGCCCCCGTGCATTCGACCCTGCTTTGCGTAGAGCTCCGCATAATGAGCGCGCGAGGCCTCGTCGAACTTTGAAGGCTCTGCGGCAAAGTCGTTCCAGAAGCGATCGAGATAAATCCGCTCACGGCCCGCAACCAGCCTCTCCATGTCGCTTCCACCAAACCTGAAATGCCAGAGCAGCGGGCTCTTTAAAATATCGTCCCATGGACCCACGCCAGGGACTGGCGCGTCCATCATCACAAGCTTCGTAGTGCGCTCTGGATACCGCTCGGCAAACGCAAAAGCGACCATATTTCCAATGTCGTGTCCCACAATATCGGCGCGTGCAAAATGAAGCGTGTCCAGAATGTCTGCGATGTCTTTGGCCTGATTCATCTTCTCGAAACCATGGTCTGCGACAGCCGACAGTCCCATGCTGCGAAGATCCGGCACAATCACGGTATGATCGCTTGCGAGCGCGGCGGCAAGAGGCGCCCACATATCGCCGGTGTCTGCAAAGCCATGCAGCAGCACCACGGCAGGTCCCGTTCCGCCAACCCGGACATGAAGCGTTGTTCCGTTGGCGCGGATCTCTTTGACGCTAAAGCTGTTCGGGTAAGGCTGGATGCCTGCAACTGCGGAAAGTGCAGCCAGAATGGATAGGAAGGCAAAGGAACTGAGCGCTTTCAAAGGCATGAATCCCCCCGCGAATGTATTTTGTCTTGCGAGAACGCCGCTCGGCAATGCGGCCTCGAAGCGAGTCTCGCAGAATTCATTCTATACCGATTGGTATGAAAGTACTGACACCTTCGACGGATGTCAACTAAATTGTGTAAAGATTCGTCCCGAACCGTTTAAGAGGAGCCTACGTGACCGGTCGTCCTAGAGAGTTCGACATAGATAGAGCCCTTGAGCGCGCAATGAAGCTGTTTTGGCGCCAAGGCTATGAGGGCACGTCTGTGACCGATCTCACACGAGAACTTGGGTTGACTCGCCCGAGCCTTTATGCCGCCTTCGAAAGCAAGGAGGCGCTCTTCCTGAGAGCGCTCGATCTATACGAGGCGCGCGCAGGATATCGGCAAGCCGCACTCACGGCGCCGACGGCAGGCGCCTATGCGCGCGCGTTACTGGAGGGCGCTGCCGATCTGCACGGCGACAACAGAAATCCGCCGGGATGCCTCGGAGTCCAGAGCGCCCTTGCTTGCGCGCCGCAGTCGGATGCGATCCGTAAGGAGCTCATTCGGCGCCGAAAAATCGGCGAGAGCGTCATTCGGGATCGGCTGAAACGCGCCAAAACAGAAGAAGATCTTCCTCCGGACGCTGATCCAGCCAATCTCGCCCGTTATCTCTCGATCGTGATATATGGCATTACGATACAGGCAGCAGGTGGTGCTACGCGAAAGGAACTGCGAAGCGCTGCGGAACTCGCACTGCGAGGCTGGCCACAAGCGCCCAATGCAAGCAGTGCCTGACAGCTCTGCGTCGCGAGCGGTCAGATACCGGATCCCCGAGCGAGCCATGCCTTTGTGGACTGACATGATTGCAGAGCCCGCTTGTAGGCTTCACGTCCACCGGTGCGGACCATATAGGCCTGTTCTGCCTCGCCGAGGTCGACTCCCCCATTCCTTCGAGCCAACATTAAGGCGTAGGTCACCGAAATGTCCGCTGCCGTGAACCTCTGACCCGCAAGATAGGGCGAGCGCTCGAGCTGTCGCGTCACCAACCTCAACCGGCTCTGAAACGTTTCCATCGCGTCGCGGGCGCTCCAGTTCTGCCGATCCGCCTCGGGCGCAAAATTGCGGGCGCTGCTGACGTAGTTAATGGGAACAGCGAGACCGGCTTCCCCGAGATGAAGGAACTGTTGGTAGCCAGGGAAGGCGGCGTCGTGCGACGCCGGCGCGAGCGGCGTTGGCCCATAGCGAGCGAGCAGATACTCCATGATTGCAATCGACTCGACCATTGTGACGTCGCCGTCCTGTATTGCGGGTATGAACCCCCCGGGATTGATCGCCAAAAACTCCGGGTCCTTCTCTACCCCGGCCAGAAGGTCCACCGGCCTCAGCCGGTAGGTGAGCCCCATCTCCTCCAGCAGCCAGACGACTCGAAATCCCCTTCCCTCGCCGAAGACGACAATCATTTATGGCAATCCTTGGTTTGTGCGGCAGTAGAGAGAGCGACGAACGGCCGGACCAGAATTCGACAAATCCTAATTTTTTAAATTACAGCCGCGGTATTTCCGACGCGACTACTCCGGCAGGTTCAACTTGTGCAGCAAGGCGTGGTAGCGCGAATCGCCCAACAGCGAAGCGAACCTGGGCTCGGATTTGAGGTTGAAAAAGTTGCTATCGTGACGTTCGTAGGCCCGTTCAAGCCATGCAAATGCTTGTTCCTTGTCGCCCCGCCACGCATAGGTTTGGGCAATCAAGAACGCCGATTCCCGTGAGTGCTTCTCGATCAGCTCATCGAGGGCGCGCTGCGACTCCTCGCTGTGACCCAGCGTGTGCTCGGCGATCGCGACGCCGCTGAGCCGGAAAGATTCCGAGGAGACTTGGCCAAACGTGACAAGCGCATCCGCAGCCTTGCCCTCCAGCAGCAACAGTGTCCCCAGTCCGCTCTGTGCGGCGGGGTATTCCGGCTGTATTTCGAGGGCCCGGCGAATGGCGTCGTGAGCGGCAGCGAACTGCCGCGCTGCGACGTAGTACCGGCCGAGGCGATACCACGCAAGCGTCGACAACGGGTCGAGTCCAGTTGCGGTCTTGGTCGCGGCGATGGCCTCATCCAGCCTGCCGAGGGCCACAAGCAGGCCGCCATAGCGCACCTGAACCGTGCTGTCGGAGGGATCGAGCGCGAGCGCTTTCATGAAGTCCGCCTCAGCGCCGCTCCAATCCCAGCCGCGGTAATATCGAACGAAGCCGCGCGCCGCGTAGCTGTCGGCGAGATCCGGGGCCCGCATCACGGCGCTCTCGGCGTCCGCCACGGCCTGCTGAACGCTCACCGCAGGGCTGGTTGAATCGGCCAGCAGGGCCTCGGACATGGCGAGGCCGGCGTAGGCGGCTGCGTAGCCGGGGTCGAGCGCGATCGCCTTTCGATAGGCGATCAGTGCGCGCCGGAAGCCCTCGTCGCTCCGCTGATTGTAGAACTGCCGTCCCAGCAAGTACTCGTTGTAGGCCTCCGTATTAGGGGTGTGGTGCGCGCGCGAAGCCTGCTGCGCCGGCAACAGCTGGGCTTTGAGCGCCTCGACGACCGCGGTTGCGATCTCGTCCTGGACCTTGAAGATATCCTTGACGTCGCGGTCGTAGCTCTGCGACCACATGTGGTAGCCGCTATCCATACGAATAAGCTGTGCGGTCACACGCAGGGTCTTACCGGATTTGCGCACACTGCCTTCCAACACGTGCGCCACCCCGAGCGCCTTCGCGATTTCGGCAATCGTCGCCTGCTTACCCTTGAAGTAGAAGGACGATGTGCGGGCGGGAACCTTTAGATCGGGGATTTTAGTCAACATGTCAATGAGTTCTTCCGACATTCCATCAGAGAAATATTCCTGGTCTTTCTTCTCGCTCATGTCTACGAACGGCAGAACAGCCACGGATTTTTCAGGAATGACGGGTTCGGCTGTCTCTTTCGCAAGCTCCCCGACGGTCGCAGCCGGCGCGGGCGCCGGCGCTTGATGTCCAGGTAGCCATAATCTGTAAGCGACGAGTCCTGCAATTGACACCGCCGCCAGAGACGCGGCCACAACGGCTGCCCGATAGCGCGATCGAATGTTGCCTGAAGGATGCGATGCGCGCGAAGCGCTCCCTGCAACTGTTGTCACGACCGAGACGTTGGGGGTCGCGGGCTTCGCGATGGCGACGCGAACCGCAGCCACCAGTTTCGGCATCGCGCGGTCTGTATCACCTCCGCTGGCATCCAACCACTGTGACGTATTCAGAAAATATTCAAGATCTGCGGGTAGCGGCGTCTGGTCGAGCCGCAGCGATATCACCGGGTGCCGCTTTGATGCCGCCCGCTCCACCTCTCTGACGACGTGCGGTGAGGTGGCGGCGTTCTCCGATAGGATCAACACGCTCGCCTTCGTGCTATCGATTGCGTGAACGATCGAGCCAGCGTAGAACTCGCCAGGTGTCACATCCCGTGGAGCGATCCAACACCTAATTCCTTGGCTCTCGAGTACCGCGACGACGGTGTCGGCAACGGCGGCATCCTGTGAGGCGTAGCTTAGGAATACGTCGCGGGTGCCGGAAGCGCCGCCCGTCGCCTGCTCTTCGCCGCCGCCTTCAGCCACGTCCACCCCTCCGACATTTACTTCATGTTGGCAGATTAGCGCCGTGTTTATCAAAGTTTGCTGATAGGTCGCCATCCCGACCGATCTACGGCTTTAGAGTGGGCAGATATGAGATTTTCGAATGGTGTCTCAGCTGCGAGCTGAAGCAGGCGGATGACTTCGGCCGTGGCCCTCTGATTAGTAGGGGGTCCGTCCTTGATCTTCGGAACACTCGCGAGCATCCTCGGATGCCGCTCTGGTTCGCACCCGAGCGCGTTGCAACAAAATCCAAAACGCCACACTCAAGGGGGATGACATGAACAAAGCTCTCTCACTCATTGTGCTCGCAGCGGTGTTCTTCGCGAGCCCTACCTTCGCCGCAGACCCGGTCGTGGGTACCTGGAAGCTTAATGTCGCGAAATCGAAGTTCAGCAAGGGCGCAGAGCTGACGGCCGGGACCCGTGTCTATACCGAAGCCAACGGGCTGTACACGCTCGACCAGAAGCTGACAGGCGCAGATGGCAAGGAGATGTCGAACCGGGTGCAGTACCGCGACGGCAAGGAGGAAAAGCAGGCCACGGCCGGCCCTGCGGATACGACGCTCGCGAAGAAGATCGATGCAAACACTTGGGACTTTGATCTCAAGAAGGATGGCAAGGTCGTTGGCCACGCCCATCGTGTCGTATCCGCCGACGGCAAAACGCTGACGGTACACAACACGGGTATGCAGCTGAGTGGCGCCAAGGGCGACGAGACGCTTGTGTTCGACAATCAGTAGGGTTCCAAATGGCCGCGCGCACAGGGACGTGCGCAACCCAACTTTGATCCACAAAGTGCGACTCCTTCGATCACGGCATCGGCGTTGCGGCGATCAACGAAGCCAAAGTCGCCGAGGCAATCAACGAATCCTTGCATCGGACGCGTCGTTTGGTCGAGGGCATCCAAGCGGGCAATCATTGCCAATTAGCAAAATAGGGAAATGATATGAAGAACAAGATTGCATTGTGCTTGCTCGGAGTGATTTCGTTAGGGGTAGCCATCGCTCAGGCGCAACCAGCGGATGGAACTGCGGAGAAGGCTGTGGCAGCAGCTGAAGAGCAGTGGACGCAATCGGAAAGAACCAACAATCCTGATCTGGCGGCGCCATTGTTGGCTGAGAAGCTCATCTACATCGACACGGATGGGTCGATCAGCAATCGTGCGAAATTTCTGGCCGACGCGAAAGCAACAAAATTTACCAGCGTCGACATTCAGGATCTTCATGTCACGGTAAATGGAAACACTGCGATCGCCACCATGGTGTTTAAGGGCAAAGGAACAGATTCGAAGGGGAAACCGATGGACCTCAAGGCACGGTGGGCGGACACGTGGGTGAAGATGCCGGACGGTAAATGGCAGTGCGTTCTGTCTCAGGGCTCGGACTTGAAGAAATGAATTAACCAGCACGGTAATTTCTTCCAGTTCGTGCTCCCCACACCGGAAGGTCATATATCCGTCTGCATCGAACCTGACGCGGACGCCGTCGAAATCGGAAACCGGATCAGCGCGCTGGTGCAACGCTAATGCTCGCTATAATAAAGATGACTGCAGTCTGCTGAGACGATGTCCTGCGATCAGACGTTGTGGAACGGGGGGCGGGATCAGGAGCGGCCGTAGATCTTGGTGCGGCGCTCCCATCACCCCAGCATTGACACCAGCAATTCGCAAGGCGTAAAAACGGGGCATAGACAACTTTGGGGGTGCGCCATGCAATTCATTGTGCGAAATGCTCTTTTCGTAGCCGGGGTCGCACTGCTCGCGCAGGTGACGGCGTTCGCGGCGGATACACCTCCCGTTCGGTCGGCGAAGGAGGTCAAGTGGGGCGCGCCGCCGCCGGTCCTTCCACCCGGCGCAAAGTTTGCCGTGATTTCGGGTGATCCCGGCGCGACGGGTCTCGTCACGGTGCGACTCGAAATGCCCGCGGGCTACGCCATTGCGCCACATTTCCACCCCACCGACGAGCACGTAACGGTATTGAAGGGTACGTTCTCGCTAGGCGTGGGCGATGTTGTCGACAAGGCGCAAGCGGTAACACTGTCGGCCGGCGGGTATGGCGTTGCGATGGCGAACATGCATCACTACGCGTACACGACGACTGGCGCAACGATTCAGGTGCACATGCAAGGCCCGTTCGCGATCACGTACGTGAATCCTGCCGATGATCCGAGTAAGAAGCACCCATAATTACCGCGGTTGACGAGCGATCGGAAAGACTTCAGTTGGCTCCAACCACCAGCTTGAACACAGTGCCGTCGTTCGCAGCGCCACCGGACGCAGTCGTGCCGTAGAAATTGCCGTCACTAGCCTGAATCAGGGCACCACCGGGTAGCGCCAACGGTGCAGGTCGGCGCGGGCCCCCTGTGCATCTGCGCCGCCGCAGCCCGCAAGAAGCAGCAACAACATTGCTGCGAAAACTGCCCAGATCAATTCGTGACGTGACGCCATATTTCCTGGCTGGGTCACATGGACAAAAGGACAACGAGCTGTCATGCCTGACATATGATTCCCATGATCGTGCTTGCGATCCGCGACTGGCCGTCTACTACAGACTCGCCAATCGCCTTGTTTATTCCATGCAAGGGGATTCAGCTCGAGGGACTCGTCGATCGCGCGGGGATCTCACATACTGAGCTTCTCGAACGCAGCAACCTCTCCGGTCTTGAGCTCGCGCCATCGAGCCAAGGCCGAGGCTGCCTCGCTCTTCAATTCGGCGAACATGGCCTCGTACTGCGCAGTCGGCGCCGCATCGCCGGAACCCACGAGCGACCCCAGCGCCGCCAACGTGTTGTTTAGACGTACCGGATAGTTCAGCGCGTCCTCCGAGGCGTGCGAGCGCGGCTGGATCAAGATCTCCTCAACCTCGGTCAGCTTGCGGTCGAGGGCATCGCCAGCGGCCGCGACCTTGGCTGCTTGCGCTCCAGTGGCTGCCTTCTTTGCCGCCATGATCTTGACACGGGTGGCGCGGATGTCGAGTACGGTGTCATGCACCTCGGTCAGCAGGGCGTTGATCGCACTGTGCAGAGCGAACTGCTTGGCGAGATCGTCAAGAGTCGCCGTGCCGCGCGGATCCGGTACGATCTCGAGCGGCTGAGTCTGGCTCGCACCGTCGACGGTCAGCCTGACCTGGTAGTGGCCCGGCAGCACCTTCGGACCCGCCACGCTGCCCGCCCACAAGGGCGCGTTCTTGATGGCGCGCGCCTTGTCTGTGCGCAAGTCCCAAGCGAAAGTGTTGAAGCCAGCAAAATGCGGCGGCTTGACTGGTTTGGAGGCACGCCCCCCCTCTTCCTCCTCCTCTTCCGGCTCGGACTTGGCATCGTCCTCACCCGGACTCTTGGCATCTTCGGATTCTGGGAAGTGACGGATCAGCTTGCCACTTGCATCGAGAATATCGAGGCTGATGCGCTGATCGAGCGGATCAGGCTTTTCCTTCTCTTTATCCTTGTCCTTCTTGTCGGAATCTTTGTCGGCATCCTTGGGCGGTCGCGGTTTGCCGATCTGCGACGACAAGGTGTAGTTGATCACCGCGCCGGCCGGCGGGTTCGAACCGCCGAAATAGCGCAGTTGTCCGCCGCGAAAGACCGTGTGGTTGGCGACGGCCGGCTTGAACAGATGTGCCGTCTCGGTCGGAATCGTGGGCGCCCACTGCCGCACGGGTGATAAATCGTCGATCATCCAGAAGGCGCGGCCGTGTGTGGCGACGGCCAGGGCATCGCCATGCACCACGAGGTCATGCACGGGCACCACAGGCAAGTTCATTTGCAAGCTCTGCCAGTGAGCGCCGTCGTCATAAGACATCATGATGCCGCTCTCCGTGCCGGCATAAAGCAGACCCGACCGGGCCGGATCACGCCTGATGACGTGCAGATACGCATCCGGCGTCAGCCCCTCGGTAATGGGAGTCCAGCTCTTGCCATAGTCCTCGGTGCGGAATGCATAAGGCTTGAAATCATCGAGCCGATGACGGTCGGCGGCAACATAGGCGACAGCGGGATTGTCGGGGTCGGGCTCGATCATTTGGACGGTGGCGAAATCGGGCATGCCCTTGGGCGTCACATTGGTCCAGTGGGCTCCGCCATCCCGCGTCAGATGCACCAACCCGTCGTCGCTGCCTACCCAGATCAAATCCTTGGCTTTGGGCGATTCGGCAAGCGCGAAGATGGTGTCATAAGTCTCGACGCTGGTATTGTCCTTGGTCAGCGGTCCGCCCGAAGAACGCTGCTTGGATTTGTCGTTGCGGGTCAGATCGGGCGAGATCACCGTCCAGCTGCGGCCCTGGTCGAGCGAGCGGAATAGCACCTGTGCCGCAAAGTAGAGGGCGTGGGGCTCGAATTTCGAGATCATGATCGGCGCCGTCCATTGGAATCGATATTTCAGATTCTCCGCAGCCCAGCCCATGGTATTGCGCGGCCAGGGCGTGATCTCGATGTTTTGGCCGGTGCGCCGGTCGTGGCGAGTCAGCTCGGCGTCGTAGCCGCCGCCATAAACGATATTGGCGTCTGTGGGGTCGGGAATGATGAAGCCGCTCTCGCCGCCGCCGACCGGATTCCAATCCTCGATGCCGACTCCACCTGAGCGCCCGGCTGTCGCGATCGAAATACTGGAATTGTCCTGCTGGTCGCCGTAGAGGCGGAACGGAAATTCGTTGTCGGCGGCGATGTGATAAAACTGAGCGGTCGGCTGGTTCATCTCCGAGGTCCAAGTCTCGCCGCCATCGACAGAGACATTCGCGCCGCCGTCATTGCCTTCGATCATGCGCTTGGGATTGGTCGGGTCGATCCACAATTCGTGATTATCACCATGCTGGGTCTTCAGCGTCTTGAAACTCTTGCCGCCATCGATCGAACGGTAGAACGAGGTGTTGAGTACATAGACGGTATTCGCATCCTTGGGATCGGCGAAGACCGTATTGAAATACCAGGCCCGCTGTTTGATGCTGTTCTTGTCGCTGACGAGCGTCCAGGTCTCGCCGCCGTCATTGGTGCGAAAGAGGCCGCCTTTCTTGGCTTCGATCATCGCATAGACCACTTTGGAGTCCGAAGTCGGAGCGACATTGATCCGGCCCAAGATGCCGTCCGGCAATCCGCCGCCGCTCAATCGCCGCCAATGCTCGCCGCCGTCGAAAGACTTGTAGAGGCCACTGCCCGGTCCGCCGCTCTCCATGATCCAAGGCTTGCGATATGCCTGCCACATGCCGGCATAGAGGATCTTGGGATTATTTGGATCGAAGGCGACGTCCGAAGCGCCGGTCTTGGCGTCGACATAAAGCACCTTCTTCCAATTGGCGCCCCCGTCGGTTGAGCGGAACACGCCGCGCTCCTGATTGTCGCCGAATGTATGCCCGAGCGCAGCCACGAGAACGATGTTTGAGTCGGAGGGATCGACGATGATGCGGCCAATCACCTGGCTGTCGCGCAGCCCGGAAAAACGCCAGGTTTTCCCGGCATCAGTCGATTTATATAGGCCATTGCCGGTGGCGACGTTGCCGCGAATGTTGATCTCGCCCGTGCCTGCATAGACGATTTTGGGATCAGATGGCGCGACTGCGACGGCACCGACGGCAGGCGCGGCCTCGGGGAAATCGTCCCATAACGGCTTCCAGCTGGTGCCCCCATCGATGGTCTTCCACAATCCGCCGGTGGCGGCGCCGAAGTAATAAGTGTTGGGCTCGCTGATAACACCCGTGACGCCCGTGGCACGACCACCGCGGAAGGGACCGACTAGTCGATATTTGAGTCCTTCGAGCGGCGATTTCTTGCCTAAGTCGGCGGACTTGACGGGAGTTGACGATGGATCCGCGGCAAGTGAAACAGTAGCTGTGAGTAGAGCAAGGATAATGACCCAGAGGCGTGATGCAGACAATTCGATCTCCCGTTTATCGCCGGTCAGGCTAGCGGCTGCTTTCCAGACTGTCCAGCAGGGCATCCCCTTACCGCAGCCTGATCGCGCGGCGGCTGTTGGGCGGCTTCGGCTTCGGGTCGAAAGCCCCCACTCACCAAACCAATGAGAGTAGCCTCTTCGTGTCTACGCCGAAGGATGGTTCCGACTCTGGATTCGGATTCTAACTACAACTAATTTTCGAGGCGACAACACATGGCCGAGATCAACTATTCGGTGTTGGCCGCTGCGGCGGCTCTTGTTTTGACAGCCGGCGCCGCGGCTGCGCTGACGAACGATGCAAACACCAAGGCTGCGCTTGTAACACTCGAAAAGAGCGCATATGACGCTTGGAAATCCAAGGACGCGAAGTACTGGAACTTGTTTCTGTCGGACAGATTTGTCGGCTGGGGGGCGTCTAGGCTAGACAAGGCATCAGCGACAAAGGAATACACGGGCGCAGATTGCGACATCAGGAGCTACGCGCTGTCCGATGAAGAGATCAGCCTGTTGGGCGAGAATGCTGCGCTGATCACGCACAAGACGGCGGTTGACGGCACATGCGGCGGACAAAAGATCCCGGCGATGAATTGGACAGCGAGCGTATATGTGCGCGGCGGCGACAAATGGAAGGCTATCTTCCACGCGCAATCTGACGTCGTTGATCCAAGAGCGATCGTCCCGATACCCGATCGCAAACAGGGCCTGGCCAAACCCACGGCTCGAGATTCTCAAACCGACGCCATACTTGCGGTTGAAACAGACGTGTGGGAAGCCTGGAGAGAACACAATGGGGCAAAAATCGCGGATCTGACGGCCAAGAATATTTCATTTATCAATATTTTTGGTACGCACCTCGCCTCCAAGGCCGATGCCTTAAAGAACTGGTCCGGTGCCGGGTGTGACGTAAAGAGCGTCAGCCTGACCGACGCCGCAGCTACGATGCTGTCGCCGACAGTCGGCATCCTGACATTTAACGCAACGGCCGACGGCACCTGCTTCGGTCAGAAGGTCGGACCTGTTTGGGGCTCGTCGATCTACGTTAAACACGGCGATGCATGGAAGTGGACTTTTGGCATCAATGTACCCGCACGCAGCTAAGTCGCGTCCTAGGACAACGCAGGGACACGTCAGACAACGAGAAAAGGAGCGGGCGATGGGAATCGAACCCGGTCGATGGGTCGGACTTGCGTTCGAGCGGGCGTAGTATTAAGAGACCTTCTCGACGTGCGTGGTTTTTGGCAGCTGCCTAAATAGGGCTGGCATTTTTAACGCACAGAGTGAGATGAACAGCCTCACAAAATAGGGAGATAAACATGAGCGACGCGATCAACAGGCGAAAGTTCTTGAAGACTACTGTCGCATTCGCAGGTGTGGCCGCGGCTGGAAGTTTCAGCTGCAGCAAGCTTGCGAGCGCAGCGGCAATCCAACCACCCGTGGTAGACAAGCTGACGGTGAACGTCCTCGTCGACAGCAGCCAGGACTGGTACTTCAGGCCGAGCCAGGTTCACGGCGTGTCGGTCCAGCCCGGACCACGCCCGACGGATTTTCGCCGGACGCTGCACAATCAATGGGGCCTATCTCTGCTCCTCGAATCGCAGCGCGGCGGCGAGCACCGCGATTTCATGCTCGATTACGGCTACAGCCCGGATGCGCTCCTCAACAACATCGATATTCTCAAGGTCGACCTGAGCAAGGTAACCGCCTTGATCCTCAGTCATGGTCATTTCGATCACTATGGCGGCCTGATCGGCTTTCTCGACAGGTATCGCAACGTGCTGCCCGCGGGAGTCAAGCTCTATGCCGGTGGCGAGGACAATTTCTGTCATCGCCTGTCACCGTCGGGTAACGGCCAATTCACCGACTTCGGCACTCTCGACCGTCGCGAACTGGTGAAGCGGCAGGTCACGACCGTTCTCGCCGAGACGCCGACGGTGATCGAAGGTCACGCCTTCACGACGGGCAGGATCGCGCGTACCAGCATCGAAAAAGTGCTGCCCAACACGTTTGTCGAACGAAAGATGGAAGACGGCCTCGGCTGCAATGCGAGCCACTACACATCGGCCGAACTGTTGGGCAAGATTGTGCCGGATGAGCACGTCCATGAGCACGCGACTTGCTTCAATCTGAAGGACAAGGGTCTCGTCGTGATCAGCTCATGCGGCCACGTGGGCATCGTCAATTCGGTGCGCCAAGCTCAGGAAGTTTCGGGCGTGCGCAAAATCCACGCTGTTGTCGGCGGCTTCCACTTGGGGCCGGCGTCTAAGGACTATCTCGACACAGTCGTGGCCGAGATCAAAAAGCTCGAGCCTGACGTCGTCATTCCCATGCATTGCAGCGGGAGTAGCTTTAACCAGGCGATGCGCGAGCAGATGCCGGACAACCTGATCGTCACGACCACCGGCAGCCAGATTGTCTTCGGCGCGTGAGGAAAGCGGGACAGGACGCAACAGCGTCGTGAGATCCGTCGCTCGCCGGCTTGGCGCGGCGGCTTTCGTCGTGGAATTGTTGATTGGCGCACTGGGGACGTTGGCATCGGCCGAGGACACAGCCAGTCCCTCGGCCGAGGAACTCATGGATGCGCTGATGTGGAACCATGGTCCGATCGGTGCGCCCTTCGATCTGATTGATCAGAATGGCCGGCGCAGGACCGATGCACAGTTTCGCGGCAAGCTGTTAGTACTCTACTTCGGCTACACGTATTGTCCGGATGTCTGTCCGACCGATCTGATGGCCATTTCTTCAGCCATAAATATGCTTGGCTCGGCCGGCAACAATGTTCAGCCGATCTTCATCACTGTCGATCCGCAGCGCGATACGGTTGAGCATCTGCGCAGATACGTGTCGGCCTTTCACCCGCGCCTCGTCGGATTGACCGGATCGGAACATGACATCCGTACGCTCGCCCTCGCTTACAAGGTCTATTACGCAAAGATCGGAGCCGAGCACGGCGAGCCCTACGCAATTGAGCACACGGGATTTATTTATCTGGTCGATCGCAATGGAAAATATTTAGGATTTTTCCCACCTGGAACCCGAGCCGACCGCATGGTTGAGATCATCCGGCAACACCTGCCTCAATAGCACGGTAGACGACCAACGAGTAAGTGATTGCCAGCCCTGGCCGCGCGCTCATGGCGAGGTAATCACTCAACGCCGCCCGTCAATTGGCGCACGCCGCGAGGTAGACTTTATAAGGTGTTTCCTTTTACGTGGTGCATAGGACGCCCACGCGTTTCTCAGGTGCGCCAGGCCTTCAACAATGTCGGGAATCTCAATGTTCCCATAACCAAATATCACGCCGCGATAGTCTGCCTGGATCGCGAACTTACTGAGGGCTGTT
>Ga0210406_10004830_pt1 | contig 14262 bp, 13 predicted proteins | sample IncBWC30MmetaG_FD_155454 | JGI IMG/M metagenome (GOLD analysis project Ga0210406, IMG submission 155454) | Forest soil microbial communities from Barre Woods Harvard Forest LTER site, Petersham, Massachusetts, United States - Inc-BW-C-30-M | ecosystem: Environmental > Terrestrial > Soil >... | reverse complement strand
AATGTCCTGGCGGGTCGCGCCGATCGCCTTGCGCACGCCGATCTCGCGCGTGCGCTCCGTCACTGAAACCAGCATGATGTTCATCACCCCGATGCCGCCCAGCCCCAGCGTCACCACGGCTACGCACGCAAAGAATGTCGTGATTCCCTGAAAAATGCCCGCGATCATTTTCGCGCCTTCCATCGTGTCCCAGATGAACAATGCGTCTTTGTCCTTGCCGTCGAAGTGGTGTACCCGACCCAGCGTCCGCCGCACTTGCATCACCGCATCTTCGTGCGCCTCGGCATCGGCAACTTCGAACACGATGTTATCGAGGAAACCACGCACCACGCCCTTTTTCTGCGGCGGCGGAAAATCGCGCGAGACCGCGGAATACGGTGCGAAGAGGTAATCGTTATCGGGACCGTCGTAGTTAGAATTTTGTTTCTTCTCCGTGAGCACGCCAATGACGGTGTAGGGCACGCTCTTGATCAACACATTGGATCCGACCGCAGGTTGGCCGGGGAACAACTGCCGTCGGGCCGCCGCGCCCAGGATCACCACGCGATTGCCGTCGCGTTCGTCCTCGTCGGTCATCAACCGGCCTTCGCCAAGAATCAGCGAACGAAATTCCTGGTACGACGTCCAGATGCCGACCACGCCCCGGCTCGCGGAATTGAACTGGCTGACTTCCGGCACGGTACGCCGCAATTCCGGGCTGACGTTTTTGACCATGTAGCATTCTTTCTGGATCAGACGTGCGTCGTCGATGGTGAGAGAAATCTCGCGTCCCGCCGCCAGTCCGCCGACCTGGGAACTGGTTCGCCCGCCCCACACGATGACCAGATCCTTGCCCAGCGTCTGCATGCGGCGCTTCTGATCCGCGCTGAAGCCGCGGCCCAGCCCCACCAGCAGGATGACCGACGAAATTCCCCACACGATCCCGAACATGGTGAGGAAGATCCGCATCTTGTGCGCCCGAAAGGTCGCAAACGCCTGGCGGAGAATTTCGGTCAGATTCATAGCGCGAGACTCAGGTCAGCGGCGCCGAGGAATGCTTATGTACCACCGCTTAGACGGGCGCACAACGGCTTAGTAAACGCGCCCTAAAGGGATATACGAGCAAGGGAAGGGAAATGTTCAGGAGGAAAGATTTGCGCGTAGCCTTCAGAAACTTAGCCTTTTCCTGAGACCTGAGACCTGCCTACTCTCCCGAGTAGTCCGCGGCCTTGCCGATCGCGTTGGTCAAGGAATCCGCCAGTTCCGTCGGCACAGAAAGTACGATCTCGCCCGACTGGGGTGTCATGGGAAGGGAAGCAATGATGTAGAACCGCCCGGCCCCGCCTTGCTGAATCTTCAGCTCGATCTTCCCAGACGGACTGGGCAACTCAAACACCCGCTCGTAGCGCAAAGTATTCGACACATTGGACATAGTACAGAGATGACCCCAGATCTCCAAACGCTGCAAATTATAGAAAAGAAACCTCCTAAACCACCATCCCATCCGTTTCGTGTCCACACATGGAGTGGCATGTTGTATTACACATAGTAATGTGTGAGAATAGGCCAGCATGCCCACCAATCTCGCCATCGACGACGACCTGCTCGAACTCGCACAGAAATTGGGCAAGCACCGCACCAAGCGCGAGACGGTCAACAGCGCGCTCGATGAGTACATCAAGCGCCGCAAGCAGCAGGAAATTCTCTCGCTCTTCGGGACGATCGAATACCAGGAAGGGTATGACTACAAACGGGAGCGCAAGTCGAAACGGATGTGAACACCCTCATTGATACTTCCGTCTGGTCGCTTGCGTTACGCAGGCGCGCGCAGGATTTGAACGCTGCCGAAAGGATTCTGGTTGCCGAACTCGCGGAACTTGTGAAGGAAGGACGTGCCCGGATTCTCGGTGTCATCCGGCAGGAACTGCTTTCGGGAATCAAGACCACCGCGCAATACGAAAAGTTGCGTACTACCCTTCGATCGTTCCCGGACGAATGTCTCGACACTCCCGACTACGAATTCGCTGCGAAGAACAGTAACGACTGCCGCGCGAAGGGGATTGCCGTCTCTGTTGTTGACGCAGTGATCTGCGCAGTCGGCACAACGCGGGACTGGCCGATCTTCACAGCCGACCCAGACTTCAAGAACTATGCCACTGTCCTGGGTATCAAGCTCCACGCCCCGCGTCCATCGTGAGTGAAAAATACGAAGGCCGGAGGCTCCCTTGCGAAGCCACCCTCCGGCCTTACTTCCCGTTTAAATAATCCCTACTGCAGCACCACCTGGTCGCCTTCCTTCAGCCCGCCCAGCAACTCGGTCTTGGCGCCGTTGGAAATCCCGATGTTCACCGCCACCTTGTTCTTGCCTTCCTTGCCCTTCGGATCGGGAATCTCGACAGATGCCTTCTTGTCCTTGTCGTAGAGGATCGCCCCTTCCGGGATCTGCAGCACGTTCTTGTGTTCTTCCAGAATGATTTCTGCGTTGGCCGTCATCGCCGCCTTCAGTTCGCCTCCCGGATTGTTGATCGAGACGCGCACTTCGAACGTCGTGACGTTATCTTTCTCAACGCCCATTGGAGAAATCTTCGTGACCTTGCCGTTGAACGTCTTGTCTTTGAACGACTCCACCTTGATGCGCGCCGGCTGGCTCATGTAGACCTTGCCGATGTCGCTCTCGTCGACTTTGCCCTTCACATACACTTCGCTGATGTCGCCTTCGGTCATGATCAGGGTTGCGGTCGATCCCAACACCAGAATCGAACTCACGGCATCGCCCACTTCCACGTCCCGCGACAGGATGATCCCATCAATCGGTGACGTGATCGTGGTGTACCCGAGTTGCTCTTCAAGCTGCTTGAGGTTGGCGTGATCCTGCGCCACTTGCGCCTGGGCCTGGCCGATCTTCGCGTGCAGAACCTGCAGTTGCGCTTTGGCGACGTTCTGCTTGTTCAACGACATTTCGTAATTCTTCTGGGCATCATCCAGCGCCGATTGCGAAACTACGCCTTCCTTCGCCATACCCTGCGCGCGATCGTAGGCCCGCTTCAGCATCGGAACGTCCGGTCCCTCGGCATCCACCTTGGCGCGCTCCAGATCGGCCTGCGTACCTTTCAGGCTGGCTTCGGAGGCCTCGGTCTGCGCTTTGGCCTGCGCCACACGCGCTTCGATCTCTTCCTTGTCGAGTTCCGCCAGCAGTTGGCCTTTCTTCACGCGGTCGCCGGCGTCTACGTAAAGCTTCTTCACGATGCCGCTGGCTTTCGACTTGATCTCAACCTTGGTAATGGGCTCGACCTTGCCGGTCGCAACCACGCTCTTGGCCAGGTCGCCGCGCTCCACCTTCGCGAGCTTCGAGGGATCGATCTTAGTCCCGCCACGGGCCGCAGCAATCACTCCGATTACCGCACCCAAAAAGAGCACCACTCCGATCCCGATATAAATGAACCGACGAGTGCGCTTCTTCTTGCCGTTACCATTACCGTTCACTTCTGCCTCCTGCGGATGCCCAATCGAACTCGAATGGGTGAACCTGAAAAGGGAATCGGGGCCGCCTACACTCCATCTTACGAACCCCGCCCCAGTTTTGTTCCCGAATGATGAATAAGTTAGCGTTTTAGAAGAGGCTGCGTCCCGCTATGGGATGCATACAAAACAGCCTCGAAGCGTTAGACACCAAGGTTAAACAAAAGAAAGCAAGCCGCTTGCGGATATTCTAAGGGGCTGTCAGCTATCAGTTCTCAGCTGTCAGTGAAGGCCTCTAGCTGATAGCGGAGAGCTGACAGCTGAGAGCTCCAAGCTTCCTTATTCCCTTTGAAATGTTAAAATTAAACCTTCCATGATTGCATTTGTGCTGCTGCGGGTGTTCTTGATCCTGCTGCTCGTGGCCGCCAACGCGTTCTTTGCCGCCGCTGAATTCGCGCTGGTGAGTGTGCGCGACACGCGCATTCAACAGCTCATCGAGGCGCGCCGCCTTGGCGCTCGCACCGTCCTGCGCCTTCACCAGAATCTTGACGAGGTCGTGAACGGCGTCCAGCTCGGCATTACTCTGACCAGTCTGACCCTCGGCTGGATTGGCGAGCCCACGCTCGCCCGCATCCTGACGCCGCTGGTCAGTCGCGTTCCGCACGCTGCCGTCTACGCCCACACCTTCGGCACGATCCTGACGTTCACCCTGATCACTTATCTGCACGTCCTGCTGGGCGAACTGGTTCCCAAGACGCTGGCCTTGCAACAGGCCGAGCGCGTCGCCCTCGCTGTTGCCGCTCCCATGGATGTCTTCCTGACCATCATGAAGCCGTTCCTTTTCTTCATGCGGAAGTCGGGAGGCTTCGTGCTCCGGTTGTTCGGGTCGCGCGAGATGCGCCGCGGCGCCATCCACTCACCCGACGAACTCAAGCTGATCGTCACCGCCAGCCGCCAGGTCGGCCAGATTCCCGAGTTCCAGGAAGAGATGATCCACAACGCCCTGGAACTCGACAGCGTTTCCGTGCGCCAGGTCATGGTCCCGCGTCCCGACATCTTCTCGCTGCCCGCCGACCTCACGCTCGATGAGGCCCTGGCCCGCGTGGTCGAGGAGCAGCACTCGCGCGTTCCCGTCTACGACCCGCAGCGCGGCCGCGAGCACATCATCGGCGTGCTGTATTCGAAGGACCTCACGCGCTGGATGCGCCTGCGCCTGACGCTGAATCCGAACCAGGCTGTAACTTCGCGCATCGCAAAAATGCAGGTCAGCCAGATCATGCGCAACGTGCTCGTCGTCCCGGAGACCATGGCGCTCACCGACCTGCTCGCCGAATTCAAGCAGCGCAAGCGCCACCTGGCGGTCGTGGTCGACGAATTCGGTTCCACCGCCGGCGTCATCACGGTCGAAGACGTTCTGGAGCAAGTGGTAGGCGAGATTGAAGACGAATTCGATATTCCTCCCGCAGCCCAGCCGGCGCTCGAAGAAGACACGACTCTCCTTCTGGAAGGCGCGGTCAACATCCGGGACCTCGAGTCGCAGTATCAGTTGGTCCTGCCCAGCGACGCAGGCTTCGAGACCCTTGCCGGATTTGTCTTGTCGCGCCTGCAGAAGATTCCGGCCGTCGGGGACTCGTTCGAGTACGAAGGCCGCCGCTATACCGTGGAAGAAATGGAAGGCCACCGCATCGCCAAAGTAAAAATCGAAACGCTCGAAACGGCTGCCCTGCAGCAGGCCGGCGACTAGTACGAGCAGTTGGGCCCCTATCTCCAGAAGAAGAAGGACGGTCCTCTGAACTCGATCCCGATAGAACCAACCCGGATGGCGGCAATCACATTGTTGCTCGTCTCACTCTCCCCACCGCTCCTCGCGCTGAAGAATCCAGCATCCCCGACCACGCAGGCACAGACGCCGTCATCGAATTCAGCTGCGGTGGCCTCGTCTCTGCCCTCGCGTTCCAGCGCCCCAATCACCGAGTACCGCCTGCCGCCCGAACTTCACGCCAAGGCGCACAGTCGCAACCGCATCCACTTCCGTCTGAACCTGATCGGGATCGTGTACGGAATCATGGTGCTGGGGCTCATTCTGCGATGGAAGCTAGGCCCGAAATTCAGGAACTGGAGCGAGCGATTCTCTCGGCGGAGTTTTCTGCAGAGCGCCGTATTCTCACCTCTGTTGCTGCTGACGATCGCAATCCTCACACTGCCGCTCGATATCTACGGCGAAGCAGTCGAGAAAAAATACGGAATCTCGGTGCAAAGCTGGGGATCGTGGGGCTGGGACTGGATCAAAGGCCAGCTGATTTCCTTTGTGCTCGGCACCATCCTGATCTGGCTGCTCTACGTGGTCATTCGTCGCAGCGCGCGGCGCTGGTGGTTCTACTTCTGGCTGATCTCGCTGCCGATTGGAGCTTTTCTCGTCTTCCTGCAGCCCCTCGTCATCGACCCGATGTTCCACAAATTCGACCCGCTCCAGCAGAAAGACCCCGCGCTGGTTGCGAGTCTCGAGAAGATGGTGCAGCGCGCCGGACAAAGCATTCCGCCCGAACGCATGTTCTGGATGGGCGCCGGCGAAAAGACCACCAGCCTCAACGCTTACGTGACCGGCCTGGGCGCCTCCAAGCGGATCGTAGTCTGGGACAACACGATCGCTGACATGACGACGCCCGAGATCGTCTACGTCGCCGGGCACGAGATGGGGCACTATGTCCTGAAACACATTCCGAAGGGAATGCTCTTCTTCGCGGTGCTCCTGCTGGTCGCTTTCTACCTGGGCTATCGCACGGTGGGATGGGTCCTGGCTCGCTTTGGCACCGGATGGGGAATTCGTGGTCTCGACGATTCCGCATCGCATCGTGGGCTCGATGATTGGGCGTCGCTACCGGTGCTGTTGCTGCTGCTTTCGATGTTTTCCTTCGTCGTGACCCCGATCGGCTCCGCCTTCAGCCGGCATCTCGAGCACCAGGCCGATCAGTACGGCCTAGAAGTCACGCACGGCCTTACCCCCGATTCAAACCAGGTAGCGGCGCGCGCCTTTCAGGTTCTAGGCGAAGTGGGCCTCTCCGATCCAGATCCGAATCCCGTAGATGTGTTTCTGTTCTACGATCATCCACCGGTTTCGGATCGCGTGCGCTTCTGTGTAACCTACAACCCCTGGGCCAGCGGTGGACAGGGTGAATTTGTGAAGTAGCCGGAAGGCTGAAGAATTTTCGTAACACTTCTGGGTGCCAGTAAGGTCCGGCAAATCCAATTGAGGGTTACCCGCACCTGCAAGCGGGCCGGCATAAACAATCTGCCAAACGAGCCGCGAAGCGGCGGCATAGGAAAGCCCAGCACGTAAGTGCTGGGTAAGTGCGACAAGAATGAGCGAGTCCCGAAGGGACGGAAGCAAACGATGTGGGCGCGAGCCCACGAGCGAAGCAACTCTCGAACTCGCGTACGAATCTGGAATTAAATGTGCTCACCCCGGCTGTGCCTTCTGTTGTCCCTGTGTCTGCTTTCGATGGGTTGTGCGTCTTTTCCGGGGAATGGGAGCGATCCCCGGCCCCGGGATGAGATTCTCTGGACCCGCGCCACTCGCGCCATCGATCAACAGCGTTGCGATGTGGCCCGAATCACCCTCCAAACCCTAATCAACACTTATCCCGACTCCAGGTACGCCCTCGACGCCGAAGATGCGCTGCGCACGGACCCGCGCTTGCAAGCTTGCCGTCAAAGTACCCGCGGCTCCACGACGTGGTACGTCGGCCCGCCGGATGTTACTAACTAACCACACTCGCGAAATCCTTTTGCACATGCTACCTTTTCACCAAGGTTTTGGAGGAAGTATGCAGCGCGCCACTGCGTTACTCATCCTGCTTTTCACCGCTATCCTTTTACCCGCCCAGGAAAAATCCGAGGGGCCCACCAACGAAAAAGCTCAAAAAACCTACAAGCAGGCACAGGAGTATCTCCACCAGCGCATGAAAGACTCGGCGCTCGACGCCTTCAAGAAAGCCGACAAGCAGGACGACGGTCACTGCATTGCCTGCCAGCGCAACATGATCAAATATGGCATCGAGCTCGGCGACTGGAAAACCGCCCATATCGCCGCTGACGAGATGATCGCGCAGGCGCAGGGCGACAAGAGCATCGCCATCGCTCACTACACGCTCGGCGCTCTGCTCTATATGGAAGGCGTGCAGAAACACAAAGAGGATCTCTTCGCCGCAGCCCACGAAGAACTGACAAAAGCTCTGGCTGCCGCGCCGAATTTTCCGGACGCCATCTTCAGCGATGGGCAGGCGCTCGCCCACTTGAAGCGCGACGATGAAGCGCGTGCCCGATTTGCCGACTTCGCCAAGAGACGGCCGGCCGACGATCCCGATCGTCAACGCGCATTACGTTACATCGACCAACCGGAACTAGCCCGCGCGCGCATGGCTCCGGCATTCGCGATAACCAATATTGAAGGGAAACGCATCTCCCTGGATGACCTGAAAGGAAAGGTCGTCCTCATCGACTTCTGGGCAACCTGGTGCGGTCCCTGCCGCGAGGCGCTTCCTCACATCCGCGATATCGTGAAGAAGTTCAATGGCGAGCCGCTCGTTGTTTTGAGCATCAGCCTCGACGACGACGAGACCAAATGGAAAGAATTTGTCACCAAGAATGAAATGACGTGGAACCAGTGCCACAGCGAAGCCGGGTTCAAGGGCCCAGTCGCGCAATTGTTCGGTGTGCAAGCCATCCCCAACACCTTCACCATCGACGCGGACGGCGTTCTGCAAGACCAGCATATCGGCGACGCTTCGATTGAAGGAAAGCTCAAAAAACTTGTGAAGCGCGCCCGTGAGCTACAGGAGCAAGCAAAGCCTGCTACGCCGCCAAGCGAAGCTCAACAATCCAAGCCAGCGAACTGAAAAGCACTGACGGCAATTTGTTTACACAGCCCTGACACCTGAGACCCGTCACCCGTCACCTGTGACCCGTCACCTGGGTTCTGGCCGCGTCCAACTTCGCAGCGATCACATCGAACTCCGGCGTCGGTCCTGCCCAACGCAATTCATCCACATTCTCAAATAACGGAATATCGGTGCGTAGCCTAGCCAGTGTTCGGAACAGCAGAGCCTGCTCGCGCTCGCGCACCAGCGTGTTGGCCAGTGCGCCGGCGTTGGCCGCGTTCACGAACCACTCCTTGCTGTCGGCCGGAATCGCCTCGAGGTGTCGGAACTTTGCCAGCACCGCGGCTGACGATTTCGCGCCCCATCCCTTCAGCCCCGGATACCCGTCAGCGCTGTCGCCTACCAGCGCAAGATAGTCCGGAATCGAGGCGGGAGGCACGCCGAATTTCTGCACCACCCCGGGCTCGTCCGTGATCGCATTCGTTCGCCGGTTCAGTTGCACGATACGCGTGCCACTCACGCACTGCGCAAGGTCTTTGTCAGGAGTGCAAATGACGACGCGCTCCACCCGCGCGTCGCGCGCCGCTGCTGCCGCGCCGGCCGCCAGCGCATCGTCGGCTTCGAATTCCTCCATCGGCCACACCATCATTCCCGCTGCGGCCAGCACCTCCTCGAGTACCTCAAATTGCGCCAGCAGATCCGGCTCCACGCCCTCCGAAGTCTTGTAACCATCCCACAATTCATTGCGAAACGATTCGACGACATGATCGGTGGCCACCGCAACGTGCGTTACACCACCCTTCAGCATGCCAAGCAGCGACCGCAGAACGCCGCGCACAGCACCAACTTCGCGCCCCTCAGCATCGCGCGCCGAAGGCACAGCATAGTAGTGCCGAAAAAGTTCGTACGTTCCATCCACCAGATAAATTTCCAAGAGAGACTCCGGTCTAAACGTATTAAGACTGCTATCAGGTGAATCAACAGAGAGACAGATGGTAATCTAACGCGAGTTTCAAGTGCCCGGTTTTGAGCGCCGAGTTTCAAGTTTCAGGTTCCGACCCCAGAGTTCGAGAACTGAAGCTGAGAACCGAGAACCGAGAACTGAGAACGGTGCCTGAACCTGTGACCCGTGCCTTGTCACCTGTGACCTGATCTTGCCCCGCTACTTCCTAACCCGGATCCTCTACACGCTGCCAGTAGTCTGGCTGGTGGTTTCGCTCGTCTTCCTGCTGATCCACCTCGTCCCGGGCGATCCCATTCTGCAGATGCTGGGCGAGGGCGTGCCGGCGGCCGATCTGCAAGCGGCGCGGCACGCGTACGGCCTCGACCTCCCGCTCAGCCAGCAGTACCTGAATTACTGGAAGGGCGTAGTGCATGGCAACCTGGGATTGTCGCTGCGTTACAACCAGAGCGTGAGCAAGTTGCTCGTGCAACGGTACCCGTACACGCTGAAGCTCACGCTCTCGGCCCTGCTCGTGGCGGTGCTGCTCTCGATCCCGGCAGGAGTGCGTTCGGCGCGCCGCCGCAATGAATGGGACGACCGCACCATCAGCGTAGTCAGCCTCTTCGGACTATCATTCCCAAACTTCGCCCTGGGGCCGATTCTGATCCTCTTATTCTCGATCAAGATGGGATGGCTCCCGGTGTCGGGCTCGGGAACCTTCGCCAACCTGGTGCTTCCGGCGATCACCATGGGCAGTGCGCTGGCCGCGATCCTCACGCGCATGGTACGCACCTCGATGCTCGAAGAGTTGAATCAGGACTACGTGCGCACGGCTCGCGCCAAAGGGCTTTCCGAGACGACGGTCGTGTATCGGCACGCCCTGCGCAACGCGATGATCCCGGTCATCACGGTGCTGGGCCTGCAATTCGGCGCGCTGCTAGCGGGTGCCATCGTTACCGAAAAGATTTTCTCCTGGCCCGGCATCGGGCGTCTCACCATCGACGCCATCTCCAATCGCGACTATTACGTGGTGCAGGGCTGCATTCTGGCCATCGGCCTGACTTACATAGCGGTAAATTTCATGACCGACCTGGTGTACTCGATTCTGAACCCGAGGATTCGGCAATGACTTACTGGAGCGCTTCGTAATTTTGCAGAGAATGCTTTGTATCAGGGCGCGCCTTCAGGCGCTGCAAGGCAATGTCCACCACCGCCATCTCGCTCCCGCGCCTGGCCCGCCGCAATCCGCTGGCGATGATCGGCGTCGTGCTGGTCATCACATTCGTTGCCTCCGCCATCTTTTCCCCGTGGATCGCGCCCTACGACCCGGCACACATCGAACTGCCCAACCGCCTGCTCTCGCCAACTTCCGCGCACTGGTGCGGCACCGACGAACTCGGCCGCGACACCTGCTCCCGCCTCATCTACGGCGCTCGCATTTCGATGATCGTCGGCTCCTCGGTCGTGCTCGTGTCGCTCACGCTCGGCCTCATCGTCGGCTCCATCGCCGGATACTACGGCGGCGGGATCGATCGCTTCGTCAACGTGGTGGTCATGAATGCTTTCCTCTCCTTCCCGGGCATTCTGCTGGCGATCGCGTTCGTCGCCTTCCGCGGCCCAGGAATTTTCAATCTGGTACTAGCCCTCTCTCTTGGCGGATGGGTTGGCTACGCGCGTCTGGTGCGCGCGCAGGTGCTGGCCACGCGCGAAAAAGAATTTGTTGAAGCGGCCCGCGCGCTCGGCGCCAGCGATCTACGCGTGATCGTGCTCCATATTCTGCCCAACATTATTCAGCCCATCATCGTGCAGGCGGCGATCGGCATGGCTGGAGCTATCCTCGCCGAAGCCACCATGAGTTTCCTCGGACTCGGCGTCCCACCCCCCACCGCCAGCTGGGGAGCCATGCTGAACGACAGCCGCGCCTACCTGTTCTCGGCGCCCGCACCTGGTCTTGTTTCCGGCCCCACGGTGATGCTGGCAGTCCTGTCCTTCAACTTCATCGGAGACGCCTTGCGCGACTTACTAGATCCGCGCTCAAGAATCGAAGCGGGTTTGTAAGAAGGCGGACTGTAAAAGGATGGTTCGTATCAGGGCATGGCTTCAGATTGTCGTATCAGGGTCGTTCTCAGGTTGTTGTATCAGGGCATGGCTTCAGCCATGCCGCAGAGGCTCTGACTTGAAATCCCCTTTAGGAGCCAAGGGTGGCACCATTCAATCGCGTTCTGTCCGATTGAGTGGGCCAGAGATGCAGCCTGCAATTCCCAACTCCCACATACCTTGACCGACACCACAATCCTCACTCCCCAAACACACACTTCGCCAGCACAATCGTCACATCATCCGAGAACCCCACCTCCCGCGAAAAATCCGCCGAAGCCCGGAGCACCGCCTGCATAATCTCAGTCGCGGAAAGCACGGCATTTTCCTTGATCACGCGCCTCAGCCGCTCCATGCCAAATTCCTCTTCCACACGATTCTCCGCCTCGGTCACGCCGTCGGTATAAAGCACAAGAATGTCGCCCGACTCAATAGCGAGACGGTTCAACTGGCACATGTCCTGTGCAAACATCCCGACTGGAGGGCACGTCGACTCCAGCAGAACGACTTCTCCAGTGCGCGTGCGCGCCGTAGCATCGATTTCGGCCAGGAGCAGCGTAACGTAGCGCACGCCGTCCGACACGGAATGAATCCCGTTATTGAGCCGGGTAATAATCTGCAGAATGTCGCGCACCTGGTTCGATTCCAGTTGCATCGCAGCCGCCGTCGCCGACATCAGCAGCGCCGCGGGTGCGCCCTTTCCCGCAACATCGGCCACCACCAGCTGGACGGTGTGCGCATTGATCGGAATGAAATCTTAATAATCGCCGCCCACGCCGCGCGCCGGTTGCATCATTCCCGCAATGTCGAGCCCGGCGATCGAGGGCTGGTTCACCGGCAGAAACATGCGCTGCACTTGCGCCGCCAGTTCCACGTCCTTGAGCAGCGCATCGCGCTGGTCGCGGATCTCCCGCGCCATCCCCTCGCGCTGCGATACGTAGCGCTGAATGAAGTAGACGACAAACGCAAATGCGGCAAAAGCAGAGAGGTTGTGCACCAGCCGCGCCCGCCATTCGACATAGGGCGGCCCAAAGAAGTCATGCAGAAAAACGCAAACCGCAATCAGCGCATAACTGACCTGCCTCCGCAGAAACATCGCGCTGATGCCCAGCGGCAACACATAGAGATAGCCCAGCGAAATCGTGACCGCGACATAGTCGGCATAAGCGACCGCCACGATCGATCCACACACCAAAAGCACCGGCAGCCACTTTGTGCCATGCGATACGCCATCGTCGCGGAAGAACAGTGACAAGCGGCCCGAGCCTCCTTGCGCTGTACTCGTGAGGCGAACGAGTATAGCGCGAGGAACGGCCGGGTGCCCCAGCCTTCCGTGCCTTTTGCCGAGATTGGGGTCGTTCGACGACGCGGTGGCGAACCGCCAGAGCGATTCCCACTGTTCGTGTCATCGCGTTCCATCGGGATTCGATTTCGACGACACCCCGCTCGACGGTCAGAGAATGTCGGAAACTGCTAAAGGCCAAGTCCTCGGGTGCCGCCACAATCGGCGAGGCGAAGGAAACACATTACAGCCCGGCTTTCTTCCACTGTGGATGCTCAGAGTCAGTCACAAATGCAAGCTCTTGGCGGCAGGCCTCGAAACACTTCGCACACAGCCAATCCAATTGGAACCCGCCGAGTTTGGGCGAAGGAACGACAACCTTTCCGGCCGCACGCAGATTTGCAACGAATTCCGCTTCTTCCTTCGAGGTACACTGCGTCGGCCATAGAGTGACCCAGCCTTCGGTTTGAACGGGGTCTCGCCACTCTTCGGGCCGCTCGGCAAATCGGGCCCAGCAACCTCCGCAGTGGTCATGGTCCCAATCCGGCGAACGCACTTTGTAGATCTGCCACCGAAAGACGAATCCCCGGTAGTGTTGGAGTTTCTTGGTGAGCCGCTCTTGCTGCGTGTTGCCGTCGGTTGGCATGTGTTTATCGTAAGGGCACGGCGATTATTGGCGTAACATCGCGATATCTCTGATTGACCTAAGCCCAAACTACAGTGAACTCAAAAACTCCAGAACCGCCTGCCGATCGGCAGCCGACAATTTATCAAAGTGCCGAGCCGAATCACGGGCCTCCCTCTTATGCCTCCGAATGGCATCGCGCAACGTCGTTGATTCCCCATCATGCATCAAGCGGTTGCGGAAGCGCACACCCCACAGCGGCGCCGTACGCAATTTGAATTGGGCATTATGAAAACTCTGAGGCGAGAAATTCTTCCACTGGATCGAATACATCTTCTGTCCGTAATGCTCAATCATCGGAACCACGATCCCGTCGCCCGTCCCAACGTTGTGCATCAGAAAATCAGAGTATGGGTAAAACGTCTTTCCGCCCAGCGCATCAGGAACGGTATAGGTGCCTCCATTGATCTTTGTCCCCGCCGCCGCCGTGGTCATAGTGGTTACATGACACGTGGCGCACCCAATCTTTTCAAACAGCGCGGCCCCTTTCTTCGATTGCTCGCTCGCCGCCACCTTTGCGTCGCGAGCTGGCGCCTTGGAGGCGCGAATGAACCGGGCAAAGTGATCAAGATCGTCGAGTCCGTCGGGACCGGCTGCGTCGTTGGGCTCGGGAGCCGTGTTGCAGAGCTTGGTGAACTCGTCGGGGAACAGGCGCGTGGTGATGCCCATCTCGTTCAGATACGCGTCTCCCGAGAATGACAGCAGACTCGCGTGCTGGTCTTTCCAGCCGAAGCGGCCAATGCCGGTCTCCCCGGGCGCCTCGACGATCGGCACGGAAAGCGTCTGACCGCAAATTTTGTGATGCGACTCCGTGCACTGTTTCCGCGCGAGTTCGACCAGAGTCTGGTCGGCCACCGCCTCCACGAACCCGTCTCCCAGCAGCCCCAGAGACACTCTCGTCGTGCGAATGTTCTCGCTGTCAGGAACGTGCTCCTGAATC
>Ga0210406_10004829_pt1 | contig 14263 bp, 10 predicted proteins | sample IncBWC30MmetaG_FD_155454 | JGI IMG/M metagenome (GOLD analysis project Ga0210406, IMG submission 155454) | Forest soil microbial communities from Barre Woods Harvard Forest LTER site, Petersham, Massachusetts, United States - Inc-BW-C-30-M | ecosystem: Environmental > Terrestrial > Soil >... | reverse complement strand
CGGCCATTCTTACGCTGCAATTCAGAGATGTACTCTATTATAAATATGGATGCTCCAACGTGAAGTTCAACAACTACGGGGCAACGCCATGGCTTTTTTGGAGAGCCATTGCGTGTGCCAAATCGAAGGGAGTCACTGAATTTGATCTTGGAAGGACTGACCAGAATAACGGAGGCCTTCTCGCATTCAAGAACCGATGGGTTCCGCACCCAAAACGGCTTGTGTATTGGCAATATCCTTATTCCCCCAATCACAAGTTAGCCGGAAATTGGAGGGGAAGGCTCGCGAAAAGTGCTTTTTCCTTGCTGCCAGGCAGCTTACAGACAGTCATTGGAAAATGGCTCTATCCCCATGTCGGATAGAAAGAAGCGTTGAAAATCAAAGTGCCACATGTAATTTATAGTGATTAGAACTTGAAGACTCGGAATTCTCGATCCACCTCATTTACCTACTAGGATTGGAGAGCGACTCGTCTGGCTTCCATTAGGACGTGTCTAAACGATTCATCATCCTTTAGACCTTCCAGAGGTTTACTGATGCCAGAGTGTTACAGTGGGAATGGAAGGCAAGCTTGGCTCATCTTACGCAGACAAAATCGTGAATCAAAGTCTTTCGGACTACTACCGGATTCCCATGGATTTGCTCGCCGGCGTAAGTCACTTCGCCGACGCCGCAGCCAGCGATACCGGCTTTTTTCAATTTGGCCAAGGGAATATTTGTTATGGACGATCCCAGTCTGGTGTCGCTGCCGACGTGGCTGGTTCTCTTGCGTTTAATGCATCATTAGATGCTCGGCGCAACGGTACAGCCATCCAGCTGCCTTTTGACTTTACCGAGGTTATAGAGAATCTTCGACAAGAACGATATCGACAAAGAAGTTCGAGAGGTCTAGAACGATTCGCGTCGACCGAGCCTATCCGCAAATTCTACTACCTCATAAGAAAGTACTTGCCGTTTCGGATTCGCCGTCAGTTACAAAGAATCTACTTTCACGACTGGAAGCAAATGCCATTTCCAGTCTGGCCCGTGGATCTCACGGTGGACACACTCCACGAAGAGCTTTTACGGTTAACAATGGAAGTTAGTGGGGTGAAGAAACTGCCCTTCATCTGGTTTTGGCCGGAGGGAGCGCCCAATTGCCTGGTCATGACACATGATGTAGAAACCTCCGTGGGCCGCGATTTTACATTCAACTTGATGGACCTGGACGACTCATACGGATTCAAGGCGTCGTATCAGATCATCCCCGAAAAGCGTTACCAAGTCCCAGATGGGTATATTTCCAGAATCCGAAGCCGAGGCTGTGAATTCAATATCCATGACTTGAATCATGACGGACAACTGTACTCGGAGCGTGCAGAATTTGCACGCCGGGCGGTCGGAATTAACGGCTATGCCCACCAGTACGAATCGCAGGGATTCCGCGCTGGGGCAATGTATCGCAGGCAAGACTGGTATGACGTCTTCGAATTTTCTTACGACATGTCCGTTCCAAATGTCGCCCACTTAGAACCGCTACGAGGTGGTTGTTGCACGGTTATGCCATATTTCATAGGCAAAATTCTCGAACTTCCGCTCACAACGGCACAGGATTACACGCTCTTTCACATCCTGAACGACTATTCCATTGATTTGTGGAAGCAGCAACTGGCACAAATCAAACGGAAGAACGGCCTGATGAGCTTTCTAACTCACCCGGACTATCTTGTGGAACGTCGCGCACGTGATGTTTATGAGTCGCTACTCGAATACCTTCGGCAAACGGTCACAAACGAAAGGTTGTGGGTTACTCTTCCAGGAGAGGTGGATCGCTGGTGGAGAGCGAGAAGTCAGATGAAGTTGATCCCTCGAGGGAACGAGTGGGAGATCATGGGACCAGAGAGGGAAAGGGCTCGGTTGGCATACGCCTTTCTTGACGAGGGCCGGTTGGTATATGAGCTTTCGGGGGCTCTCCAGAGAGGGTAACGGAAGGTGATTCTCAGTGAACCCTCCACTTAAAATATGGCGGCTAACGCTTTCGGAATGCGCACCAAGCCCTTGAAGCTCATCTTTCGCTGAATTGGGGTTTGCGTCAATACTTCTCCACCAGCAATTCTACTGTACGGTTATGTTGCCTTTGCGGCCCCATATAGTCTCAACTTGAACTGTCAGAACGGTCGCTGCTGCGAATAATTCCGCCCTTCATGTCTGGATTTTGACTGAAAATGTCCCTTAATTTGTCCTCCTGGAGCAAACAATGAGGACCAGTTAGAGGAGAAATCAGTTCATGTGCCGTGGTAAGAGTTTTCCCAAACATTGCAAGATAGGCGGCTTGGCACCTCCCGAGGTCATGGCACTCAACGGATAAGTTCTTTATTTGCAATAATTAAACTAAAATTCGGGTGAGTCTTCTTCAGGGCTGCCTTTAGCAATCTGGCAGCCGGATTGCAGTTTTAGCAACCAGCCATGTGGCATCAATTGCGATAGCCCGTCCGAACAGTTGAATTCAGATTTTAAAGCGCTCATGTTCAAAGACGTGACACACTCTTTGAGCCTGGATTTTTGACGGATTCCCAACGCGAAAAGGAAAGTGACATGCGTTTCACGGAGAGTCGCGTCCTCGGCGCGTGCTTGATTGATCCGAGTCCGCACGAGGACGAACGTGGACGATTCCTGCGAGCATGGTGTTCCAGGGAGTTTACAGAACACGGACTGGAGTTTCTGCCAGTCCAGGCGAATATGGGTTTTAGCGTTCGCAAAGGAACGATTCGGGGCATGCACTTTCAGGGTGCACCGGCCTTTGAAGCTAAACTGATCCGCTGCACTCGAGGAAGCATGTTCGACGTGGTGCTAGATTTGAGGCCCGATTCTGCTTCTTACGGCAAGTGGCACGGCGTCGAATTAAGTGCTGAAAACGCTCGCATGCTGTATGTACCGGAGCAATGTGCTCACGGCTACCAAACTCTCGAGGATGATACGGAGATGTACTATATGACATCGCAGTTCTATACTCCCAGTGCGGCATGCGGGGTGCGATTCGATGACCCAGCCTTCGGCATTGAGTGGCCTTTGGCGACAGCGGTTGTCTCTGAGCAGGACCGTAACTGGCCGCTCACCAGGCGGTAGGAGTTAAAAGTGGTCGTAGACACAGCGCTGCGAGAGCGGGAAGCGTCGGGTCATCCGATTCGTGTTGGAATGATCGGAGCTGGTGCGACGGGTCGAGCAATCGCACTACAGCTTGGCACGCCTGTACCGGGCATTCGACTTGTGGCCATTGCAAATCGCACTCTAGAACATGGTGAGCGTGCCTTCCGCGAGGCGGGGACGACAAATTGGTTTCGGGTCTCTTCGGCTCGGGAGGCCGAGGCGGTTATCGCTCGTGGATTGCCGATATTAACTGATGACCCTTCTATTTTAACCGCCTGCGATGCTATCGACTTGCTGGTGGAAGTGACGGGTTCTGTTGAATTCGCCGCGCGATCGGTTCTGGAGGCTTTTGACCGCGGCAAGCATGTAGTCCTAGTCAACGCAGAACTGGATTCATTCATCGGTCCGATTTTGAAGGTCAAGGCGGACCAAGCCGGCGTAGTGCTCACTCACACGGATGGAGATGAACCCGGAGTGGCAATGACCTTACTCCGCTATCTCCGATCTTTGGGGCTACGCCCCGTGGCCGCCGGCAACGTCAAGGGGATGGTCGACTACTACCGTAATCCGGACACTCAACGGGCATTCGCCCAGAAGAACGATCAGGATGTGCGGAAGGTGACCTCTTTTGCTGACTCCACAAAGCTCTCCATGGAGGCAACGGTTTTGGCCAATGCTACCGGTTTCCACGCTGGCCGCCGTGGTATGTATGGGCCCGCTTGTAAGGATGTTCGCGAGATGGCTAGCCTGCTGCCCACTGACCAGTTGCTCAGCACTGGCTTGGTAGACTTTGCGCTCGGTGCGGCCCCTTACACCGGTGCCTTCGTCATTGTTCACGAGGACTCACCACTGAAAAAGGTCCAAATGGCATACTACAAGCTTGGCGACGGCCCGTTCTACGTCTTTTACACGCCATTTCATCTCCCTCACATTCAGCTTGCCTCAACCATTGGTAGAGCGGTCATTCATCGCGACCCGACGGTAGCTCCCATCGCAGGTCCTGTTTGTGAAGTTGTAGCCGTTGCCAAGCGTGATCTCAAAGCCGGCGAGCGTCTCGACGGCATTGGCGGGTTCTGCGCTTATGGGCTCATTGAGAACTCCGCTGCAACCCGTGCCATGGCAGCTTTGCCGATTGCCCTGTCGGAGGGCTGTGTTATGCGTTGTGATATTTCCAAGGATCAAGTGCTCACCTTCAATGATGTGGTGCCCCCTACGGGGCTTCTAAGTGAGGCTCTTTGGAAAGAACAAACCGTGCTCTGGCCAAGCCGGGGCCTTGAATTGACAGATCCGCTGAAATCCGTGTCTGAGGTGAGGCGCTAGCATGTTCCTTTCCCAGTTCACGACCGACCTCAATTCCTTGCAAGCTGGACGGCCGACTCAGACCCCGTATGCTTAATCGTTCGTTTTGGAAAGGCCGCAATGTACTCGTCACCGGGCATACCGGTTTCAAAGGAAGCTGGCTCACCTTGTGGCTGGAGTCACTTGGTGCCAACGTAACCGGTTATGCGCTCGCACCGCCGACCCAGCCAAGCCTTTTCGAACAGGCACGAGTTGCGAGCTCGGTGCGATCAGTTTGCGCGGACATCCGTGATTTTCACGGACTCTCGGCCATCGTGGCTGAGTGCCGTCCCGAAGTTATTATTCACATGGCCGCACAATCGATAGTTCGTCGCGGATACGACGACCCCATTGAGACTTACTCTTCCAACGTTATGGGGACCGTTCATCTCCTGGAGGCCGTAAGGCAACTTCAACTTCGCTGCGTCGTCGTCAATGTCACGAGTGACAAATGTTATGAGAATCGCGAGTGGATTTGGGGCTATCGTGAAAATGAGCCCATGGGGGGGCGAGATCCTTACTCCAACTCGAAGGGTTGTGCCGAGCTTGTGACCGCAGCTTTTCGGGACTCCTTTTTTCCTCCCGATTCTCTCCACCGCCACGGCGTCGCACTTGCCTCGGCGCGTGCGGGGAACGCAATTGGCGGAGGAGATTGGACCAGTGACCAGCTCATTCCCGATCTGATCAAAGGATTCCTGGCAAGAAACTCCTGTCCGATCCGCAATCCTTCGGCGATCCGTCCGTGGCAGTTTGTCCTGGAACCCTTGCGCGGATATCTTATGCTCGCCGAGCAACTTTCGGAGGATCCCGGTTGCTTTGCATCCGCCTGGAATTTCGGGCCGGCTGAGACAGACGCCAAACCTGTGGCCTGGATTGCAGATAAATTGGCGAATCTTTGGGGAAACGGCGCTGCGTGGAACTTCGATGAGACGGTCCATCCTCGTGAGGCTCACTTTCTCAAGCTAGACGCCTCAAAGGCTATGGCGTTTTTGGACTGGCAGCCAGTGCTTCCATTGAGCCAGGCGCTCGATTGGATCGTCGAATGGTATAGGGCTTTTCAGGCAGGGACCGACCTCCGACGCGTCACGATAACTCATATCGAGCGGTACGAATCGCTCTTGAAACAGTAAAGAGGCCCCGTGTTTGGGCAATCCAGCGCTTCAGTACGCCGCGATAAAAATCGTACGTGCCTGACACATCGAACAATACTTCAGGTGAAGCAGTAAGGAGGGTTTCATGCCAAATGTGGTCGTCCTTGGAAGTGGAATGGCCGGTTTCGGCGCGGCCCACCGGCTGGACGCCGAGGGCATTACCCCCGTGATGTATGACAAAAATGATTACTATGGCGGCCATACGGCATCGTTCCGCAACGAGTTGGGTTTCTTATTTGACGTCGGCCCGCATATCTCTTTTACGAAGGATCCCCGTATCCAGAACCTCTTCGCCGAGAGCGTGAATCAAGAATATGAGACTGTCCAGATCAACTTGAATAACTATTGGCGTGGTCACTGGCCATTGCACCCGGTACAACTGCATCTTCACGGACTCCCGGAGGATGTGGTTGTAAAGGTAATTAGCGATTTTGTTGAGGAACATCGGAAACCGGAAGTGCCCATAAATAATTATGCGGACTGGTTGATCTCCAGTTTTGGTAAGACTTTCGCCGAGTCTTTTCCCATGCAGTACACGCGGAAGTACCACACGACCACGGCGGATAATATGAGCACCGACTGGCTGGGCCCGCGCATCTACCGTCCCAGCCTTGAGGAAGTTCTGCGCGGGGCAATTTCGCCATCCGCTCCGCATGTCCATTACATCACCCACTTTAGGTACCCGAGCACCGGGGGATTCGTAAACTACCTGAGGAAGTTCGTGCCACTCGGAAACCTGCACCTCAATCACGAACTGGTATCGATCGACCCCCTCGCAAGGGAGATCCGGTTTTCGAACGGCCATGTAACCAATTACGACGGCCTTGTTTCCTCGGTGCCGCTCCCAGACCTTATTCGCATGATCCATGGCGCTCCGCCGGAAGTAGTGAACGCGTCCCGTCGGCTAGCTTGCTCGACCTGCGTCTTGGTTAATATCGGGGTGAATCGTGCTGATCTGTCCGATGCCCACATGACCTACTTTTACGACGAAGACATCTGTTTCACTCGCCTTGGATTTCCGCACATGCTCACGCCGCGCAACGCGCCCCCCGGCACCGGAAGCATTCAGGCGGAAGTGTATTTCTCAGAAAAATACAAGCCGCTGACGGGCTCGCCCGAAGACTGGGTAGAGCCGGTCATTCGGGATCTCCGCCGCTGCGGTCTTCTCCGCGAAGACGACCGCGTGTTGTGTAGCAAGGCCATGCTCCTTCGCTATGCCAACGTGATCTTTGACCTCGATCGTGCCGCGGCCCTTGCGACGGTACATGGCTATCTCGACGAACTGGGCATCGCCTATTGCGGACGGTATGGAGATTGGGGATACATGTGGACGGATGAGAGCTTCAAGAGCGGGGAACTCGCTGCCGAGCGTGCTTTGTCCTTGCTCGGGGTCCCTTCCCCCCCTCGGGCCTAACTGAATGCCCTCCTCACCTCTAGTCAGTGTCGTTACGCCCGTTTATAACGGTGAATTATTCTTGAGGGAATGCATCGAAAGTGTTCTTTCGCAAACCTATTCAAACTGGGAATACATAATCCTGAATAATTGCAGTACCGATGCAACCTTAACAATCGCTCAAGAATATGCGGCCCGCGATCAACGCATTTCTATATACAGCAACGATTTATTGTTGGATGTCATATCCAATCACAACAAGGCTTTCCGCCTAATTTCTTCGACTAGCAATTATTGTAAGGTAGTTTCGGCTGACGATTGGCTATACCCAGAATGCATCGCACGAATGGTTGACCTCGCTGAAACCCACCGAACGGTGGGAATCGTTGGCTCTTATCAACTAAGTGGGGGCTCCGAAAGATGGTACGTACGGACTGACGGGCTACCGTTTCATTCCGCTGTCGTTCCGGGACGAGAAATCTGCCGTGCGCATTTCTTGTCCTCGATCTCGGTCTTCGGCAACCCGACTTCTAACTTGTACAGATCCGATCTCATCAGAAAGAGCGATGCTTTTTATCCTAACTCATCGGCAGAGGCCGATGTAAGCGCCTGCTTCGACTGTTTAAGAGAAACGGACTTTGGCTTTGTGCACCAGGTGCTGTCCTATGAAAGGCTGCACGAAGTCAGAATGACAACCACCTCTACCAGCCTCAATGCTTATCTTTCCTCCAAGCTGAGTGATTTACTTCGATATGGCCCATTCTATCTGACTGCGGAGGAACTCCAAGGCTGTCTGAAAAGGCTGCTGAAACAGTACTACCATTTCTTGGCGATAGCCGCCGTGAATTTTAGAGATCAACGCTTTTGGAATTATCACAGGCGCCGGCTGCGGGAATTGGGTTATCCCCTCGACATCGCGAAGCTTGCAATGGCGATTACTCTGAAGATTCTTGACCTTTTGCTGAATCCCAAGAGTACGGTCGAACGCGTATTGCGGCGAGTGCGCGAGCGCGCATAGGGCTTATGGCAAACGGCGAACACGTCCAAGCGCAGGGAGGCAGAGTGCATTCGACAGTGTTAAGGGCGGTCTCGGGCCTCATGGTGCCAATTTTTCTGATTGTCTTCATGGCACCGTTCCTGGTGTTAGCACTTTACTCTCTCCCTGCCACGGATGACTTCTGCAAGGCCTCTCTTTCCTTTGGAGCGTACCCTCAGCAGCAGCCGAGTGTTCTCGCTGTCACTTGGATGTACTACTCTCGATGGTCTTCGCGATGGCTGACGACATTTCTTCAGAGTTCGATCATGAGCCACGTCGATTTGGCTGCTGCTTATGGTTGGCTGCTGATATTGGTTATCATCGCGAATATTGGGGCACTTGGGTATTTCTTCAAGACAATCTTCCAACTTCGCCCGGCAAGCGCGCTTCTGGCTGCGGGTATGTTTTATGCCGCCTATGTGGCGAGCTTATCTGATCCTCCGCAGGAAATATATTGGTTAACCGGAGCCATAGAATATAACTTGTCGTTTAGCACGATCTTGCTAGTCGTGAGCCTTCTCTACCAAGAGCGTCGTCAGCCCTGGTACTATTGCGCAATATTTTTATTGTCATTCGCGGCCCCGGCTCAACACGAGATTGCAGGTATCTTTCTTTGCGGCCTCTTTTTCACTGTGGCAGTCGTCCTGCGTGTGAAAAAATTGCCTGCCCGCCACTGGTACCTGAGCCTTGTCGCAGCGGCATTCAGCTTGGCGGTTGTGGTTTTGGCGCCTGGTAATGCCGTCCGGGCCGCTCAGGAACACCGGCACATGTGGGATGTTTCCCACCTTCCGAGGTGGCTTGCGCACGCCTTGTACCACGGCCTCGGTTGGCCCGCCTCTCCCGCAATTTTGGCCGCGGGATGCTGCATTTTTCTATTGTGTCAACGCGAGAAGAATTCATCCAGCACAGGCGCCTTTCCCCCCTCGTGGTTCCGTTCTGCCGCCCTTTGTGGAATGCTTTTCGTCGTGGTTGAGGTTGCATTCATCGAGACCGCCACTGGTGTCTGGATGCCGTATCGGGTGGCGGCATGGTTTCAGTTCATGTTTTGGCTCCTTCTCGTCTGCCTTATCGCTGGAGGCATACCCGAGTTCTATCGAGTACGATTCTCACCAGGCACAAGCATCGGTGTGTTCGCACTATTGGCAATCCTTCTCCTTGGATGCGCGAATTTCCGGGCGGCCCTCGAGGATCTGCACGGTCCCGTACAGACCTGGTACAGAACGGGCTACTCACGCTTACGGCAACACGGCGGGTCGTTGACGTTCGGGCCGGTTAGCAGTTACCCCAATCTTACCTTTCATCAGAATCTTTCTTCCGATCCTCGGTGTTTTGTGAATGTCTGCTTGGCGCATTACCTCCACGCCGATGCCGTCGTCGTCAAAGACTCAACCGAAGAATGCCCGCACTAGCGAGCAGTCTATCCCGGACAGAAACCGGGCCGACAATGCGTGATTTAAACTTATGCGGAAGAACTACTTGCTTGCCTACCGCCTGTGCCGGTTGAATAACAGGCCCATTGCAGTAGTTGTCGGCTGTGCGACCTGATCCCCTAAAATCGAACGTTCTCTTGAAGGGCTCGATGAAGGATCTGAAAGCGAAAACAATCCGAGGCGGTGCGGTCAGAATTTGCGCATTGGCGGGAAGCACTCTTCTTCGGTTGGTCTCCATGATGATCCTCGCTCGACTGCTCGAGCCGAAGGACTTCGGGCTGGTCGGAATGGCTAGCGCGTTTACGGGTGTTTTGTTTTTGTTCCGAGACTTTGGCCTTTCTACGGCAACGATCCAGCGCGCCACCGTAACCGAACGGCAGTCGTCCACATTGTTCTGGATAAATTTTCTGCTCGGCGCAATCCTTGCTTTGACCACGGCACTACTCGCTCCGCTTGTCGGAGATTTTTATCACGAACCGCGACTTTTGTGGGTAACACGTCTTCTTGCAACGGGATTTCTCTTTAATGGGGCGGGCGTTCAACACTCTGCGCTCCTCCAACGAGAAATGCGGTTCACCGCCCTGGCGCTGATTGATATTTTCTCGCTGATTGTGAGCACCGCCATCGCAATATTCGCTGCCCTGGCAGGGTACGGGTATTGGTCTCTTGTAGCGATGACGATCAGTTATCCTCTCATTGGCACCATTTGTCTGTGGTTGGCAACCAGTTGGGTTCCTGGGCTGCCTCGCCGTCGGATCGGGCTTCGCTCGATTATGCACTTTGGTGGTACGGTCACTCTTACAAGTCTCGTTTTGTACGTTGCTTTTAATCTCGATAAAGTCCTGCTGGGTCGTTTCTGGGGATCAGAGGCTATAGGAATCTATGGTCGCGCCTACCAGCTGATCAGAATTCCCACCGACAGCCTCAATACGACTGTCGGCGAGGTTGCATTTTCTGCGCTTTCACGGGTTCAGGACGATTTTGGTCGGTTGAGGAGGTACTTCCTGAAGGGCTATTCTCTGGTCTTGGCGCTTACGCTCCCCATCACGGTCGCCTGTGGTCTTTTTGCCGATGACATTGTCGATGTGTTACTGGGTCCAAAGTGGAAGGCTGCCGCCCAGATCTTTCGCCTATTGGCGCCGACGATTCTGGTCTTTGCAATATCTAATCCTCTTGGATGGTTGCTGACCTCCCTCGGCCTGGTTGGTAGGGGACTTCGAATTGCTCTAGTGCTGGCTCCGATTATGGTCGCCGGGTACTTAATCGGGCTGCCCGCTGGAGCGACGGGCATCGCCGTTGCCTACTCGGGAGCGATGCTGCTATGGATGTTTCCGATCATTACTTGGGCTGTGCATGGCACGGGCATTTCCTTCCGAGACGTCGTGCTGGTGGTAAGTCGTCCGCTCGTCTCAATCGCGGTCGCTGGGGTCATCGCGTTTGTTGCCCGGCAGCTTTATGGCCAAATGATGTCTGTGTTACCCCGACTCATCCTGGAAAGCACCGTTCTGTTTGGTATTTATTTTGCGCTGCTCTTTTTTGTTGCAGGTCAGAAGGACATCTTTCTGGATCTCATTCGTGGATGGAGGGGAAGTTCAGCAACAGAACCAAAAAGTCTGGGGGCGCCGGTCTGAAAAGCAAAAATAGTTTTTCAATGTGGGGTGCCGCATGTGTTTCGAGTCGCTTTTTCCCTCTATGCTGGGCCCTTGATTGGAACTCCCGATGTTGGTTCTGGCCGGGCCAGCCATGCCTCGGCCTGCAGCACTCGTAGCGTACATATGATCCGTGGCCGCGCGGGATTGGTCGGCTTTCTTCAAAAACTTGATTTTGCTACCTATGAGACTGGCCTTGATCATGTAGCACGATACCCGGAGGCAATTACTTGAGAATCAAAACCTCGCTAGCGTGCCTCTTGCTTTTCGTGACCGCCGTGGCCCGCTATTGGGTCTATGATCGGACGGAAGTGGTGCGGCATGACCCGGAGAGCGTGCGCCTCGCCCGAAGTCTCGCAGAAACTGGCCAGTTCGCTAATCCGTTCGTCCCTCTCGACACTGGACCATCTGCCCACACGGCCCCGGCGCTTCCCGCGCTCCTAGCGCTCTTGATGCGCGTATTTGGAGATGGAATTACCGGTATGTACGCCATCAAATTTACGGCTGTGCTGGTGCTATCTGTCCAGTTAGCCCTTTTCCCCGTATTCAGTAGATTACTCGGGATGGGTGAATGGAACGGCATCATCGGAGCCATCCTCTGGATCGCCGCGGCAGTGGGCACCGGTGCAGCCCGCGGCCATCAGCCCACACCTATGTTTGTATGGGAGTCGCTCTATGCTGCGATTCTCGTGGCCGTCGCCGTGTGCAGTTTTCGCCGTTACCTGGATGTACCGTTAGTTGACTCCAGTCGTCCGGCTTGGTTGCTTGGCTGCGCTACTGGAATCCTGATGCTCACTTGCCCCACAGGAGGTGTCATATTCGTCGGCTTCATAGGTTTGCTTCTTTGGAAAGATAAAATGGACATCTTCAAGAACTCTCGTTTGGTCATTATCATGTTGCTTCCGGCTGTGATCGTAGCCCCCTGGATCATCCGAAATTTCTTAGTATTTGACCGTTTTATATTAGTTCGCGACAATCTCGGCCTGGAGCTTGCGGTCTCCAACAACGACTGTGCGATGTTTGGAATCCAGCAGAATATTCAGAGCGAATGTTTTGCCAAAGTGCACCCAAATGCAAACATTGACGAAGCCAGGAGAGTCCTGGCCAATGGAGAGCCAACATACAATGATCTGAGACTGCGGGAAGCGCTGCATTGGATTAATACTCACCCTGCGAGATTCTTCAGATTGTGCGCTCTGAGAGTGGCAGCCTTTTGGATGCCCCCCCGCGACCGGGGGCCATACTCGCTTCTAGGGCGTGGGCGTACATCAGAGCGAATCGCCCTATACCTGATGACTCCGCTCAGCCTGGCAGGTTTGTTTATTCTCTATCGAAGAGACATTTTGAGCTGGTTGGTGTGCTTAATATGCTTGGGGTTGTTCCCCCTGATATACTATACCGTTCAATATGAATATCGGTACCGCTATCCAATTCTGTGGCTGACCTTCCTGTTGGGGTCTCTGCCGATTACTGCTTTTGCGCAACGAACATATCACTTTCTTTCTAGCAGGCTGAGGAGTGCGCCGGCATAGGTTTGCCGCTATTTTCACATTTCCTACGCCGGGTGTTCGCCCTTCGAGTTCGCGCAAACAAGTGGCTTCTAGTGGTCATAGGAGCTACGTGCGTGGGAGACGATTTCCTGATAGCGATCATGGAGGGTGGCGGAACCACGATCCTTTCACCGTCAGCCGGCGTCCGACGGGCGGTACGCGTCGCAGTAAGCTTAGCAGCTCGTCAGTGGGTCAGTCCGACGCTGTAAAGGACGAGAAGCCCCAATTGCGATTGGTTCCAATTGGGCCATCCATGCCGATGCCAGGGGCACCCGTCGCGTAGGTGTGATCTGTTGCTCCACCTATCTGTATTCCATTCTTGTAAACCGTGATCGTGGTACCCACCATGCTGGCTTTGATCACGTCTCCGTTAGAAACCCCATATCGCGATCCTCTGTACGTCACAAGATAGGTAAAGTTACCGAGAGCGCCATTCCATCTGACGATCGCGAGGTATGCTTTCGGGCTCGAGGAGACCCGAAAGTCGATTTCGTAGCCAGTACAAACGTGAGCAGACAGGGCGCTCCGCAGACGCAGTTCGACTTCATCATAATCAGTGTCGCTCTGAATGGTACTGTAGACCGTGGCCTCGGCAGTTTGGTTCGCTCCCCATGATCCGGTCAATAAAGCTGTTGGGTCGTTGTAATTTCCAGGCGTGAGCACGGCACCGTAAGCATGAGCAGGAGTCGTTTGAATATTTGACCAGTCCAAGCCAACTGTTCGACCACCGATCCAGTTATCACCCTCAGAAATAGGATCCTCTGCTAAAGAGAAGGTAGTTGTATATGTCCTGTGCTTCGGGTGGGATATAGATGTCGGTGCGCGAATATCTAACCTACCAGTTGCTCGGTCCCAGTACAGCACCACGGTAAGAAGTACAATTGCAATTGAACTAAGAACAAGCGGGCATTTGGAATTCATAGCAACCAAGGAAGACATATGCGACTTTGTCTGTCAAGCAGGCCCGTCCGAACCCCGGGGCTATCCTCAAGTTGCCAGATGGATAAACCGCGACTCTGTCCCGGAGGTTTTCTGAGCTCGAAGTCGAGATCTGCTTCACTCAGGCCGCAGAAAGAAACACCTGCGAATCGGCGGAGGAAAGGCGTCGGTAAATGAAGGCAAAGACTGGCAAATTCTTCGTCAACGACTGGGTTGAGGTCCGGAGCAAAAAAGAGATTCTGCGGACACTGGACTCGAATGGGCAACTCGACGGAATGCCCTTCATGCCGGAGATGTTCCAATTCTGCGGCAAGCGCTTTCAGGTCTACAAGAGCGCGCACAAGACTTGCGATCCGGATTATCGCAGCCGCCGTATTTATCGCGCGGTCCACCTCGAAACCCGCTGCGATGGACAGGCGCACGGCGGGTGCGAGGCAGGATGTTTGCTTTTCTGGAAGGAAGCGTGGCTGAAACCCATTGGGCGAGATAATCAGCACGATGCAACCAACGTTGTCGAGGTGCAACTAAACGAGAGAGGCAATGCGTCTACCTCCGAATGCACGGAATCTTCTGTCTGGAATGGCGTGCGAGCGCAGACATCTGATGCCCCGGGCGGGGATCCGACCTATATCTGCCAGGTGACGCAGGTGC
>Ga0210406_10004828_pt1 | contig 14263 bp, 7 predicted proteins | sample IncBWC30MmetaG_FD_155454 | JGI IMG/M metagenome (GOLD analysis project Ga0210406, IMG submission 155454) | Forest soil microbial communities from Barre Woods Harvard Forest LTER site, Petersham, Massachusetts, United States - Inc-BW-C-30-M | ecosystem: Environmental > Terrestrial > Soil >... | reverse complement strand
CTCATGCTCTAACCATCCTCTCCGGTATGTTGCGCCGGAACAAGTACCACAGTCCGGGAATCAATCCGGCTATCCTTCGGAGAGATCACCCTCGAGCTGACCGACGAGCAGTATGCCAAGCTGGAGCAACCTCGCTTAGCAAATCCTCTTCCAAAAGGGAAAACGGGCGCGAACCGGCGCTGATATCTCCTCGAGGGCTTGCTATGGACACAAACACTATCTTTCGACCGTACGGACCTGATGGGTCGAAGTCGGTCCGATGCACCAATCCGGATTGCCAAGCCCTCAATCCCCCGGAGGCCAAGCTTTGCTGGATTTGCGCGAAGCCACTCGTCTCAGAGAGAACGCTGTGTCCAATCGGAAAACGCTTAGTCCAAGAGTTCGAGGATGCCACACGCGAGTTCGTTTCCGCCGATAGAAACACGAAGGACAATTTGATCCGATATTCAGCGCGGGAGGCACATCGTGAACGGGCAGGCGAACGCTTGAGGAACGCTCGAAGGGTATTTGTCGACCACAAAGCTGACTGCTCCGAATGCTCGCCAATCAAGTGAGTCATTCCTGATTTCCGTTAGTTCGGCTGTGAACCCTTCCTGATTTTCGGCCCAGCGCATCCATTTGTGGAGATCTTCCCCGGTCTCAGCGAGTGCAGCTGACGTGATTGTTCCGTCTCCAATTTGTTTCGGCCGAATCAGCAGGCGGGCTGTGCGGATTGGCATCGGAACGTCAATTAAACGGGGTCTAGAGGAGCCATATTCAACCATGTTAGCAACACGAACGCGAGCACTGGTGATTACATACCCCAATAGTGCTGGGTCTGACGGAGCGGGGTGTCCATATCGTCATTGTGAAAAAAAACCTGACCCTTCACGGGCGAGGATTCGCCCATGTCGAATCTGTTCCTGAGTGTCATGGGGGCGTTTGCTCAGAGTTCGAGAGAGAGCTAATCCGCGAGCGCCAGCGAGAGGGAATTGCGATTGCAAAAAGGGAAGGGAAGTACACCGGCAAAACTTGAAAATTCAATATGATAATCCCTGCCTGCCAAGGTGGTCTGAAGGGTGGCGATCCGGGTCCTTAAAGTGGGCGATGTAATGTGGTTATCCTAGAATCATAGCGATCTATGTCCCTACGAAGGTTGCTTCGATTTCAGGTTGCTCAAAATGCAAAACATCTTTAGACCACGCGAAAAAGACGGGCCAGATTCGATCCGCTGCAGCAAGGAGAATTGCCCGAATGCTCAATCCGCCGGAGGCTAAATATTGTTGGAATTGTGGGAGCAAGCTTGTTCGTGGAACCGAAGAGCTCAAGTCGAGCTGAATTTGGTTACATCCAGTTGGACTAGTTGAAGAGATGAGCTGTGATCACGAACCGTCTGTCTAGCCTATCGGCCAGAGGCTCACGAGTAGGTGCTATTGGCCACGCCCAACTTCGCAAGTAGTTCGGATGGGTGTATCGGTTTAGCCACAATTTCGAATTCGTGACCGTTTGTTTTCGCTTGTTCAAGCAGATCGGCAGTGGCAGCCTGCCCTGAGAAGAGAAGAATTTTGCAGTCTTGGAGTCTGCTGCGAACCGCGATTGCGACCTCAATGCCACTCATGCTTGGCATATGAACCAGCGCACGCGGGCTACTACTGAACTGTGATCTGAAGTGTCATCGAGTGGGATGGCTTTCCGGTCGAATCGGTTGCTGTGATTGTTATGGACTGGATGCCGGTGGGTGTGCCGGGGTCAAAGTGAGTTGGCGGCGCCGGGTTGGCGGCTGCGGGAGAAGAGCTGCACGCAGTGAGGGTGAGAAGGGCGCCGAGAAATGCGAGCGCGAAGAGAGAAGAGCGGAGAGAGTTGCGCCGGAGATGTTTCGGAGAGAGCGCGAGGCACGCGATGACGGCTGCCCAGATAATGTGCGGCAGCGGCCGGGAGCGGGGCGGCGGTTCGGATTGTGCGGAGGTGGTCGATGAAGGGGTGGTGTTGATGGTCAGGGTTGCTGTAGCGGCTCCGGTGGCCGGAGCTAATGAGGATGGAGCGAAGGAACAGGTGGTTTCCGCGGGCAGGGCGGTGCAGGCGAGGTTGACGGTGCCGTTGTAGCCGTTAAGCGGTGCGACGGTCACGGTGGTGGTTACGGGTTGGCCGCGATTGACCAGTTGGGCGATCCGGGCGGCGGTGAGGGTGAAGTCGGGGATGGTGATTGTGATGGAGAGCGTGTTGGAGGTGCCTGGGAGGTTGGCGTTGTCGCCCGAGTAGTTGGCGATGATGGAATAAGCGCCGACCGCGGCGAAGGAGACGGAGAGCGTGGCGGTGCCGCTGGTGAGGGGTGCGATGCCAAGAGTCGTGCTTCCGGAGACGAAGGTTACAGTGCCCGTTGGATGGACGCCTGCGACGCTGGCGGTGAGGATCAATTGCTGATTGGTGTTGGCGGTGGCGGCGGAGATGGCGAGGGTGGTTCTCGACTGGACGAGAGCGGGAGCGGTTGGAGGCTGGTTGGTCTGGTTGAGGAATGAGGTTGCGCCACCATTGGTGAAGGCCAGTACATCGGGAGCGTTGTCGTTGGGGAGTGCAGGAGCCTGATTGTTGAGGCGGCCCAGGGCGAGTGCGCCGCCGGGAGTGTAGAGATTGGGATCGGCGGTGAAGTTTCCTTTGCCGTCGCCGAGGTAGACGGTAAAGCCGCCGTTGTGCTGGAGGAGCATGTCGGTGTGGCCGTCGGCGTTGACATCGGCGAAGACGGCTGAGGTGACGGAGTCGGACTCCGGCAGGGCGGCGGTGGTGAACAAAGGAGTGGACTGGAAGGAACCGTCGCCGTTGCCTGCGTAAACGGCTACCGGCGGAGAGACCCCTTCGACGAAGGCTGGTTGGATGAGGATGTCGGGAATTCCGTCGCCGTTGAGATCGCCGACGGCGAGGGGAGTTCCGAGGAGGCCGAGGGGTTGTTGCCGAAAGGAGCCGTCGCTCTGGCCGAGGAAGACGATGTTGTTCCAGATTAGGTCGGTTCGCTTGTCGTTGTTGAGGTCGGCAGTGAGGAGCGAGCTGGCGGGGTTGAAGGACGATTGCGTTGCGAGGAGAACGGGCGTTCCAAAGGAGCCGTCGCCGTTGCCGGGGATGGCGAGGATGGCCTGGTTGGACTGGCCTTGATTTGGGAGCGTGCCGATGGCGGAGACGACGATGTCGAGGTGGCCGTCGCCGTTGAAGTCTCCGGTTGCGGCGTGGACGGCGCCTGTGATGTGGAGGTCGATTGCGGCGGCGGCGGATTGGAAGGTGCCGTCGCCATTGCCTTTGTAGAAGAAGAGCTGCGAGTCGGGAAGGATTTCCTGCATTGGGACGCCGGGAAGGATGGCGGCGATGTCGGAGCGGCCGTCGGCGTTGAAGTCTGCGGCTAACAGAAATTCACCGGCAGTGGCGGCGATCTGACTGGTGACGGCGAAAGTTCCGTCGCCGCGGCCCACCGCTGTGGTGAGGTTGCCATTGTCGCTGATGAATGCGATGTCGGTGAGGCCGTCGCGGTTGAAGTCGGCGGCGACGAAGCCGGTGGGGCCGACGGGAAGATTTGGGAGGCCCTGAAAGGTTCCGTCGCCGTTGCCGGGGAGAAGGGCGATGCCGGTTTCGGTGATGAAGACGAGATTGGTTTTGCCGTCGCTGCCGGTTTCGGGGAGAGGAGAGCCGGCGACGGCGTAGGTGGGGCCTGGGATGAAGGAGCCTTTGCCATCGCCGAGCAGGATGGTAGTGGCTGGGCCGCCGAGGGCGAGATTGAGGTTGATGCCGTTGTTGTTGCTTCCGGCGAAGGCGAGGGAGCCATAGTTGATCGAGGAATCGAGAGAGAGGCTGGAACCGAGGGTGAACTGTCCGGTGGAGTTGCCGAGAAGGACCTGGATGACTTGAGGCTCGCCAGCGGCTGGCGGGTTGGCGATGTAAACGACGTCGGAAAAGCCATCGTGGTTGACGTCGGCGATGACGGCAGCGCCTGCGGAGGTGGTTGATTGCGTTTGCGGAGACTGGAAGGTGCCGTCTCCGTTGCCGGTATAGGTGATGAGTTGGAAGCCGAGGCCGGGGCTGTCGGCGTTCGCGGTGCCGAGCAGATCGGGCTTGCCGTCTCCGTTGAAGTCGCCGACGCCGAGGAGGCGGAACTGAATCGGAGGTGCGGGATAGCTTGTGGGGGACGAAAGCGTGCCGGGGGAGTTCCTGCCCTGGTTGAGAAGAATCGTAACCGATGATGCGTTGGCGATGGCGATGTCAGGGAAGCCGTCGGCGTTGAGATCGGCCGGGGAAATGAGGAGGGATGTGGTGGGGACGCTATAGTAGGCGGGCTTCTGGAAGGTGCCGTCGCCATTGCCGAAGAGGATCGCGACGAAGCCTTCGGGACAGGTAAGCGCCACGTCGAGCTTGTTGTCGTTGTTCATGTCGGCGACCGCGAGGGAGATGACCGAGGTACAACTTAGAGAGTTGGTAATGACTGGGGTTGGATTCGATGTGGCGCCCTGATTGAGGAGGACCGTCAAGGTGGCGAATTGCCCGCCTCCCGCTGCGGTGGACGAAGAGAAGATGAGGTCTGGCTGACCGTCGCCGTTGAAGTCGCCTGTAGCGGGAGTTGATACGGCGCCGATGGGGAGAAAGTTGGCGATGGGAAAGAGAGGCGGTTGACTTTGGGCGATGGCTGAAATCTGGAGTGACGCGCTCACAAGAAAAATGAGAATGAAGTACAGGATGGGCAGAGGTTTCAACCAAGGGTACGCAACCATTCGAGGAGTCCTACAGGGGCAACATAAAAATTTAACAGGCTTGCAGGCTATGGTTGTCGGTTTGGCGTCATTGAATTGTCATTTGTTCGTGTGGATGGGGATGCAGAGGCGGTAAAGGTGAGGATGACGGGCGATTTTGGGTTCGGTGGTAACGGCCGCACATTTACTCCCCCATCCTCGCCAAAGATCAGTTCGAGCGCGCGTCGCGCGTAGTCACTCCCGCCGCTTTCGCCATCCGCCCTGAGAAGCCCGAGTTCAGATGCCAGCCTTTGCCAATCGATTTCGGCGCACATTGAAGGACGCTCCTGCTGTCCAGGGTGCACCTTTCATTCTATGAACTTGAGGTTCTAGGGAAGGCCGGTTTGCTGAGCCTCCGAGAGGAATAACCCAAGGACCGCCGCAGCGATTTCACTTGACCAGCCGTGGAGCTCGAAAAACGGGGCGGGCTCAACCGGTCGACGCAACACTATCTAATCAGGTTGATCCATAAATGCTTACCCTGAAGAATCGATCTGTTTGGCTGATGTGGCCAAACCTAGCCAGGGTAAGGTTCCGGCCGATCTAATCCTAGCCAGCGCTTTTAGATTTTGTTTTCAATGAATGTGGGTCTGAGCTGGGTGTTGCGTCGACCCATTGAGACCACCCCGTTTTCCGGGCAGTCGCCACTGCTAGGTGTTGGCTTACCGAAGAAGATGTGGCGAAGCAACCGCAGGCACAAAAAGTCCGAACGAGAGCGCACGTTGGAGCACGGCCAACTTTCTCCACGTTCAGGGACGTCCAGGCAGTTCAAATGTGCGGATAGCTGCGTCCTAGGCTCCGCCTTGCACTAGATGCCACACTGTTGACTCCGACTGATTGATTCTCGCTTCCATCCGGGGAGCATACTGCGCCATTTGACCTAAGAGATTGGCAGCTATAGAGTTTGGTTGAACTTCGCCTGGCATTTAGATGGGCTTGAAAAGGAGAGAGCACATAGATGGCAAGCGGTTCGCGCAGAAGATTCTTGAAGGAAGTGTCCGTCACGATGGCCGGATTGGCGGCATCATATCGGATTCCAGCTTGGGCTTACGACACGGGAGCCACTGGGTCCGTGCAGGTTTGGAGCACCTTCCGAGATAGGCGGCACGCATCAGTTGAGCCATTAGCATGGAAGCCTGTAACCGCGATTGCATCCGATGCGATCGTGCTCGACCCGACGGCCACTCAACAGGAGATGCTGGGCTTCGGCGCGGCGTTCACAGATGCGGCCTGCTATATGCTGAACCAGCTTCACAGTGACGAGCGGGCAGCCTTGATGCACGAGCTTTTTGCTTCCAACGAAATGGCGATGAACGTCTGCCGAACCTGCATCGGAGCAAGTGACTATTCGAAGTCGCTTTACAGCTTCGACGACAGCGAACAGGACGATCCAGAGCTTAGGATGTTTTCAATCGACCACGACAAAGCCTACATCCTCCCCCTGCTCAGGGAGGCGCGCAAGCTCAATCCAGATCTATTCCTCTTTTCGTCGCCATGGAGTCCACCGGCTTGGACGAAGTTTAACCGTTCCATGCTGGGTGGAACGATACGCAAGAGCAATCTTGAGCCATATTCGCGGTATTTCCAAAAGTTCCTCGACGCCTACAAAGCTGAGGGGGTGGAAATCAACGCGGTCACCGTCCAAAACGAGGTCGATACTACTGTGGATGGCCGGTATGCGGCCTGCCTGTTGGCGCAAGAAGATGAGATCTTGTTCGTGGGCAAATACCTGGGACCTCTGCTCCGCAAGGTGGGCAGTTCAACGAAGATTTGGGTGTTGGACCACAACTTTACCCTGTGGGGACGGGCCATTGCCGAGCTGAGCGATCCGCGGGCCAACGAGTTCATCGACGGCATAGCGTGGCATGGGTATGCGGGCGAGCCGTCGGCGATGACGCAGGTGCACGATGCTTTTCCTCAAAAGAACGCCTACTTTACCGAGGGTGGACCGCAGCGCGAGCCTCGGCCAGCAGGGGCTCCATTCCCCGACCCAATGACGGCTTGGGCACGGTGGGCGGAGTGGGCCAACAGCGTTATCAGAAACTGGTCGCGTTCGATTACGATGTGGAACCTGGCGCTCGACGAGAATGGAACTCCCTACATCGGTCACCATGAGGAAGGGGATATAGTGCCCGGGGCACCTACCACGGGCCGTGGGGTAATCACCATCGATAGTACGACCCGCAAGATAAGCCGCAGCGGACGGTTTTGGGCGCTTGCACACTACTCAAAACACGTGCGCCGCGGAGCAAAGGTCTTTCGCACGAATGGAGTTGCAGATAGTGCCCCGCAAACTTCCAAGAACCCTGTCTCACATGTTGGATTTCGCAATCCCGATGGAAGCTATGTGGTAGTGCTCTCGAACCGAGGCCCAGAGAAGCGGGTTCAGCTGGTGCTCGGTTCAAACTCCCTAGTTATCGAGCTGCCAGCAGATTCCGTACACACTTTGCAATGGTCGTAGCGCGAACTTGGCGAGTCCGTTTTGCAGCAGTTCAGTTGCGAAGTCGCCGCCGGGCTAGGCTCGTCCACCGGAATTGAGTGGGAAGAGGTTGGATTTGCGGCTCGCGCGCGTCATTCCATGACCTCTATTCCGTGCGATTAAGTGAACCATCGTAGTGGATTATGACGGAGAGTTTAGGCAGGACGGTCTTGGCTTCTTCGGGGGTGATCAGGCCTCTGATTTGGAAGTCCTGAACGGAGTTGAGCAGAATTGCCTGTTCTGCCTGGATCGTGGCTCCGATGTCTCGCTGGACTTGTTCGTCGCTCCCTTTAGCGATGTTTACAACCTTCTGCGTCGGCCACGACATGGCCTCGTCGCGCTGTTTCAGCATTTCGGCGAGAAGGTGGTGGCGGGTCTCTGGCGTGAGGCCTCTTACGCCTCCACATGACCGAAAGCCGTGACCAGGGGTTGATCGCTGCCAGGAAATTCGGTCGCCGCCGGATTCGACGAGCACAGGATCGATGCCGGCGTTGTCATTCTCCGTGAGATGGTACGAAGGTATATCTGGCCAGCCGCCGGGCGGACGCGAAATGGCGTAGCTGCCGCAGATGCCGCCACCGGTACTACCGAAGCCAACTCCGATGCCTTTTGTGCGGACGATGTAGACAATGAGCCTCTCCTCTAAACTCGCGAGGATGTTAGCGGCAAAGCCGGGAGGCGGAGATTTGGAAAGGAGCATGGCGGAGACACGATCGAGGTGGTTGGAGCCGTCATCCGGGCGCGGCCCGTAGTACCACTGCATGAGGTTTCCAGTCTGCTCGGCGGAAGGCAACATGGAGAGGAGGATGATGGTCTGGACCGGATGAGAACGGGATACATACCCGAGCATATCGGCGGACAGCAGCACTCGCCTTTGAATCAGCGCGTCCAATACTTCGGATAGCGCGCCGTACTGGGGGCCACCCGGCGCTAGCAGGTCGGGGCCTCCTTGCTCCAAAGATTTTTTGACCAACTGAGCTGCAAGGTCGAGTGCGGCCGTGTCGTTGTTTTCACGCGCGAAGTACGCCCCCCAAGCAATCAGGCGTGGGTCTTTGCTTTCGAGCCAGGTCTGGATGTTGGTGGAGGTGGCTTGGGCTTTCATCGACTCTTCAATTTGGGTTGAGGTCGGGTTCGGGCTGGGGAACTGAGCTAGGGCACGCGAGATCGACGGAATCAGGACGGCGGAGCAAGCTAGAGATCGTAGGAGAGCGCGCATGCAGAACCAGTTCTGCACCTCATCATCGTTCCTGACGTTCTGCATGTTCCGTTAGACACCGGCAGCCAAGTGTTGGTTCCAAGCTCCGGAAAAGTCGGGTTTGCGGCAAGTTCAAGGTCGAAGTTTCTCATAACCGTTTTGCGGGAACATGCAGAGCAATTGTCCCTATTCACTGTTCAGAAGAGCCAATAGCCTGGGCTGTCCTGGATAGTATTGTGCCCAGCTTTGGGCACGACAACATAAGAAACAATGCCATCTTGTGATCTTAGAAAAGTAGATTTATCCGAAAATTCATATGTTTTCGAGACCGTCGCAGCGCCCTTTTCAGCGAATTTCGCCGCAAATCCGCTATGGCCCTTCACCTGCTTGAAATAAAGCCGTTCACCTTCCAATAGCGAAACACAGACCGCTTCCCAGTCTTTGTTATCGAAGCGTTCCGGCAGACCACCGGATCTCCATCACACCGTTTCGTATCCAGGAGTTTTTGACCAATGTCTCCAAGGAAAATCGCATTCGCGATCGTTCTGGCAACCCTCGTATCGCTCAGTGCCTCCCTCAGCTACGCCCAGACGACCAGTGGAGCTATCGTGGGTGTCCTCCACGATGCAAGCGGAGCCGTCGTCCCGAACTCAATCGTGAATGCCACGAACGAGGCGACCGGCGTCGTCTATACCGGTAAGACCAACGGCAACGGTGAATACCGCATCTCGAACCTGCCTGAAGGCACCTACGATCTCCGCACAGTCGTTACCGGGTTCACTCCTTCCACCCTGAAGGGTGTAGTGGTCGAGGCCACAAGCGTTCAGACCAGGGACATCACCCTCACCATCGGACAGGGGACGACTACAGTCGAGGTCACCAGCCAGGCAAATGTGTCGATCGACACAACCACCGCTCAGCTCAGTTCGACCTTCTCGATGAAGGAGGTTCAGGAACTGCCCTCAGCAACCGTCGGCCTTGGCGTGATAAACCTGTCGCTGCTCGCGCCTGGCGTCAGCAGCTCGGGCGGCCTTGGCGCCGGCACCGGCCCGTCGATTTCCGGACAGCGCCCGCGCAACAACAACTTCAGCATCGACGGAACCGACAATAACAACAAGAGTGTCACCGGTCCGCTGCTCTATGTGCCGAACGACGCCACCTCGGAGTTCGTGCTGCTGCAGAACGTCTACTCGGCGCAGTATGGCCACTCCGCCGGCGGCCAGTTCAACACGCTCATTACGCCCGGAACCAACCACGTCCACGGCAGGGTGTACGAGTATTTTCAGAACCGCAATCTGAACGCCGTTACTTCCACTCAGGGCATCTCAAACGCCGCGAATCCTCTGGTCGCTCCAAACTTTCAGCCGCGCTACGACTTCAACCGGTACGGCGGACAACTCGGCGGTCCAATTCTCAGGGACAAGCTCTTCCTCTTCTCCAACTTCGAACGTCAGACACAAGGGCAGGCCGCTCCGCCCACCACCTTCTGCACTCCGACTGCAGCCGGATTCGCTGCCCTGAGTGCGCTGAACTTCTCATCCAAGACAAACCTATCAGTCTTCCAGAAGTATTACCCCACCGCGGCGGCCCAGGCAGTTGTAGGAGGAGGCTCCGCCTGCACGGATAGCAAGCTGTCGCCGGCTGGCGCTACGATCGCTGTTACCCCTACGGGTGCAGCTTCTGCGACTGCCGTTCCAGTCGGTGCCGCTTCGTTCTCGCCCCCAACCTTCTACAACCACTATTACTCCACCAACTCCGGGGACTACACCATCTCTCAGCACGACAGCCTGCGGGTACGCTACGTCTACAACCGCGCGGATGGAACCGATACCTCTGCGACCTTCCCGAGCTTCTATCAGGGAACTCCAGCGAGGTATCACCTTGCCTCCATCAGCGAGATTCACGTCATCTCGCCGACTATGAGTAACGAGTTCCGCATCGGTTACACAAGGTTCTTCAGCCAGACACCTGTCCCTCCCACCACCTTCCCTGGCCTCACCGTCTTCCCGAGCCTCTACTTCTACGACCTCGGAAAGAGCCCTTACCTCGGTCCCGACGCGAACGCCCCGCAGGCGACGATTACCAACCTCTATCAAGCTATCGAGTCGTTCACCTGGGTCAAGGGCAAGCACACCCTGAACTTCGGTGGAGAAGGCCGCAAGTCCATTTCGCCGCAGGTCTTCGTACAGCGCTTGCGCGGCGACTATGAGTACTCCACCCTCAGCCTGTACCTGAATGATATTAGCCCCGATAAGGTAGGACAGCGGAACGCCACGCCTCCCGGTCTCAGTCCCACCTTCTATGGCGACCAGTCATCGATCTATGTTTACGGAAACGATGATTACCGGGTGACCCCAAAACTAACTCTGAATCTCGGTCTTCGCTGGGAGTTTACCTCCGTTCCAGCCAGCGAGAAGCAGCAGGCGTTGAATATTGCGGCGAGTGTCCCAGGACTCATCACCTTCGGCAAGCCTGCTCCGCAGTACAGTAACTTCGCCCCAAGGCTCGGATTTGCGTTCGCGCCGGACGAGAATACGTCGATTCGCGCAGCGTTCGGAATCAACTACGATGTGCTGTACGACAACATCGGCACCACCAGCGCTCCTCCGCAGTTCCAGACAACAGAGAACGTCACTCTTACCGTCGCAACCCCCAGCTTCCTGGCGAACGGCGGTCTGCCGCAGAATGCTACGTTTACGACTCTCGCTCAGCAGCGGGCGGCCACGGCGGCCTTCGTTCCCGATCAGAAGCTGCCCTACTCCGAGCAGTGGACCCTGGGTATTCAGCACGTCTTTCATCGCGATTACACGGCAGAGATGCGATACGTAGGTACGCGCGGTGTTCACCTGGATGTTCAAACTCAGATCAACGTGCAGTCGCCTGTCACCGCGGCTAACCAACTCCCGACATCGCTCACCGGGGGCGGAGTCGCAGCGAATGGCGCAACCACGCTGGCGTTACTACAGGCTCCAAATGCCAACGGCGCGCCGTATTACCGGGTGCCGTCCTACTACGCAGCCGGACTCACCAACACCATCACCGCGGATATGCCGTACGGCGGGTCAAATTACAACGGCCTTCAGACACAACTCACACGCCGCTTTCAAAAGGGGTGGCTTCTAAACGCGGCCTACACCTACAGCCGCACCTTCGATGACTCGACTGCCGACTTCAACTCAACCGCACTCAACCCTCGCCGTCCCCAGGACTCGCAAAACATCCGCGCGGAATATGCCCGGTCTGCCCTGGACCGTCCGCATCGGTTCACCCTGGCCGTCCTGTATGACCTGCCATTCTTCAAGAACTCGAACTTCTTGCTCAAAAATCTGGTCGGCAATTTGCAAATTTCCCCCGTCTATACCTTCCAGTCACCCCAATACACCTCAGTGCAGAGCGTGACCGACTCAAACCTCAATAACGATTCGGCGAGCGATCGCGTTTTCGTCAATCCGAACGGCGTCAAGGGCACTGGCACCGGCGTTGTCCCTCTCGTGAACACCGCGATTGCGTGCCCAAGTGGTACGACGACCCATGGCGTGGTCAATAACACCTCCACGGTGGCTGTGAGCTGTGCCGCCAACACGATTGGATACTCGGCGGGTGCACTCGTCGGACCGTCGGGCGCCCAAACCTTTGTTCCCTCCAACGCCTACTATGTCCAGGCGGGACCGGGAACGTCTCCAAGCTCAACTCGCAACACCTTGCCGACCGGGCGCGAAAACAATGTGGACTTGACCGCGATCAAGCGAATCAGCTTTGGCGACCGCTACGCGCTGGAGGTTCAGGCGATCGCGTTCAACGTGCTCAATCATTCGCAAAACCTCCCGGGCTCGCTCAGCACGGTGAACTCGATCGGGTCCACGGGTTCTGGAAACTTCGACTCCGTCGCTTCGCCACAGTTCAACCAGAAGCAGCTTACGTTCTCGAACAACGCTCGTTCGATGCAGCTCTCCGGAAAGATATTTTTCTAGAACGCAAGACTGCAGAACCTTGGGACCCTTACGGGTCCCTTTTTTTTGCCGTTCTCACTTCAAGTTGGCCAATCAATCAAATCAATCATGTTCGGTCGCGGCCTGAATCCCCACACTACAATCAGCGAAGCCGCATCCAGCCCACCGAAGCCATGCCCCGCAACCTCCACATCGCACAGAAAGCGATAGCCAACGGTAGGCACCGTTGCGATGTAACGCGGCTCACGAGTGTCATCCCCAAGCAGACGGCGCAGAAGCGCAATGCTACGCGTGAGCGAGTTTTCTGACACGGCGCAGTCGTTCCAGACCGGGTCCAGAAGCTCGTCTTTGCTGATCAGCCAGTGCGGATTCCGAAGCAGGAAGACCAGAACTCGAAATGCCTTCGGCTCGAAGTAATTTACACCCTGCGTCCTGGTATCTCCTGCAAAGTCACCTTTTCGGAAACTTCGCCCTCAACTCTCCGAAAACATCGTTTCTCAAGAACCTCGCGACAGCCCGCTGCGCGGGCCAAGTTTCCGAGTCCGCAACGACATGGCAGATCTTTCGAAAAATTGAGTATGCTGCGGGCATGCCGCAGGACATTTTGTCGGCAGCCAGGAGCAAGCCGAACAGTCGGACCCGCAGGCGCTGCAATGGGTTTCTCCTCAACGTGCTCTGCGCCTCGCATCTTCCATCGGTGGCCTGGCGTATGGAGGCACGGACAGACTTATCTTCGGCACGCTGAGTCACGAACAAATTGGAAGAACGAGGGCATATGTCATCACAAAATGGCGACAAAGCGAGATTCAACAGGTTAAGGAAACAAAAGTTCCGCCGCCGCGAGCTCATGGCAAGGTTGGCCACCCAGTCGGCGGCCAGTGCAGCGCGGTTAGGTAAAACTCCGCCTGCAAAGTTGGCGCAGCGGTAGCAGCAGAACACGCTCCTTCACCAACACCTTCGATGGACAACGGCTCGTTTAGAGCATGCTTCCCTGGTCGTTTGCCATGCCTGGTCCTCGCAGAGCCGGGACCTACCACTTACCGCAAACGCCGTTTATCATTCGTGTTCAGGGATGACGTACTGATGCGTGTACTCATACGACACCAGCTAACCGTGATTCTCGCTTTGGGCCTTCTGGTATCGGGGCAAAACATCGCCCAGGAAACGCCGACAGATGTTCTCCAACTCGAACTTGTTCGGGATGGTGTTGCGCAATCCGTCCGGCCTCTCTTCAAAGTCGAAATGCACAACAAAACCGCTCGCCCCCTCATCCTTTGCCTAGGATGGAATGTCGGCGGGAAAAACTACGCCGGTGAAATCAAGTTTTCGCTCACAGACGTAAGGGGTAGAACGCGACACCTGGTGAAAAGAGACCCCGCATATGTCGCCGGTAGCTTGGGTCCTTACATTGTAACGATTCCCGAAGGTGGCACATTCGAGCTGCCGTCTATTGATCTAGTGGACTATTGGTCTTATGAACCAAAGATCGCGGTCCTGGCGCTTCCTGCTGGCGGTTACTCGTTGACCGCAGAGTACACGGGCCACAATCCCAACAACAACTTTACCCCCCAGGGGCCGGGCCAACCGCCTTTTCATCAGTACACCCAAAACTTCTGGATTGGAAGCGTTCATTCCAACGTCATGTCGTTCACGCTTACCTTACCAATCGGCCATAAAGACGCACACTAAGAAAGTCGTAGTAAGAGTTGGGGAACCCGTTTCAGCGGAAACTCCTCGAAAGTCGCCTTTCCGGCAAGTTCGGCTACCCTGCCTGATTGAAGTTGCTCAAAACCCCGTTTGAACTAAACCGCTGGCGTGGTGGACGCTGCATTAGTGGCGGGCAGAGATTAGCTTTCGCAGCATGATCTGAGTCATAGGAGGTATTTCTTATGACTCA
>Ga0210406_10004823_pt1 | contig 14280 bp, 14 predicted proteins | sample IncBWC30MmetaG_FD_155454 | JGI IMG/M metagenome (GOLD analysis project Ga0210406, IMG submission 155454) | Forest soil microbial communities from Barre Woods Harvard Forest LTER site, Petersham, Massachusetts, United States - Inc-BW-C-30-M | ecosystem: Environmental > Terrestrial > Soil >... | reverse complement strand
AGATTTCTTTGGTCAATTTAGCAGAAGCTTGATTTAGGGTCTTCACTTCATCCGCTGTGGGAACGTGATCCGCCGGGAATGAGACCAGAGTCGCAATGTTCTTGAGGTCGGCATTCACCTTAACGACGAGCTTGTCCTGCCGGATCCTATTCGGGAGTTGATCCAGTTTGCCTCGCAAATAACCGACCAGAGCAGGTTGCCGCAGGAGCTTTGCCGTTTCGGGATTGTAGCTCTCGACTAAGAGCCCGGTTACCACTTGGGTCCCGCGTATCCAGCCGCCGATACTTACCAGCGTGATTAAATCGTTATCCCGATTCTCCTCGAGCGCCTTTTTTACCTCGTTTTGTGTGGCCTCCAGCTCTTCATTTAGCTGATCCCACGACCCGTCCTCCGCAAATTGAGTTATGCTTTTGCCTCGGGCCAGGACGCTATCGGAGACGCTGAGTTTTTTCGCGAGTGCGAGTACATCGCGTCCAATATTTTTTACCTGCTGACCGTCCTGCGCCTCTACCGCTATGTATCCGTCCGCGATCAAGGTACCGAGGTTCAGCGCCATTTGCGCTCGATTGACCCCCCCGATCGGTGTTGGCGGCCTAAATTGGGATACCCAGTTCGGTTTACCGGTCTTATCAATCGCTTTAAAAAATTCTCCCGGTGTCGGGACGGTTAGCGAATCGATAGTGACGGCTGCTTTCAGTTCTGCCTCAGACAACGGCGAAGCTGCTGGGGTCGGAGAACTTCCCCCACCAGTTTGCTGCGCCCCCAAGGGTTCGACTGCCAAAATGGCGATGATGCTGGGCAAAAGCCACTTCCAGGGAGGGGCCATATGCACCGCAGTTTATCAACAGAGTCGGACCTGTCCAGCCCTACGAAGCGTTTCTCGCTTGATGCCTTAGGGTTCTGCCCTGGCTCGCCCTAGGCTCGGCGGAATGAAAGATGACAGATTACGAATGACAAATTTGGATCTGTACGAGGGATCGAGCCGGAGATTTGTCATTCCGGCCGAGCCTAAGACGAAGGCGGGACGGGCCATTCCTCTTTCAAATTTTTTCTTTACGCAACCCCCGTCTCCCCTGATGGTTTCCGCCGTGAAACTCGAGGTTGTCGTGATGCCAAAGCGGAATGTGCTGGATCCGCAGGGTGTAGCCGTCCGTAACGCTGTCCGCGAACTCGGTTTGAGCAATGTCGGCACAGTTCGCGTTGGAAAGATTATTGAGATAGAATTCACTGGTGAACCGGACGAGGCAAAACTCGATGAGATCTGCCGAGACCTTCTCTGTAACGAGGTGATTGAAGACTACCGCATTTTAGGAGCCGTATTGAAATAGGATCGCGATGAAAATTGCCGTTGTTCGTTTTCCCGGCTCAAATTGCGATCAAGACTGTTTGCGCGCGCTAACCGACGGCCTTGGCGTAAAGGCTGAGTACGTTTGGCACAAAGAAACGTCGATCGATGGTTTTGATGCTGTCATCCTTCCCGGAGGCTTTTCGTACGGGGATTACCTCCGCTGCGGCGCCATCGCGGGGTTTTCGCCCGTAATGCAGTCTGTAATCGAAGCTGCCCATGCGGGCATGCCGGTTTTCGGTATCTGTAACGGCTTTCAGATCTTGTGCGAGACCGGGCTATTGCGCGGCGCGTTAATCCGGAATCGCTCTCTTCTGTTTTTGTGCCAGCCAGTTTACTTGAAGCTGGAAAACAACCGCACCCCGTTTACTCGGTTGTCAGAAGAGGGTGCCATATTGCGAATGCCGATTGCCCATGGTGAAGGCGCCTACTACGCGGACGACCAAACCTTGAGGGAGCTCGAAGACGGAGGACAAGTGGTGTTCCGTTACGTGAATGAGACCGGTCAACCTACGCCGGAGGCGAACCCGAATGGGAGCCGGAACAACATCGCTGGTATTTGCAACCCTGCCGGGAACGTTCTCGGGCTTATGCCTCATCCGGATCGTTCTTGGGAAGGCCGCCTAGGGAGTGAGGACGGTCTGCAACTATTCAAATCCTTAGTGGATACCCTCCTATCGGTCGCGGCATGACTCCTATCCTTACGCCCGAACTGGTGCGCCAACATGGTTTGTCGGAAGAGGAGTTCGAACGCATCACAGCGATCCTGGGCCGCGAACCAAATTTTACCGAGCTAGGCGTGTTCTCCGTCATGTGGAGCGAACATTGCTCCTACAAGAATACGCGCCGAGAGCTCAGAAAATTTCCGACTACCGGCCCCCGTGTCCTAGTAAAAGCGGGTGAAGAGAACGCCGGGGTCATCGATATCGGTGACGGCTGGGCTGTGGCCTTCAAAATGGAGAGCCACAATCATCCCAGCGCGGTTGAGCCCTTCCAGGGAGCGGCAACCGGGGTTGGGGGGATAATTCGAGACATTTTCACAATGGGAGCCCGGCCGGTCTTCTTGATGAACTCCCTCCGATTTGGGCCGATCCATGGTGATAACGACGCGGCCCGGAAAAACCGGAAATTGGTCCGCGGCGTAGTCGCGGGGATTGCCCACTATGGGAATTGCATTGGGGTGCCCACCATTGGCGGAGAGATCGCCTTCGATGGGTCGTATAACGGCAACCCCTTGGTAAATGTTCTTTGTTTAGGCGTTTTAAAGAAGGCGGAGATCGCCCGGGGAGCTGCCTCGGGCGTCGGCAATGCGGTATTTTACGTAGGATCCGAGACTGGGCGGGACGGCTTGGCGGGAGCGGCGTTTGCTTCTCGCGATTTGACCGAAGAATCAAAAGCGGACCGGCCGGCGGTTCAGGTCGGCGATCCGTTTCGAGGAAAATTGCTATTAGAGGCTTGTCTTGAGCTTCTGACCAGCGGCGCAGTCGCCGGTATCCAGGATATGGGAGCAGCCGGCCTCACTTGTTCCACCTGTGAGACCGCTAGCCGCGGAGGCACAGGAGTCCAAATCGATTTGGCGCTAGTCCCGAAACGCGAAACCGGCATGTCCCCGTACGAGATCCTGCTGAGCGAGTCTCAGGAACGGATGCTCATCATCGTTCGTAGCGGCGAGGAAGAGCGGGTTAAAGAAGTCTTCGAAAAATGGGATCTTCCTTACTCCAAGGTCGGCATAGTGACGGATGACGGCTTTATGCGGGTTCTGGACGATGGCTCAGTCGAAGTCGAAATCCCGGCCAAACAGTTAGCGGACGACGCACCCGTGTACGAACGCGAGGTTGCGATTCCTACGCGGCCTCGGGCGATCGTGGTTTCGGACCTGGAGTTTCACGATCCAAAGGACAGTCTGTTACAGCTGTTGGCACACCCGACGGTTGCCTCTAAGAATTGGGTTTTCAGACAGTACGATCACACGGTCCGGGCGGGAACCATCGTTCCACCCGGCTCCGATGCCGCGGTTTTCTATGTGCGCGAGGCGGATAAGTTCTTGGCCGCAACGACCGATTGTAACCATTTGTACTGCCGGTTGGACCCGCGAGAAGGCGCAAAAATTGCCGTAGCGGAGGCTGCTCGCAACCTGACCTGTTCTGGCGCGATTCCGTTAGCGGTCACGGACAACCTCAATTTTGGCAACCCTTACCGCCCCGAGAATTTTTGGCAGTTGCGGGAAGCGGTAGAAGGACTTTCAGAGGCTTGCCGCCGTTTTGAAACGCCGGTGACGGGAGGGAATGTCAGTTTGTACAACGAAAGTCCTGAAGGAACGATCGATCCTACCCCTACGGTTGGGATGATCGGTTTAATTGAAGATGAGCGCTGGATCACTCGTCAGTACTTCCGTAACGAGGGAGACGTGATTTTTCTAATTGGTGCTATTGGGGACGAGATCGGCGGTTCGCTGTATCTCAAGACCATTTTCGGAAAAAAGGCTGGCCTGCCTCCTCGGCTGGATTTTGATCGGGAGTTGGCCGTCCAGAAATTCTTACGAGCGCTGATTCGGAAAGGGGTCGTCAAGAGCGCCCACGACTGCTCGGAAGGAGGCTTGGCCGTAGCGCTGGCTGAGTGTTGTATGAGCGGTGCGGAAAAAATCGGCGCCCGGATTCGTCTACCTCAGATGGGCGGGAGCTCATCCCAAGCGGATCAGCGTCTGGACGTTAGTCTGTTCAACGAATCGCAATCCCGAATTGTTGTTACCGTCCGAAGCGAGGCAAGTGACCTCGTTCAACAAGAGGCCGCTCAGGCCGGAATTGAGCTGACCAGGCTTGGTTCGGTGGGCGGAAGTGAATTGGCGATCGAGGGACCCGAGGGCACGCTATCTTGGTCTTTGGATCAACTCCACGAGGCGTGGTATTCTTCTATTGCTCTGGCTTTGTCTCAGCAAGATTTGTGAAAACTCACTATATACCTACCCACGAATGCGGTGTCTTCGCGGTGTACGGGCATACCGACGCCGCCCTGCTGACGTACTATGGGCTGTTTGCCTTACAGCACCGGGGACAAGAAAGTGCCGGTATAGTCACAGCCGATGGGCCGTCTCAGCCGTTTCATATCCATCGGGGAATGGGCTTGGTGTCCCAGGTCTTTGGTGAAAAGGATCTGGCGGCCTTGGAGGGTTCTCGAGCAATTGGCCACGTTCGATACTCCACCAGCGGTTCGAGCACCCTCAAGAATGCCCAACCCTTTGTTGTGGACTGCGCTCGTGGCCAGTTAGCGATCGCTCACAACGGGAACCTAATCAATGCTGCACCCTTGCGCGATGAGCTGGAAAACCGCGGCTCGATTTTTCAAACCACTGTCGATAGCGAGATCGTTTTGCACCTGCTCGCTCAGCCTACCGGTCAACGAAACGTGCTGACCACGCTCCGCCAGCTCCATGGGGCGTTCTCTTTCGTGGTCATGAGCGAGAAAGAAATTATTGGAGTTCGCGATCCCTTTGGTTTTCGACCCTTGGTTCTGGGCAAATTGGATGACGCCTTTATTTTGGCTTCTGAGAGCTGTGCATTTGATCTCATTCACGCTGAATTTGTCCGCGAAGTAGAGCCAGGCGAAGTGATCATCATCAACGACGACGGCATCCACTCCGAATGGCCGTTCAAGGAAGAGCGACAGGCGTTTTGTATGTTCGAGTTCGTTTACTTCGCTCGCCCGGACAGCATGATCCAGAACCGCAACGTCAGTAAAGTTCGGGTCGCAATGGGAAGGGAACTGGCCCGCCTGCATCCCGTGGAAGCTGATATGGTGGTACCGGTACCCGATTCTGGTAACTATGCGGCGCTGGGGTTCAGTCACGAGCTCGGCATTCCGTACGAGCATGCTTTTGTTCGGAACCACTACATCGGGCGAACCTTTCTTCAGCCAACTCAACTCATTCGCGACTTCAATGTGCGAGTGAAGCTGAATCTTATTAAGGAGTTAGTAGAAGGTAAGCGAGTGGTAGTTGTGGATGATTCGGTTGTGCGAGGGACAACCGCCCGGGCTCGCGTGGTTAACCTGAGGGAAGCCGGCGCGAAGGAAGTCCACCTGCGGATCAGCTGTCCTCCGCATCGGTATGCCTGTTATTACGGTATCGACTTTCCTGATCCCAAGAATCTCTTGGCTAATCAATGTAGCCCCGGGGAGATTGAGAAGTACCTGGGCGTCGATTCCGTTGGCTACCTGGACATCGACGGCATGGTTCGGGCAACCGGCCTGCCTAAGGACCAGTTTTGCCTGGCATGTTTCGATGGGGAATATCCGGTCCCTTTTGATGGCATCTTGGACAAATTCATCATGGAACGTCGCAAAGGGCGATCAAACCTTTTGCAGGAAGATATTACCCAGCCTCGACTATTCGTTCCTTCTAAATGAGACCAGTCTCAAAGAAGAAGGCCTACGCGGCGGCCGGTGTCGATATAGCACTCGGTAATCAGGTCAAGCAAGGCCTCCAGGAAAAAGTCCAGCGGACCTACGGCCCGGAGGTCCTGGGCCGGATCGGGGGTTTTGGAGGGCTGTTTCGGGCTGAGTTCGGTCAAATGAAAGAGCCGGTGCTGGTTTCCAGCATTGACGGTGTTGGCACTAAGCTAAAGATCGCCGTCTTGCTAAACAGCCACGAGTCGGTTGCTCAGGACCTGGTCAACCATTGTATCAATGACATCGCGGTCACCGGTGCGCGACCCCTGTTCTTTTTGGATTATATCGGAGCCGAACGCCTGGATCCGGAAGTTTTTGACCAACTGATCTCGGGTTTTACCAAGGCCTGTAAGGCGGGAAATTGTGCTTTAATCGGTGGAGAAACAGCGCAGTTGCCGGATCTCTATCACCATGGTGAGTATGACCTGGCCGGCTGCATTGTTGGGGTGGTTGACCGGACCAAGATCTTAGACGGTTCGCGTATCGTCCCATCCGACCTTTTGCTAGGGCTTCCTTCCAACGGGCTGCATACGAACGGATTCAGCTTGGCTCGTAAGGTTTTGCTGCAACAGATGCGCCTTGATCTTGGCGCTAAAGCCGAGGGTTTGACTCGGCCCGTGGGAGAAGAGTTGTTGCGGATCCATAAGAATTATCAGCCGCTCCTGGCTGCAGTGCCTGTAGGGCGGGTTAAGGCCGCCGCTCACATTACCGGTGGTGGGTTGATCGATAACATTCCACGAATCTTGCCTCCAACGTGCGATGCGTTAGTCGATTCGGCTTCGTGGAAAGTCCCGCCGATTTTTCGACTGATTCAACGCGGGGGAAACATTTCCGTGGAGGAGATGTTTGAAGTTTTTAATATGGGAATTGGCATGGTCTTGGTTGTCGCCCGGCATCATGCGGAAGAAGTGGCTGCCAAGACAGGATCAAAGGTGATTGGACAAATCACGCCGGGGTCGGGTAGGGTGCTACTCACTTGAGATTTTTTTCCAAGTACCGGTTTTGGGGGGTCGGCCTAGGCGCCGGCTTGATCGGGGCCGTTTTGTTGGCGGTTCGGTACGCATTCAAGACTCCCAAGGCGGCTAAAATCGCGGACACAATTGCTCCGGCGATTTTTGCGACCCGAATTTTTTACACCGGGCGAGGTCAGCTGGTTTATCACGAATCTGGGAACGGCGAGCCGGTCGTTTTCATCCATGGCGCCTACCCGGGGGCGTCCTCGTTCGAGTGGTCACGGGTGTATCCCCATTTTGCGGATCGGTTCCAGGTGCTCGCGCCGGATCTCCTCGGGTTTGGCGAATCATCCCGGCCGAACCGACCCTTTGGTCCGTCGGAACACACGGAGATTTTAGCGGATTTTCTTCGCGCGAAAGCCGGGCAGACGCGCTCAGTCCTGGTCGCTAGCGGGTTAGGTGCAGCTTTCGCAGTTTTATTGGCCGAACGTCACCCGGAGTTGGTCCAACGATTGGTTCTGGTTATGCCTGTCGCCTCGGCCGGGAATCATGGCCGCCGAAATTTTTTTGACTATAGCCGTTGGTTAGCTGCGCTTCCGCTCGCCCGGCAAGCCTATTACTATCGGTATCTGGCTACCAAAGCTCGTATCCGGCTTTGGCTGGCCACTGCTTGTTTTGCTGACCCGGAAAAGATCGATGACGAAATCGTGGACGTTCTCTGGACTTACTCCCGCCAATTTGGCGCGAATCGCGCCGCTCTGTATTCGGTGCGGGGTAAGCTCAACGTTGATCTGGAGCGGCATTTAGGCGAACTGACCCAGCCGGTTACCCTGGTTTGGGGAGAACAAGCAAAGTTCCCGCCGGTGCACGTTGGTTACCGCCTCCGGGAGGTCGTTCGACAACCTAACCTCGTAGTTCTGGATAAGGCGGGAGTCTTCGCAGCGCTGGAGTCTCCGCGTGAGCTCTGCGAACTCCTTGATCGCGAGCTCGACTCGGGGCTCCGGATCTATCAGGCGAAATAGTGTGGAGCTAGGCTCCACGTCGCCCTCCTAACGTCTTTTCCGCAGCCTCTTCAGCTCTGCCGCAAATTCCACCTGAGCGTCCTGAATCATTCGGCGTAACCCCTCAGATCCGATTGGTTGAGCTCCGAACGAGGTCACTGTTTGCTGCTCTAGCAAATCGGCTGTCGCTACAGTGATCGAGAACTTATTGGCGTATTTCGCAACCAGACGCTCGACGATTTCATCGGCTGTTCGTCCGGCATTTGAATAAAAGATCTGAATTCCTCCCGGTTCCTCGATCTTATTTACCATGGCACCTTTCCCGTCAAAGACGACGACTACATGAGTCCCGGATACATCCTGGTAGGCGGTCAATGTCTTGACTAAGCTTTCTCGTGCTATCGCCGTGTTGCGCTGATGCAATGCGAGCAAATCCGGCCACGAAAAGATGATGCTATGGCCGTCGACGATCAGGAAATGCTCGGACACAGGTGGAAATTACCCGGTGTGAGCGGTCGAAGACAGACGAAAAGCAGGGTTGGGAGAAAACCTCGGAGCGGTATTAGTACTGCCACACCAACGAAGTCGATCGCGCCGGGTTTGAGGTGTCCCGGGCGGGGATTTTCGGTGATTCGCCTGAGCCCGGATCGTCGATATTTTCAGGCGCGTGGTGAGCAATGCATTCTCCACAACGAGGCTCAAATCCGGCGCGACTTAGCTTTTGCAGATTGCGACGACCTGCGAGCGCCGAGATTTTCGCGCTGCCGTATGATCATCGCCCCAAAATTTGCTCGGCTGGGATCCCGCGCAGTTCGTAAACACGCAAAATGGTTTCTTCAATCAGGTTATTGGGGCAGGAAGCCCCGGCAGTGATTCCGATGACCGAGGGGCCGGTTGGTAACCAGTCGTCCGTTGTAGTCTCGGACTTCTGGTGAAGATCGAAATGAGTGATCCGATTGGCGCTTTCGAGCTTGTTTGCCCCTCGGACAAAGTAGGTCGGAAGCTCCGCCTCGCCCATCTCCGCCAGATGGGAAGTGTTTGAGCTATTGTACCCACCCACCACTAAGAGCAGATCCATCTTTTCTTTTAGGAGCACTCGCAACGCATCCTGCCGTTCCTGCGTGGCTCCGCAGATGGTGTCAAAGAAACGGAAGTTCTTAGCTCCCAGCTCGGGTCCATCCCTGTCGATTATGGCCGCTTGAACCCGTCGTTGCACCTCTTCGGTCTCGCCCCGCAACATGGTCGTCTGGTTGGCCACTCCGACCGCCTTCAAATGGATATCGGGGTCAAACCCTGGCGAGCACGCATCTTTAAAGCGCTCAAGTAAAGCCTCCTTGTCCCCGCCACGGCGGATGTAATCGCACACGTAATCAGTGTCAGCCAACGTCAAAACCACGAGATAATGACCATGACCATGGCCGAGCGCTCGGGATGCCGTTGCCTTCGTCTCTTCATGCTCGGCTTTTCCATGAATGATGGAAGTAACGTTTTCAGAAGCGTTTTGTCTCACTCGCTTCCAGACGCTCATTACGTCCCCGCAGGTTGTATCTACAATTTGGCAACCGCGCTCGTGAATCTTCTGCAAGGTGTCCAGATCAGTGCCAAAGGCCGGCACGATGACGATATCTTCCGCCGTCAAATCCTCTATCTCCGCCTCACGGTTCTTGCCGATGAGGTTCTTAATCCCCATGGCCGCGATTTGATCATTCACCAGCGGATTATGAATAATCTCGCCTAGAATGAACAATCGCTTGTCTATGAAGACCTTGTGCGCGGCGTAGGCCAGATCGATCGCCCGTTCCACGCCGTAGCAGAAGCCGAATTGCTTCGCCAGCAGGACGGTTGTGTCCCCGACCTGGAGAACCCCGCCGTTGGCCCGAATCCTCTCGACGATCGTACTACGATAGTGGGATTCCACCTGCTCCTGCACCTTCGCCATAACGTCTGGCGTACGCAGGTTGATCTTCCTCGCTTTTGCAGGAGCAGTACTTTCGGGTGTGGACATCTAAAAAACCTAACCGAGTCTGCCCGGTTTCGCAGCCACTAAAAAAAGCGGCTATTGGGTGACCAGAAGTGGCTCTTGCGGAGTCGAAAACGCATGGCTCGAAGGGCCCGAGATCAGGGCCGAGGCTGACTTATCCTTCCATGCGTAGTCGTTCGGCCTAGCAACACTCTTGCCGATGGTCGCGTCCTCTGGAAGAGATGTCGCGATCGTGACCGGCGTACCGTCGTGAACCAAAGCGAAGAACTTCGGAGCCACGTTCGGATGAATCCGGATGCAACCATGACTGTGTGCAGTCGGCCAGACAGCGCCGGCGTGGAATCCGTACTCCGGTTTGAATTGAACCCAATATGGCATCGGATACCCCACATAATGGTAGCCACCACCTGGGGCTCTCCCGCTTTCACCGGCAACAACTTCGTTACCCTTGACCCAGAACCCGTACGAACCGGAGCGCTTGTTCAATTCTTTGTTAGTGACACGGTAAGAGCCAAGTGGCGTCCCTTTGCCGCTGGTCCCGATCGTTATCGGTGTGACCAACAACGGCCGCGTGCCTTCCATCACGTAGACCATCCTGTCCTCCAGCGAAACCTTAACTCGGATCGCACTCGGATCCTTCGGCTTGTAGGCCACGCTGTTATAGTTACCAGGGAAGGTCCCGGTGTTTGTGACGGTTTCGACAGTGGAACAGCCAGTCAAAAGGGCCATAACCGAGGCAGTTCCCAAAAGCAGTGCACGCAGGCGGGAGTTTGTCATAAGAGAAAATTTCGACCTGTATTCTACTGGTTTGCCATTTTTTGCAAGTCTGAACCCCAGTAGGGACCAGCTCCTGCTGATCGGAGACCGTGACCGGCTGTCGTCGTCTCGGATGCACTTATCTCGCGAGGGATGGACGTCTATGCGCGGACGAGGGATTGTTTGCGAACCTCATCGGGTTCAAGCCCGACCTAGCTCCGTAGGAGCGAAATCCTTATAGATTCAATGCCCAAAAAAACACGCCCAGGTCCGTTAGGAGCGAGATATAAACAAGACGTTTCGTTTACCCTAGTCCGTCTCAAAACCAGATGCCGCTCCTACCGGAGCTAAACGCGTTTTGTTTAATCGAGGCTATAAAGATTTCGCTCCTACGGAGCTAATTGCCGCCCCGTTCAACACCAGCTCCTCGGCCGCCTGAATTACATTCTGGAAAGGGATTTCGGCCAGGATTCCAAAATCTGCATGCCGATTTAGCTTGGTTTGCGTGAGCAAAGGCGAGCTCAGTCCACATAAGAAACGAGCGATCTGCCTCGGAGAAGAAAGAGCGTCGGGATAGTCATGCCGAAGGGCGCGGAACTGATCGTCCAGCTTCGGTATGCTCATCGTCCTTTGGGTCAGGAAAGTTCTTCGGGAATTACAAAGGCAACTCTCACAGTGTCCACAATCCCGCCCGAGCTCTTCACCGAAATAATGGAGGAGATAGCGTACAACGCATCCGGGATGTTGTGCCAGGTGCGCCACTTCCCGGACCCGGTTCACATCGTTTCGTTCCCTTACCTCGAAACGCTCAACCATTTTTGCTTTCAGTTCTGACGGGTCTAGAGGCCCAGGCTTTCTGCGGTAACCTTGTCGAAGCCCCGTTACTTTTAGCTGCAGGTCACCACGCTCTTCGAGATACATCAGTGCCTTAATAATGCGTGCCCGGGTCGTCGAAAGCTGCCCTTCCGTTTGATCCAGGTCGATCGACGACCATCTGCTGCGTCTGGTAGCGTTAGCAAAGATACCGCGAACAAAATTCGCTCGTTCGGCATCGAACCGGCTCAAGATCTCTTTTGCCGATTTGAGGAGCACAAATTGGTACTCGTTGTAGAACGGCTCCGTGGCTTCGACCACATCCTCTAGCTCCAAATACGTGAGCAACGTTTCAATTACCAAAGGGCGCACATCGTAGGTCCGGGACAAGCTATATACTGAAACATCGAATTGGTTCTCCTTCGCCAAAATCCAGTCGATGATCGCCCCAATCCTGTCTTTGTCGGGCGTGTCGCCATAAGTGAAATTTTCCAGCACCGTGACATCGTCGATCGAAGCTAACATTTCACAGGTTGAATCTAGCCCGTCACGGCCTGCCCGGCCGATTTCTTGCGAGTAGTTCTCTAGGCTTTTCGGCAGGTTATAATGATAGACATAGCGGATATTGGATTTATTGATCCCCATGCCGAAGGCGATCGTCGCGACGACGACGGCGTTAGAAGACTTCATAAACCAGTCCTGTACCTGAGCTCTTTCGTCTCCGCCTAATCCGGCATGATAATGGCGAGCCGCTACCCCTCTCTTGCTCAGAGAGGCGGCAACCATCTCTGCGGTCCGCTGCAATGTGACGTAGATTATTGCTGGACCTGGTGGCCAGGTTTTCAGCCGGTCCAATAAGAGCTCTGTTTTTTCTCCGCCGCTGCAAAAGGTGATCCGTAGCGTCAGGTTCGGCCGATAAAATCCAGTGTGCACGAAGGCGTCGTCGTCGATCTCAAACCCGCGACAAATGTCCTTGGCCACCGCTGGTGTTGCCGTTGCAGTGAGCGTCAGCACCCGATCGATTTCCAGATTTTTCGCCGCTCGCGCCAGCTTTAGATAGTCCGGCCGGAAATTATGGCCCCATTCGGAGATGCAATGGGCTTCGTCGATCACCACCAAAGAAATCTGCAGTTGTCGCAGCTTCTGAATGAATCGCTCGTTCGAGAAGCGTTCCGGCGCCACGTAAAGTAACTTCAATCGGCCAGCTCTCAGTTCGGCGTCGGTACGCCGGATTTCCTCCAAATCGATGCTGGAATCGAGTCTGGCAGCTGGGATTTTTCGCGCTGTCAGGAAATCGATTTGGTCCTTCATCAAGGCGATGAGCGGCGAAATGACGAGGGTCAAACCTGGCAAGTGAAGCGCGCTGAGTTGGTAACAAAGGCTTTTACCGCTGCCGGTCGGGAAGACCGCTAAAGCGGATTTCCCTTCGAGGATTTTCGTAATGATCTTGGCTTGTCCATCTCGGAATTGGTCAAAGCCAAAGACGCTTTTGAGCGTAGAAACGATGGAAGAATCGATGGAGTTCACACTATTAGAACGAATTCTATGTATGTAATAATAACTTGCAATAAATATGTTATTATTGATGCGACGATTTTTCTTTCATCTTGCTGTTTGGTCTGCGGCGGCCATTCAACGCGGCGCTTTTTCTCGCCTCTGCCGAACCGTTTGAGACCGGGATAAGTCCTCGATCAATTTTCCGAACTCAATGGCTGCTGGCGTCTTACCAACAGCGCTCCAGATCAATGTGGAATTAGCGTTCGGCAACGGTCGCAAACCGTATTTGCCATCAATAATCTTCATTCCCGGCTCCAACTCGTCCACCGTCAGCACCGACACGCCCAGTCCGGCGCGCACCGCCGCCCGGATGCCTTGTTGACTGGGCGACGTGAATACGACGTGCCATTGACGAGAAATGCTTTCTAGCGCGGCAACGCCGATCTGTCGATTGACACAAGGCTCTGGAGAAAAAAGAAGCGGTAATGATGGAGCCTCCGGCGGCTCGAAGGTTTCAGCCGCGACCCACACAAATCGAGCTTGTCGCAGGACTGTTTCTTCGGACTTATCTGACTGCGAAACAACCACCGCAAGATCCAGTTCGTCGCCGGCGATCATTGCCATCCTCGGTCAAAGTTAACGTACGTGTCGTACGACAAAGCAGTGGCCGGCCAACTTGTTCTTCGAGGCGCCGAATCTGGTGACTAACCGCGGATTGGGTCAGGTGCAGCCTTTGTGCTGCCCGGGTGAAACCCCCAGCTTCTTTAACGGCCACGAAAGCACGCAAAAGCACCGGATCGAAGTCCATAGGGGCATATATATGACGATCTGTGATGAATCATAGAAAATAGATTCATTTCCATCATGATGGCTGCCCCTCTAGTGGTAACCATCATGACGCTTTCTCAGACTTGGAGCGACCGTATTGCTTTGGCCGCCATATGTTTGTCCTCGTTAATGTTCGGCCTGGAAATCTCCAGCGTGCCTGTGATCCTGCCGGCGCTCGAAACCGTATTGAACGGCAATTTTAGGGAGATCCAATGGATCATGAATGCCTACACCATCGCCTGTACAACCGTATTGATGGCGACGGGAACCTTGGCAGACCGTTTTGGGCGAAAGCGCGTTTTCTGTGTCGCGATCTTATTGTTTGGAATCACCTCTCTGTTTTGCGGCCTCGCGCAAAACGCAAAAATCCTGATTGTCGGCCGATTTCTCCAAGGAGTCACTGGGGGCGGTGTGGGTGTCTGGTTCCTGGCCGTGGTCAGTTTCATCACTTTCCGGATGCGGAAACCAACACCGCGTTGGGATTTATGAACGGCGACCTCGCGGTGCTTGCTGGGGTGATAACGGCGGAGCTGCATCCTTTTTCTGTGGCGATGGAACGCAAGAGTCCCGAATGAATTTTGAAAGCTCTACAGTCCCACGAGACGGTTTTCGCTGGCTCGAAACCGCGAGCACTAGCGCGCGTTTGGGTCGGGTGCCGTCCAG
>Ga0210406_10004821_pt1 | contig 14291 bp, 27 predicted proteins | sample IncBWC30MmetaG_FD_155454 | JGI IMG/M metagenome (GOLD analysis project Ga0210406, IMG submission 155454) | Forest soil microbial communities from Barre Woods Harvard Forest LTER site, Petersham, Massachusetts, United States - Inc-BW-C-30-M | ecosystem: Environmental > Terrestrial > Soil >... | reverse complement strand
CGCCTGCGATGAGCGGCGTATCTTGTAACGGGCTTCCAGTAATGCTGGGGACGGCGGTGGGAGTAGTGAGTTTTGCATAAGAGCTTAAAACCTCTTGGAACATCCGGTTTTTGGCGAGCATCCCTTGCCGAGATTTTCGTATCTGCTTCATTCGCTCTGCGAGCACGTAGAAACCGCGCTCCTCGAAGAATCGGCGCATGTTCTTGCGCTGTGTGCGCAAGTATCGCGCGATCAAACGGTTGGTGATCGCACCGACCGGTTCATATCCGAATTCGGACCACGGCTTCACTTTATCGTCGATAACTTCAGTCATTTCCAGCTCCTAATGTTAGTCCATTCCCCGCGCCGTGTCCGCATATTTTGCAGCTATCGGACGCGCTACGCCTAGCGGCGCGGGGATGGAACTCGGTTAGATCAAGCCCTGGCCGCCGGTCTGAGCAACGGCGCCGGCCGGTGCTGAATCAGCGTCCTGAGGGACCAATCCGAACTCGCTGCCGCTCGCCACCGAGCTGCCGCGCAGACGCTCACCGTGCTTGTTGAACTGCACGCCGAGCACGCTGCACCCCAGGCCGGGGCTGTTGCCGTACAGGTACGTGTAGAACTCCAGCAGCACGTTGGCATAGCTGCCTTCGTACGGCCAGCACGGGTGACTCGGGGTCAGGATCACCGGAGTGTTCCTGTTCGAGATGTTCACGCCGTTTTCGGTCACGAGGATCGTTGGCTGATCCTTGTTGCCCGCGCTTATGTACAGCATGCCAGCATACGCCGGCTTGCCCGGTCGGTACTGATCGCCACGCTGCAGCGGGAAGCGCTGGTTGTTGCCCTTGATCATGTCGAGGGTCTGCTGCGTCTGCTCTTTCCACTTCGCCGTGGCGACGCCGCGAATCAGGTTCTGCAGCTCGGGGAACTGCGGATGACTCGGCGGGAACACCGCATCGATGTGGAACTTGCCGTCGGCTTTGCCCGTGGTCGGGTCGATTTTCGCGTCGCGACCAACGTACGCTTTGGTCAGCGAGACCCGCAGCAGCCGCACGTTGTCCAACTTGATTTGGCGATTTACTGTTACTTCACTCATTTCAATCTCCTAGTTGCTTTCAGATCAGTCCCGGCTCTTGCGTCGGGATAAATTGGATCGGCGTCACCGCCTCTCCTGGATGATCCAGTGGCACGAGACGGAGTTGTGGATCCGACTGCGTCACCAGATCTTTCAGGACTACGTAGTCCTTTTTCAAAAACTTCTCCGCCACCGTCGGGCTGACGATCTCGCGCGGCTCGTAGATCTTAGCCGGATCCGCCATCAACTGAAGCGCCGCCTCAGCCTTGACCTTGTCGACCCACACGCGCTTACCCTTGTTGCCGTAGACCAATTTCTGGCCGGCGAGTATGACACCCAGCTTCGCACGGCGCAAGGCTTCGGCGCGGAAGTCCGTGATCGCGGCTTCGATCTCATCTAGCTGCGCGTACACGACGCCTAGCGAAGTGTCATCCAGCTCGTGACGCTTCACCAGCGGCTCGAACATGCTCATGATGCGCTTGGCGCGAGCGACGCAGCGGCCGCGGACCGGGCAGTAGGTGCACTGCTCTTCGCCGGCAATCAGATGCGCCGCCGGATCGAACGGCACGTTCTCGTAGTAAATGTCGTACGCGAGTTTCGCCACCGGGCGGATCAGCGTCATGAACGCTTCCAGCTCCGCGCGTGTATAGGTCCACTCGTCGTAGTGGTTCAGCTTCGGCTGATGGATGCAGAAGCGGAACGCGTTGAAGTCACCGATCATGCTGAACTCGATCATCGCGGCGCACAGATAGATCAAGCCTTGCGTGTTGTCCTTCGCGTTGACCAGCAGGTACCCGTCCTTATAGTCGTGCACGCTGAGCACACCCTTGTACAGCTGATCGTTGATGACCGCGCCGCCCTCGGGGTACAACTTTATGATGTCGCTGTGGCCTTCCTGATCCGGCACGCCCAGGACCGGTGTCGTGTCCAGTCTGTGCTCCACCAGCATGTCGCCCGGCTCGCGATTGATCACCGCGACGCACGAGCGTACGCGATCCAGCCGCTCCTCGTCGATGACGAATTTGAACGGCGGATTGTCTCCGAAGGTAAGTTCTTTACCTAGCCAGGTGTCCAAGTTAAGCGAAGGGTTCTCAAGTTGCCACTGCAGCAGCCAGTGCGAGCACGTTCCGCTGGCACTGTGCTCTTTGTCGGGATCCGGCACGCCGCGCGACAGGTAGAGCGCGCCGACGCATCGCAGCCAGCGCGAGGATCCCGACGGCGCCAGGATGGAGTGCGTGCCGCTCACCGCGGACACTCGCTGCAATCGTCACCGCCGCAGCACGACGGTTTGCCGATGTCCACCGTCCGGTAGTCATAGCACACGGTCGCGCCGATCTTCATCTCGGGCGGCAGCTCGATGTTCGGGAAGGCGAAGTGCTCGTTCAGCAGCACAGCCTTGTATCGCGCATAGCGGCCCAAGCCAATCGAGTGCAAGAGGTGCGACCACAGCGTCGCGGGGTAGCGCGCGATCTCGCGATCTTGCTGCAGCACCTTGGCCGGGTACTTGAAGCTGATGCGCAGCGCCTGCATCGCTGTCTCCAGCACGTACCTGTCGTGCACTTCGAGTCCGCCGGTAGCGAACCCTTGATCCACCATGAACTCGACAGCGTACTGCCGCACGGTGGCGAGAAATTGTCGTCGCTGAAGCGTGATCACTTAGCCATCCTTGTGGAAGTAGTGGACCAGGGTCTGCCCGTCAGCGCCCGTGTATTGCAGCGAGCCGGCGGCATCGTGCGTGAAGCCGTACGCGCCGGGGATCTCCGCCTTCAAGGCGCGCTTGAATTCGTAGATGCCCTGGCACACCTTGCAGGCGGCCTTGGGCGGACGGATCGCGCGATAGTGCGGATGTTCGCTGCAGCGAAGAGTGACTGTGACGCTCATAGATATTGCATCCCGATGAGGACGCGGATCTCGCGCATGCGCATCTCGACCAGAGTGAGTACCTTGATTGTGATGCAGAAGTGCAGACGGTAGAGTCCCGGCATGCACAGATCGTTGGCACAATCCCATTTGTTCACGAACTTCCGTCGGCCCACTGGGATGAACAGACCCCAGTGCTTCTCATCGTCGTATCGCTTGAACAGCGAGCGATCCGGCTTTCTGTGAGTGGTAATCGCGGTCATTTTCCAATCTCCCTGCGCAGATCCTTCATGGCATCTTGCAGTGTGCGAGGCGGTTGGTAGTTGTATAGCGGCGCGATCAATCGTAGCGCTGTCGCCATCATCAATCGTGCGCCCTGGTTGCGATCTCCGCCGCGCTGCATCTTGAACTCGGCGACATGCGCCAGCAGCTCTTCGTGGTAGCGGAACGCGGAGTCACGCAGATAGTGGTCCCACCAGATGTCGGCACCGTGCATGATCTGCCGCTTCAGGTGCACCTCTTCGTGCGCGATCAGTGCCGGCGGAATGACGCCACCGGTAGGGTGGTAAATATTACCCGCGTACGCAAAAATAACCCCCGGCTTCTCCGCGCCCGGGAACGCGGCCTTAATCAGTTCGAAGTTCGGCGGCCGGTCGTGGATGATCAATGCTGCCACTTCCTCTTCATTTTCCGCGCGGTTAGCCAGATGGAAAGCCACAGCGTGCGGCTACGTAGCCAGAGACTGACTTTCTGCCGCACGGTCCAGACATAGCTGATCTCGTGCGCGTACTGCTGGATGCTCATTTTCCATTTCATAGCTTCAGCTCCTAGCCCATCTCCAACACGCTGCGGTACCGCTCCTTCCCCCGAGAGCGGTTCGTTTGCGGTCGCTATCCGCGGGTCGCAGCGTGTTGGCGGGACTCGTCTTAGACCAGTGACGCCTGCTGGACCTGCACAGCGGCAGCGTCCTGCTTCGCGATCTCTTCTTCGAACGCGTCGAACACCGCCTGCCACTGCTCAGCGGGCAGCGTCACGGTGTTCTTGTGTCCGAAGCGAGCGAGAATCGCTTCCGCCGTGTCCCGGCTCTTCGCAGCCACCTTGAGCACGGCTGCGTTCAGCTTCGCTTTGTCGATGGTCGGAACGACGGGGGCCGGAGTGGCGGCAGCGGCGGGGGTCGTGGCGCCGGCAGCGGGTGCTGCGGTTTGCTCGGCGGCCGCTTTCTTGCCCTTGGCGGGCTTCGCGGGTTGGTCATCACCTTCCAGGAAGGCGTCGGCAAGCGCGTGCAGCGCGGCCGCAATCTTTGCGTTATTCATCGGCTTCGATCTCCTCGGTTGAAAAAATAACAGTTACATTTCCAGAGTAGCAGAAAATTCTGCTATGTCAAACTACGAACCCGCGGTACTCCGCCGGCTCGTTTTCTTTCACGCCGAGCATGCTCTCGGCATAGTCCCTGGTGGTCGTCTGCTGCGGGCTGCTGAAGATGTTCATCTTCGTCACGTACGCACGCTCGGCCGTCTCGATCTGCCGGCGCTCTGCCGGTTGCAGCGTCTCCAGGTATGCTGCGAACTGGCTGCTGCGACTGCTGACAATCGGATCGATTGTTCGCACGCCAAAGGCGGACGCCCGCCAGGGATGATTACGCATTTGTTTTCCTCTTCTCGTTGATCGGGCGCGCGAGCAGATACCGATCACCCAACCACGCCAGCGCCTCCTGACGCTGACGATGATATCGGTCGTTCGGATCCTGTGCGAAGCGCAGGCTGTTTTCCTGGCACGATTCGGTGTTGTAGACGTTGTTCATATGCTGTCCAGCCAACCGTTGGTGTTGATGTCCCATCGACGGAACCGACCCCAGTTCGCTGCAGAACTTTCCGGCAGTGGTGTGTCCTCTGACCACGTCCACGGTGGCGTTTGATAACAGTAGGCACCGATTAGCTCGTGCGGCACGCGGGCATGCTTCTCGATGGCTTCACGGCACGCGCGGAAGGTGCCACCGCCCGAGATGAAGTCATCCAGGAATATCCACTTGCGACCGAAGGTGCCTTCGATGGCGCACGACGAGTGACTGTTCTCGTCGGGTTTGCGTACGATCAGGAAGTTTCGCGACATCGCGCGGGCGAGCAGCGGCGCCACGAGAATGCCGGAGATTCCGCGGCAGACGAAGGTGTCGAACTCGACGCCTTCGAGGTGACGATACGCTGCCGTGACGATGCCGGCGGGATCGTTGTACGCCCAGTCGCTGTACTGCTGCCCGTGGCGTGCGCCCACCACTGTCGGCGGATTCAGCGGAACGGTGACGGCGTTCATCGACGCACCTGCCACACGTTCTCAACGCGCGTCCGACGGTGCGGCGCCTTGGCGATGGAGACCCACTCGCCGCGCGTTGCGGTGTCGACGAACTTGCGGCCGACAACTAGCACGTAGTGTCCGGTGACGTTGATCACGTAGGTGCCGGCGCGGTCCGGTCGCTGACGCAACCAGCCGGCCAAGGTCGGACCGATACGCTTCACAGGAATGAACGGTGAGGCGGTGATACCGTCCTCAGAATCGCGCCAGATCATGCTGGTGCCGGGCTTGTACCAGCTGCGCGTCGTGTACGAGAGAACGCCGGACGGGTGACCGAAGCCACGATCCTCGACATAGTGTTTGGGCACTTCCAACTTCTGGACGTCGAAGCCACCGACACGCACGAGCGTGAGAACCATCTCATCGTTGTGCATGCCTTTGATGGCGCGGTCGCTGTTCGTTGCCAAGCGTACCTTGGCGGCCGCTTCAGCTGTCGTGCAGCCGAGCAACGCGGCGATCACGAGCGGACCGCAATAGCGGTTGCCGTCGCGCTTGACATCCTGGCGGGTGATACGGGAATTGTTCATCGTCAGCTCCTAGTTTCAGTTTCAGGCGGCAACCATATTAGCACGGATACGTTCCCACTTCAAACGGTTCGCTTCGTTGCCGGCGGTAGGGTTCGGCCGCTTCGGCCCCAGCTTCACCCCGCGGGCCTTCAGGGCGGCCAGGGCGGCCTTTGTGCGCTGCGATATCATCGCGCGCTCTTTCTCGGCCAGGGCGGCGAAGAGGTGCAGCATGAACGAATCGACGTCGGCGCCCAGCTCCGCCACCAGGAACGGCACCTTGTGGGCCATCAGGCCGCTGATGAAGTGGACATCCCTGCTGAGACGGTCCAGTTTGGACACCAGGACCGGACCGCCGGCCGCTTTAGAAGCCGCCAGAGCGGCGACGAGCTGGGGCCTCTCGGCTAGGGTGTCGGAAATCCGTTTGCCTGACTGCACCTCAGAGAACCAGGCGGAGATGGTAATTCCCTCCCTTGCCGCAAACGCCTCGATGGCGGCGCGCTGGGCCTCCAGGCCGAGACCAGACCGGCCCTGCTCGGCGGTCGATACGCGGGTGTAGGCTACGGCGGTCTTACTGCCCATAGGTCACCACGGCCAGGAGAGACAGCGCTAACAGGAACACGATGAACTGGATGGTGCCCAGGAAGAAGCGCAGCACCGTCTCACCGTCGCCGAAAGGGTTCTCATCCATCTCAGCCTCCCACCAGGTCCAGGTTGCTCACCGCCTCAATCACGCGGATACCGGCGGAGCGGGCCTGGCCGACCATGTTGGCTGTGCCGTCATCGCCAGGAAACGCCACGCACAGCTCGGGCTTGATCCACAGCATGGCGCGGTTGCGGATGGCGCCAGCGGGCTTGCCGTAGAAGTCCCACAGCGCGGGGCAGCCGGCGGGCTGGATGCCGCGTATGATCGCCCAGCTCGCGGCCAGTGTGTCGGCACCGGTCGCGCAGCCGTGTACGAGCAGCTGGATGTGATGTTCCTTGTGGACCTTGTCCAAGGTCTCGCGAATTTTATTGACGTCGCTGTAGTCGCGGCCGCCTGTGACGAGGACGATCATCTCACTCTCCTATCAGATCGAAGTTTTCAGGTTTGGGTTCAGATCGCTCGATGAGATTCTGCAGCGTGTTGCGAAAGTTGTCCAGCTCCACCTCGCATCCGCACTGCTGAATCGTATGCTGCCAATCAGGCTGGCGCAACATGTCGACGACGATATGCATCGCCGGGCGCGACAGATCGATGGTCAGTTCCTTCTGCGTCAAGATGGTGAAGACTGGCGCGGCCATGTGAAAAATTCCTTTTGAAAGTTGCACAGTCTCATGTTGTCGACCTGGTGCTCCCACAGCTTCACCAGCGGCACGTACAGGCCGAGCCGGTACATGCAGATGCGGCAATCGACAGCGTAGTCGTCGCGCGTCGTAAGGACGCCATTGACCATCCCACCATAGCGGTTGCGCTTCGGCTGCACGGTACACCAGCCGGCGACGAGCATGCGCTCGCTGTGGATCCGCGGCAGTCGTCGATATCCGATGATCATGGCTTGATCCCCGCAGCTTCGAACTGAGTGTACGTCACGAACAGCTGATTCAGCGCCCGCGCCAGTTCAACGTCCGGGACGTAGTACAGGTCAGATGCCGCTGGCAGCGCGTTGCCCATGATCTGTCCTAGGCGCAGGTTGGGGTAACGCTCGGCGAGTAGTCCGAGCGTTTCCAACGTGTTCTTACGCAGCTGCTTTGGATCGCTCACGGATGAACTCGTCGTGCTGTTCGTGGTAATACCGGTGACGCGAGCGCACCAGTTGCTGGTGGTGTATGGTGCTGCCTTGGTGCTTCGGCATACCGTTGCCCAGCACTTTAAGTACCTTGATCCTATCTTGCTTATCCAGACGACGCGCGCGGCGCTTCGCTCGGTTGACGCCGATGTCCAGCGGCTTGCCGCCTTTGTTGCTGACGTAGATGTATCTCATGACGTAGTGTCCGGCGGGACGGCGACCCAACCGTGCGCCTCTGCGATTATTCCGATGCAACCGGTGTTGTTCACCAAATCGTACGCTCCATCGTCGCGAAGGCCGGTGACGGTCCAAGACGTGAGGGCGCCCTCATACGTCATCTTCCAGCCGATCTTGCTGACGGGTTCCGGCGATGTCCAGATGACCGGCGATGTCCAGATGACCGGCGGTGTCGACGGCGCGGCGGATCCCATGTCCTCCAAGCGCACGACGGTGTACGAGCGCTGGTACTTCGCCGCCCATTCAAACGCCGCCTTCTGCGCGTCCTCGAACGTCTCGAAGTAGTTTTGGCTGCCGGACCGCGAATCCGGGGTCCTCTGCCACACCTTCATCTGCACCAGCTTCGGATCGAAGTCGGTACGACGAACTCGATAGTAAACTTTACTCAACATAAAAACCTCACTTCTGTTTCGGGGGAGAGGGAATCAGGATCAGCTCCGACTTCGCGCGGGTCGCAGCGACGTAGCGGAGATTCACTTCCTGCTGCTTCTGCCACGGCTGACGCGCCCACTTGCTGACGTAGTCGTGGTTCAACCAGAACACGCGGTCAGACTCCAAGCCCTTGGCCTTGTGCACCGTCGCCAAGATCACCGCGTCCGCCTTGTTGCGGAACAGGTTCTCGATGACGCGGATCAGCTCGGGGATCGTGCGGTCGTTCTCGTCTAGCGTGTTGATCAGGAACAGGATGCAGTCGCGGCGGTCTTCGGCGCGCTCTGCCTTGGCGTCGTCGTTCTTCGCCTTGGCGCGCTCAATCTCGCGGGTGGTGCTCTCGTCCAGCTTGATGATCAGCTGCTCGATGCCCTTGGCCTTCTGCTTCTTGATTAGGTTCACGAGACCTTCGCCGATCTCGCGGCCCATCATGTAGGCGGGCTTACGCGCCATCATCAGGTCGTACGCCAGCTCGATCAGCGGCTTCGTGAGGCGGCAGACCACCAGGTTGCCGGCGGCCATCGCGTCGATGTACTTCTCCTCGCGCTTGGCGGTGCGCACTGCGCCGTCGATGGCGCCCGGTGCGGCTTCAATCACACCGAACTGGGACGCGTACTCGACGATGGACTTCGCGCAGCGGTAGCTCACCGTTAGGGGTAGCTCGTCGGCGTCGAACTCTGACTTGATCAGGTCCATCGCATCGCTGTCGGCGCCGCGGAAACCGTAGATCGCTTGGCTCGGGTCGCCGACCGCTACCAGGCGCGAGGTGGGTTTCATGATCTTGCGGATGATGGCGCGCTGGATCGCGTTGGTGTCCTGCGCCTCGTCGACCAGTATGTTGTCGAACGTCGGCAGCGTGATGCCTTCCTTGACGGCGAGGAAGAGCAAGTCGTCGAAGTCGAGCAAGCCCTGCTTGGCCGCTTCGTTCGAGGTAATCAGCATCGCTCGCGCCAGCTCCAGCGCGGTGCGGTGATCACCCTTGGCGTCTTCGATCTCCAGGTCATGCTTCGCGGCCAGGTCATCCCAGTTCTGCTCGGTGTCGTCCAACAGGAAACCCATCCCGGAATTCTTGGCGAGGCCGACCAGCTTGAACACGAACGCGCCATAGGTGCGCTGGTCGTCTTCGCTGTAGCGCTCGCGGATCAGGTTGCGGACCTTGTTGCCGTCGACGGTGGCGCGGGTCATGGACGAGTAGAAGCGCGTCACCGGGCTGTACGTGAGGCTGTGGAAGGTGCGGGCGTTGACGCCGCGCGACTTCAGCGACTCGGCAATGTCTTTACCGAACGCGAGGAAAATGGTGCTGCCGATGAGACGCTTGACGATCTCGATCAGCGTAGTGGACTTGCCCGAACCGGCACCGGCACGCACGACCAGGTTGCGAATGGTCTCGGCAAGGAAGGTGAAGATCGCGTTTTGGTAGGAAGAGAATTCCATGTCAGCTCCAGGTTCAAGTTACGTGAGGCTAGTATAATCGGAAAGCGGACCGGGACGCAACTCCCGGTCCTATTTAACAATAACCGCCTCAGCTGATCAGCGCTTTCAGCTTCGTGGCGATGTTGCGGGCGCGGGTCTCTTCCGCATCCGCGAATGCCACCAGCTTCGTGCGCTCGTTGATCACCGCCGTGTGTAGCTTCGAGGCTTCGGCGTGCGCATCGGCCACGACGTGCAGCTTTCCACCTTCGCGACGATGTCGGCGACGATGCTGTCGATTGTGCTCTTGAAAAACAAACCCATGTACTTCACTCCTATTGTTGAAAGAAAATTAAGCCGGCGTGCTGGTGTCGTTGGCCGCGACGTTTGCCGCCTCGGCCGCGAGTTTCGCTTCGGCTTCCTTGATCGACTTCTCGATCCTGGCCTTCAGCGCCGTCTCGTATTCTTCGAGCCGCTGAATGATCAATGTGGCCGCCGCCTTCAGATCGAATGCGCCATTCACGTTCAGAAAAAACGGGTTCGGGTGACTGTTCACGCTCACGCCGGGGCTGGCCGATTGTTCGATGGACTGCTTGATCGCGCCCACCACCGTCATCACTTTTGCATCGACTGACATACTACCCTCTCACTTGTTGTGCGATCTCTATCTTGCGCGCTTTGGTGTTCTTCACAGCCTCACGCACCTCCTGATCATCGATGTCCATGCGCGTGTCGCGTTTGCCAGCGGGCATGAATCCTTCGAACCACATGCAGCGCCAGCACGGTGGGCAGTCCTTGCCGGCCGGCGGTGCAAAATCCAATTGCTCGATCTCGACGTCGATGCTGGATGATTGCGACTGCGGCGAGTCGTCCAGCTCATCGAGGTTCGGTGTGCGCGGCGTGACGCCACGGCGGATCGCGATGTTAACTTCCTGATCCGGTAGGAAGCGACGTAGCTGCTTGATGCGAGCATGCGCGTCGTCGATCACCCGCTTCGGGAAGCCGCGCTTCCAAATCTCACGATAGGTGTAGCCCTGCATCGTGAGCACCGCGATCTTTCGGTCGACGGGGGTCAGTGCGAGCAGCAGTGCGTTGACGGCGGACTCAGCGGCGGAGATGTTGTGCGTGTCGTTGCCGCCGGTCAGCGTGGCAATGGACTCCTCCGATGTCGGTAGCTCGGCCCGCGCCAAATTCTTGTAAGCATCTCGCACAGCGTTCATGAACCATGTCTCCAGCGTTGTCGTCAGGCTGTAGTTCGCCCGATTTTCCCAGCACCACAGCAGTGCTGCTGATATCACGTCATTGCGGTCCTGCTTCTGCAGTCCACGAGCGTGAAGAAATTTGTTGGCCTGCTTGCCGGCCGCGCGAGCCAGCTGCATCGTGAAGATTTCTTCGGCGCGGTCCATTATCGCATTCCGTTTGGGGTTGGGGTTGGGGTTGGTACGTTCTGCGGTGCCGGCGCCGCCAATCGCTTGGCGTGCGCTTCGGTCTCCAGGTCGGTGAGCGCCTGCGACTTCAAGACGATGGCCGCCATCTGCGCCTGCAGCGCTTCGGGCAGCGTCTTCATCTCGGGCATCTGCATCAGCTCACGCAGTCCGGTCCACAGATGCTTCGCCAGACGTGCCTTGACGGCGTGCGCGTTCATCAGCGAGATCAGATCCTCGGTGCCTCTACCCGTCCAGGTCTGCCGGATGTCGTAGCGCGCTGCCTGCATCTGGAGCAAGCGGGATAGTGCGTCGCCGTTCTCTGCTGCTTTGATAACTTCAACCATTGGTCAGATCTCCGTTCGTTCGTTGCAGCCGCCATCTCACACCGTGCATGCTATGCCCGTCGTGCACGAGTTTCAAGCCGCTGCCAATTTTATCTTTCGATGCGCGTAGCCAGTAGCCAACCTTGATGGGGTTGTTCGGCTCCATGCAGCCCATCTGCATCAGCGCGTCGCTCAGCTCGTTCTTCTCGTCGGAGAGACTGCCGACCACGCGCGCCATGTCGCCGGCTGTGAAAGTCTTCTCACCGAAGTTCGCGTTCAATCGCTCGAAGATCGGTCCGAGCGGTTGCGACTCGTCATCCGTTTCATTCAGCTGCGTGATCACAGGATCCGCGAGGCCGAGCCAGATCAATGGGTCGCGTGCGAGTCGTGACCAATCCTCGAAGCTGGGAAGTGTGACCGGCATCTGCACGCTGTTGGCGGTGCGTAGATACGCCTTGATGATCGTGAGTGCGTCCACCAGCATCTGGCCGCGACGATCCATGACGTGCCGGCGCGGGTTCGCGATCTTGAAGACGCGGTCGCGGATGTTCTCCGTGTTGGCATCGAGGCGGATCACCAGGCTGCGCCGCGCGAGTGCTGAGACTGGTGTCAGATTGTTGCCTGAGGCCACCAGCACCGTCTTGTTCGGTATCGCCGTGGTCATGCTTTCGCCCAGCTTGCGATCCTTCCACACCGCGCTGGTGAGGAACGCTTCGAGCACGGAGGAGCGCACCTTCACACCATCCGGTACGTTGTCGAACCAGATGGAGCGGTCGCCCGCCATAAGACACGCATAGAGCGATTTGCGTAGCTCATCCTCATCAGCTACCCACGGCCGTAGCGCCGGCTCCGTGCCGTGCACGATGCGCGCTGCCATCTCTTGCAACGTGCTCTTGCCGGTGCCGGCCATCGGTGCGTCGTAGAAGTACATCGGGCAGCGCTCCATCGCGAGGCGTGCAGCTTCAGCCAGAATGTGCGACAGGAACGCGCTCTCCGATGCCTCTTCCTTCCAGGGGAACTCATTGAACGGTTCACGGATGCGTGCGAGTGCCGCCAGCGCATCGTCACGCGTCGGGTTCTCGGGGATCGGCGGGTAGGTGATCGATGGCACGTACAACGTGCGGCTGGCGGGATCGTAGCCCGGCGTATCGCAGATGCTGCCGTCAGGCCGCAGGAACGGCGCTCGGGCCAGCGCATCGAGTGGTCGTAGTGTGTTCCAGCCGCCCAGTCCCAGCATCGCGTTAACGTGCTCCGCGCTCGGCGCTACCGACACCCACTCATCTTTCGACGACAGATACTTCTTGAAGTCGCACAGCTGTCCGAGTCGCTTGCGCGCCCAATCTTTCGAGGCGCCGACCAACATCAATGCGTCCGCGCTACGTTGGATGGCTGAATCGTTGTGCGCTTCGCTCGTGCGCACCAGGTGCGAACCTTGCGTATACACGTACGGGCTGATCACCTCTTCCAATTCGTCCAGGATCTCGGAGAACCTTGCCTCGCTCAGACGGATCATGCGATGCATGCCAGGCGTTTGTACGTCAGGCGGGACAACATCAACCAGGTCCGCGTGAGCGGACATAGCGGTCTCGACGGGCGTGAACGCTGTGATATCTGCCACGCGCTGCATGCCCTGCAGGCGCGCGTAGTTGAAAATGTGACGATAGTCGGATCGTGGCGCCTGGCGCGAGTGAGCTGCCCACCACGCCTCTGGCGCGCCCGGCTCGTAGCCTATCGCCTTGCGGCTGAAGTCCAGCCACAGCTGCTCAGCGGGCCGGCTGCCCTGCAATGAGAGCAATGCGTAGCCGATCTCGCTCCATATGTCGTTGGTGTGGACCTTGTCCAGGAGAAAGCGCAAGCATGTGAGCAGATGCTGCCAGTCTTCTTCGCTGATCGCCTTCATCACCTCCGGGTCCGTCGCCGTCGTTGGCTGAGCCTGTACAGGAAGGTTCCCTGGCGTCGGATCGTGTTTCGCATAGCTGGTAGTCAGTGTCGACCATAGCGTATCCAGCTGAGCCAGAGTTATCGTCGGAATGCTCGAAGGCAGCTCGGGCGTCCATCGATAGCGCACACCAGATGAGTGCGTGCCACACGCAACGAACTGCTGACCATCGGCGAGCAGCTCGATGGCCGGGCCTTTGGGGTTCGCATCGAGTTTTATTTTGCGCTTCTTGCATGGCTCCTCCATTCGAAACATCAGCAGGCGCTTCGAGCTGTTGTCACGCACGCGTGTCGCCATCATCGGGACGTAGCCGCTCAGCGCGCGGTCGATGTCTTCGTTCACATTGTCGGCACGCTCGTCATCGATGTCGATGTCGAATGCGTAGATGCCGCTGATGGGTCCGGTGCGCACGCACATGTTGAGGCGCCGGTCGCTGGACCAATACTGCACCTCACTCGATGCGATCTCGCGCTTTTGCCATCCAGTGAGGCCGTGCGCTTCGCCGCGCCCGTTGAACATGGATGGGATCTTGCCGACCTTGCCGGCGAGCTGGCTACCTTCCTGCACCTTGACGTCCGGCGATGCCGGCACGCAGGGCAATAGATTCGCGCCAAGCCCTAGCGCGAAGTCGAAGTGACTCCAATCGTCGAGCGTTGCGCCGAGACTCATGTAGTGACGGAGGGTTTGAGCACGGGCACCAACATGCACTTGATGACGACAGCGTCACCGTCTTTGAAACTCGGCGCCATAGCGTGCATCGCCTGCACTGATGCTTTAACGCATGTCAACTCGTCCGGCAGCGCGTGGTCGAACACATCCGTGACGCGCTTGTATTCGCTGTTCTCGTAGATGAATGCGATGGCACGCCATTCCATCTTGAGCGGCGCTTCAGCTGCGGGAGCGAGTCCCATGTAGAGGATCCCACCTAACATCAGGATCACTGCGGCCCAAAACCAGTGGCGACTTCGCACAAATTTCTCCTCGTTGAACGTCA
>Ga0210406_10004820_pt1 | contig 14297 bp, 12 predicted proteins | sample IncBWC30MmetaG_FD_155454 | JGI IMG/M metagenome (GOLD analysis project Ga0210406, IMG submission 155454) | Forest soil microbial communities from Barre Woods Harvard Forest LTER site, Petersham, Massachusetts, United States - Inc-BW-C-30-M | ecosystem: Environmental > Terrestrial > Soil >... | reverse complement strand
CCTCGGCTTTGATCTCGATATCCTTGGTGGCGTAGTCCATGATGCCGATGCCGATGTGATCGTAGCGGAAGTTCTTCTGGATCTCGCGCACGATGTCAGCCATCATCTGCTCGGCGTCTTCGCTCGATATCGCCATCTTCGAGATGCTGTTAAGAAACGCGAGATGCCTGGCGCGGCGCTGCTCCTCGGTGAACAGGCGCGCATTCTCGATTGCTACTCCCAGTTGGCCAGCTGCGGTTTGCATGACCTCGAGGTCCCTGTCCAGGAATTGCGACTCCCGCTCCGTACTCAACGCCGCCATCACTCCCACGGGTTTACCGCCCAGAAAAATAGGCACGGCGCAGAACGAGCGGGCCGGCCGAGGAGGCACGAAATCCACTCCCAGTTTTGACCGCACCTGTTCAAGATCGGATTCGATCAGCAGCGGCTCCCCAGTCTTGATGATGTACTCAGTGAATCCATTGCTGGCCTTGCGCGAGCGCTTGGGAAGGACGATGCCGCGTTCGATCTCCAGCTCGAAGTGAATCTCATCTTCTTCCTGAAACGCAATGTAGAAATTGGTGGTATCGAAAATCTGGCCCAGTTCCACGTGTACCGTGCGCAGCACCTCGTCCTGGTTGAGATGGGAACTGATGGCCTGCCCGATCTCGGTGAGCAGCTCGTATTCCTTGGTCCGCCGCTGCGCTTCATGCATTACGACATAGTTTTCCAGCGTCAGCGCGATCTGCAGCGCGAGGCCGATCAGCAGCCGCAAGTTCGAAGAGCCGAACATCCGCCGTTCCGCGTGCGGAAAAAGGATGACCCCGAAATTGTGCTCCCGCGTCTGCAAGCTCACCGCCATCAGGTCGGTGATTCCCTCCGCCAGCAGCGTCTGCTTACAGACCTCGAACTTCCCTCCCGAAAGCGCCGGCAAAGGCTCTTCGAGTTCCGCGAGACCTCTGAAGGTGACCACTCCACCGCGTCTGTAGGCGAGCTCGGCGATGTAATCGCCAGCCTGCGTTTTCTGCAGAGTTTCCAGGAATTCCGTTGAAAACCCTTTTTGTACCGAGGGCAGGGTGCCACGCCACTGCTGAGAAACAAAAAGGACGGCGCGGCGAGTAGGCAGGGGCGCCACTAACCTATCCACAAAAGTCTGCAAGCTGGGGACGAGGTCAGACGCCGAGAACAATCGGCGCGGATCGACACCCAAGGTGGAGAACGCCAATGCGTTTTCCTGCACTGCATTGCGTTCGTTTTCAAACAGCACCATTACCATCGCGATGGCCAGCAGCATCTGCGGAATCGGCCCCAGGAAACCTCCCAGCTGGCCAACGATATCGAGGAAAGGTTGACGAAGCTGGCCCGCCCCCATCAGCGCCGCCCACAGCGCCAGCGAAAACGCGAGGGTGCGGAACGCCACGGAATTCCTGCGAAAAGCGTGACGATAAAAATGGAACGAGCAATATAGGAGCGTCGCGGCCAGCCCGATTTCCAACCGCAAATAAATCGGCGGCGGAGTCGCCTTCTCGCTGAATACCCCGCTTGCCATGTGTGCCCGCACGCTCAGATACGCCAGCAGGACCCCAATGATGGTCAGCGCAACGTCGTACCACTTCAGATGAAACGGCTCCTTCATCAGCCGGGTCGAGACGAAGATGCAAATCGCCATCGCCACCAGCAGCAGTGAGCTCAGCAAAAACAATAACGGGGAAGGGCCTTGATAATATTCCACCGCCTTCAGCGCGTAGTGCAGCGTGTATGCCGCCCAGGCCAGTTGCCACGCGCGAAAGTAGTTATGACGGTTTTGTTCGAAGAGGTAGGTGAAGACGAGAAACACCAGCAGGGCCACGGCCCCAGGAATCAGCACCAGACCTGTGGCAACGCTATTCATTGGTTAACGTTCCTCGATCGTCATCCCTCGTAATTGCAGCCCGGTTGGAACTGTCTTTGGCTTAAAAGCTGGCCTAATCCTGTCACACCAGACAGATTGAAACAAGAGGTGTCTTCCGGCAGGTTCCGCCCTGGGCACGGCGTTTCCAAGAGTATCTTCTTATGAGATGCGCTGGCGCTAGAGCGATATTCGCGGGAAGAGTTACCTTCGTAATCCATTGGTAACCACCCTGATTTCGTAACCAGTGCGATTTCCCGTAACCACGCTGATTTCCTGTAGAGACGCGGTTCACCGCGTCTCCGTAGTGCCGCGCTGCTAGAGACGGGGCAAGCCCCGTCTCTACAGGAGCTAGAGGCCCAGACCCCAATCCCGCTATACTCAAAAGTTATGCTTCGAGTTCGATTCGCGCCGTCTCCCACCGGTTTTCTGCACGTTGGCAGTGCCCGCACCTTTATCTTCAACTGGCTCTACGCCCGTCGCAACGGAGGAACCATGGTCCTGCGACTCGATGACACCGATGTCGAGCGCAATACCGAAGCCTCCGTCAACTCCATCTTCGAGGGTCTGCGCTGGCTCGACCTCGGCTGGGACGAGGAATACAAGCAATCCGAACGCTTGGCCCTGCATCACCAGATCGCCGGCGCCATTTTTCAGAAGGGACTAGCCTACCGCGACTTTACCCCCGCCCACACCACTGCTGTCGCGATCAACGACAGCGAAAAATCCGGAGCCAATCAAACCTGGCTCTTCAACCCCGGGATGCGCGAGCTTTCCCGCGCGGAAAGCGACCGCCGAGCCGCGACGGGAGAGTCTTTTGCCCTCCGCTTCCGTGTTCCCCGGGGGACAGGCGAACAGGTCCGCTTCAATGACGCGGTCTACGGCGAGCAAATCAAATCCGCCGACGACATCGAAGACTTTGCGCTCCTCCGTTCCGACGGCATGCCGACCTACCATCTCGCCTCCTGTGCCGACGACATCGATCTCCGTATCAGCCACATCATCCGCGGCCAGGACCATCTCACGAACACTTACAAGCACGTGCTCATTTTCGAAAGCGCTGGCGCCAAGCCGCCGCAGTTCGCACATCTTCCGCTGCTCGTGGCCCCCGACGGATCGAAGCTCTCCAAGCGCCGCCACGGTCCGGTGGTGAGCGTGACCACCTACCGCGACGCCGGATTCCTACCGGAAGCCTTCATCAATTTTCTCTGCCTGCTTGGCTGGTCGCCGAAAGACAATCGCGAAAACATGACCCGACAGGAATTGATCGACGCGTTTTCCCTCGAAGGCATCAACCGCTCAAATGCCGTCGTTAACTTCAAAGAAAACAGTGCCCTCAAAGAAGGCACTGTCATCCTGAGCGGAGCCGTGCAAGCGCAGCGTAGCTCGGCGGAGTCGAAGGACCCCTCCCCCCCCACCCACCCCGAAGAAACCTTCGACCCCAAAGCCCTGTGGCTGAATGCCGAGCACATCCGAGCCCTCTCCGTCGACGAGCTCAGCGCGCGCCTGCTCCCCGTTGTCCATGCCGCTGGCTTCCCAATCGCGCCGGAGAAAATGCGCGCCATCACCCCGCTCATTCGGGAGCGCATCAAACTTCTCCGCGACGTCGTGACTGTCGCCGACTTTTTCTTGGTGGACCAGCTCCCGCCCTACGACCCAGCCGAACTCATCCCGCAGAAGGGCGATGCCGCCATGGCACTCCGAGTTCTAAGCCGCGCGCGGGAAATCCTGGCGCAAACTGAATTCAAACACGACCCGCTAGACCAAAACCTCCGCGCTGCTGCGCAGGAACTCGGGCTCAAAGCCGGACAAATGTTTCAACCTATTCGGGTAGCCGTCTGCGGGCGCAAGAATGCTCCGCCATTGTTCGAGACGTTGGAAGTGCTGGGGCGGGAAACCACGCTGGTACGAATTGCTCAGGCCATCCAGAAGCTTTAGGCGCGTCCACAATTCCGGTACACCAAGTGGAAGCGGCGTCCTGCTTGGACGGGGCAAAGCCCCGTCACCACACAAGAAAGCCTGCTACTTCACAACGGGATTCAGATGCCTCAACCACACCGCTCCGGCAAAGACCAAAAGGATCCCAACTAAAAGGACGAGAACGCCTGCAATCCCAAAAATCGCCCCGGAGGCGCCAACGCTCAGGACTCCGGGATTCTTAAACAAACTTCCAAGGCTCGCCGCCAACCCCGTAATCAGGTACACCGCGGCAAATGTCCAGTGGCCATAGACTGATTCAGCTAGTCTGCCCAGATCCCACAGGCACCACATATTGAATGCGATGTGCAGAAGCCCGCCGTGGATGAACACACACGTCAGCAGTCGCCACCACTCACCTCCGAGGGTGGCCGGTCCGTAATTAGCACCCAAGGCCCCGATCTCTTGGCCACCCGGCAGTAGCATGGCGGCGAATACCGCCACGTTGAGGCCGAAGATGGCCTGAGTGACCACCATCGAACTGGATTGACGCCGCATCCAGGGTGCGGGTTCGACGCGTTGAACAGGGGAGTCCTCACCTCGCTGCGCAGCTTCATGCTGCACGCACCACTGGCAAATCTTCTTTCCGAAGGTAAGGACCGGAAGCTGACGACCGCATCGCGCGCAATTTGCCATCTCGACGCAGATTATCACGTGAGTTGTCCGACTGGGTGGGGGCTGCACCGTAGGGGATAAGCGGGCGGTACCCGCGAATTCGCTCTTCCCATATAAAATATAAGGAGCATGAGTGTTGCGAATTCATCTGTGTCTAAATCGAACGAGGCTGGCGCGAACTCGCCCTCCGAGCCTCGCCCCTCGAACTTCATCCGTGACATCGTCATCAAGGACCTGGAGACGAAAAAATACAACAGTCAAGTCCAGACCCGCTTTCCTCCCGAACCCAACGGCTATCTGCATATCGGCCATGCCAAGTCCATTTGCCTTAACTTCGGATTAGCCGAAGAGTTCGGCGGTAAGACCAACCTGCGTTTCGACGACACCAACCCGGAGAAGGAAGAGCAGGAATACGTCGACGCCATCATGAAGGACGTCCGCTGGCTCGGGTTCAAATGGGACGGCCTCTACTACGCTTCCGATTACTTTGATCAGCTCTACGAATGGGCGGTCAAGCTGATCAACGATGGCAAAGCGTATGTTGATGATCTAAGCGCGGAAGAAATTCGCAAATATCGCGGCACGCTCACCGAGCCCGGAAAAGACAGTCCGCATCGCAACCGCAGTACGAAGGAGAATCTTGACCTCTTCGAGCGCATGCGCAAAGGTGAATTTCCCGACGGATCGCTTGTGTTGCGCGCCAAGATCGACATGGCATCGCCGAACCTTAATATGCGCGATCCGGTCATGTACCGCATCCTGCACGCCGAGCATCAGCGCACCGGCAGCAAGTGGTGCATCTATCCGATGTACGACTTCGCGCACGGTCAGTCCGATTCCATCGAACACGTGACCCACTCTATCTGCACACTCGAGTTCGAGGATCATCGCCCGCTCTACAACTGGTTCATCGAGCAACTCGGCATTTTCCCATCCCAGCAAATTGAGTTCGATCGCCTCGGACTTACCTACACGCTACTCAGCAAGCGCAAGCTGCTCACTCTGGTGCAGGAAAAATGTGTCACCGGTTGGGATGACCCGCGGATGCCGACGCTCTCCGGCATGCGCCGCCGTGGTTATACACCGGAATCGATCCGCAATTTCTGCGGGGCGATCGGGGTTTCGAAAACAAATGGCACGCTGGAACTTGCGATGCTCGAACACTTCGTCCGCGAAGACCTGAACAAGCGCGCGCCGCGCAGGATGGCGGTGCTGCGGCCGTTGAAAGTTGTGATCGATAACTACCCTGAAGGTCAGGTCGAGGAAGTCGAGGCGGTCAATAATCCCGAGGACGAGAGTGCCGGGAAGCGCAAAGTGCCATTTTCCAAGGTGCTGTACATCGAGCAGGACGATTTCCGCGAAGACCCACCAAAGCAGTATTACCGCTTGTCGCCCGGCCGCGAAGTGCGACTGCGTTATGGCTACTTCATTACGGCAAAGACGCTGGTGAAGAATGAGAAGGGAGAAGTGGTTGAGGTGCACTGCACGTATGACCCGGCCACGCGCGGCGGCAATGCGCCTGATGGACGCAAGGTGAAATCGACCATCCACTGGGTCTCAGCCGCGCATGCGCTCGACGCCGAAGTGCGTATGTACGACAAGCTCTTTACCAAAGAAGACCCGAATCAGGTCGAAGAAGGCCAGGAGTTCACGTGCAACCTGAATCTCAACTCGCTGGAAGTGATCCCGCAGGCTAAGTTGGAGCCATCGCTGGCAAATGCGCCGATTGAAAGCCGTTATCAGTTCGAACGCCTGGGATATTTTTGCGTCGACCCGGATTCCAAGCCCGGACGGCCTGTGTTTAACCGCACCGTGGCTCTGAAAGATACGTGGGCCAAAGTCGAGAAAAAGATCGAGAAGAAATCCTGAGGCGACTGCTCGTGTGGTGACGGGGCTTTGCCCCGTCCAAGCGGGGCGAAGCCGCGCTCCCACACCAGCGGCGAGTGCTCGATAAGGCTCCAGGGTCCGCCGGTATGCACCATCCACAAATCAGTGTCTGGCGAACTGATCACCTCAAACGGCATCCAGAAATATCCCCGCTCCCCCCAACCGTCGCCCCAACTGTTCTGCATCAGCGACAGCTTTTTCGCGAAATCGTAGCCGAGGCAAAGCACCTCGTGGCCGCCCTGTTGCTCTTCGCCCGGTTTCGGAATTGGCATGACGCCGGTGTCGGCCACCTGCTGCGTCATAAATGACTCATAGACTGCGAATCCGACCAGAACCGGCCAAGCGGTAGCATCAGCCAAGCAACTGAGAAAATTAGGCAAACTTTCGATGCGGTGATAAGCGCCCGTCTTGTACTTGAGCGCGTTCTGCGCCTGCTCCGCCGTCGGGGTGGTGAACTTGCCCGCGACATACGGATACAGCGACGCTTCGCAGCAACCCTTCGCAGTGAGCACCTGGCAACCGGTGCGCGGCATCGCGCCTTCATCTTTCGGGAAGGAACCATCGGCGATCAGTTCCTCGACATACAGGCACTGCGGGCTCAGGACCGGAGAGGCCTTCTCATGCTTCCGAGCGATCCACTCGCGCGCGGACGAGAAGGCGTGTCCGGTGCAACTGCCTTCCTCGCCCTGATCCTTAATTGGTCCGCCCCACTCCCGCAGATCGACATGCAGCGGGACCGACGGCGCCAGCCGCGAAGCCTGGTACATCCGGTCCCGCACATCGTGAACGTCGCGGAGTGCGCCAAATTTGCGGATCATTGGTCGCTCCCTCGGGTATCCGCGCCCCTCTTCTTGTCCAGATTTGCTTGCGTGTCGCAGTCAACCTCTTTACGGAGGCGCGTGATCGGGTCGGGATCGTCGCCGTCTAAATAAGTGACTACGCAAGCCATACGCACGTCGCCATGCCGCAGGGTGTCAGGCCAATAGATGTAATTACCCTGAATCCAATCAATCGCTTCTTGCTTACTGGGAAAAATCTTTCCCGCTCCGTGGCCGCCATCGCTGCAAAATTCTTCCGATGACGCCTCACAGTGGTATTCGAGTACCCAGAGCTCGCGATGGCTGAGGAGGGAGAGGAAGAACAGAATAATGGCAAGCACGGGGCTACTCGAGCCTTCCGAAAGTCACCGCGCGCACGAGTTTCGAATGCCCATGAAGTTTAAGTTTCGGAGTTGCCGCATCCACAGTCGCATTACCCGTCGGCGCCAGCAGGATGCTGTTGTAGTGGTGCGCAAAGGTGGAGACGCTGTAGGCCGACGCGGTCTTCATGTTTCGGGTCACAGCCGAGTTTTGGCAGGATGGAATCACAGCCAAGATTGCATTCACCGTGCTCGCCACCAAGTCAGCAAGTAGCGTAATTTTCGTCTGCGTGTTTGGATCGCCTACCTGTGCGATCTGAAGCACAAGTTGCTGATCTGCCTGATACACACTCACAGCCGATTGCAACTGCTGGCAAAAGCCCGCCGAGGATCCCGACGAAGCCTTGGCGAAGTCACCGGCCAACGTCTTGATGATCGTAGCGTCGGCATTAATCTTCGCTGCCAGGTTAGCGTTCAGCGGCTGGCCGTTGGCCACGGCGGCGATTTGCAGAATGTTGATTAACGCCGGCGCCGCCGCCGCCAGAATGGAATCGAGCGTCGACACCCAAGCGGTCGAACATGCGGTGCAGAACATAGCAAGAGACAGGACGACAACAAGAGCTTTCCTCATAAATGGTTCTCCTTTAATTTTTCGAGTTACTTACTTCTTGGCGAAGTCGCCGGCCCGGTTGCGGAGCGCCTGCAGCTCCGCCTGGATGAGCAGCAGTTGCCCCTGAACACCTTTCACCGTGGCCTCATTGCTGTTTCCCATGGCCTGAAGCGCCGCGATGGCCACATCGCGCAGGTTGGCCTGCGCGGAGTGCTCCTTCTTCCACTCCTGATCCGCGATTCTCTGCTCCTCGCGTTGGCCGGCCAGCTTCTGCGCTGCCCCATACATCAGGAAGCCATTCAATAGGAAACCGAGCAAGGCAACAAAGGCCGCGCCATAGCTGCCCCAGAAAGTGGGTGCGATTTGTGTCAATGTCACGGCTTCGCGGTCTCTTGGCCAGTTTTCGAGTCAGTACCGGCATATGGCGAAGGCAGCCAGTGCGCCACCATGACGGCCAGCGGCGCAAAGATCGCTGCTGCGCCGGCATGGCTCGCCCAAAATGCGGCGATCGCCGGAGTGGCGGTGTTAGCGATCGCGGTAAACAGCAGCACAACAGTAGGCAGATAAGCAGCGTACTTTTTCAAGATAGGATCTCCTTATAATGGCGTTACATTCATGTCAATAGGGGATGCGGTGAAGCCGGTCAAGCCCTGATGCCCGACTCATACGCTGCCCCTGGCGAGCGCTTCGTCAAAGCTTCCCGGCGGCATAACAATCCTTCTTGCGCCAGGCCGACGTGTACCCATCCGTACTCGAGGATAAGTTGGTCGTATTCGATGTCGGACTTCAGGATGGCTAGCGCCACTTCCGCCGGGGTACCGAACGCGGAACAAACGAAGTCACAGGCCAGGCCGCGGCAATGGGCGCTCGTTACCACTCCGCCTACAGCACGGTTTACCTCGGCCGAACGGTAGCCGCTGTGCACGACGATGGGCCTGTCCCCCAGCAGCGTTCTAATTCTTTCCATCACCGCCGCCACCCGCCCCAGGTTTGTAATGACGATTGGGATCGGCGTGTTGTCGAGTCCGAGGCGAGTCGCCGCTTCGGAGAAGGTAAGCTCCTCCAATGTGAAATGCTCTGAGATTGTCATAGGATTTTCAGTCGAGCCCGAGTTCACTCATCGCGTTAGTTTCACCACCATCACGTCGGCGCGGCAGTTCTGCGCGGCGGTGTTGGTCGGAGCATTTACGTCCGGAGCGGCTTGCCATGTGATAGTCCCCGGCGCGTTTTCCGTGAATGTTCCCACTCCAGCAACCGTCGAGAATTGAGGCCATGTCGGCATAGTATTTCCCGTGGTGCACGTGCCCGTGCCGCCGTTCGCCGTGCAGTTCAGCACCCGGTAGATGTAGTTGCCTGGGTTGGTTGGAGTCAGCTGTGGGTCGGGGAACATCTTGGATCCCACCACGAAGTCCGTGCTGTCGCTCTTGTTCCAGTTCGGGGCGCCGACATTACACTTTGGCTGCCCAGACGTGTTCCCAAACTGGCCCATGCCGTCGGTCACTAGCAGTGCGTATTTCCCGGTCTGCGAAACGACCGAGATACAGTTTTGCACGTCGAACGACTTGTGCCATCCAGAGCCATAGCAATGAAATGCGCGCCGCACTTGGCCGAGCGTGCCCGTGGGGCAGAGAATCGCGTCGTAAACACAGTTGGGGACGCCGGGAGAACTATAGGGCGGGGCGACAAAGTAGTTTTCCATGTATAAGGCACTGGGGATCGGGTGCGTCGCGTCATGCCCCAGCAAGTCGGTTGCGGTTCCCACGTCTGTGCTGGTAACCCACATCCAGCTCGTGTCCGTAGTGTTGGCGTTGGTGTTGCCGAGATGGTTGTCCCCTACCTGAGCGGGACTAATCAGTGGACCAAGGTTCGTTCGAGGAACTTGTGGATCGGCGTAGGTGTGATAAGTGAAAGACTTCCCCGCCGCCTGACCGAGAAAACCTTTCCAGGTGTGGCCGTCGCAGAAATACGTGAAGTAAGGTGTCGTGGAACTGCCGATGCCCACGTTACGCCAGACCAGAGGCGTGCCCGAGGTTTCGGTGACATCGTGCCCTGGCGTCTGATCCCACACCGGCGCCGAGGTTCCGCTATTGCCGGAGACGCCATTGATGATCTGGTAGATGAACCCGCCGGCGTTATTGGCCAGCGGCAGAATCCGGTCGCCGTCCGAGTGCGCCGAAGCGGGCGCGGGACTGGCAGCCCAGTTCGGCGCTCCGATGCCACACTGCGTGAAATTCAGCCCTCCACCCCAATAAAATGTTCCGTCAACGTAAGTGCCATAAACATAATTGTTGGCACCCGAAGACAGCAGCGTAACCGCATTATCAGGCTGATTTGTATCGTGGATTTTGAACCGAGGACCTTTACCACCGAAGGCGCCGCCCCAAGCCGCGTCTGGAACGGTACCCACGAGCGCCCCATTATGCGTAACGGTTCCGGTGAAGGTGTTAAGGAGGTCGCAACCTGTTTGACCGGCCGTCCATCTCGCCATGTAAAAACCGCTTCCTTGTGCACCCAGCAAAGAGAACGCTTCAGAAAAAACTGTACCGTCTGGACTACTACCTAATGCCCCGGTCCACTTGTTCAGCGGGAAGGTAGCTCCAGTCGTGTAAGAAGGATCGGAAGGGTAGCCATTCACCGCGTTCATCAGACATTGGGCGTTGGTGAAGTCGAATAGGCTCGAAACGGACGTCGCTCCCGACCCTTGGGTTAAAGTTACCGTGATGTCCTGTAAATAAATTCCCGGCCCCGTCGTATTGTCGAGGCTGGAGATGTGGTTGTTGGCGGAACGTGACCACACAGTTCCCGCCGGAAAGGAGACGCGGGGAGTAAGAATAGAAGCCGCCGCCCCGTCCCATAGAAACACGAACTGCTGCCCGCCATTGACGAGGAGCAGCATGGCCGTGTCATCGGAGTTCCATAGATTGACGCTCGGTTCGTCGGCGGTCTGCCATATCGTGTTCGGGTTGCTCACCCCAGGCACGACATCCGAGTTCACGTCCGTAGCCCGCGTCATCGGGTTGCCGAAATCCGCGGGCGTAATCACCGTGCCCGCTCCCGTCAGATTGCCGCATTGTGAGAGCGTGTCCATGCTCGTCGAGTCGCAGGTATTCGGCCCCCAACTCGGGATCGGGACAGTAAGAGGGACGACGTTAGTGTTAGAGACAAAACAGGCATAAGCGTTTCCAGGTCCGCATACCGACGCGCCATACCCCGCCGAGCCCGAGTACAACCCGTGACCCGAGTACGCCGCTTGCCCGAAGGCAGGAAGGCAAAAAAATACAATCACTAAAAAATTCTTCATCGCTCGTTGCTCCACAAGAAATCGCGTCCACCGCTACACCAGAACGGCGCCTTTGCACAACGCAAAGGCCCGCGTAGACCCGTGCGCTCTGCCGCCCGAAGTCACTCCCGGCTTCGCTATAATGTTTGTTTGCTCTTCCCCCGCCGATTGCGCAGGGCTTCATGGAAAGGGAACTATGCCGACTGAAGTAGTTATGCCCCAAATGGGCGAATCAATTTTCGAAGGAACCATCACCAAGTGGCTGAAAAAGCCCGGTGACAAGGTCCAGCGCGATGAACCTCTGTTCGAGATTTCCACCGACAAGGTCGACGCCGAAATTCCCGCGCCCGCGAGCGGCGTGCTTCAGGAAATCAAGGTTTCCGAGGGCAATACTGTCCAGGTCAATACCGTTGTTGGCGTGATTGGTGATGGTAGCGGTGCTTCCGCTTCCGCCCCCGCCAAGGCCGCTGCTCCTGCTCCTGCCGCTCCAGTATCGGCGAAGAGAGAAGCTCCTGCTCCGCCGCCAGCGCCTGCCGCCAGCGCTTCCGAGGACGAAGAAGATTCCGACGTCCGTTCTTCCCCGCTCGTTCGCAAGCTCGCTCGCGAGCACAACGTGGACCTTGCAAAAGTCAATGGCACCGGCACCGGCGGCCGCGTCACCAAGCAGGACGTACTCGATTTTGTCGAGCACCGTACGGCTGCTCCAGTTGCAGCCCCGGCACCCAGTCAAGCTTCAGCTCCCGCGCCCGCTGTCATTCCCGGCGACCTAGTGCCGATGTCCCCAATGCGCAAGATCATCGCGCAGCGCATGATCGAATCGCGCCGCACCAGCGCTCACGTCCACTGCATGTTCGAGGTGGATATGACTCGCATTGTCAATTTGCGGAACAAGCTCAAGAACGGCTTCGAACAGCGCCACGGCGCGCGCCTCACCTTCATGCCTTTCTTTGTGCGAGGTGCCATCATCGCCCTACAGCAATATCCGATCGTCAACAGTTCGCTCGAAGGCGACAGCATCCGCTACCACAAACACGTCAACGCTGGCATCGCCGTCGCCCTCGATCGCGGATTAATCGTCCCCGTTCTCAAGAATGCCGACGAGCTCAACTTCCTGGGACTACAGCGCGGCATCACCGACCTCGGCGAGCGCGCCCGTTCGAAGAAGCTCATGCCCGCTGATGTCGAAGGTGCTACCTTCACCATCACCAACCCCGGTCAGTTTGGCGCCGTCTTCGGCTTGCCCATCATCAACCAGCCCAACGTAGCCATCATGGGTGTCGGCGGCATCACCAAACAGCCCTTGGTGATCACCGACAAAGATGGCACGGATTCCATCGCCATCCGTTCCGTCGTACACCTCACGTTGGGCTATGACCATCGCATTATCGATGGCGCCGTGGCCGACCAGTTCATGGCCTTGGTGAAAAAGGCTCTCGAAAACTGGAGTGAAGAAGTCGGCTAGCCTCGAAATCGGGTCATCTGATCATCGGGTCATTTAAATTCAAATGCGAAAGCTTTTGACTTTCAATGATCCGATGATCAGATGATCCGATCTGTCTCAAACCAACGGCGTCTCCCCCAGCAGCAATGGCCCATCCTCCGAGCGTTCGATGAAATACCGAGCCACGTCATCGCGGAGTCCAGGTTTATTTCCCGTCCAGCGCCACAATCCCTGGTAGTCTCGCGCGATGTCGCTCGTGGGATTGAAATCCCATTTCTGCAGGAGGGCCCAGCGCTCTCCGTAAGCGCGCAATGATTTGCTGCCGTGAAAAGCGTGCGTTGCGAAGTTGTCGATGCACCCCATCGGGGAGCGGCCTTCAATTCGGTTCAGTTTCGCGGCCCGCGCTTGCCAATTGAGCACCGCTTCCATGTAAGATCCGGTGCACCGTTTCATTTCGGCGGCCACGTTCGTCGCTTGTACCAGTCCGAAAGCTTGATGCCAGTCCGCGCTGCCCAGGATGCAGGTATCCAACATCCCACCCACCATATTGAAAGCATCGCGACGCCACGACCACGCGCCTCCCGTCGCCCCGGGCGGATGGCCGAAAGGGAAAGCCTCGGTCGGTCGGAGGGGGGCGTAGTAAGTATCAGCTCCTCCGCGTCGCGCCCGCCGCGCACTCAGAAATTCAGTTTGGTGCAAATAATTCCAGGCAAAACTCGTGCTCATGCGGTAAGGACGATGGCCGAGATGGCTGGTCGCGGTTTCACCTGTCAGGTCGGCGTATGTGCTGAACAACTGGACGAAGCTATGGTGCTGGAGGATGTGAATTGCTTCCAGCGCCCAATCGTGTCGCGTGAAGTGGAAGTCGCCATCCACATAGCCACCGTATTGCCAGTCGGGCGGAAACCGTCTTACTCCCTCGTTGATGGCGCATTCCTTGATCCAAAGGCTCGAGTCTGTCCGCAGTTGCAAGTCGAGCGGATTGTCGGAGCTGGTGACTTCGTGCGGCCGATCTCCAAAAGCAACCTCGACGACATGCAGAACAACGTTCGGACTAGCTTCCATGTGGAGCCGAAAATCATGGAACGTTTCTCGTCTGCGCTGCCAGCGGTACGGGTTTGAATACACCGATACAATGTGCAGCTTCTTTGTTTCGGAGTACTCCACGAACTCGCGGTGAACGTTTGGATGCTTGTAGGACACTGCCACTCTCCTCGATCTTGTGCCGACAGCCAGTTTTCAATCATTCCTGCGCTCGGCGCGAGCAGCAATGCTCCAGCAGGTATCCGCTAGTGGGCGGAGTCGCAATCGCTTCAACGATCACGAACTTCACAATGGACAAAATCCCACCCAGCGTGTCGAGCCCGGTAGAAGCCTGCCCCGGTGCCGCCGGCGTCAAATCCCAGTTGATGTCAGCCGCCGGATCATCTGGGCTAGTTGTCACCGTCAAAGTCGCATGGCCTGGTGACGGGTGGGTGATAT
>Ga0210406_10004818_pt1 | contig 14299 bp, 13 predicted proteins | sample IncBWC30MmetaG_FD_155454 | JGI IMG/M metagenome (GOLD analysis project Ga0210406, IMG submission 155454) | Forest soil microbial communities from Barre Woods Harvard Forest LTER site, Petersham, Massachusetts, United States - Inc-BW-C-30-M | ecosystem: Environmental > Terrestrial > Soil >... | reverse complement strand
GTGGGGCTTGTACAGATCTGGGGACTAAGCCGGGCGGTTATACGATTCGAGTGATTGGGACTTCGGGGGGGAATGTTGTTACGACAAAGGTTCAGGTGACGGTGACGGCGGAGTAGTCGTAACTCGAAAGGAAGGTTCGGAGCGCGAGCTGTTTCAGCAATGGTTTAGGACTGCGGCGGCGCTACAAGCAAAATGCGGGGGTTCTTCGCTTCGCTCAGAATGACAAGTCTTATTTCCAGACGGGAGAAAAAAGCAGGAGGCAGCCCTTTTAGACTGCCTCCCTGCTTTGGTTTGGATTGGTTCAGGCGTAGATGCCGCGTTGCTTGGTGGTGTAGGCTACGCGATCGATGGCCAGCATGTAGGCTGCGATGCGGTTGTTGACGTTGTGTGTGCCGGCGTAGGTGACGACGTCGCGGAAACTTTCGGTCATGATGCTGTCGAGACGCTGGTTGACCTCGGCTTCGGTCCAGAAGTAGCCCATGCGGTCCTGGACCCACTCGAAGTAGCTGGTGGTGACGCCGCCGGCGTTGGCGAGGATGTCGGGAATGATGAAGACGCGTTTATCGGCGAGGATTTCGTCGGCAATCGTAGTGGTGGGGCCGTTAGCGCCTTCGCAGAGAATCTTGCAGCGGATGCGTTCGGCGTTCTTGCTGGTGATGACGTTTTCAGTCGCCGCCGGGATGAGGATCTCGCAGTTGTAGGTGAGGAGTTCGTTCTTGTCGGCGGCTTCGGCCTCAGTGAAGCCGGTGATGGTGCCGGCGCGCTTGCGATGTTCGATAAGCGCCGGAATGTCGATGCCGTTCTTGTTGTAGAGGCCGCCGTCGTATTCGGCGATACCGGTAATGGTGTAGCCCTTTTCGGCGAGGAGCTTCGCGGAGTTGGAACCGACGTTGCCGAAGCCCTGAATAATGACGCGGCAGCCGTCGATCGACATGCCGAGGTGTTTCATCGCCTCGTCGCAGACGACGGAGACGCCGCGCCCCGTGGCCTCCTTGCGGCCGCGCGAGCCGCCGAGATTGACGGGTTTGCCGGTGACAACGGCATTGACGGTCTGGCGCATATGCATGGAGTAGGTGTCCATGATCCAGGCCATGGTCTGTTCGTCCGTGCCCATGTCGGGGGCGGGGACATCTTTTTCGGGTCCGATGAACTCGATGAGCTCTGCGGTGTAGCGACGGGTCATGCGTTCGAGTTCGCCCTGAGACATCTTCTTGGGATCGCAGATGACGCCGCCCTTGGCTCCGCCGAAGGGGATGTTGACGACGGCGCACTTCCAGGTCATCCAGGAGGCGAGAGCGCGGACTTCATCAAGCGAGACGTCGGGTGCGTAACGGATGCCGCCTTTGGCAGGGCCGCGGGCGATGGAGTGCTGGACGCGGTAGCCAGTGAAGACTTCGATGGAGCCGTCGTCCATGCCGACGGGGATGTGGATGATGAGTTCGCGGGTGGGATAACGAAGGACTTTCCAAATGCCGGGGTCAAGGTTGAGTTTGGTGGCAGCGAAGTCGAATCGAGCGGCCTGGGCTTCCCAGGGATTTGTCTCCTGCTCGAGCGTCAGAGTGTGCATAGTGTGGTCCCTTTTTTCTAGTGCTGGTATCAGCGATTCTCCGGCCATCGTTCGCCTCCACTACTGGAAGCAGGATACGCTTGAGCCAGACCGGTCGGTGGCCAAACAGAGCGGAGTATAGGCTGGCGGATGGACGATGCGCAATCGAACGAATGGGGTAGGTTAACCTCATTTTCGACCTCTTATCTGACCGCCGGGTAAATGACTGAAAACGTTCGTACAGAGGGAGTTATGATGGAAACAGCCATGGCCTCAGTTGATACCAACTCCCAGCCCTCCGCGCGTGAATTTCTGGCGTTAAGTCGCAAACATTCGCTGGTGCCCGTTTATCGCACAGTGACCGCAGATCTTGAAACTCCGGTCTCGGCGTTCCTGCGAATTGCAGCGGAAGAGCCGGAGGCGTTTCTCCTGGAGTCGGTCGAGGGCGGCGAGCATGTAGGGCGGTACACGTTTATCGGCGTGCAGCCGTACAAGAAGATGACGGCGCGAGGGACGCGGATTACGGTTCGCGAAGGTCGGCGAGAGAGTGCGTTCGACGGAGATATCTTTGCCGAGTTGAAGAAGGCGTTAAGCGGACATACACCGGCGCGGCTACCGGGGCTGCCTCCGTTTACAGCAGGGGCAGTGGGATTTTTTGCGTATGACGTGGTGCGGCAGATCGAGAGGCTGCCTTCGCGGGCGAAGGATGAGTTGGGCGTTCCGGATGCGTGTCTGATGTTCTTCGACCAGGTGCTTGCGTTTGACCATGTGAAGAAAGAGATTCACCTGATGGTGACGGCGGACCTGACGCGGGAGGCTCGCGATGGGGCGTATGACCGGGCAGTACGGCGGCTGAACAAGATGGAGAAGCGCCTCGCGAGTGCATTGCCCGTGCGGCGCAAGAAGAAGCCACTAGGCAAGCTGAAGGTAACGGCGCGAACTCCAAAGGGTGCGTTTCTGAAGGCAGTGGAGAAGACCAAGGAATACATCGCTTCGGGGGATGTGTTTCAGTGCGTGCTGTCGCAGCGGTTTGATTGCGCGCCGGGGGTGGATGCGTTTGAGATTTATCGCGCGCTGCGGATTGTGAACCCTTCGCCGTATATGTATTTTTTGCGTTTTGGGCTGGAGGAGGAAAAAGCTAAAGGCGGAAAGCAGGTCCTTCGCTCCGCGAAGGATGATAACTCAAAAAAGAAGACGACGGCGCATATTGTGGGGTCGTCGCCGGAGCTGCTGGTGCGGGTGCATGGGCGGGAGGTAGAGTATCGTCCGATTGCGGGCACGCGGCCGCGGAGTGCGGATGAGATCGAGGATCGCGCGATGGAAGCCGATCTGCGCGCAGATGAGAAGGAGGTCGCCGAGCACATCATGCTGGTCGACCTCGGACGGAATGATGTGGGGCGGGTGAGTGAGTTTGGGTCGGTGCGGGTGAAGGACCTGATGTTTGTGGAGCGGTACAGCCATGTAATGCATCTGGTGAGTTCGCTCGAGGGCAAGCTGAAGGCGGAGATGGAGCCAATCGATGCATTGCGTGCGTGCTTCCCTGCTGGAACGCTGAGTGGAGCCCCGAAGATTCGCGCGATGGAGATCATTGAAGAACTGGAGCCGGCGCGACGCGGCGTCTATGGCGGGAGCGTGCTGTATGCGGACTTCAGCGGCAATGTGGATTCTTGCATCGCGATCCGGACGCTGTATATGAATGGAGAGCAGGGGCACTTTCAGGCGGGGGCGGGGATTGTGGCGGATTCGGTGCCCGAGAAGGAGTTCGAGGAGTCTGTGAATAAGGCGGCTGCTGTGGTGCGGGCGATTGAGCGGGCGCGGGCGCAATAGCATCGTTCGACGCGGCGTAGAATCTTAACTGCTATGGTATTTGTTCTCGACAACTACGATTCGTTTACGTACAACCTGGTCCAGTACATGGGTGAGTTGGGCGCCGAGATGGTGATCCGCCGCAACGATGAGCTGACGCCGGCCGAGGTGGAGGCGTTGCAACCGGAACGGATTCTGATCTCGCCGGGGCCTTGTACGCCGCAGGATGCGGGAATCTCGATTGAGCTAATCAAGCACTTTGCGAAGGCGAAGCGGCGGGTGCCGATCCTGGGAGTCTGCCTGGGGCATCAGGCGATTGGCGCGGCGTTTGGCGGCAACGTGGTGCGCGCGAAGAAGCTGATGCATGGCAAGACGAGCGAGGTGGAGCATGATGGGAAGACCATCTTCAAAGGCTTGCCGTCGGCGATGACTTGCACGCGGTACCACTCGCTAATTGTGGCGGAGGAGGGGCTGCCCGAGGAGTTGGAGGTATCAGCCCGCGCTGTTGGAGAGATGCAGGGAGACGGAGAGACGATTATGGCGCTGCGCCATCGCGAGCTGCCGATTGAAGGCGTCCAGTTTCATCCGGAGAGTGTGTTGACTGCGAACGGGAAGAAGCTGATTCAGAATTTTTTGAAGATGTAGACGGTTGCTGAGGGCGCTTGCAATCGACGCCGAGGCAATCTTTCCAGCGGTAGTCGGACTCTACCTCTTTGAAGCGCGGATCGGGCGAGTCGCCCATTTGTGCGCGGCGGATATCACCGAAGCCCGCATCGCTGAGTTCTTTTTCCATTCCTTTGTAGTCCCACATCCAGAGATGCCGGGCGCGTCCGAAGACGGCCGTAGGGATGGATCGCAAGCCCCGCGGTGTAGTCATCTCGCCAAGCCAGCTCTCCTGCATGAAGCGCGAGCATGCCGCGGGTGTAGGATCGCCGGTGTAGAGCCCGATGAGTTGTTCGAGATCAGGCAGCACAAGGCGAAAGGTGCCGCCGGGACGAAGATAGGAGAAGACGTTCCTGAGAGTGAGGCGAAACTCGTCGAGAGTCATGTGCTCGAGCACGTGAGAGCAGTAGACGGCCTCTGCGGACCCTGGAGGAACAGGCAGGCCTTTGATCACATCCCCGTACTCGATGTTTTTCGGATAGGGAGGAAAGCCTTTTTTCACCAGCAGAGGGGTGAGAAAAGGAAGGCGGCTTTGCAGCCAGAAGGCGGGGCCGGCATCGAAGTTTTGCCATGTTTCTGGAGCACACATGCCACAGCCAAACTGCACATACTTGTGATCCATAGGCCGTATTATACATAGCGTAGGAGATGTTTCTCGGCCGTGGAAGAGCGGCAACCTGCGATGATTTTCCTTCATTTCGCTATGCAGCCGAGACGCATGTCGACAGCCGAAACGCGTGTCGTACAGAAGAGGATGAGATGAAAGTTCCACGGTTGAAGCTCCTGGTGAAGTTCTGCGAGCTCTCATTTTTCTTCGCCGGGTTGTCGATCGTGCAGGCCCAGCAGTCGATCGGTACGGTCGGGGTGCAGGATGCCACCGTCGCGGGCGCGCTCGAGGTGAGCAACGGACGGGCGATTCTGGTGGGCAACACGACCGTGACGGCCAGAGACCGCGTGGCGGAGATCGCACTGAACCGCGGTGGCATGGTGAAGGTGTGCGCGACGAGCGGATTGCATTTGACCGCGGGAAAGAGTTCGGATAGGGGCATTCCCCTGATGCTGGCACTCGATCGCGGTGCAATCGAAGTACAGATGGCCGCAACCACGCGCGATGTGGTGATGACGCCGGATCTTCGCTTCACGATGCGCGCCGATGGGCCGCTCGATCTCGAGCTTCGGGTGACGCGAAACGGCGATACCTGTGTTGACAATCGCGGGGCGCAGGCGCCGGTGCTGAATGTGGCGGATCAGTTTGGCGAGGCGGCGTACGAGCTGCGCGCCGGGCAGCATGTGCTGTTTGAACACGGCAGCCTCAAGGAGGTGGTAGACCACGAGAGTTCTTCGTGTGGATGTCCGCCGGAGCAGACGACGATGTCGGTTGCGGATGCTCTTCTGCATCCCGTAGCGCCCGGAGAAGCGGCGACGGCAGAGAAACCGGCGGCGGAACAGCATCCCTTCCCTGCCGCAGTCAGTGCGGGGCTGGCGCCTCAGGCGGCGATTCCGCAGGCTCCCGCGGGCGCAGCACATACTCAGGTCTCGGCGGCGCTGAGTTCCGGAGAAGGCGCCGATAGTCTGGCTCAGCCCCACGCCGCGACTGGAACGGCAACGCCGAACGCGCCTGCAACGCCTGCACCTGCTGCTCCCCAGGCCGCGCCGCCGCAAACGGGTCCACCGAAGACAGATCCACCACAGACCGATCCGCCGAAGCACGACCTGGTGCACTCAATCGGACGCTTCTTCAAGCACATCTTCGGTAGAGGATGAGGAGTTGTCGCGAGATGGCTTGAGCGCGCAAAAGACCCCGCTGCTGCGCTACAATCGAAGGGTTGCGGGCTTTTTCGGCAGGGATGCCAATGCGCCTGCACGACATTCTCAACACAGCTGAATTCAGCACAGATCAGGGGTTTTTTCTATGTCGATTCCCGCTACGCAGATGCGCCCGGGCATGATTATCAAGCACAACAATGACCTCCACACCGTCTTCTCGGTGGAGCACAGGACGCCGGGCAACCTTCGTGCTTTCATTCAGGCCAAACTGCGGAACGTTCGCACCGGCGCGATGTTCGTCGAGCGCTTTCGTTCGCCCGATCCGATCGACCGCGTCATCGTCGATGAGGTGAAGATGGAGTTTTTGTACAACGACGGCGATGACTACTACTTCATGGACGAGGCGTTCGAGCAGACGATGCTGAAGCGCGATACGCTGGGCGACGCGGTGGAGTATCTGATTCCGAATCTGAGCATCAGCGTGAGCTATTACGACGGAAAGGCCGTCGGTATCGAGCTTCCGGGCGTGGTGGAGATGACGGTGATGGAGACCGAGCCAGGGATCAAATCGGCGACGGCGTCCTCGGTGACCAAGCCTGCAAAGATGGAGACCGGCCTTGTCGTTGCCGTGCCCCCGTTTATCAACGAAGGCGAGAAGATTCGCGTGGATACAGCCGAAGGCGCTTACATCAGCCGGGCATAAACATTGAATTAAACCGTAGCGGCTCTGCGAAAGTGGAGGTTTCCATGGTGTGCCATTACCTCGTAAAAGGCCGTGTTCAGGGCGTTGGCTTTCGCTGGTTTGTGCAGCAGGAGGCGGCGGAGATTGGCCTGCGGGGATGGGTGCGGAACACCGAGGACGGCCACGTGGAGGTGGTTGCTGCAGGCCCGCCTGCGGACCTCGCCGAGTTGAAGGATGCGCTGCGAAAGGGTTCGCGCGGCAGCCGCGTAGATGCTGTACTGGAAGAGGAAATGGCCGAGAGCGAAGGCGCGAAGCTTGGGCCATTTGAGATTGAAGGAGCCTGGTAAGAACTGATGACGCTACCGATTAATTGTGAACCACTGAAGACGCTGATCCGGACTGTACCGGATTTTCCGAAGCCTGGGATTCTCTTTTACGACATCACGACGGTGTTGAAGGACAAGGCAGGATTTGCGACGCTGATCGATGCTTTCGCGCAATACTACATCGGCAAAGAGATCGACCTCGTGCTGGGGATCGAGGCGCGCGGGTTCATCTTCGGGCCGGCGCTGGCGTACCGTTTGAATGCGGGTTTCGTCCCGGTGCGCAAGCCGAAGAAGCTGCCCGCAACCGTGGCACGGGTGAACTATGACCTGGAGTACGGGACCGACTCACTGGAAATCCACATGGACGCGATCGAACCGGGGCAGCGAGTAGTGATCGTCGACGATCTGCTGGCCACCGGCGGGACGATGGAGGCAACGGTCCGGCTTGTCCGGCAACTCGGCGGCGAGATCGCCGGGCTGGGATTTGCGATCGAACTCGATTTCCTGAAGGGTCGCGAGAAGTTCCAAGGGTATGACGTGCTGAGCCTGCTGCACTATGACGAGTAGGTCTTAGGACGAGCAGGTCTTAGCGTGTGAATCTTCAGTGCTCAGGCGAATCAGATTCAGAGTGCGCATCATCCTACTTGCAAGGCAAAGATCAGGGGGTTGCAGATGAAATCGTTTGGATATGCTGCATACGATAAGAAATCGCCTCTGGCGCCATTTCGTTTCGACCGGCGGGAGCCCGGGCCGAACGACGTGGTGGTTGAGATTGATTATTGCGGGGTCTGCCACTCGGATATCCATCAGGTGCGGGATGAGTGGGGTGGCTCGATCTATCCGATGGTGCCGGGACACGAGATTGTGGGGCATGTAACCGCTGTCGGCGGCGCCGTGAAGAAGTTCAAGGTGGGCGATCCCGCTGCGGTTGGAGTCATCGTCGATTCGGACCGCGTGTGCGAGAACTGCGTGGCGGGCGAAGAGCAGTACTGCATCAAGGGCGCGGTGGAGACATACAACAAGCTCGATTACTCGGGCAATCCGACCTATGGCGGGTACTCGAACAACATCGTCGCGGACGAGAGATTTGTGCATACAATCTCGCCGAAGCTGAACCCGGCCGCGGTTGCCCCGCTGCTGTGCGCGGGGATCACGACCTACTCGCCGCTGCGGCACTGGAAGGTGGGTAAGGGCAGCAAGGTAGGCGTGGTCGGGCTCGGTGGACTCGGGCACATGGGCCTCAAGTTTGCTCATTCCTTTGGCGCCCATGTCGTGCAGTTCACGACCTCCGCGGGCAAGATTGAAGACGCGAAGAGGCTCGGCGCCGACGAGGTAATCGTGACCAAAGACGCTGCGGCTGTGGCAAAACATGCGGGAAGCTTCGACTTTATCCTCGACTGCGTTTCGGCGCCGCACGATGTGAATCTCTACCTGAACCTCTTGCGGCTGAATGGGACGTTGTGCCTGGTGGGGCTGCCTGAGGTTCCGGTGCCGGTGGCCCCATTTTCGGTGGTGGCGAATCGGCGTTCGCTGGCAGGCTCGGGAATCGGCGGAATGAGAGAGACGCAGGAGATGCTGGACTACTGTGCCGACCATGGCATCGTGTCCGACATTGAGCTGACATCGATCGACAAACTTGCCGAGGCCTATGAGCGCGTGGTGAAGGCGGATGTGAAGTATCGCTTCGTGATCGATATGGCTACGCTGCCGAAGAACTGAATCGTTCTCAGTTCTCCGTTCTCAGTATCAATGCTCAGTTGTTTCTAACTGAGAACTGAGAACGGACAACTGAGAACTAAGAACTACACAAAGAGCGTGTAGAGCGGCGAATCCAGCGGAACCGTCTGGATCGGACCGCTGAGTTTTCCCGTTGCAGAGTCGCGCCGGAAGATGGTGATGGTTGCCGAGTCCTGATTGCCGCAGAGAATCCACTGGTTGGTGGGGTCGATAGTGAAGTGGCGTGGAGTCTTGCCTCCGCAGGAGATGCGCTGAACGAAGTCGAGCTTGCCGCGTTTCGGTGCGATGGAAAAAACGACTAGTGAGTCTTCGCCGCGATTGCTAGCATACAGGAAGAGCCCGTCGGAGGAGATGCCGAGCTCAGCGGCTGTATTCTTGTCGGCGGGAAAGTTCGCGGCTATCGTCTTGACCGGAGTGTTGGTGTTGACCAGCAGGCCCTCAGGGGTGTCGGCGAAGCGCGTAGCGGTCCAGAGATAGTGGTCGACGGTGGAGTCGATTTCGTTGATGCCGTAGACCCAGCGGCCGTTGGGGTGGAAGACGACGTGGCGCGGTCCGCACCCGGGGTGGTCGTTGGTAAAGGTATGCGGGCTGGAGAGCTGACCGGTCTCGGGGTGGATGAGGAAAACGGTGATGTGATCGGTGCCGAGATCGCAGACGAGAAGGAAACGGTTGTCCGGCGAGATGGTAGCGGAGTGGGGGTGAGGAATATCCTGGCGCGCCGAAACAGGACCAAGCGCGCCGAACTTCTGACGGTCTTTAAAGTCGATGCGGTCGACCGGCTGGCTGAGCGTGCCGTCAGGCTGGATGCGATACGAAGCCACACTGGAGCCGGAATAGTTCGCGACAAAGGCGGAATGGCCCGAAGAGTCCACCGAGATATACGCTGGACCTGCTCCGCCGGACAAGACCTGCCCGGTCTGTTTCAAAGCGCCGGTCTTCGTGTCGATGAGAAAGGTGGTAGCCGTGGCGGCGGGGTCGTTGATTGCGTTGACGGCATACAGGGAACGCCGCGCCTGTCCAACGGGAGTGATAGCAAGGAACGACGGCCGGAGGGTGGCAGCCGCGAGGACCGGTGGCGTCAGTTGGCCTTTGGTCGTATCAAAGTGCGACTGATAGATACCCTTGCTGACGCCCTTGCTGGTATCGGTGCCGATATAGACGTTGAGCGGCGCCGGCGGAGGTACCGGCTTCTTCTTCCGCAGATGAAATCCGGTCTGCGCGTGTGCCGAGGCCGCGAAGGCAGGAAACACGACGAGGAATCGACGACGGGTCAACATGGGCCAATCCTCTGGAATCTCTGGGAGACTACGCTGGTTCGCCTGGAAGGTGGATCCCCATCTCGTCTTCTGGCCGGATGTCCGGGTTGATGACGGGGAGGCTGGGAAGATGGTCGGTGCGGCCAGCCTCTTTGACGACGGCGTTGGCGTGTTCTAAAACCTCATCGACGGTCATGGTGTACATCTCACGGCCGTTGTCGTAACCGGATTGAATCGCGTGTTGCAGGTAGCGGCCGGCAGCCTGCGCGGCCAGATAATCGGTGATAACGTAGCCGGTGCGGCGCTTCTGCTCGACCCACGCCAGGTTCGGCATGGCGATCCACACAGGGCGGCCGTTGACGGCGAAGCGGATATCCGTGGCATCGGCATGGCGCGTGGCGATGGCGACGACGGTTCCCTTCCATTCGCAGTGCAGCTCTTCGCCGGTCCAGCGGTCGGTTATCTTGAAGTCTTCATACATGGTTGGTTCTAGCTTAGTTCAGGGTCGAAGTAGGGGCAAGGCTGGGTTACCCTTGGGTTCCCCGAAATAGTCACTAACTAGCAGATTCGGGGAATATCCCACGTTAGTCTGAAAGCGTAGGTTACTTTCGTAAGCTGTTGAAAATGCTTCTGGCATATGAAACTTCCCCCGGCTATTCTAGATTTTGACAATACGGTGAATGATGAACGTACGTCGAACAGAAGCAGAAGCCGCTAGCTTAAGGGCGATTTGGACACGTGATTTACTGGACTCCCAGCCAGAACTTGAATGCGAGGAACTGGTGCAGCTTGCAGCTGCAATCTGTGGAACTCCAATCGGCCTCGTGACGCTGCTCGATGAGCGCCACCAATGGTATCGTGCGTCCGAACACCTGAAGATGGGAGAGACGCCCCGCGAGGTGGCCTTCTGCGCCCATTCGATCCGGGAGAACGCACTGTTTGTGGTCAAGGACGCGCTCATGGATGCGCGGTTCAACAGCAATCCCCTGGTCACGAGCGATCCGGCCATTCGATTCTTTGCCGGCGTGGCCCTGTTTACCTCCGATGGCGAGCCCTTGGGAACTTTGTGCGTGGTGGATATGACGCCGCGGATCCTCGCAGCAGAACAGGCCAGCGCACTCGAAGTGCTGGGGCGCCAGGTGAGCGTGCGGCTGGAAGCGATCGTGCAGCGCAAAGTCCTGGCCGAGGCGATGGCGGAAAAAGACAAAGCCAGCGCCAACCTGCGGGCCAGTGAAGAGCTGTTTCGAGCCTTCATGAATGCCAGCCCGTTCCTCAGCTACATCAAGGATGCTGCAGGCCGGCTGCTGTTTTACAACCGCAGCTTCGCGCAGCGCTTTGGGGTAAGCGAGTATGCGTGGCTGGGGCGAACTGACGAACAACTCTGGTCGCGCAAGCTGACGAAGTCGGTCCGGACACACGATCTCGAGGTGATGGCGGGTGGCCGCATGGTCGAGACCGAAGAGCACATTCGAAACTCCGACGGAACTGTAAGCTCGCTGCGGTCGTTCAAGTTTCCATGCCACGACTCTGCCGGCAATGTGCTCCTCGCCGGCGTGGCGGTCGATGTCTCCGAAGAGGTTGCCCACCAGATCGAACTGGAGCGCTACCATCGCGAGCTCGAAGAGGCCAATGACCAGCTCCGCAAGCTGGCCGTGACCGACGAGTTGACCGGCCTAAGGAATCGCAGGTCGTTCGAGGAGCGGCTGGTGATGGAGTTCTCCATGGCGCGGCGCAGAAAGCGAGAGCTTTCCGTGCTGCTGATCGACGTAGACAACTTCAAGACCATCAACGATCGTTGGGGACACGCGGCGGGCGATGAAGTGCTGCGGCGTCTGGGGACGATTCTGCGGACCACCGTGCGGCTGCCGGACCTGCCAGCCAGATACGGCGGCGAGGAGTTCGTAGTGCTCCTGCCGGAGAGCGGCGAAGAGAGCGCCATGGGACTGGCAAGGCGCGTCATGCAGCGTGTGGCGGCAGAGGATTGGGAGAATGAGCCGCTGACCATCAGCGTAGGAATGGCCGCGATGAACGAGTCGCTCGAGAGCGGCTTTCAGCTGGTGGAGCTGGCCGATGAGGCCCTGTATGCAGCCAAGCGCGCAGGCAAGAACCGCGTAATGGTGCATAGCGGGTAAGCTGACAACTGATGGAGTTGAGCATGATGCTCACTCGAATACAGTTCGTTTGCCGCACTCAACACCCTGAACGCAGTGCGTAAAATATGGGCGCCAAGTGCTTCTTGATCTGGGAATAACAAAGGCTCGGTGAGGACGAATTCTGATTGAAAAAGAAAAAAGCAAGAATCGGAGACATCGCTGAGATGGTCACACCCGCCGGCTTGGCATACTTGCAGTATTCGCATGATGATGATGGATGCGGCATGGGTCAACTCGTTCGCGTACTTCCGGGTCTGCATGATATCCGCCCGGATGACTTCGCGGAGTTGGCCCGGCAAAAGGAACTTTATTTCGTGTTCTACACGCTGGAGTACGCGCTGCGCGCAGGGCAGACCCAGATTGTCTCCAATCAGCCGGTTCCGGAATGGGCCGTACCCGTTCCTTTGATGAGGCAGCCAGGCCTTAGGAAGGCCGACGGGATAGTGGCGAATTGGAGAATTATCCCGGCAACGGCTTCCTTCACTGTTGAACTGATGCGGAAGACTCCGCCAATTTGGGAGCTTTCTCCTGAGTTGCAGCGGATGTCCATACGTATGCTGGTCAGTCATCCTGCGATGGTCAAGGATGTCGCCCAGGGCTGGACACCGGAACGTAACGAGGGATTAGAAGAAGAAGCTCGTCAACGCGCCCGGCTCAGCGGCGCAAATCAGGCCATGTCTCCCCCTCCCGAGAATCAAAGGATGCGGCATTATCTCTACTTCGCCAAACGAGAAGACGCCCAAAAGGCGGCTGAGTGGTTCAGAAAGCGCAGTTTTTCTGTTGAAACCAAACTTGCTCCAGATGGTGAAAGCTGGTTGACTCTTGGAAAGCACTCACCGCCAGACAGCAAGGATATGGAGGCCCTGCGCGACAAGTTGGAGGCATTGGCTGACAAGCTTCACGGTGAATATGACGGCTGGGAATTGAGCGTTTCAGACGAAACCGAGAATTAAAGTGTCCAGAGTTTGTTCAAAGATATGGCTTAACGAGCGGGCAAGAACCGCGTGATGGTGCACAGCGGGTAAGGCATGTCCTGCCGGACGGGCCCACTGCGCGTGGGGCGGCCACTTCGTGGCGTGTATACCGGTCTTGCATCGCATGAGTGGGCCATCGCGAGGCGATCTGTTTCTCGTCCCCGCATATAAAAAATGCCCAGGCCGAAGCCCAGGCACTCTACCCTTATTCTTTCTATTCCCTACTCCCCTAACTGAACATCTCCTTCACCTTCTCAAACAACCCACGCGAAGTCGGCGTATTCTCCACCACCATCGTCTCGCTCAACTGCCGCAACAAATCCTTCTGTTGTTTGCTCAGCTTCGATGGCGTCTGCACCCGAATCTCCACAATCAAATCGCCCTTCCCATGCGAGTTCAGATGCGGCACGCCCTTGCCCTTCAGCTTTACGGTCTTTCCGCTCTGCGTTCCCTCCGGCACTTTGATCGAAGCCGATCCCTCCAGCGTCTGAATCTCCAGCTCCGTGCCCAGCGCCGCCTGCGGAAACGAGATCGGCATCACACAGTGCAGATCGTCGCCATCGCGCTCGAAGAACTTGTGCGCCTTCACATTCAGCACGACGTACAGATCGCCCGCCGGCCCGGCAAACTTGCCCGACTCGCCCTCGCCTCCGTAGCGAATCCGCGTATCCTGCTCCACACCCGCCGGCACCTTCACCAGAATGGTGTGTTCCGTCTGCACCCGCGTCTCGCCCTTGCATGTGGTGCACGGATCAACAATCAAAGTCCCTGTGCCGCCGCACACCGTGCAGGTCCGCGCCACCGAAAAGAACCCTTGCTGATATCTCTGTTGCCCGCGGCCGCCGCACTGCGTACACGTCACCGCCGTCTTCCCTCTCGCTGCGCCCGAGCCCTTGCAATCCGTGCACGTCTCCATCCGCCGGATCGTGATCTCCTTCTCCTTGCCGAAGACCGCCTCCTCGAACTCCAGCGTCAGGTCGTACCGCAGATCGCGTCCACGCTGCACCCGCGAAGCCTTGCGGCCACCATTGCCGCCCATGTTGAACATCTCGCCGAACAGATCGCCAAAGATGTCCCCCAGGTCTTGCGCTCCGCCAAACCCGCCACCGGTAAACGGATTGCCGCCCCCGCCATTCTGAAACGCAGCATGTCCATACCGGTCATACGCGGCCCGCTTCTCCGGGTCGCTCAGCACCGAATACGCCTCGCTGCACTCTTTGAACTTCTCCTCGGAACTCGCATCTCCCGGATTCCGGTCCGGATGATACTGCATCGCCAGCTTGCGATAAGCCGTCTTCAGCTCCGAATCGCTGGCGTCCCGCGAAACACTCAAAACTTCGTAGTAATCGACCTTAGTCACGTTTGCCGTCGCCATATCCCTGAAATCTC
>Ga0210406_10004817_pt1 | contig 14300 bp, 27 predicted proteins | sample IncBWC30MmetaG_FD_155454 | JGI IMG/M metagenome (GOLD analysis project Ga0210406, IMG submission 155454) | Forest soil microbial communities from Barre Woods Harvard Forest LTER site, Petersham, Massachusetts, United States - Inc-BW-C-30-M | ecosystem: Environmental > Terrestrial > Soil >... | reverse complement strand
TGTCGGCGGTTCGAATTAGCGCCGACCAGTCTGGGAACGCGGTCGGCCTAAATTGGAATTTTCGAGAAAGTTGGCTCCCCGGGACGGATTCGAACCGCCGACCAACGGATTAACAGGGAAGCCGCCCCGAATCCAGTTGTGCCCATTCGTAATAAATCAGGCACTTAGCACGCCCGTATAACGCCAAAATACGGTGAGTTACACTCCGCTGCGGATGTCTGGGAAACATTTGGGAAACAAATTCCTGCGCGGGGAGAATCATGGATCCGATTACAGTTCAGCAGGCGTACAGCGGGCTAAAGTTCGCGATCGAAACGTTGCGCACCGTCGTTGGTACGAAAACTCAAATCGCAGCCGAGGGGAAAATTGCCGATGCGCTTGACCATCTAGGGAAGGTCCAGGACACCCTATTCGAGCTTCGCAATGAGCTGGCCGCGATGCAGGACCAGAATCGCGAACTAAAGGACAAACTAGGTGCCCAAGAATCTTGGGACAAGATAGCCGAGGGCTACAATCTGGTAGCAACTCCGTCCGGAGGAACTGTCTACCATTCCGATGGACCTCCGCCGCACTACGCCTGCCCGACTTGTTTCGCCTCTCAAAAGAGAATTCCCCTGCAACATTGCGGAGGGAGTTCCGTTGCGTACCAATGCCCGCAATGCAAGGCCTATTATCCAATCAATGAGCATAAGCCTCAGGTTACCGCACCCCCAGTTGGGCGGCGCGGCGGTCCCCACGGCTGGATGCGAAATTGAGGTGGACAACGGATGTCCGAGGAAACGGGCGGAGCAGTGACGATTGAGCACGGAGGCAAGACCTTTGTCGGCACGTATGCCGTCAGGAATGACGTATTGGAACTTTGGACCATTGGTAATGACGGCGAACGCTTTGGACCCATGTCTACTGTTCTGGGCGGAACGCCTCCAAAGGCTGCCGCTTGTATGCTGCTCATCGAGTACGCGAACGTCAAAGGCTGCGCTCAGTCTTAAAAACGCGCGAGGTGCGAGGGATGGGGATTCACCCTCCAGGGCCATTTGACCACTTCCGTCTCGTGCGAGAGATGGCTACCGCGAGGCGGTACGCCCAATGGCGCCGCCGATATCCGGTCTCCTCGCTGATCCTGATCGTGTTCGAGCGGGTGAAACTGCCGATAGGGTTTCTGCTGTTCTGCTGCGTCATATACGCGATTGCCAATGAGCCGGCGACACACTGAAGGGGAGTGGCTAGAAATGCCGATTGAAGGAATACACCCATACTATCTGCGCACCTCCGACACCACAGAAGGCACTGGCTACCCAACATTGGACACGGCTCGGGCGGCGCTCAGATTCTTGATCACGCGGCAGCAGGGACTAGGCAATACGGCAACAGAACAAAGGGATGGGCGCTGGCTCATCCAACAGCGTCCCACTGGCAGCATAACCATTTGGCTTGAGGACGAGGGCGGCGTCACTGTGCGGCTCACGTAGAAAACGCTCACGCGAATGGGACCTGTATCTCATCAGTCCTCAACTCTGTCGCCTAAACTCTCAACTTGGCCATCCACGGGTGCCCCCATGACGGATACGAAGCCAAAGCCCGAGACACCGCCATTGAGTCGCGTGCAACGCAAGATCGCGGACGCCACGCTCGCAGCGGCCAAATTCAAGCCGACCCCGGACGGCGGCGCTATCCGAACCTTTGAAGTGCATGGAATGGCGGTAACTGAGCGGGTGAGCGTCACCGATGGGCCAAGCCCGGAGCAGAAGGCCGCCGCAGTGATGACCCCTAAACCTGGCTCAAAATATGCTGGACCGCAGACGCCGCCACTGTCACGCGCAGAGCGCAAGGTCGCTGACGCTACCCTAGCGGCTGCTAAGTTCGTGCCATCGTCGGATGGCAAAAACGCGATGAGGAAATTTGAGGTACACGGCATGGCGGTCACAGAATTCATCAGCGCCGAGAAGGCTGCCGATACAAATACGAGCAAGAAGTAGGTCCGGTTATCTAGCGCTCCATCTGTTCGTGAACTTTTACAACCTTGTAGAGGGCTGCCTTGCCCTCTATTGTTTCCACCACTACGTCAACGATAAAGGCATGTTTGAATAGGTTGTCTTCAAGCGCCAAGATGTCTGCCTTGATCTGCTCTGAGTCAAAGATGACCTTCACGGGCCTGGACGATATGCTCTCAATTATGGCTCTATCGCCAGTCTGACTCGTGTCATTTCTGGTCTGCCACCAGTACATAAGCACTTTGGTGTGGAGTCCAACAACGGGGGATCGCAAATGCTCTAATTCTGCGCGCACCTGATTTTGGATCGCATTGGCCTCCTGTGAGTTGATGGAGATGTATACAGGCGCGTAATTGTTTATTTCTGTGTGAACGTTTATTTGGCTGGCCGAATCCTTGGCCACAGGATCGACGATTGAGTTGATATTTGTGAGCGTCGTCTTTGAAATCGCAGGAAGTTCGCCGTGAGAAGGCTTGCGCAGCCTGTCGATCACAGATTTCAAATGCTTTGCAAAGCCTAAGACCGTATTAGCTTCGGATAGTAGCGGCAGAAGTCCAGAAGCATGCGGAATCAACTCTGTGATTATGCTGCCAGTTCTGATTTCCTTTACAAAAAGCTTTGTGCCCCTCCTATCGGCACCCTCGAATTCGCTATTTGCGTAACCTTCGTACTCCTTTGCAAAAGAATAAAAAGATTGAGTTAGGTCAAGAAGCTCTACCGGGTAATGGTTCTTGATCTCAACGACGATCTTCCCTGAGTCATTCATAGGGGCATTCTAACTGCATCGCGCAGCCTGGCAAGGGCAGCAGTTCAAGCAATCGCATTCTTCGCATACTCAGCTTTCAGAAACGCGAAACGTGCGCCGGTGGCATCGGTATCAGACTCGTCCCACGCGCTGCCACAGTTAACGCATCGAATGCTCCGCGGGTTCGCCGCGTGAGAGTGTACGGGCGCGTTCACAATAACCTCCGTTGCGCCTTCAGGTAAGTGCGGCCGAACCGCGTTGCCGTGGATGGAAGGCGCATATTTGTCAACGATGGCTGTAAACGCGGGACCGTGTTCGATCTGCCTGGAAGCGCATTTCGGGCAGGTTGGCATCGCCGGGTCATTGGAAGCAGAAATTGCGGTTTGCATGTCAGAGTTCTCCTGTGAAATATTTTGATTGAGTCATCGTCACGACAGATCGTTGTCGCTCAATTGAACACCATGGGCGTCACCTTGGAGCGCGGCGGCTCTTTCGTGCCGGGCGGCATAATTTTGTGTTGCTTCAAGAGTAAATCGACGGCATCGCGAAGTAGCCCCTCATGGCTGCGGCCGGTTATCTCGGGCAATCGCTTGAGCAATTCTTCGCGCTTGGCATCGCGCTCGGTCATCACTTGCTTGGCCTCATCTAATGCAGCCTCGCGGCGGATTTCATCCTCTTGGGCTTTGAATCGCTTAAAGGTCTCGCTCAGGCCGTGCTTCACCGCATAGGCATTCAAGAGCTTGTACTTTTCATGCGCAGGGATTTTCGAGTACAGCGCCGTCCGCAAAGCTTGGCGTTGCTCTTGCTCGGCCTTCGAATTCGGCGCGTTCTTGAGGAACTGAAGCCACGCCCTCACCAATGGCAGATGCTCGGAATTGAGAATGCGTTTCCTAGCCGCGCCGACATCGTGCAACGCTCGATACAAAGCTCCATGCGGCCAGCTCATGTCTGATAGCTCGTCTGCTACCGCGTAGTGAGCCGTTCCCGCATCGTTCACCAGATCATCGTCCTTGCGTTTCTTGGCGTGCTCGATCGCCATTTGTCCTTCGATCCATTGATCGAAACTATCGTGAATATGGCGTGACATCGCTTTCACGGCGCGTCCTGCACTGCCGCGGTGCGTTTTGGGCGCGGCTCACCGCGCAGCGGCTTAGGCATGAGCTTGTTAAGCGTACGGCGTGTTTTATCGAATCGCGAGTCTGAAGGCGCGGTGGTATGCCCGAACTTCGCGAGAAGGGTATTAGTGATCTCTACCGCAACGTCGAAAACTTGCGGCTTCTCGAGTACCCGCATGACATCAGGTTCGCTATCCGGCAGCATGGAAACCTGCAGGCGCAAGTGTTCGAGCATGTCTAGGGTGCGCGCTAGTGCACGCTCGCGGACCAGGGTGATTGATTTAATCATGGCGCTTCTCTCGTTAGTGTTGGATCGTTACGGGACCGGAAGGCAGTTGAGCGGTGCCGATTTTCGTTACCGGCGAATTCATCGCTTCCAGGAGCCTTAGGACTTCCTTTACCAACTCCAAATAGGCTTGCTCCCAGTTCATCGCGCCTGATTCACTTGGGTTTGTCGGTTCCATGATGGGCCTCCATTGGTTGCGAGGCGCCGCGAATCTCATGAATCGTCATGGTCAACGGGCCTGAAGGGTGATTCACGGTCACAGTCTTAGCTGAGGGAGATTGCAGCGTGCGGGTTAGAGCGCGTATCGCATCGATCAGCGCGTAGTGAACGCTCTTGTCCCTGCCGGCGGCGATACGATCTGTGTGGAAACGCGACAGAGCCAAGCCCGGATCATGTGCAACACGCTCCTTTTCCAAGTCGTCCCAGAATTTCTGCTCCTCAGCTTTGCTAGAGAACTGATTCAGAGACTGGGAAGTATTTACGGATGATCTAGCCATTTACGCACCTCCCGTGAAAGCGCGCGTGTACACAACCACGACGCCCGCGACGCTCGGTGTGAAGGTATAGGCCGCCAATTCATTCACAATGCCGGCTGGCAGCGTGAAAGGTGTGTCCACAGTGGTGGAACCTGAGATGACCCAGGGTTGTTGTGTGCCGGTATTATCCGCAATGCCCGTGACAGTCAGAGTGGTTGCGGTCGTGACGTGCAGCGGGATGTAGCAGCCTAAGAACAGCGTATCGTTCGCCGCGCCTGCATTGGTCCCGATGATGCCGCCTTTGCATTGCAAGGCGGAGGTACCAGCGAGGACTGTGGCGTGAAGCGGATCTGATGAAACATACCCAGGCATAAATAATTCCTTAGCGCTTGGTGGCGCGGTGTTTCGCTTCTTCGACAAGTCGATCGACCACGATCGCGTTGAGTCGAGGTGCGGCGTTGGCGTATTGGCGGATCAACGGATCAGAACTGCGCTGCCAACCTGAGACGATGTCTTGCCAGACCTTCAGGTTGGAATCGGCTTCAGTTTTCCACATGCGCTCAAGCCCAGCGTGCTGCGTATCGACAATCTGATCGAGAGTCTTGCCCTCTTGCCTAGGCAAGTCCTCGCGAAGCATCTGCGCCGCCAGGTTGATTGATTTCGGATTCATACCGGCAGCGTGAAATGCCTCCTTTACCTTGGCATCGAATGCCATGGTTTCATCCGTGTGGCCCCTCTCTGGTGTCGGCAGTGAGAACTCGTCAGGGCTCGCAGCGGGAGCGAACTCAGCCGCCATGGCCGCTTCCACAGGCGATTCAGAATGCTCCTGGGACATTTGCGACATCTCGACCGCTGTCGGCTGTGGAGCGGGAGCCGCGGGAGGTGGGGGCGCATAGCCATCCAGGCTGTGTCGCTGCTCGGCTTGAGCAGCAGCGCCTAAGCGTCCGCTCATGGCGTTAGCCTGGCGCGCAAGACTTTCGGCCAATGCGGGATCGCTAACGCCCCATTTCTCGGAGAATTCGGCAGCAGTTGCCGGCTGAGTCGTATCCATATCACTGCACCTCACTGATGCGAAGGGTGATGCGCGCGTGACGCAAGGACAGCTCGCGATATTCGATTGCAGCTTTAGCTAGTTTCGCGCGGCCACTTTCGCGAAGTTGATGGATAGAATCCAGACCGACCGGCTTGCCGAACTTCCCGCCGCTCGCGACATAGAGAGCCATATCACAAACGTTCAAGATGTGCGCGGCGGTTAGATGATCGTGCACGGGCTCGACACCCGCGCGGCGCATGGCAGAGTCAGCCTCTTCCTTGGCGGAACCTAGTGCGGCGAGAGTTTCGCCAAAGTCTCGGATGATCGAATCGAGCTTGCCGGCATGTAGCGCACAATCGCTCACCGTTTTCTGAATCAGTGCATAGCTCTTTTGATTCGCCGCCTGGATGTCACGGGCATTGGCGAACTTGACCGCCTCGCGAGTGTCCTGCGCACGCTCGGTTAGCTGCACGATGAGCTTATCGGTGCGGGCGATGTCGGCATTGCACTCGGCAATCGCTCCAGCATCGCCAGCGGCCATGAGGCGTTGACGCTTGGTGCGCATTTGAGAATTCTCGGAGTGAGCTTGCATCAGTTCGCGCTCGATACTGGTGATTTCGGTGGCGAGCTGCGCGGCACTGCGCTGGGTGACTGCTGTCATTGAATGCTCCCTGACTTTGAGTTAATCGGCTTTGATGGGTCGAAAGTCTCTTGAATGCGAACGGTCGCGAGAAGCCTCGCGAGCGCGAGATTCGCTGCCTTTACTTCCTCTAAAGAGGCGCGTCTCTCCTCACTTATTAGGTCTTGTGCTTCTGCGATTTTTCGAATTGATTCCAGGATCCGATCGAATTGCGGCTTGACGATCGCAAGCACCATCTCGATGCCGCGCTTCACTTCTGGATCGTCTTGGGATTCATTGGCCATTGGATGCTCCGTACTTGATGTCAGGTGAGCGCAAAAGGTTTTCGAGATAATCGACCTCGCGACGGCGACGCATGGCGGCGAATCGGTCGCGCTGCAGGGCAAACTTCCCAGGATCATCCAGGGGAGCGTTATCGCCCATGCGCGCATCAATACTTCGGTTCATGACCGCGACCTCTTTGACGATGCGATCCCGCACGGCCTGAATCTGAAACTTGTTCATGCCGGATACATGGCTTGCGATCGCCGCGAGATCGGTGTCTTGAGGTTTCATACGATGCTGTACGGCGGACGAACGCGACGACGGCCCAGCGGTGGGTTGTCCGGGTCCGACGAAGTGCCGTAAATGGCCGCGGCTTCTCTCGGTGTCAACATCCGCTGAGGTTCCGGCCCTGTGATCGGCTTCGGCTCGATCGGTTCCATAGGTGCTTCAGTCTTTGTGCGTTTCATGGAGTTACCTCACATCAAAGAAAATTCAGGACGCTTAAGCGCCTGGTTGCGTTTCGGGATATGTCCTTCGCCAGCACCTAAGAGCGCGTACTGCAAAGCATCGGCAATGTGGCTGTGCTCATCCTTTTGCGGCATCTCCTGATAGCGCTCGGTGCCCGAAGCGTTGATGCGCTGATAGTGATAGCCGCCGGCGAGAGCCTTGCGGATGTGCGTGGCGTTCGGGCAAATCATCAAGCCCGGTCTGCCATCGACTAAGCGCGATAGCACGCGGCGCACCGCCTCGAGCCGAAGCAGGATGTCATTTGTAGGAGCAGCCTTGGCAGGCAGGCCCATGCCTTTCAAGAAACCCAATGCCGTGCGCTCATCGAGTTGTGAGCGCTGATTCGCCGCCGGATCGCAATAGATCGAAACCTCATTGGCCGCGAAAGCCTCACTCAATTCTGTCGCGAGCAAGCGCCCGAAGGTCTCAACGCCGGTCTGCTCGGCGATGAGTTCGTGAATCAACAGATACCGTCCGCGTGCATCGCGCTGCAGGAACACCGCGGCAGATCCTGCTAGACCAAAGTCCACGCCGACGATGACAGGGGAGAGGGGCAGGGCTTCCAAGACCTCAGGGGCCGTGTGCAGCTTGTCGGAATACTCCGTGAACACAGAGCGGCCATCGAAGGCGAAGCCCCATTCGGAATCGACGTACACCCGGCACCAATCCTGCGGCATCGAGAGGGCGAGGCGTTCGTAATATCCGGCCGGAAGATTTTGCAAGTTCTCGGCGTGCGCCGTGCGTCCGCCAGGCTGGTGGAATAACTCAAAGCCCTCGGGACGCTCCTCGACGAACAACCGATGCAACCAATGATCAACGCCCGCCGGGTTTGAATCGATGATGAGCCCCGACCACGTGCAGCCGCCATTGCGCTGCGCCGGGAAGCGCCCGACGCGGGCAAGGGCTGCATTGAATATAGCTCGGGGGATCTCGCGGCCTTCATTGAGCCAGCAACCGGTTGCCTCGAATGACAAGAGCTTCTTAACGTCCTCGTCGCGATCGGCGCTTAAGAAATTTACCTCCATATCGACATCGGCGAACTGCACGTGGTGGATGATAGGCTGGCTCTGTACCATGCGACCAAAGCGCGCCGGTACCCAGTCATTCCATGAGCGCAGCGTTGTACTAGTCAGCTCGCCATAGGTGCCGCGGATGGCTAGCCAGCGAGTACGCCGTATGCCATCAGTCCCAGGAGCCTGGGCAATGGAACGATTGAGAATCTCCGCAATGCTCGCGACAGACTTGCCGCTACCTACCGGACCCACCAGCAATCGCGCGAACGCATCGGACTGGTGAAACTTCGTGAGGGTTGCGCCGGCCGGGTGATAGTTGATGGCCTCATCCACCATTGGCGATCTCCCGTTGCGGTATGTGCAGGGCCACGGAAAAGCCAACCGCCACTCGGGCATCGATACGCTCAACCAGCAGCCCGAGTGCTTTAGCCTTCAACTCCCTCGCACGCACAAGCGCGGTAGCGTTCTCAGTCTTGATCGCAAACTCCGCTGCCGCATCGATCTCGCTGATGAAGCGATCCATACCGTACTCGGCACGCTTGGCCATCTCGGCACGCACGTCTTTGAGCGCTGCCGCGACTGCTGGGGTCTTGAGCAGCCGGCGCGGTTGATCGGGTGACTTATAGCCGGCAGCACGTGAGGCAGCCTCCAAGCCGATGCCAGAGCAGTACAGCGCGACGAAGGTCTGATGACGCGGGAACTTGAGGCCCGTGAGCGCCTGTACCTCATCAGCGCTGATGCTGGTGACGGCTTGAGTCATGCAGTGCCCTCAAGGGTTGGATTGCCACCATTGGTAGGACGGTGCTGCGACCAGCCGAGAGCAAGGGGCTCAGCGAACACCCACAGATGCCGAGTGTTGGCCAGGTTGACCGAATCCTCTAAGGGCGGATAAACCTCAAGCGCGAACACATCACCAAGCACCTCCTGCTTGACCGACTGAAGCTCCGCCCAACTGAACGGGTCCTCCCACAAGTAGCCACCTTCCCACTGGCCAGCCTTCACGACCGGATAGCGACAGATGGAGAGGCGCGTACAAGGGATGCCGTTGAACGGCAGCGCTTGGTAGTGCTGCACCAGGTAGGCGCGCGACTCCCAGCATTGAAGCTGCACCTCGCCGTTGAAGTGTGGCGGCCATCGCTCGGGCAGGATTGGCGTTAAGCGCTCAGGACGCTTGGCTGCTGCCGCTCGCCATGCTTGCAACTCTGCGGCCCAGAATTCCCGCTCATCGCGGCCATCGACTAACCGAAAGGCACCAACGGCGCCAGACAGGCCAGGATCGATGCCGATGGTCAGGCTCAAGCGAACCACCGTAGGAACCGCGCCCACCAGCACCGACAATCGGGCGAGCACAGACCACCCTCATAGACGCGCCGACCGTCGATCTCGACAAGGACGCGGCCGTTGCGAGTGCTCACGGATACGCTGCTCATGCGACCTCGACAACGGTGCTTGGCTCACGGCCCACAAGCCGCTCAATCTCTTCGACACGAGCGCCGAACATTTGACCGATCTGCGCAGCGCTCCAGCCGGCAGCCAGCAATTTGCGGATGCGCTCGGCAGCCTCGGACTGTGACCAGGCGGCAAAACTCATCGCGGCGGCATGGTTTTGGCTGCTCATGGCTCACCATCTTGGGAAACAACTGGGAAACAGCGCTCGTAAGTCATTGACGTGAAAGCCTCCGAATTGGTGTTACGGATGACCTATCCGTTGATCCGGGCATCGGAGCGCCTTCAATGCGGCAGTGAGCCGCAATCTCTGAGACGCGAAAGCGCAAGAACTTGCCGAGCTTGTGATGCGGGATGATCCCGGCGCGTGCTGAATCCTCGAGCCACCGAGCGCTCACAGCTAATTGCACTGATGCTTGATCCGCATCGAGCAGCGGTTCAACCGTGACGGCAGCGGATGTGGGCGACGCATAAGCCATCTGTTCGGCGCCGGCCGCCAAGGCACTGGCGAACGTCTCGCGATCCATCGCCAGCCAGCGGCCATCAGCGAGAGGAATAAGCACGCTCACGCGCGCACCCGCGAAGCGTTTAGATGAAAGCAACCCGCGAGAGATTGAAGGTTTCTGCGCTCAAAATTCAGTGCGTGTAGGGTGGTGTAGGGTGTTCCATATATTTCCCTAACACGCGCGCGCATAGAAAAGAACGGGGAGAGCCTACACCTGCCTACACGAATGCTCATTCGCCGCTCCAATTCGCGCCGATCTCGTTGCGCAATTCGATGCCGAGATACATGGATGACTGGTTTGTTCGCTTCCAGATAAATCCGCGGCGCTGCATTTCAGCGGGCAGGTCTTTCGATGGAGCCCATCTCTCGCCGGCTTGCTCGGCGAATTGCTGATAGCGCTGGAAGAACACGGAGGATTTGACCTGGCCGAGCTTGCTGACCTCGCAGTACTCATCGATGAATCGCCCTAAAACGTCCGACTCTTCCCGGTAAGCCTTCACCGCATCGGTGATAACCGCGGGAGGATTGAGCCCGTCCTGCTGCCATTCCCGGCAACCCTGTACTGCCCAGCGCAGAATTCCCGGCAATTCCCCGCTAAGCTTCTCAATCAGGTGCCTATCCTGCTCATCGGCAGGTATCTGGACGGTGAAGGGGACTAGGCGAAGCCGCCGCCATATACCCTCATCATTGCCGCTGATGGTCGGCTTGTGATTGCCCCTGATGACCAGCTTATGAGTGGGTACAAAGTCGAAAAATTCGGCGTGCAGGAATCGCCCGGTGAGCGAATCGCCGCCGGTCAGATCCTTAAGCTTCGCCTCATCGAATCGGCTGCCCTGGCTGGTCTCATTCATGAAGGCGACGCGGGCGCCGTAGAGCCTAGCGATATCGTTTGGGATGCCACCGTGTCGGCGTGCCATCACCAATTCAGGCGCGGCTATCTGGGCGTAGTCCCCGAGAAGCTGCGCCATGATCTCGCAGAACACGCTCTTGCCATTTGCGCCTAACCCAAAGAGGAAATGCAGCACTTGCTCGACCGTCTTACCCGTCAGCAGGTATCCCACCAGTCTGCGCAGATACGAGTAAAGATCGTCCTGGCCACCGCAAACGCGGGTTAAAAACGCATCCCAAAGTTCGAATTCCGCGTCCGGGTCATACGCGACCGGCGAGAGTTTGCTGATGAGATCCTCGCGGCTGTGCTCTCGTAGCTCACCCGTGCGCAGGTCCAACGTGCCGTTATTGACGTTGAAGAGCCACGGATCCGAATCAAAGTCGGTGAGATCAACCGCCACCCCCGGCTCGGAGCGCGCGAGGACTACCATTGCCTCGATCGACTTGCGGGACTGGCTGCGCTTGGCGTGCGACATCATGGCGTCGCGGTCGAATGAATCGCGGATCTCATCAAAGATCGAAACAGCGGTATCAACCGCTAGGGCCTGGACCTTTACCCCTTTCTCATCGGCTGCCCAGCGCTTGCCATCCCAGTGAAACCAGCCGCGGGAGGGCGTGTAGCGCATGCTCTCCCCATGCCTTGCTACCAATCGCTTCGCATTGGCAACATCCGTATCGGGCAGCGTCTTAGGATTGACTGCATCTAACCGGGTCTGAAGTTCAACTATTTTCAAGTCAGCAACCACTCGCCAGCCCCTGGGCCTTGCCTAAGCGCGAGGCGGCCTGGATGAGACGTGCAAGCTCCTCATCGGTGAGCGGCCGGCCTTGCGCATCACTCGCGATCAGCGCGGCCACGGTGGCCTCGTGCGAGCTCACCTCGAGTAGTTCCCGGGCGCTAAATCCGCCGCGAACAGGCGGCAAAAAATGCGCTAGGGGTTTGTCGAATAAATCCGAGAAATTCAGGCCGAGGGAATCGAGGACATCGCGGGAACCGCAACCACCGAAGCAATGCAGGAGGAGGCGGCCGTCATCCGTTTCGCGAACGCTCAAGCTAGGGCTGTGATCCTCATGGCTTGGGCAGCGTGCGAACCATTTGCCTTTGCCTACCGGCTTCACGCCCGCCAGTCGGTTCAAGACTCTGGTTGCGGCGCTCATCCGGCGCGATGCTCCACGCGTGCATCGCGGAGTGCTCTTAGCTTTCTAGCCTTCTCAGCCGAGAAGAGTGCGCGACCGTCAACGATTGCCTCGGGCGCGATCTCTCCCTTCCTTTCCAGATTCCGTGTCGTGCCTTCAGACACGTCGAGAATCCTCGCTAATCCCTTTCGTCCTACTACCTCGTCACGCATTTATGTGCCTCTTTGAATCGTTGCACCAAAGCTGCAATGCGTGTAATCTATCTACACCGTTTATACATTTCACGACCAAATTGGCCAAAAAGACATTACAGAACCGAAGGCGCGCAGCGGCAGGTAAAGCCCTGATGGCTTCTTTGTTGTTCAGCGAGGAGATGGCTGAAGCGACAATCAAGCTGGCCTCAGCCGACGTTCAATCCCAAGAGACTGCCGCGGATCTATTTAGCGGCTTCATTCGCCGAGTGCGACAGCAGCCTGGGGTTAGGGTCGTCGGGGCCGATGGCAAGGTCGGAGAAATGGCAAAGGCTAGATTCGACTCGTCTGATTGGTGGGTCGCGCAACAGCAGGTGCGGAGAATCCTGCCTCAGATACTGGGCTTCGAGAAAATGAGCGTTGCTGGCCAAGCCAGGCTCATGAGCGAGGTCAACGAAGGCCTGCTCCTGGAAGGAGAAATCGTGCCTATCGCCACGCTGGACGGTCTCGCAGTCCATGTTCGCGACGGCTGCATGGTGGGGGCCATCTCACTAGGGTTACTGCCATTCGTTCTGCCGGATGGATGGGCGCACCGCTTGGGGCAGTGCGCTCTCGATTCGTGCGGAAAATTCTTTTTTAGGGCAGCCGGTAAGCGCGGCCGCCAAGACAGTTTTTGCGACCGGAAGCACGCGGTCCTAAAGCACGTGCGCGCATTTAGGAAAAGGAACAATGAGGGCTAAGCAATGAGCGTCAATATCCGATTCTCTCGCGGCGTCTGGGTGGTCGATGTATCGACTCGCACGAATGGCAAGCGCCTGCGCTCCATCAAGGCATTTGGAGCCGGGACCAAAGCGAAGGCTGCGGCTCAGGCCTATGCGGAATCAATCGCCCCACAGGCCAAGTCCGGCAAGTTCTGGGATCGGCAGGACGCGACCTTTGCGGATCTGTGGGACAAGTTCGCGGCGCACGAACTGGCGAGCCCGGACCTTCGCCCCTCAACAGTTGCCGATTACAAAGCACTCGGGCGCCTGTACTTAGTCCCCCAACTCGGTGATCGATTGCTCAATGAGATTGATACCGAAACGATCATGGACCTAAAGGCAAAACTTCAGGCCGATGCGGGCGCGAAAGCCTCAGGGATTGAGGGCAGCAAGAAACCCCTCTCGCCTCGCTCAGTCGCCAAGATTCTCATTCTCGGGGGCTCCGTCTGGCGCTACGGCCGGCGCATCAAGATGGTCGATGGCTCACCCTTCGCCGATGTGCGAAAGCCGCGTGCGGCCAAGCGCGAGCCCTACATTCTCGATGCGGGAGAGATCGCCAAACTCCGGGCTGCACTGGACGTTCCCTTTGAGCGGTTGCTGATTGAGTTGACCCTGACCACGGGTATGCGCTCAGGCGAGGTCCGCGGCCTCACATGGGATTCGATCGACCTCGAGGGCAAGCGGCTATTCATTGAGCGCCAGGCCAACAGGCGAGGGGAGGACGCGGCAACCAAGACCGAGAGCAGCGTGCGGCCGATCCCGATTCCGGCCTACCTCATCCCCGAACTCAAGCGCTGGAAGCTTGCGTGTCCCATTACCGACCGCGGCCTGGTATTCCCCGGCGAGCCCAACGACAAGGGCGAGCGCAACGCGATCGACGCGGACATTCTCTTGCGCCATATCCTGCGCCGGGCATTGCGTCGTGCGGGACTGCCTGAGCTTCGATTCCATGACCTTCGCCACATGGCTGGCACCCTCATGCATGAGGCCGGGGTACCGCTAAAGCGAGCCCAAGAGATCCTTGGCCACGCATCGGAGCGGACCACTCTATCTATCTACACCCACTCGATGCGGCGGACGCATGACGACTCGGCGGACAAGATCGCAATCCTCGCCGGCCTGACACCAGCGCCGAACTTGGGAAACAAAATGGAAACAATCGACTCCGTAGAGCCTGAGGAATCGAGCGTAAGTGATTGTTTTGATGGCTCCCCGGGACGGATTCGAACCGCCGACCAACGGATTAACAGTCCGTCGCTCTACCACTGAGCTACCGGGGAATCGGAAGAGGCGCGGATTGTCGGG
>Ga0210406_10004815_pt1 | contig 14310 bp, 12 predicted proteins | sample IncBWC30MmetaG_FD_155454 | JGI IMG/M metagenome (GOLD analysis project Ga0210406, IMG submission 155454) | Forest soil microbial communities from Barre Woods Harvard Forest LTER site, Petersham, Massachusetts, United States - Inc-BW-C-30-M | ecosystem: Environmental > Terrestrial > Soil >... | reverse complement strand
GGTGGAGCTGGCGGAGGGAATTGAACCCCCGACCCTCTGATTACAAATCAGATGCTCTACCAGCTGAGCTACGCCAGCGCTCTCAAACCGAGCAAGAATAGCAGAACAGGCACAAGAATTGCAAGGGCGCCATACCAATTTTCCAGCACGTCCTTGGCCAAGACTGTGGAAAACCTGCCGCCAAGTGACCTCAATCTAACTTATATCTTACCTGGCTTCTATGGCTTGGCGTATAACTGACTTTCACGCCGAGTTCGCTATGACCAGACGCCGTTGGACCCTCTGGACCGCCGCAATTCTCCTCGCCGGCGGCCTCGCTCTCTTAGATGCTTTTGTACGCCGGCACGATGCTGGTGCTGCTACCCGCGATGCGGTGCTTTCGGCCATGCCGCCGGAGGCAAACGTGGTGGTGTTCGCCGATTTGGCCGAGTTGCGGCGCGCCCCATTTCCCGCCGACTTACGCAACTGGATCCCAAAGAACCAAACCGACGCCGAGTATGCGGACTTCTTGCGCGAAACGGGTTTTGACTATGAGCGCGATCTGGATCTCGCAGCTGTTGCGGTTATCAAGGGAGAGAAAGACAACAAATTATTTGCGGTTGCGCAGGGACGCTTCGATCGCAAAAAGATTGAAGCCTACGCTGCGCGTTCTGGAGCACGCGAAAACCGCGGTGGGCGCGAAATTTTCTCCGTGCCGCTCGGCGATGGCGCTCGCAAAATTTCATTCGCGTTTTTGAGCAAAGACAAAATCGCCTTGACTGACGCGGGAGACCTGGCTCCTTTTCTAGAGCCCGAGCCAAACAGCGCAGACGCGCGCGATTGGCACGAGCGCTTCACTCGATTGGCCGGCTCCCCGGTATTTGCAGTGATGCGCCAGGATGCCGAAGCCGGTAGCGCGCTGGCTTCGCGAGCACCTGGCGGTTTTCAATCGCCGCAGCTTTCTACACTGCTCAACCAGCTCCAATGGATTACGCTGGCGGGCAAACCTCTGGACGGGGGGATAAGAATCGTCGCGGAAGGGGAATGCGCGAACGAGCAAACCTCTCGGCAACTATCGGATTTGCTCAGCGGCATGCTGCTGATGGCGGAGGCGGGGCTAAACGGCCCGCAAAATCGGCGGGGACTCGATCCGCGAATTCGTGATGCCTATCTAGAGATGATCAAGGGCGCCGATATTTCGCGCGTCGACCGGGGCGGCACGAAGTCTGTGCGCGCGGTGTTTGATGTCACATCGAATTTTCTTAACGCCGTGAGCACCGCTCCTCCACCCGTTCCTGCATCTATTGCGCCGACGACACCCGCCTCGAAAAAGCCAGCCAGGGCCGGCTCACAAAAAGCTATGCGGAACTGAAGGACCGGGCATTCAGGAAAACTCAACGAAGAGAGTGATTAGTCGCCTGCAGGAGTAGCCCGCATGTAGCGCCAGGGATTAATCGGCGCGTTGTTCATGCGAACTTCGTAGTGTACGTGGGGACCCGTGGAGCGGCCGCTGATACCCGTGTAGCCGACAACCTCGCCGCGCTTCACGCGGGCGCCGGGAACAGCGGAGAACGATGACAGGTGCGCATACCAGGTAGTGATGCCGAATCCATGATCGATCACGACCAAGCGGCCGTAACCCGCATGATTCTCTGCGATCGTGATGATTCCATCAGCGGTGGCGTGTACTGGAGCGCCATAGTCGGTGGCGACGTCTACGCCAGTATGGAAGGCGCCTTCACCGCTAAACGGATCAAGACGTTCACCAAAACTATCGGTAATATGACCGAGCACCGGCCAGATCGACGGCGTGTAGCTGGAATCCGCGAAGCTCATCGCCGGCATCAATCGCAACCCGCCGCTGGAAATCGCGATTACCGCGGCGTTGCGCTTCAAAAAAGTGTATTGCTCGACCGAGCGGTCGAAGGCGTCTTGCGCGGTAACCGGATTATCGCCAACGTCGAAGGCCGCCGGATGATAGCGCAGCACGCCATAGGTCATCGCAACTTCAGTGGCTAAGGACTGCAAAGAGTCCAGGCGCTGATTGGTATCGGCGACGGTATTCTGCAACTCTTGATACTGGCGCTTGAGGGTTTGCTGATCGTGCCGGAGGGCGTTGTAATTGCCAACCTTCCAAAGCATCCTCGAATAGGAGCCGGCCGCGGCGACCACCGTGATTCCGCCAATAATGGCCAGAACGGCTATGCCGTGCAGTACGTAGGCGGGTACGATAAGCTTCTTCAGCTTACCGGGCGTCGACGCGATAAAAAAGGTATAAGTCTTACCCTTCATCAGAAGCATGGCCTCTCAGGCCTGGAAAGCATGTTCGCGGGTGGCACACCCTGTGTACCCGCTTGGAGCACTAAAACGGAACCGGAAGCCCGGTTCGACTGCCGTCATACTAGGTTTTATAGGGTACGCACGTCAATCCTGTATTTGCCTGTTCTAAGAACAGGCGTGGCAGAACCGTCCACTGTACGAAAGGACAGGTTTTTCAGATTTCTGACGTTAAACTGGGACGCGCGGCAGAAACCTTGGGTCGCTACCATAAGTCTCTCAGAAGAAAGCACATGAAGACCGAAGAAGACCAACTCGTCCAAAAAATAGCGAAGGCCTTGGCCTCCAAGGGCCGCCGGGGGCTCGCTTTGGGAGCGGGCGATGATGCCGCGCTGCTGGCGCCGAGGTCCGGGTACCAGACAATTCTTACTTGCGACTGGTTCCTTGAGGGCAGCCATTTTCTGCGAGACAAACACCCTGCTGAGTCAATCGGGTGGAAATGTCTGGCCCGCGCCGTAAGCGACATTGCCGCTATGGGCGGCGAGCCGAAGCATTTCCTCCTTAGCCTGGCGCTTCCGCAAACGCACACGGGCAGGTGGCTGGATCGGTTTCTGAGCGGCTTGGCTCGTGCGCAGCGACGACTAGGGTGTCAGCTAGCGGGCGGAGACACTACAAGAAGCGATGACATTCAGATTAACGTGACCGTAGTGGGCGAAATCCGTCGCGGCCGCGCCGTCCTGCGTTCCGGGAGCAAACCCGGCGACCTGATTTTTGTATCCGGCCGCTTAGGGGAGGCAGAACTCGGCCTGCGATGGTTGCGGCAAGGTCAAGCCGCTCGCCATCGAAATGGTCCCTGCATGCGGAAGCATCTCTACCCAGAGCCGCGCGTAATTCTCGGGCAATGGCTGGCTGCGCAAGGTATAGCGACTGCGATGATGGATCTTTCTGACGGGCTCTCCAGTGACCTGCCGAGGCTGTGCGCGGCGAGTCGAGTTGGCGCGAGAATAGAAACCGACCGAATTCCTAAGGTGCAGATGCGTGCTGGGGAAAATCAAGACCATGTCGATCTGGTCAGGCTGGCGTTGAATGGCGGGGACGACTACGAGCTGCTATTCACGGTGCGTCCGAGCGACGTTCGCCGCGTTCCTCGCGTTTTTCGAGGGCTGCCTCTCAGTTGCATCGGTGAAATCAGCCGCGACCGGCGCTTAGTACTCACTGGACCCGAAGGACGTGAGGAAACCCTTGTTCCGCGCGGATGGGATCCGTTTTAATAGCCTTCATTGATTAGCTCGTGACGCGCGCACACGTGAACATCTTCGTGGATTTCCGGAGAAGTTGCCGGAGCTTAGTTGTTGGGCGGCGGAGCGCCCGGGGTACTGAGCGTCACAGTTTTGGTTGGCGGCACAACAGGCGCGGGTTTTGCTCGCGGTGCCGGCTCGTCTTCCGTGGGAGCGGTGTCTGGAGTGTCGACGGTAATGTGATGATCGCGCGCCTCCTGCTCTAGCGGGACAACATTTGCGAAATCAAGTGCGGGCATTGGGGCCAACGCCCCTTGCATGAATTCCAGCCAGATAGGCAACGCGGCGCGCGCGCCGGTTTCTTTTTTGCCCAGCGAAATCTGTTTATCATCGAAGCCAACCCAGACTCCGCTGGTGATCTGCGGCGTGAAACCGATGAACCACGCGTCGGTATAATCCTGCGTTGTGCCGGTCTTACCTGCCGCCGGACGTCCAAGCGAACGCGCTTGGATTCCAGTGCCAAACCGTATGACTTCTTCCAGCATGGCGGTCATGGTGCGCGCGACCTCCGGCGAAACGACGTCATGCACTTCCGGATGCGCTTCTTCCAATAGCGCACCTTCGTAGCTGGTGACGCGGCGAATCATGTGCGGGTCGATGCGGATGCCGTCGTTGGGAAAAACGGTGAACGCGGAAACATGTTCGAGCAGCTTCATGTCGGCGGCGCCAAGCGCCAGAGGTAAGTAAGGAGGAAGCGGCGTAGTGATGCCGAAGCGGCGGGTGACATCCACGACGGAAGAGATTCCTACTTTTTCCGCCAGCTTCACGGCGGGCACGTTGCGCGAACCGGCGAGCGCGCGACGCAGTGTGATCATGCCCTCAAACTTTTCGTCATAATTCTTCGGTGAGTACGCCTGGCCGCCGCTTATCGCCGTGAAAGGCGCATCGAGAATCGTGTCGAAGGGTGTGGAGCCTTTTTCGAGGGCGTCCGCGTAGACATAAACTTTGTAAGAGCTTCCCACCTGACGGAACGCCTGCGTGGCGCGATTGAATTTGGAATCCTCAAAACTATAGCCGCCCACCATGGCTTTAATTTCACCCGTGGGATTATCGATCGCCAGCATGGCCGCTTGCGGAGCAGGCTGCTGCTCGAGTTGCACGCGAGCGGTGATTTCGCGCAATTCTTGAATAGAGAATTGTGCCAGGTCGCCGACTTTCAGCAGCTCTGCTGGTTTTTTGCGGCCGGTCCAGGAAAAATCGGAGGGCGAAAGGATTGCGCGATATGGTCCGATCTTGACCGTGGCGTTTTTTTCCTCGACGGAAAGAACCAGGCCGGTGACGTAGCTTCCCTTTTCGATTGGGTGGCGCCAGTCTTCGTCTTCGTAAGCGGCGAGCGTGCCCAAATTGTCGCGCAGAATGTTGGGTAGATCGCCGCGCCAGCCGTGACGACGGTCGTAGCTGTGCAAACCGTCGCGAATGGATTGGTTCGCGGCGCGCTGCATGTTGATATTCAGAGTAGTGTAGACACGCAAGCCGCGCTCGTGCACGGCTTCTGTACCGTAGGTGGATTCGAGGTACTTGCGAATTTCTTCAAAGAAATACGGCGCGAGGTCGTTGCGCGGATACTGAATGTGCAGGGCGAGGGGTGTCTTCTTTGCGGCAACTTCCTCGGAAGCCGTGATTTTCCCTTCGTCTTCCATGCGGTGCAAGACGAGGTTGCGCCGAGTCAGCGCTCCCTCAGGATTGGTCAGCGGCGAAAATTTCGGGCCATTGACCATGCCCGCGAGCAGCGCGGCTTCCTGCAGCTTCAAATCCGTGACGGGCTTACCGAAATAAAATTCGGCGGCGGCGGCAAAACCGTAATTTCCGTGCGCCAGATAAACTTGGTTCGCATACATCGTGAAAATCTGGGGCTTCGTATAGCGACGTTCAATTTGCAGCGCAAGTAACATCTCTTGCATCTTGCGGCGGAAGCTGCGGTCGCTTCGGTCGAGGAAAAGATTGCCCGCGAGCTGCATGCTGATGGTGCTGGCGCCTCCGGTGATACGACGCTTGGCAAGGTTGCGATAGGCGGCGCTGGCGATGCGCGGGAAGTCTATGCCCCAATGTTCCTCGAAGTGCTGGTCTTCGATGGAGGTTACGGCGTTATAGAGGACCCTGGGACACTGCTCGTACGTCATCAAGATGCGGCGCTGCAAAGCGAAGCTGCCGACGAGTTGGCCGTCGTCCGCGTAAATCTCCGTAACGACGTTGGGACGGTAGGTTTCGAGCGCACGGATCTCCGGCAAATCGCTGGCGTAGACAAAGAGCAGTCCGCAGGCTGCGCCCAGGGCAATCGAGCACAGCAACAAAAATGCCAGGGCGACGCGGTCGATCAGTTTCCAGCCGCGCAGGCGCAGCGTAATCGGGGGGAGACTCAGCATGGAAGGTTTGATTTTACCGCATATTGGCGGGCGCCAGAACTGAACCGTGAGACTGTTTCCGTGGGGCGTTCACTGACAACAAATCGCCAGTCTGAAAGTCTTGGCTATGTTTCCCGATAATATTTCTCGCCTCCACAGGATCGGCAAAGAGTGCGTCCATTCTGGACGACTTCGCGCTTGAAATTTATGCCTTCGCCGCATTCGGCGCAGACAACCCGCGGGCCTTTGAAGCCGGGCAGATCTTCCACTTGCACATCCACCTTGACCCATTTTTTGTCGAAGAGAATTCCATCGGAGAGTTGCGCGTAGGCTCTCTGTTGGCCGGCCTCCTTGTCCATTTCTGGAAACATTTCGCGGGCGGCTTGCTTGGAGGATTCCTTGGCGGCGATGCGCACGGCCCGACCAGTCTTGAGATCGACAAAGGTGGCGGCAACTTTGCCCCAATCGCGAAATTTCAGGGCGCGCTTGCCCAGCCGGCAATTGGCGACGAGTGCTACGGCGTCGGTGACACAGCGGTCGATTTCGACGTAAGTAACCAGACGCTTGCGTTCGGCGACGGGATCATCGATGCCAAGTTCGCGCAGCCCTAGCATCGCCAGGCGAACGCCGAGCACCTGTCCGGCACAGAGGTGACCGTGGGCTGCGGCAGCGAGATCAAGGTATTCAGCTAGAGACTTCATGGCGCCAGTATACGGTAGCTGTCGACGTAAGTTCTGATGTGCGAAATAGCTGCACGGAGTCCCCCACCCCCCTATTTTCTGTAAATGCGTATTCTAAAGGACTTAGCAGGTCGGGTTCTCGTAAATGCGGATTACAAAGGCTTTACACGACTGTGATTTCGGCTAAAAACCGGCAAAACGCGCTGTTGGCTTGTAAATGCGCATTCTAAAGCACTTAGGAGAGACGCGATGAAATGCCAAGATTCTCGTACTTTAGTGGATCAGCAGCCAGGACGACGAGAAGACGCGGTATTACCCAAGAGCAATACTATAGTTTGTTTGTTATTTTGTTGACCAATAACGGTACAGCGGATACAACGGAGCGGTTCAAGAACGAAGAGCCCGCTTCAGAAAGCGGACGCTACAACTCCGGTCATGAGGGCCGGGGAGACTAGGTGGGTTGCGGGGCGGACCAGGGGTGGGGCTTGCGGGCTTCGACGAAGGCGAAGTAGGTCGTTAGGAGCGCTAGCGCGGAGAGCGCGGCATCTTCCAGGATTTTTCTAGGGCCGATCGGTTCGGGCGTTGCGAAGCAGCCACAATTTATGTCCATATGCAGAAGATAGGCGCGCAAGACCACAACGAAGAATCCCAACATGATCACAGTGAGGAGCGAGGCCCAGATGCGCAGGCGCCAGCCTATCAACACCAGGAGCCCGAGAATAATCTCCGTGAACGGCAAAGTGTGCGCAACGAACTGGACTCCCCAGGGCGGCAGCATCTTAAAGGCTTCGACCTGGAGAGCGAAATTGGCCAGGTTGGTGGAAATGGAGAACTTCAGAAAGAAAAGGGGCCAGAGGGTGTGGTTGGGCAAGAAGGCCTTGGAGTAGCCGGCATAGATAAAGATGCCGCCGAGCACTAGCCGTCCAATCCAAATGACGGCGCGACGGAAGTTCAATGGGCTGGATTGCATCATCGAGACGCCGTTTACTTAGCGAGTTGGTCCAGGAAATTGCGAAGGATTTCGTAGTTCATCACGCCGGCGTATGGGAACGTCTGCCCTTTCGCGTGAAACACCGTGGTGGGGGTCTGATTCACATTGTACAGCTTGCCCAGCGCCAGATCTTTTTGAATCAGTGGATTGAGAGTGCTGCCTTTCACCAGCGCACGCACCTTTGTCATTTCGGCGGGAGACAGCGCGGCGGCTACCGTACCATCCACGTCGCCACTCTGCTCCCACTTTTCCTGGTTCTCAAACAACGCCTGTTCGACGAGCTCGAACTTTCCGACGTGGGCCGCAGCCCGGCTGTAAAGCGCGGCGACCTGTGAATGCGCGTGCATCGGCAGTGGGAAGTCTCGGTGGATGAAATAAACCTTGCCGGTGCTGACGTAATTATCCATCACCTGACGATTGGTGGTCGCAAACAGCGTCTTGCAGGCTGGACATTGGAAGTCGCTGAAAACTTCCATCACGATGGGGGCATTCTTGGAACCGAAGGCCACGTGAGGATCGATGTCCGGAACAGCGGAGGACTGGCCGGCCCTTACGGCCAGCGCTGAGACAAGCATCACCGTAAGCAAACCAGCCAGGCTCAGCACACTCACTCTTCGCAAACGATCCACGCAGTCCTCCTCGGTATTCTTTAGCCCCGGCACAAAACCCACGCACACCTATATAACCCGAAGCCGAACGAAAATATTACCTGTGATTTGACAGGAAATGAAGCTTTGGTCGCCGCCCATGTGCTGGGTGGCTGCATCTGCTGTATTAGATAAGATGCGCGTTGGTTGGCAGGGGCGCTCGATAGCGAGCCCAAGGGGCAGGGCTGCGCGACTGCGCCTACGCTGGAGGTGGTTTGTGTGAATGGGAGGTGCGGGAAGAGAAGGGGGAAAGAAGCGTAGGTGGAGGCTAAGGTAAGTGATTGGAAGGAATAAGGTTATATGAAGCATCAACAAACTTGACAAGAACACACTCAACCTGTATACTGCCCCTCGAGCTGACGGTTAGCTAGAACCAGGCGCGGCGTCCCCCGGGCGCTCCACCCGAGGATGGCAAATCAGGAAGCAGCTAGTTCCAGGGAGGAAGAGAGTCATGAGTAAAATCATTGGGATCGATTTGGGAACCACCAACTCGGTCGTCTCCGTAATGCAAGGCGGCGAACCCGTGGTCATTCCCAACCAAGAAGGGGCGCGCACGACGCCGTCTGTCGTCGCCATCACCAAAGGTGGCGAGCGCCTGGTGGGGCAAGTAGCGAAACGGCAGGCAGTGACCAATCCGGAAAACACGATTTATTCCATCAAGCGTTTCATGGGCCGCCGCTACGACGAAGTACAAGAGGAAATGAAGCGCGTTCCGTATAAGGTGGTAAAAGGCCCGCACGATGACGCTCGCATCGAGATTTTCGGAAAGGTGTACAGCCCACCGGAAATCTCCGCGATGATTCTGGGCAAGCTCAAGGCGGCTGCGGAAGATTTTCTGGGCGAGAAGGTGACCAAGGCCGTTATTACGGTGCCGGCATACTTCAACGACTCGCAACGCCAAGCGACCAAGCAGGCAGGGGAAATCGCCGCGATGGAAGTGGTTCGCATCATCAACGAGCCAACGGCTGCGGCTTTGGCCTATGGATTGGACAAGAAGAGCGACGAAACGATTTCGGTTTACGACTTCGGCGGCGGCACGTTTGATATCTCCGTGCTGGAAGTGGGAGCCGGCGTTGTCGAGGTGAAATCGACCAATGGCGACACGCACCTCGGCGGCGATGACATCGACCAGAGAATCGTCGACTGGCTGATCAGCGAGTTCAAGAAAGAGAACAACATCGATTTGGGCAAGGATCGGATGGCGCTGCAACGGCTGAAGGAAGCCGCGGAAAAGGCCAAGATCGAGCTTTCGCAAATGATGGAGACGGAAATCAATCTGCCGTTCATCACTGCCGGCCCGTCTGGCCCCATCCACATGCAGGTGAAGCTGACGCGCACACGGCTGGAACAATTGATGAGTGACCTACTGGACCGCACGATGAAGCCGGTTCAGCTTGCGCTGGAAGATGCCAAACTTTCCCCGAGCGACATTCAAGAAGTCGTGCTGGTCGGCGGATCGACGCGCATCCCCAAAGTGCAGCAATTGGTCCGCAACTTCTTCGGCGATAAAGAGCCCCACAAGGGCGTCAACCCGGACGAAGTTGTGGCAGTCGGCGCGGCAGTGCAGGGCGCAGTGCTGGGCGGAGAAGTGAAGGACATCCTGCTGCTGGACGTTACGCCGCTCTCGCTGGGAGTGGAAACGCTTGGCGGAGTGATGACGCCACAGATTCCGCGAAACACGACAATACCGACGCGCAAGGTGGAAACCTACTCGACCGCTTCGGACAATCAGCCGGGCGTTGAGATTCACGTCCTGCAAGGCGAGCGCAAATTCGCGAAGGACAACCGCTCGCTTGGCACCTTCAAGCTGGACGGCATTCCGCCTGCACCGCGCGGTACGCCGCAGATCGAAGTGACCTTTGACATCGACGCGAACGGCATCTTGAACGTGAGCGCGAAGGACAAAGCCACCAACAAGGAACAGAAGATCACCATCCAAGCTTCGAGCGGCTTGACCAAGGAAGAAGCCGAGAAGATGCGGACGGAGGCCGAATCCCACGCCGAAGAAGATCGCCGGCGCATGGAGGAGGTCGAGTCGCGCAATCGGCTGGACGGCATCGTCTATCAGGCGGAGAAGATGCTCCGCGAGAATCGCGACAAAATCGCGGAGGTGGATGCCAAGTCGCTGGAAGAAGCGATCGAGGACGCCAAGAAGGCCATGAGCGAAGGCGGTACGGCGCGACTGCGCTCCGCTACAGAGAACATCGAGCGGCAACTGCAGAAGGTTGCCGAGGTGCTGTACCGGGCGAGCCAGACGGCAGGCGCCGCGCAGGCCGGAGCAGCCGGTGCGGGAGCTGGCGCAGGGGCAGGAGCCGGCGGCGCATCGGGCGCTGGTGGACAGCAACAGCAAAAGAAACCGGACGACGTTATCGACGCCGAATACGTGGACGTCGACGAAAGCAAGCGTCCTAACTAACAGAACAAACCGGTAGGGGTGCGGCGTGAGGCGCTGCGCCCCTGTCATTGTTCAGGTTGTAGATGGCAACGACTACCAAACAGGATTACTACGAGCTGCTGGGTGTTCCGCGCAAAGCGGGCGCGAAGGACATTCGCGCGGCATTCCGGAAGCTCGCTCGGAAATATCACCCTGACCTGAATCCGGGTGACAAATCCGCTGAGGAAAGATTTAAGCAGCTCCAGGAAGCCTACGACATTCTTTCCGATCCGAAGAAGCGGCAGATGTACGACGAGCGCGGGTTCTATAGCGACAATTTCAATCCTGGTGCCGCACCACCGCGCGGCGGGGGAGGCGGCGACTCCGACGTGAATTTCGACTTCGGGGGATTCGACTTTGGCGGAGGCGGAACCGAAGGTGGCGGGGCCAACTTCCGCGATCTCTTCAGCCAATTTTTCCGCGGGGGCCGCGGCACCGCCGTGGAACCGGAGCGGGAAGCCGGCGGCGACCTCGAGTATCAGATTGAAATCGATTTTTGGGATGCTGTGCGCGGCGCGGTAAAGAAGCTGCAGATCACGCGGCTCGACACCTGCGAAACCTGCCACGGCACGGGCGCGATAGGTTCGCCGCAGACTTGCCCGGTTTGCAACGGCAGCGGAACGATCCAGCAAGCTGCGGGCAAGATGCGCTTCAACGTTCCATGCACGCGCTGCGGCGGCACGGGAAAAATTCGAACGCCATGCCCGACCTGCGGAGGCGAAGGCCGCGTGCGCAAGACGGAGACGATCGAAGTGAGAATTCCTCCCGGGATAGCGAGCGGTGCGCGCTTGCGCGTTCCCAGCAAAGGCAACGCCGGGACGATGGGCGCGGCGGCAGGCGACCTGTATTTGCGCGTTGAAGTGCGGCCGCATTCGTTCTTCGAGCGCCGCGGCAACGACCTTTACACAGAAGTTCCGGTCACGGTGAGCGAAGCTACGCTGGGCGCGAAAATCGAAGTGCCCACAATCGACGGCCGCTCGCTGGTGAGAATTCCACCGGGAACAAATTGCGGCAGCACTCTGCGTCTGCGCGAAAAGGGTGTGCCCAATGCGCGGACCGGGACACGGGGCGATCAGTACGTGGAAATCCAAGTGGTCGTGCCGAAGCCTACAGACGAGCGGGTTCGGAAATTGATGAAGGAGCTCGAAGCCGTGGAGCCGGGCGACCCGCGGAAAGATCTATTTAGTAAGGCTGGCGTCTAAACATGCCAACGCGAACAAAGAAACGAGCCAAAGCGGGCTACATGATCAGCGCGGTAGCGGAGCTTTACAAACTGCATCCGCAGACGCTGCGCTTGTACGAACGCGTCGGCCTGCTGAAGCCTTCGCGCTCGCAGGGCAATACGCGCCTTTACACGGACGGCGATCTGGAGAGATTGGACGTTATTTTGACGCTGGCGCGCGACATGGGCGTGAACCTGGCGGGCATCGAGATCATCCTGAACATGCGCGAGAAGATGATCGAGATGGAGCATCAGATGGAGGAGTTTGCGCACGTGGTGCAGCAAGAGCTGTCGCGCGTCGCGTCGCGTGCGGACGATCATCCACCGCGACATGCCATTGTGCGCACAAACCCACGGGTCATCCGCGCCCCTATAAGAGAAGGCTGACGCCCCCACTAGCCACCGCAAAAAGCACCAGCAGGATGCCAGCGCTTACGAAATGGGCGATTGCTGGGCTTTCCAAAGCTTTCGCGCTTCCACAGTTTTCCCAATGACCGGAGCTTGCCGACAACCACACGCGCCCGTATCCTTGGACACGCCGGGCTGAAGCCCGCTCCTACAAATGGCCCTCGAAAATTGCACACTTTGCAGAGGAACGGGATGGAAGCTGGTGCCGCGAACGGACGGCCTGCGCGGCAACGTGGCGGTGGCCTGCGACTGCGGCATGGAGGAGCGCGCTACTCGCGTGATGCAGCGCGCGCGCGTGCCGAAACGCTACGAGCATTGCGACTTTCAGAGCTACGTCACCGATTTGGTCGACGGGAAGATCTGGACTACGCAACATTCGCAGTCGCTTAAGAATGCGAACCTGCTCACGCAAGGATTCGTCCGCGATTATCCCGGTTCGGCAGAAAAAGGATTGCTGTTAATGGGGCCCTCAGGCGTGGGGAAAACGCACCTTGCGGTCGCTGCGCTCAAAGAATTGATTCAGCGCGGACACGCCGGACTTTTCTGCGACTACCGCGAGCTGCTGAAGGAAATCCAAGCCAGCTACAACCCTGCCAGCGAGTCCACGGAAATGAGGATTCTGGAACCGATTCGCACCGTGGAAGTTTTAGTGCTAGACGACTTAGGGGCCAGCAAACCCTCGGCTTGGGTTCTGGACATTATCGGCCTCGTGCTGAACGCCCGTTACAACGAGCGGCGCGTGACGATTTTGACCACGAACTATTTTGACGAAACGCCAAACCCAGAGCCTGCGCCGCGATCACCGTTCAGCCAACGTGTGGCTGTGCGCGAGGACGCGTTGGCGGATCGCATCGGAGCCCGCATGCGTTCGCGCCTCTACGAAATGTGTCGTACCGTCGAACTATTCGCCCCAGACTTTCGCCGTGAAGTCCGCCAGAACGGGCGGGCGCGAGCATGAATGTAGTTCTCGGGAAGTGGGGCAGTTTCAGACGCCGCAGGCATTCTCAAGATGTGCAGTCAGCGCGAAATTAGCGATGCGAAGCTATCTCAAGCTGCGCGGCGATCTTACCAAAGTCGGGGTCGTGCTCATCGCCATGCTTAACGATCCCCTTGGGGTTAGGATGCGGGTAGATGTCTGGCGATCCAGCATCTTTGTCTGTGTGCACCGTAATTTCCAGTGAGCGATGCGGATTGCCGTTAGGGTCCCCCGGATTTGGGACCCAGTACTGTGCAAATCCGACCACCTGGCCTGTTCCCGCGATACTCTTCAGTTCGTTCCAACTCTTTCGCGTTGTCTGTTCCATTCCCGACGGAATCCAAAAATAAAGGAAGCCCCTCTGGGGGCTCCTGTACATTCCACTCGACATCGGAACGGGGACAACGAATACGCCAGATATCCGGATGAAGTTCGGCGAAGGGCCATCTGGCTCAAACGTCACCTGGTCTATGACCGCATAAATTCCGATAGTCCCATTCTTTGCGATCAGGGAGGTGGAAGTCAGTGGAAGCAACAACGCCAAAGCGACCAAAATAAATGCCGGTCTCATCGTGCCTCTTATCCTGTCCTCGCCTAGGTGGCAAAGTCAACTGCGGCGCTTAGCTGCACTTGCAATCTCACTCAGACGAAATCTTGTGATTCATTGACACAGGGCGAAGGCGGCGCGTATCATTTTCAGGTTGCAGCGTTTTCGACGCCCGCAGCATTTTGTCCTCGGTGACCGCTCAGCGGTTAACCTCCTTGCACAAAACCCTAATGGGCAATCGCAAGGAATTTTATTCGACATAAGGATGCCATCTCCCGGAGGCCATCAACCATGTTTCCTGACCACGATAACCCGTCAACCGCGGCCGCAGCCGCTCCCGCACAAGACGCTGAATCCGAAAAAGCGAAGGCAACGAACGACGGAAATCCCGCAAGCGCCGGCGCTAGCGAAGTTGTAGCGGACGTCAACGCGGCTAGGGAAGAAGCTACGGCTGCTCCTGTTCCGCAGGCCGACGGCGACTCTCGCCCGGACGCTGCCGCTACACCGGC